>Ga0209353_10001161_pt1 | contig 15148 bp, 7 predicted proteins | sample LauGreSpBDMM15SD_2_FD_187561 | JGI IMG/M metagenome (GOLD analysis project Ga0209353, IMG submission 187561) | Freshwater lake microbial communities from Lake Michigan, USA - Sp13.BD.MM15.SD (SPAdes) (version 2) | ecosystem: Environmental > Aquatic > Freshwater > Lake | place: Lake Michigan, USA...
ACTCATTTCTCGTTATCGAGGGCCTACATACATGTAGGGAGAAAACCTGTGGAATGGCCCGACAACAAAACCAGTCGACCCGCGTCAATATCCAATGGTTTGTCCGGATTATGTGTGCGGATACATGGATCATCGAGTGTGCAAATCCCTTTGATAAACCCCTGTTTTTAAAGAAAAACCTTTTCTCTGCAACTCTGAAAATAAAAACCATAAATAATATGGATCATATTTGAAACCCTTTGATAAACCCTTTGATAAACCCTTTCAGAAAACCCTTTGATAAAACCTTTGATAAACCCTTTGATAAACCCCGTTTTAAAAAAAAACCCTTTTCTCTGCAACTCCGAAAATAAAAACCATAAATAACATGGATCATATTTGATAAACCCGTTTGACAACAACCTTTTTTGAAAATCCCTACAAAGCCGCTCCTCAATACCCTACTCATTTCTCGTTATCGAGGCCTACATGCATGGGGAGGGCCGAAGGCCCGAACAATCGAGGAATTATACAATGTATGGATTGGTGGTCCCGGATTAGATGTCTGGGTTAGACGCCGGGGTAAATGACGGGTGTCGAGTAAATGACGAGTATCGAGTAAATGTCCAGTGTCCCGTGATAAACCCCCGTGATAAAACCTTTTGATAAACCCCCGTGATAAAACCTTTTGATAAACCCCGTGATAAAACCTTTTGATAAACCCCGTGATAAAACCTTTTGATAAACCCCCGGTGATAAAACCTTTTGATAAAACCCCGCAATAAAACCTTTTGATAAACCCCGTGATAAACCCTTTTGATAAACCCCCGGTGATAAACCCACGCAATAAAACCTTTTGATAAACCCCCGGTGATAAACCCACGCAATAAAACCTTTTGATAAACCCCGTGATAAACCCCCCGGTGATAAAACCCCCGCAATAAAACCTTTTGATAAAACCTTTTGATAAAACCTTTTGATAAAACCTTTTGATAAAACCTTTTGATAAAACCTTTTGATAAACCCCGTGATAAACCCACGCAATAAATCCTTTTGATAACCCCCGTGATAAACCCCCGTGATAAAACCTTTTCTCTGCAACTCTGAAAATAAAAACCATAAATAATATGGATCATATTTGATAAATCTCGCGATAAACCCATCCAAACAAACCTTTTGATAAACCCATACTCTTCTCTGCATTAAAAAATGAACAAATGGTTCATCTTTTAATAATTGTTTTGTTTATTTGTTTTGTTTATTTGTTTTATTTATTTGTTTTATTTATTTGTTTTGTTTAATGGTTTTATTTAATGGTTTTATTTAATGGTTTTATTTAATGGTTTTATTTATTTGGTTTGTTTAATGGTTATCAAATTATTGAATTTATTCAGAAGGCGATCCCGCACAAATCAAGCAACCGGCACCCCGGAAACAGGGCAACCCGAGTTCTTCCACGTGGTTGTGGCAGCCTCCACTGCAATACTCGCCTGCGAATATCTCGAGTTGATGATCGCAACAGTGGCACGACTGGACGTAGTCAATTGCGTCTTCAATCGCAAGACCGTAGTGTTCTCTGTAAATAATAAATTTTTCTAAGTTTTCTTTAGTATAGTGCGTGCCGTATAACACATTGAACTCGTTGGCCTCGGACTGGTCGTCAAACTCAGACGGGTCGACATCTAACTGGTCGACAACGAATATTTCCTCGTCAACGATTAAATCGTCAAAGTTAAATGAATGCTCGGGTTCAGGTTGCCATTCGCAGGTGAGGCGTAAGTTTTTTTCAGATTCGTAAGAAGTCATTTTGTTGTATAAATATTTGCTTTCTTTATGCTTTCTGTAAAAATACAAAAAAAGAGTTCAATAATAAGAGAACCTACGGTTAAGGCGCCCAAAGGGCGCTGACCGTCGGACGCGAAGCGTCCTTTCCCTTATGAACCCTCCCTTTGTTTAATAATTTTGTTTTAATATTTTTTACTGCGTGTACTGCACCAAATCAATCAAGCAATCGTCCAATTGGTTATAAACCATCAGTTGTTTAAATGACTGGATAGCGGCCAGAATACCTTCGTTCTCCCGAATACCTCTTTCCTTTTTTATTATATATTGATAAAGCCTGTATGTTTCGCCACAACACCATTGGCAATTGGTTTGAACCCCATTGCATCTGCTGCAGTGTTCCTCGTATGGTTTAAGTTCGTATAAAACATCACACCGCGCGCTACAGAATTGGTGGCCGGGTCCAAATGTCTGTGGAACAACCTCAATTTCACATTGATGGCATCGGGTTTGTTCGTCGTACGCATAATCCATTGATACGCCATAGTCGTGAGCATACTGGGTCAAATCGGCCAAATCATCTTTAGATAAATGGACATGGGACAAATGGCCATGAGACAAATGGCTAGACACCTCGCAAAAGTGCTCGCCGCCTACGTTTGCATAATGGCAATCAAAACACACAACGTGACGACATTCTTTGCATTCGCATATTAAGTTTGCAAAACGATGTTGGCACTGCTCGCATATCGCGCGTTCTTCAAACGTATATGGTTTTAGCGGATGCTCGTGTACGGCGCTCTTTGAAATTGGGCGGTGATTGATTATTGAAAGCGCGGCTTCTTGTAGCGTAATATGGTGTCTTGATGCGCGGGCCTCGGCTAGACGAAATGTGTTAACACCATAGCGAATAACGTCGTTTTTTAAATTGAAGTTGCACAAATAATAGAATGTCTTGATGCGTTCTACGATGGACACAACTGCCGTTGTCTTGACGCGCATTGCGCATTGGCATATAAAACAACCATCGCTGTATTTATCCGTCTGATTGAAATAACAGCAATACCCATCGCGTTCAATCGCGAAACTACATTCGGCGGAACAATACAATTGTCCCATTAAACCGATGTCAAGCGATTCGCCGCAGCAATGGCAATTATCCACATAGAGACGCGCTTCATATACGTTCATACCGGTTTTGGCAGAATACGTCTTCAAAGCACGCCATTGGCTTATGCGGAAATCATTGTGATATGGCCGGGAAATATCGCCTTCGATGAACTCGTAAATGTGCTGTCCGCCAAAATATTTGGTGTAAAAGTCATTTATTTCTTCAAGGTCGTTTGTATCTTCAAGGTCGTTTGTATCTTCAAGGTCGTTTGTCTCTTCTAGGTCGTTTGTCTCTTCTAGGTCGTTTGTTTCTTCTAGGTCGTTTGTCTCTTGATTCGAATTCATTTTGTCGTTTAATTAATTATGGGATACAGAATATGTTTTATTTTATGTCTTTCGTAAAAAAACATAAAAATAGTTCAATTATATAAGCCCCCCTACGGTTCGCCCCATTCCCTTATCATTTGTTTTGGTCAAAATATCAAAAAAAAGGAGGGGTGGTTCCAAAACAAGTATAATTCACTTGCAATTTGGAACTCGAAATATGCCATTTTTTAACCCGCACTGGTTAGCATTTATTTAACCTGATGTGTGCTTTTGCTAGTAGCAGACCGTCTTCGGTTTATGACTTCAAATGGAACCCATTGTTATTGTCAAAAGATTAGAATTTTAAGGGTGGTTCCAAAACAAGTATAATTCACTTGCAATTTGGAACTCGAAATATGCCATTGTTAACCTTTGCACTTTTAAAACGCCGATTATATAGCCTGAAATCGCCAAAGGCGATTTCTCGGATATAAAGGTGTTTTTATCAGTCGCAAAGTGTCAGTTACCTAAGCTCATTCAAAGATGCCGACCTAAAGGTCGGCATTTAAAATGTGCAAAGGTGTTAACCCGCACTGGTTAGCATTTATTTAACCTGATGTGTGCTTTTGCTAGTAGCAGACCGTCTTCGGTTATTGACTCAAATGGAACCCATTGTTATTGTCAAAAGTTTTTTATTATTTTTCATAAATCTTCAAGGGTGTAGATGAACTATTAGTTAATATTGTATTTATTTACAGTATCCAACAATGTAATTATCATTATATTTATTACTTAATAATTTAATAAAATCGCCCGTTGTCCCCGTTTTATAGTCAAACACCACCTTATAAGCAGCGCCTATTAATATTGTTCGCCCATTGTCCCCAATATATTAGAATGAAAACTCTCAATATATTTTTGATGTGTGCCCCTCCAATCGCACATATCCGTCGCACCCTACCAATTTTCTGCTGGTGCGCCCGAATACAATAAAACTGCAAAAAAAGTTTTCAATTTTACGTACTCGTTTAACAAAGGAGTTTATCCACGTATTGCATGAACTCCACGGTCCGCAAATGCTGGTAGGACTCACACCGAAAATGGAAAATGCCATTTGCAACAAGCACCGAAATGTCCTCCGAACCAGACTGGACCCAGCAACGATCCAGAGGCACAATGCCAAACATGGGCTCCAATAAGGCGCCGATCGCCACATCGTCAATGAGATCCCAACGCAAAAACTGTTTGTTCTCAATTAAGTACATGGCAACATCGCGAGACATTAAGAACCCGGCACCAGAGGCAAAGAAGGAGCTTAACCTGTCAGGGTTCACCTTTGATCCGTTGTTTAATGAACCCAGACCGACGTAGCCGGAATACAGCGCTTTAGTAGATGAAATTATCCGAAGATATCTCTCCAGACCTGCGAAATCGAGGACGGATGAAAGGTTGGTCCGCCAAATAAAGTCATATTCATCATCCCTTAGAAAAAAAGACAAAGCCTCCACGGTCTTATGTAAAATCCCGGGAATAAGACACTCGTCGCCTTTTACATACAAAGTTTTGTTTTCACGGTCTAATTCAAAACGATGTTTAAGCGTTAGCGACTGATTAAGCGTTAGCGACTGATTAAGCGTTAGCGACTGATTAAGCGTTAGCGACTGATTAAGCGTTAGCGACTGATTAAGCGTTGGCGACTGATTAAGCGTTAGCTTAGAAAAGTTATCGCTAGGTTCACTTAAATCGTTGACAATGTCCCCGACCCATTCCGATTCCGGTTTGCACTGGATGAACCAAACATCAGTAATGCACCCATCAGTATTAATTATTTCTGTATTGGACTTTTCATTTATCCGTTTTTTCCACACTGCCAACATATCATAGTAGACCGGCTTATCAAAAGACACGATAACAAGAACGAGAACTTTCATTAAACCAATAAATCAAAATATTTGTAAATGGTTTAACAAATATTTTGCAAAATAGAGTGTAAAAAACAAAATAATTTATCCGCGGGAATAAAAGAAAAATAAATTGCGCGTAATTATATATTATATGAAATATAATTGGACTGAAAAACAAATGCCCGGGACTAATTACTGGTATTCAATCTGTAGTAGTTCGGACGGCACAAAACTTGCGGCAGTGGTTTATTCTGGTAATATTTGGACATCAACTGATTCGGGGGTAACTTGGACCTCACGAGCAACAGCACAAAATTGGAAATCAATCTGTAGTAGTTCGGACGGCACAAAACTTGCGGCTACTGCTGATGGTGGTAATATTTGGACATCAACTGATTCGGGGGCGAATTGGACCTTACGAGCAACCGCATTGAGTTGGCAATCAATCTGTAGTAGTTCGGACGGCACAAAACTAGCGGCAGTTGTTAATAATGGTTATATTTGGACATCAACTAATTCGGGGTTAACTTGGAGTACAAATTCAAACATATCAGGAATAAAAAGTTGGAATTCAATATGTAGTAGTTCGGACGGCACAAAACTAGCGGCAGTGGTTAGTGGTGGTAATATTTGGACAGGAACGTTTTCTACAGTTTGGACTTGGACTATACGAGCAACAGCATTGAGTTGGCAATCAATCTGTAGTAGTTCAACTGGTCAATATCTTGCTGCATGTGAATATAATGGTACTATTTGGACAAATAATAATTATGGTATAGGGGCTTGGACCGAACAAACAACACCTGGGAGTTTAACATTTATATCAATCTGTAGTAGTTCGGACGGCACAAAACTTGCTGCATCTGATTTTGGTGGTATCTATGGTGGTAGTGGTTATATTTGGACAGGAACATTATCTGGAACAACTTGGACTTGGACCTCACGAGCAACACAAACGAGTTGGTTATCAATCTGTAGTAGTTCGGACGGCACAAAACTTGTGGCAGTTGTTTATTATGGTAATATTTGGACATCAACTGATTCGGGAAATAGTTTCATCGCTAATAATTCAATATTCGGAACTAATAACTGGAAATCAATCTGTAGTAGTTCGGACGGCAGAAAACTTGCGGCAGTGGTTTATGGTGGTAATATTTGGACATCAACTGATTCGGGGGTAACTTGGACTATACGAGCAACAGCATTGAATTGGTATTCAATCTGTAGTAGTTCGGACGGCACAAAACTAGCGGCAGTGGTTTATAATGGTTATATTTGGACATCTACTGATTCGGGGTTAACTTGGAGTACAAATTCAAACGCATCAGGAAGTAAATATTGGTCAGAAATCTGTAGTAGTTCGGACGGCACAAAACTTGCGGCAACGATCTCCACTAATGCTGGTTATATTTGGACATCTACTGATTCGGGGTTAACTTGGAGTACAAATTCAAACGCATCAGGAAGTAAATTTTGGTCGTCAATCTGTAGTAGTTCGGACGGCACAAAACTTGCGGCAACCATTGATAATGGTAATATTTGGACAAATAGTAATTCAGGTATAGGGACCTGGACCTCACGAGCAACATTATTGAATTGGCAATCAATCTGTAGTAGTTCGGATGGGACAAAACTTGCGGCAGTGGATTATGATGGTTATATTTGGACAAATACTAATTCAGGTATAGGGACTTGGACCCAACAAACAAACTCTGGCAGTAGAAATTGGAATTCAATATGTTGTGATTCAACCGGGACAAAACTTGCGGCAACCATTAATAATGGTTATATTTGGACATCAACTAATTCGGGAGTAACTTGGACCGAACAAACAACACCTGGGAGTAAAAGTTGGCGTTCAATCTGTTGTAGTGCGGACGGCACAAAACTTGCGGCAGTGGTTTATTCTGGTGGTTATATTTACATAGGAACGATATATTATACAATTTCTATGTATGGAAAAACAAAAAGTTTTAATGACATATTGGAATCTGTAACCACAACAGGCACTTCTAATTTTCAGCAAAACGGAACTGACTTAAGTACGTTATTCAAACCATACAGTAGTGGATATAAGGCATATTTTACGCAGGAATTTTTAGCAAATTCAGCAGAACCAAAAATATTTCCTTTTACAAGTTCAGGTGCATTAACCTTTAATTTGAATCCAAACTTTTTTTTTAGTGTAACCGGCAATGACACCACATTCACAACGGTAGCAACCGGGTATAATTATGGTATTGAATATATAGCGAGTGCTGGTACGATTACATTTAATACCGACACGGTTGTAAATTTATGGATGGTGGGGGGAGGTGGTGGCGGGGGGTGTAATTCTTATAGTAGTTCTGATGGAGCGGGTGGAGGTGGAGCTGGAGGCGTATTGACTTTTAGTTTTCCAATGAAAAATGGTATACCTTATTCTTTTACAATTGGTGGAGGAGGAGCTGGTGCTCCAGCTAGTGGTAGTAATAATAAAGGAAGTAATGGTTCACCTACAAAAATGACTTGGACAATGAATTCAACAAACTACAGTATTGACGTATCCGGTGGCGGTGGTGGGGCTGGCGGATATGTTGAGGGAGGAATTGGTGGTTCTGGAGGAGGAGCATGTATATTTAATGGTAGTGGTAGTGGTTCAAAAGTAAACGGCGCAGTGGCAAACAAAAATATAAATGTAGTAGGTGGTCCAATTTCTTACACTTATACAAATAATATCATTTCTGGACCTGGGTCCAATAATATTCCCACAATTGGAAGTTATAGTGGTACATTTACAGACGATACTACTACTAATACTACTACGTCAATTTTGCTTACATATTACGCAAATAAAGGAGGAAGTTTTACTTCTGGTGATAATGGTGGAATGGGTGGAGGAGGCGCAAAATTAGCTGGAACTGATATGATCACTAGTACTACAAAAGGTGGAACAAAAGGTGGCGATGGCATAAGAATCACAGGTACTACCATCGATGTTGGTGGTGGTGGTGGTGGTGGTAGATCTAGTACTGCTAATGCTGTAGTTGGGTCAGGCGGGTTAGGTGGTGGTGGAGCTGGTGGAACCGGAGCAGGCGTAGGAGGAACAGCAAATACAGGTGGTGGTGGCGGTGGTAGTGGTAGTTCTGCTGGTGGTGCAACTGCAGGAGGCGCAGGCGGTTCCGGAGTTGTTTACGTATTTTTTTAATGATTGCATATCTTTTTATTTGTATGTATCAAAAAACACATTTTGATACATTCACTAAAAAAATATTTTACACATTCAAAAAACAAAAAAAATAAACCACCCCAAAAAAACAAATATAAAAATATAATTCCAATAAATCCAATGAATCCCCCCAACTGCACGTTAATCACGGCCTGCTACGATTTAAACAAATACAGCAACAAATGTCGGACCACGGAGGAATGTTTAAAACTCATTGATCCACTCCTCCAAATCCCCGTCTACTTAGTCATCTACGGCTCTAAATCCACCATCCCCGCCATAAAAATGCAACGCCAAATATATGGGTTTAATAATTTTACCCAATACATCCAAATTGAACTGGAAGACCTCTGGGCCTACCAATTCCTTAATAAAGTCAAAGAGAACCGTAAAAACTACTGGCCAACGAGAGACGAGCGCACGTGCGCGGAATCCCACATCATTTGCTGCAACAAATTTGACTTTGTCCAAGAAACCATGACAATCAACCCATTCAATACCACCCATTTCGGCTGGATCGACGCTTACTTAGGAGATGGAAAGAACGGCCTGAGAATCTGCGAAGATTATAATAAAATGGTGATTCCCCAAATCTTACACAACCTTACAAAAACCAATCCGACTAACCAGTTCCACATCCAAGTTCTGAACTGCAATGATAAGAAGTTCAAAGAACCTGAACATAAAAGAGAGTTCTACGAACGATACAGATGGGTCACATGTGGCGGGTTCTTCGTAACACATCCAGACCCAGGCGCTAAGATCCTTACGCGGCTTAAAGAGATTTTCGTTGAAACCACGATGCAAGGCTTCGGACATGGCGAAGAAATGTTTTATCTCGAGGTTTTAGACGAGTTTTATGATGACATTCACAGGTCCTATGGAGACTATGGACAAATCCTGAATAATTTTTTACACCCCACAAAGAACATTGAGTATGTTTACCACACGGTCATAGAGAACTTCAAGAATGCGGGATACCAGAGAGAATATGAAGACGCGTGCCTTACACTGCAGTACTCCGTGGACAATTACTTAATTTCCTGGAACAAAGGCCCAGTGGTGTAATTATATTATATTTAAAACGCGGTTTTATATATAATGACCAAAAGTAAAGGAGATTCAAAGGGTTCGAAAGATAATATAGCAAAGGGGTCAAAAGGTAAATCTGACGGTTTCACGAATAAGGAGGGGTCTAAGGGGAACGTAGTTCTCCTTGCGCAAGGCACCTTCGGTTGTGTTTTTCACCCCGGAATAACATGCACCCATGAACCGTTGGACGCAAAATACATAACAAAAATCCACGCATCGAATGAAATAACGGCACAAAACGAAATCGCCGTATCCAAAAAGGTGCAGACAATCCCCAACTACGAACAGCATTTCTCACCGATACTGGAAGATTGCGAAGTCAATTTAGCGAAAGTAAACAGAGAAGAAGTGGAAAAATGCAAATTCGTCAAAGATGACATCCATAGAAAAGATGACCTCCAAAAACCAATCACCTACATATCCACCAAAATCCGATTTATCGAAGGCAAAACGTTGCTGGAATATGTAAGCCAAAACTCAAAATACGCAACCATTTCCGCACTTAATCGAAAACTCAGCGAAAGTATAAACAAACTAATAGAGAAGGAAATCGTGCATTTTGATTTGCGGGAGAACAACATGATCGTTTCGAAACAGGGGGTTCCAATCATCATCGATTTCGGCATTTCCATCGATTTCGCAAAACTGAAACAAAACCCCAGCAAAAAAATCCTGAAAAACGTCTTCTATGCGTACACCACCCAATACAAACCCTGGTGCATAGAGATCGTATTGATTTGTTTCATGGTCCACCACAATCCGGACCAACTGTCGAGTGAAAAAATAATGGAAATATTCGACGAAGTCATGGACAACAATGATTTCGCAAACAAACCGTACTTAAAAACAGACTTCCCCAAATACAGAGACCACTTCAAAACCCAGATATCCACGAAACCGCCCAAACAATTGATGGAATACCTGCTATCCACGTACAAACGCTGGGACATGTATTCCGTCGCCATTCTATTGATACAGATGCTGGAAAAAACTGGACACGAACCAGACGAAACCCATGTGAAACAAATCAAAGAAAAAATCGGGTTTATATAATAGGGAGAACTACGTATTCAGAGAAGCTTTGCTTCTCTTACGCCCCTACCCCCCTCCTTAAAGCATATTCAGAGAAGCTTCCACCCCTCCTTAAAGCATATTCAGAGAAGCTTTCACCCCTCCTTAAAGGAAAACCGCATATTCAGAGAAGCTTCCCCCTTAACGTATAAAAATAAAAAGAGGGGGTGCGTAAGAGAAGCAAAGCTTCACTGAATACGTGGTTCTCCCTGAGGGAGAGGTCATAGGAGAACCGTAGGTTCTCTTATTACTTTATGTGCATAAAGTATTAAAAATTAGACCCATTATAATTTATATATATATTATAATGTCATATAATGGTTATTTAGATAGGAAAAAAGCCCGTAGTTATGCCAATTCGAGCGGTCAATGCATCAGTGACACAATCGTGTCATCGACAATTGGCCCCACGGGCCCGACTGGGTTAAGAGGACAAGACGCCCAAATCGGAGTATTAAAACAAGGAAATACGGGCCCCCGAGGACCCCAGGGCATACTCGGAATCACCGGCGGAATTGGCGGAACCGTTTACAACACAATCATACCCGGAATCGCCGGATTAAACGTGGGAACCCTGACAAATCCATTCCAAGCGGGGTATTTCCAAGGCGGAATATTCGGCGTTTTAGAAGTATCCAACAACGCAATCATACCCACGGCCAACAACCTTTATGATCTCGGTTCAACCGAACAAAAATTCAACAACATTTACACGCATCGACTTCATGTGGATGACCAAGCAATTGTGGTCACCGACCCCATAACGAATAAAAACATGGAAATGTCATTTGACGTGACATCCGGCGAAGTGCGTTATACCTACACCGACCTTTCCAATGTGGTTCACACCATCAAATCCGTGCAAACCTCGCCCGGAAATCCCAACCAAATTGATTCCAAATATCTGCCCTTTTTGTCGCTCCGGTTTCTCAGTCTGTACGATCCGGGAATAACTATTTTAAAAAACCTTCTCATAACCGTGTTCGAAAATGTCCCCGAAACCACGGTCTCCACTGGCGTTCTCTACAATGACCCAGTCGCCACATACACCAGTGGTGGATACGCAGTTTCCATCGGCGGAGGAACCATCGATCCATACGAAGACACCACTTTCACAGTTATCAATGGCGCAAGAACCTTCAACATCAAACAAGAATGGGACGTCCTCGACATCAGCGGAGACGGCCTGGTTTATGTGAGCGACGGCGACATTTTGATTTCCACCATAACGCCCGACATCGGTATCTTAGACAGCTACATAGTCAAATGGATCCGTGTCGCGTTCAGTATGAGCCGAAATGGAATCATCAATACACAAAATATCCAGAATGGCGCGGTAACCAACGAGAAAATCGCCCCTTTCGCCATAACCGTGGATAAAATCGCGGACAATGCAATCACGTCCGCAAAAATCGCAATTGGCACCATAACGGGAGACAAAATTGCGGACAATTCAATTTCGAACGAAAATATCATCAATGGAACCATAACCACCAACAAACTGGCGATCAACGCTTTTACCTCGGCCAATTTAGTACCTGGGACACTAACCACTGCCAATTTTGCATCCGGATTCATAACCAGCGATTTAATATTGGATGGAACCATTACGGCAGACAAGATCGACACGCAATCGATTCAGGGGGATAACATCATGGACGATTCCATAACGGAAGAGAAATTGAGTCCGGAAGTGCGCAATTTACTGACCGGCAATGTCAATGCCGAAACGGGTCCAACTGGCCCAATGGGTATGCGAGGAGATGAAGGCCAACCTGGTGGAACTGGCGCAACTGGTCCAACCGGGTCAACCGGTGATCGAGGATATACTGGCCCAACAGGCGACACCGGCAACACCGGCGAAACTGGGTACACTGGAACAACCGGCACAACAGGAGACACTGGCCAAACCGGCCCAACCGGCGCAACGGGTTATACAGGTTATACAGGAAACACCGGCGAAACCGGAACCACGGGCACAACCGGTCCTACTGGATACCAAGGTATACGCGGCGAAACCGGCGATACTGGTAATACCGGAACCACCGGAACAACCGGCCAAACCGGTGCAACAGGCCCAACCGGCACAACCGGTACAACCGGTACAACTGGCCCCACCGGCACAACCGGAGATACTGGTTTTACAGGAACAACCGGCGATACAGGAACAACTGGCGACACGGGAACAACCGGCGCCACAGGTTATACAGGCGCAACCGGCGACACAGGAACCACCGGCACCACTGGAAATACCGGCGAGACGGGTCCAACTGGATATACTGGATATACTGGAACAACCGGCACTACCGGAGACACGGGAACAACTGGCCAAACCGGCAAAACCGGTGCAACCGGAAACACCGGCGATACCGGCACCACTGGAAACACCGGCGACACCGGCGACACCGGCAACACCGGAGACACAGGAAACACCGGAACAACCGGCTCAACTGGCAGAACCGGCCAAACTGGAAACACGGGCCCAACCGGTGCAACCGGTACAACGGGCACCACAGGAACAACGGGCACCACCGGACCAACTGGCGCAACCGGACCAACCGGCCCTACTGGAGACACAGGAACAACTGGAGACACAGGAACAACCGGAAACACAGGTTCGACCGGAACAACTGGATACACGGGTACAACTGGATACACTGGAACAACCGGATACACGGGTACAACTGGATACACAGGAGACACTGGATACACAGGAGACACTGGATACACGGGAGACACCGGCCCTACTGGCGACACCGGCCCTACTGGCCACACAGGAACAACCGGCGACACGGGAACAACCGGCGACACAGGAACAACTGGAAACACCGGTCATACCGGCCCCACCGGCCAAACCGGAGACACGGGTCAAACCGGAGACACTGGACAAACCGGCCCCACAGGCCAAACCGGCGACACCGGAGACACGGGACAAACCGGCGACACAGGAAACACCGGAACAACCGGCTCAACCGGTCAAACCGGTGCAACCGGCACAACGGGAACAACAGGGACAACCGGAACAACCGGAAACACCGGAAACACCGGCGACACTGGATATACTGGATACACTGGAACAACGGGCCCCACAGGAAAACAAGGCATTGACGGTTCTACCGGCAACACCGGTCAAACTGGCACCACTGGCGATACAGGAACCACTGGTCAAACTGGAACAACGGGCGACACAGGCCCTACAGGAAAACAAGGCATTGACGGTTCGACTGGAAATACCGGCGAAACCGGGTACACGGGAACAACCGGCACAACTGGAAACACGGGCGACACAGGAACAACGGGCCCTACAGGAAAACAAGGCATTGATGGGTCGACAGGAAATACCGGCGAAACCGGCAAAACCGGAAACACAGGGTCAACTGGTATAACTGGTGAAAAAGGATACACTGGTATAACTGGCGAAACCGGCCAAACGGGTGCAACCGGCAATACTGGAAACACAGGATCAACCGGTGCAACGGGTACAACAGGAACAACGGGGACAACTGGAACCACGGGGACAACCGGCACAACCGGTACAACCGGCACAACAGGCACAACCGGAACCACGGGTCAAACTGGAACCACAGGTGAAAAAGGTGATACTGGCCCCACCGGTACCACCGGTTCAACAGGCACAACCGGAAACACGGGCGAAACCGGCCAAACCGGAAACACCGGCAACACCGGAACAACTGGTCAAACCGGAACAACTGGAGACACCGGCATGCAAGGCGACACGGGCCCAACCGGCCCAACTGGTCAAACTGGAAACACCGGCCCCACTGGTCCAACTGGATCAACCGGCCAAACCGGAAACACCGGCGACACCGGAAACACCGGAAACACAGGCACAACTGGTTCAACCGGCCAAACAGGAAACACCGGCGACACGGGCCAAACGGGTGCAACCGGTCCAACCGGAAACACTGGAAACACCGGGCCAACCGGAAATACAGGAACCACTGGCCAAACCGGAACCACGGGCCAAACCGGCACTACCGGCACAACTGGAGACACCGGTCCAACGGGCTCAACCGGCAACACAGGAAACACGGGTCAAACCGGAAACACCGGGCCAACCGGAGACACAGGAAACACAGGCCAAACCGGAAATACAGGCACCACAGGTGCAACCGGCTCAACCGGCCAAACCGGCCAAACCGGAAACACAGGCACCACAGGTGCAACTGGGCAAACCGGAAACACGGGTCAAACCGGAAACACGGGCGACACAGGTGCAACAGGAACAACGGGCCAAACCGGAACAACCGGTCAAACTGGTCCAACTGGTGCAACTGGCGATACAGGCCAAACCGGTCAAACCGGTGCAACAGGGTTAACTGGCGCCACAGGAACAACCGGAGCAACCGGCGATACGGGCCAAACTGGCGAGACCGGTCAAACCGGTGCAACCGGCGACACGGGCTCAACCGGATCAACCGGCACAACTGGACCCACTGGCGCTGCAGGCACCATTGGTTTCACAGGCGGAACCGGCGGAACCGGCGACACAGGTGCAACCGGCGATACAGGCAATACAGGGTCAACCGGCAGAACAGGGTCAACTGGTTCCACTGGTAATACCGGCGCAACCGGCCAAACCGGAAACACCGGCAATACGGGCACTACTGGTTCAACTGGTGCAACTGGAATAACCGGCCCCACCGGCGACACAGGAAACACGGGTCAAACTGGC
>Ga0209353_10001163_pt1 | contig 15141 bp, 12 predicted proteins | sample LauGreSpBDMM15SD_2_FD_187561 | JGI IMG/M metagenome (GOLD analysis project Ga0209353, IMG submission 187561) | Freshwater lake microbial communities from Lake Michigan, USA - Sp13.BD.MM15.SD (SPAdes) (version 2) | ecosystem: Environmental > Aquatic > Freshwater > Lake | place: Lake Michigan...
TGCCGCCATTCTTGCGGTTATCGCAATCAACCAACTGTTGCTCGGAGAAGGAAGACAGCTTGTTATACTTCACGTAGTAAGCACCCTCCAATGCACCCGTGGTAGAGAAACTCCAGCAAGATCCACACTGTCCCTGGTTCTTCACGGGAGTAACGCCGCCATTGGTGACCCAGTTAACTGATGCAGGAACAGACTCGACGTCAAGCGCGTTCTGGCTAAGGCACTCGGTAACGCACTCAATCGTTTCCAGCTTGGAATTCTCCTTGTAGTGCTCGATGCATCCATACAGGCACTTGATCTCGGCCACCTTCTTCATAGAAGAAGAAACGCGAGCAGAGGCTCCAGACAAACCAAGGTAGTTACGGAACTCGTCCTGATCCATACCAGAGAACTGATTGTGTCCAACGGTGTAAGTAAGATTCTTACCATTGGTGGTCTCAATAAACTTGTCATTCGTCGCCCACTTGGCAAAAGTCTCTTCTTGGTGGTCGATGTCGCGGAACTCCATTCTAAACTCCTTCGCCCAGTGCTCAAATCGCTCCAACAGCCGAGAAGCATTGGCTACGGCAATGGTCGCAATCAAAAATAGTGATAGTCTAAGTCCAAACATTTTCTTATACTATATACTGTCCTCTACATTTTATATCCTTGCAATAAAATAATTTGTGTTGACAGTGTATACAATGTGGGACACATCATTAGAAGATTTGCTATACAAAAGTGGCGACGTTTTCTTACCTAAACCAGTGAAGCAACTATTAGACGCTCCACTATACAGACGTAAATATAAAATATACGATTTTTACATAAACGGATGGACTTTTTTGCACGTAATATCAGGAATACTCATTGGTTACATATACTTGAACAAGGCGCGTTCTAGTTACGAATACTACTATACAATGTTAGTGACCCACACAATATGGGAGACGTGGCAAATCATCATTGGTATGTCTAAACCGTTTAGTACGTCTGGCCGCAATAGCCGCATTGATATAATTGTAGATACACTCGCATTCTTGTGCGGTGCGTACATTGCAAGAATTACAAAATAGTCGTTCGGATTTTATTTCTAACTTTATCTTCGTCTTGGAAAAGATATAGTTTACACGAAACTTTGGAATACAAACTGTAATCCATTTCGGTTTTTACCCGAGTCGTCGTTTTAAGTTGCTCAATATATACCATATATGAAAATAGATTGGTCGCCGCTCTCGTTTTTTCTATGATGATACCGTCGTGAATGCTATCCATAATTTCTGGTGAATTGGTACATTTTGTTAATAATTCACAGTCCATTTGTACTTTGCGAATGGATTTGCTGGTAGAATTGATATAGTCTAGTTCCCCCATCCATTCTGTTAAAAACCCTGTTGCTGCTGGGCTTAACGCGCGAACTATGCCCACGGATTTGCTTAAAATCATCTGATTGAGCAAATCAACGAGTCGTCGTATAGGACTTGTAATATGAACATACGCGTCTATTCCCATAATATCGTGTTGAAGATTCGTATTTGGGCTAAACGTGTTATATTGTGTGATCGTATTCTTCCACGACCTAATAATGCGACTCGTTTCTGCACCCAGACCAACTATCGGTTGGCTTATGTCAGTGGGCTGAATAAATGCAGCCGAACGAAAAATTCCGATTTCTTGCGTCTTCATGTAACTTCCGACGACAGAATTCATCAAAACCATAAAATGGGCTACGACGTCGTGACTATCAACGATTGATGTGTCCATTCGTTTAGAAATATCATACAAGGTCTTATATTGGGCATTTTTCAGTAATTTGGGCTCTTCATATACGAAATTCTTTTTTACCCGAATCACTGCATTTGTATAGCGGGGAGCTATTTCAGTCACGACCCGTCCATCGCTATCAACTACGATGTCCATCGCCAGCGCAAATCTTGGTTGATTCTCCTGTAAGCTGCACAAATCATCGGACAGTTGCGCGGGCAACATGGTGCGTTTTCTATCTGGCAAGTAAATAGTTGAGGGTCGATCTGTGAGTTCATTCCATAGATTCAACGTTTCTAGCCAAACGAACACGTTTGCAATATAAATAGATATCCGATACGTATTATTCTGGGCGGGCTGAATGCTGAACGCATCATCAAAATCCACACTTCCCTCTGGGTCAATTGAAAACACATATTCAGACTGTCTATCTTCTATTTGAAAATCCGCGTTTTTGATAATTTGCCCGATGTACTCGTCCGCCGACCGCAATTTAAATGCCACATTCGTACTCTTTGTTAGCGGAACAATGGACGTATTTAAATTATTGCAATGCAGCTGATATTCGTAAAATGCGTACAAATCATCCACGTTGCCGAGCGTTTCGGTTAATATGCCGTGTGGGTGTTTTCCAAGCCAATTGTCAAAATGAAACGTAACATAGTGATTGGTCTGGACTTTTGAAAACCCAACGGGAGCATTGTATGGAATTAGAAAAATGGGAAGTCCGTGATCAAAAGGTATGCATTTGTAATAAAGCCGTTTATTGTTCGGGGTTCGTCCAAACGTTTTATTACCTTCTAAAACTAACACCCCTGGTATGGCTTTCGCAGTTCTGTATACGGATTTATTTGCGACACAGTCATCGTTCATAGTAATTGCATCGCCATTCAGCCATTTTTCGGCGAGAGGAACAAACGCCGCTAATTTGGGATGTTCGGCAACATTAATGGGGGTTTTGTCGGCGTTGTCTTGATAGAATGCCCACGACGAATAGTCGCGGTTATGAATAGCCACGGTAAATGAAGATATTGAACTCATCGGTCAATATCGTCAAAAATTGGGTTAAACGTCTAATATATAACGTGCGATTGCGTTTATACCTTTTGCATAAACTATATTGTCTTCAACTGCATAAAATTGAATACTATTCGTGCAAATTGCTATGAACAACAAATCAATAATAACGAATCAACAAATCAACAATGGTAAGAAAATACAAGGGCGATATCAGCGGACAATTCTGGTTTGCAATGCAGGGCAGCGGCGATATAAGTAATCTAATAAAAATCAAAGAAAGCGATATGTATCGTTGGCGCGGATGCGGTTGCATTATAAACGAATCCGCATTACAATATTTGGACTACTGCAAGCAATGTTACGATTGCAAGGACGATTGCATCGTAGACGTTTGGAAAAAAACAGGCAAAGACGCAAGCATTTTGTATGAAGATGCGAAACAAATATGTTACAATATATTTGCGGATGACCATTTGGCACAACTAGAAAACAGTCTTATCTGTCTTCGTTCAATAATAGATAAACGCATACTCAGCGAAGTTGACAAAGTAGAGAACCTGCCAGCAATACTAAATGCATCATCTGGCGTATTTGATGATGTATTAAAAATATACAATGAAATTCATAAAACTAGCCCGAGCGTTGCAAATCCCGACTTCGTATCTAGATATTGTCTCGGGGTACAAATTAAATATCGGTTAAAAACTAGCGGGTCTTGTTATGTAATATGCGAATTGTGAAATACTTTTGGTCCTATATCTTTTGTATGCTGATTTTTTTTTGATTTGTAAAATATGGAACCAATGGGTCGTTGTTGTAGTCGTCAATATATCGGATTTCCCGAATGCCCGACGCAAGCAGCAATCGTGTGCAAATAAGACAAGGATAATTTGTAATATATGCAATGCTATTGTCGCACGATACCCCTCGCTTTGCACAATCACATAGTGCATTCTGTTCTGCGTGGAGGGTGGCTTGTTCGTGTCCATCCCGTACGATGCTTTCGTGAGGACATCCTGGCAAGAACCCATTATATCCCTGACTGATAATGCGGTTGTCTTTTACTAATAAACAACCTACTTTCAATCTAGTACAAGGAGAACGTTTGGCAGTGACTTGCACAATTTCCTTGAAATATGCGTCCCATTCTGGTCGTTCGTTCGTATTCATGTATTTATTTATGTAATATATAGTAAATTGGGTTTATGCTATTTTCCGAGAACAAATGTATTATGCAAACAGAATAAACATAAAATAGTATGTTTTTATAGAAAGATAAAAGTACAGGTTCTCCTATGCCTCCAAAAATTTTCAAAAAATATAATAAGAAGTCGTCTGCATCCACCATTATGTCGGGCAATGCGACCTCTGCAAAATATCTAATAATCGTGGAATCTCCGTCAAAATGTGCAAAGATAGAGACATATCTCGGCGACGATTACTGTTGTATTGCATCTCGCGGACATCTTCGCACAATAGATGGGCTGAAATCAATAGATACCAAGGGCGATTTTGCGCCCACGTTCTCAATTATACCTGAAAAGAAGGATCATATAGATGCAATGCGTGGAATCATCTCTGGGTTCTCAAAAACAAAAATATTATTAGCAACAGATGATGATAGAGAAGGTGAAGCCATCGCTTGGCACATATGTGAACTGTTTCAATTGTCGGTGGAAGATACTCCCCGCATCACATTCCACGAAGTGACAAAGCCAGCATTGATTGATGCTGTAAAACGCCCGACAAAAATAAATATGCCGCTAGTTAGAGCGCAGCAAGCTAGACAGGTTCTGGATGTCATTGTGGGGTATAAGATCTCACCATTTCTGTGGAAATATCTCTATCACAACAAGTCAAACTCGCTATCGGCTGGTCGCTGTCAAACGCCCGCCCTGCGATTGGTCTACGATAATGAGATGAATAAGCGGGAAAATGGCGAATTAGAATACAAATACAAGGTAGCGGGATACTTTGGTTCTCGTAATATACAATTTGATTTGAATGCTGAATTCGCAGATGAGCCCACGGTTCTCGCTTTTTTAACGAATTCCCAAGAGCATTCGCACAAAATGTCCATAGGTTCTCCAAATGATGTAGTTCGCGCTGCCCCGAAACCATTCAGCACGTCTAGGTTGTTGCAAACTGCGAGCAACCAATTGCATTTATCGCCTACTGACACGATGGGTCTGTGTCAACAATTGTATCAAACTGGTTATATTACCTACATGCGAACGGAGAGTTCTCAATACTCAACTATATTTTTAGAACAAGCATCAAAATATATAACTGACCAATACGGATCATCCGCATATGTAGGTGAACCAAGCAAGTTGGCGAATAAGGAAGCGAGCAACCCCCACGAGGCAATCCGTGTAACGCAACTGGCGAACAAGTCGGTGCCATCGGAGGACAAGCGATTGGTCGCAATATATAGATTGATATGGCGAAACACGCTTGAAAGTTGTATGGCGGACGCAAAAATGCAAACCACCAAGATTGAAATAACCGCACCGATCAACCATAAGTACGTGAATACGATCGAAACGCCCATATTTCTGGGTTGGAAAATCGTGAATGACAAGCCATTGGATGCATCCGACCAGAATGCGCCCGTCGGGCAGATCATGTACTTGAAAACCATATCCAGTAAACCAGTAGAATATAAAAAGATTGAAAGTTCCGTAGTGGTTCATAGCAAACATCGTCACTACACAGAAGCGAGTTTAATCCAAAAATTAGAAGAATTGGGAATAGGTCGCCCATCCACCTTCGCTAGCATTGTAGATACGATACAAGAACGTGGATATGTAAAACGAAAAGATATCGAGGGAGTTAAAACGGAATGTAGAGAACATATACTTACTGATAAAACAATAAAAACCAACGTTGCCGAGAAGACTTTTGGCAATGAGACAAATAAATTAGTAATAGAACCAATTGGAACAGTAACCATTGATTTTTTAATAAAATATTATGATCGTCTGTTCTCCTATGAGTATACAAAGATGATGGAAAGTGAATTAGATTTGATATCGCACGGTCAGATGTCCGACACAACCAACATATGCAAAGATTGTTTCGATGAAATCTCTGCCTTGTCCAAACCAGTAGAAAAAATATCCAAGCAGTCGTACAAGTTGGACGACCTCCACACATTTACATTTGATAAGTATGGTCCAGTAATAAGAAAAACGATAGATGATGAGAACATTGAATTTATATCTGTAAGAAAAGACATTAATATAGACATTGGCAAATTAACGAACGGACAATACACATTGGATGAATTATGCGAGGTAAAGGAGAAGAAAATCGGCACATACGAGAACGCGGACGTAATGTTAAAGAATGGTAGATATGGGATGTACATAGAATGTGGCGAACGCAATGAAAGCATCAAAGACGTGAAAAAGCATTTTGACGAAATTTGTATGGATGATGTTGCCCACGTTCTAGATAAAAAGAAACCGACAGACGCCACTTCTGGCAAGCCAACCGATGCAAATGTTCTCCGCAAATTAAACGACGAGATGAGTATTCGTAAGGGCAAGTTCGGGGCATACGTATATTATAAACGACCCGATATGAAATCCCCGCAATTCTTAAATATTAAGAAGTTCTCGGAAGGGTATTTGGGTTGCGATGAGAACATATTGGTTGAATGGTTGCGTAAAACTTACAAATTGCCGATGCCATAAAATATTCAGAAAGTGTATAAGATGTCAACCGCCAGTTTAAATTATACAGCCTTTTTTGCGCTATATGTAATATGTTTTGCATACTTGTTTAGAAAGATGTCGGGGGTGGTTGCGCTGGGCACTTTAACGATAGTTCATTCCGCATTCACATTATTTTTAGGCAGTGAGCTGTCCAGTATGGCGAATGGCCTAACTAATACACCAATGACGATTTTTGTAATCATATCGATCTTACTCGCTTGCGGACTGAATGTGGCGGCATTGATTATTGTAATGTTGATGGTAACTACCTTACAGAAAAAATACAATGATAAAATCGGGACTCCGATAGAACTGCCCGCCGAGGAACGGGGATACTTTGATACATTTAAATCATACGGTCTGGCCATTTTTATAATAACAGGCATTCTGTTATGGCTGATTTTGGCAAAGTACCCAATCTTTAATGTAAGTGTAGCCGACCAGCCAGTTCCAGCGCTAATTGTGTTTGCATTGTCTACTACAGCACTTGGATTATCAATATACCAAGTAATAATTGCTGCCCGATTATCCAAGTTGAAAAACAGGACAGTTTTATAATAAGAATAAGGATAATTACAGGATACAATGACATTAATTTTGTAATGATATTGTATAGTTAAAGATGCCGACACGTCGGAGAAATAAGATAAGTAGGAGAAACAAGAAAAACAAAATAGGTAAAAAAAACAGGCTGACCAGACGACAAAGAGGTGGAAACAAAGATGGACCAATGCACCCAGATGCGCCGCGTCAACCGACCGCAGATGAACCAATGCACCCAGACGCGCCGCGTCAACCGACCGCAGATGAACTGCATAAACAATACATTAAACAAATTGTAGAAACTGTAATATCTGAACGAATTAAAGCAAGTCAACTCGACACTGCTTGGCAAAAGGATTTAATACGAGATGAACGCAACCCGCTAGCGCTAAATTTCGCTATTGCAGTGCCGTCCCCGTATGTTGCCGCCTCATATTTGCCGTCTCCATTTTGGGATAATTTATTTACACCAGAAGAAATACAAAATATCATTGAAATGTTAACGCGCCCATCAATTTGTGATGAAGTTATAAGCGTGTTGCCTGCATTTGAAAATAAGCCACTAGAATTAATAGCTAGCGCAACAGGAGTTATGAGAAACGGCATGATGGTTTTTTCGGATGACAAACAAAAACAAACTGACGAATGGAACGAAAGGTGCAAAATGATATGCAGTACACTCATTATTTTAGGAATAATATCCTCAAAAATGCATACCACAAAACAAGATTATACAATAACGTCCAAGGGTGGATTGTCGGTCGCATTGTTGCTTTCACAACTAACCAGCAATAACATTAAGGTTCCAGTAAACGATTTAGACTTTAAGATTATACCCACTGCGAAAATGCTATATGTTCCTGAACACGCAAATAATCTGGCAATGCACGTTGGCGCTCTCGTTCAACACATATTAGCAGAGGTCATAACTAAAGGCAAAGGTTATGAAATGAAACTTCTTGCCCCGTCGACAACGGTTCAGTCGCTTGTATATAAAGACCTTGTTAAGTTAAGCTTAAAACCGCGCGATAGCGGATATATTCCAATATTAGATCTCGATTTTGGTGACTTTAATAAAAGTATGTATTTTGACAAGTTGTATCAAATTAACCGCGAATTGCCCGCGAACGCAGACGCACCAATTCGATTCCCTGTGCGTTTCGTATATCAGAGCGTATTGTACACATTAGCCGAAAAAATGTACTATTATGCACAATATTTCTTTATTAAAGAAGAACTCAGTAATAAACCGAGCAAAATGTTAAGAGCATCTCCATTTGGTGATATGCAATATGACCCCGTTACTAAATCGATGATGCACAATGATACATACGTAACGACCGAGAGATGCGACGATTTCTTAATCAAATTTAAAAAGTCAATATTGTTACTAACTAATGCGATAATTGAATCAAGTAATTTAGAAACTAGCGAGGCATTTCAAGAATTAGAATCAAATCCGTCGTTAAAATCGATAGTAGATAAAGACCCTGAATATGAAATGTTCAGGCGAACGTTAGAGCGAATGTTAATTAATACATTGTTAAACAAATTCTCATATTACGAGTTTTTTCCTGAGATATCTAATTGCAGTCCAAGCGATATAATATCATATAAAAAAAACTTTCGCTATTTAGGAAGTGGCAAGCACCAGCGCAGAGATGGGTCGTTAACCACCGACATAATGTGCCATCAAAAGATCGACCTTCGCATAGTTGCCAACATGATAGATAGTCTATACCCATCCACAATTTAAGCCCAAAGATATAGTTACTTATAAAAACCGTATAAACAATATGTGGCGTGTTCTCATTATACTGCCCAGTAAATGAAATATTATGAGACTTCTTATGACGAGTATCTGACCTCCGTTGGATTATACAACTTGCACCCAGAACTGCTGCCTATATATAATTCATTACCAAAGCAGGTAATGAATTTTGAGAACATAATAATGTATGGGGCGGCTGGCGTCGGCAAATATTCGCAGTGCCTCAGTCTACTAAAAAGATACAGCAATAGCGAACTGAAATATGATAAAAAACTCACCGTCCAGACCGACAAATCCCAATACACGTTTCGCATAAGCGACGTGCATTATGAAATAGATATGTCCTTATTGGGATGCAATTCAAAGACGCTTTGGCACGACATTTTTCTGCAAATAGTAGACATCGTATCCGTCAAGAGCGAAAAGGTCGGTATAATCGTATGTAAGAATTTCAGCAAGGTAAGCACGGACATACTAGAAATATTTTACAGTTATATGCAACAATATAATACCAATGCTTACGCCATACGAATCAAGTATATTATATTGACCGAAAGCATTAGTTTTATGCCGTCAAAGATTGTAAATGCGTGTAATGTAATACGTGTGCAACGTCCAAGCAACGAGAAATATCTGGAATTAATCAACTACACGCAACATATGCAATCAATTGGATCAAACCCGCACGATTTTATCAATCGCATAAACGACGCAGTCAAGCCAAACGAAACCACTCGTTTCGCAATGCGTGGAAACAGTGCCAACGTAATACGTAATATTAATTGCAATGGTATATTAAACTTAAAAGAAATGCGGTCGTTCCCCCTGCTGTCCAGTCCAAACGAATTGCCCGACGATGTATTTAATTTAATTTGTGACAATATAATTCGCGAGATTGAGAACATCAACAATGCCGCATTGACTAACTTCCGTGATATATTGTATGATATGTTAACGTACAATTTGGAAGTGCATGATTGCTTATGGTATATTATAAAATATTTCATAGAAACAGGCAAATTGTCCAATGTGGATGTATCCGACATTCTAACCAAGACGTATTCATTCCTGAAATACTACAACAACAATTATAGACCGATATACCATTTAGAGAGTATGATGTTATATATAACAATCAAGGTGCACAAATTTAATGAATTATAAGACTGCGTGTGAATTATTAGACATTGCGTCCAGCGAACAAATATGCCCGTCCAAATTAAAGCGCCAATATCGGGTGAAAGCCTTATTGTATCACCCAGACAAGAACCGATCAGAGGACGCAACTTATAACTTTCAAAAAGTGCACGAGGCCTACGAATATCTATTGCATTGCGATGGGTATGTGGGCGATAATATGTTTAACGACAACGATGCCGACGACGATGGGGCAGACTTTGTATATGAAAAAGTGGGCAAATATACGGATTTATTGTCGTCATTTATACAGAATATAGTGGTCGGAGAAACAAACAGCCAAATATTCAATATTATTTTAAACCGCATATCAGGTGTGTGCGAGGCGAAAGCGATAGATACCTTAAAGAAATTAGATCGTCAAATGCTAATTAAAATTTACGATATAGTAAAGAAATACGGCAAGTCAATGCATTTGGGTGAAGGGATTATACAGAAACTAGAAACGATTATAAGTGACCGTATAACTGGCGATGAGCGTATTATATTGAACCCCACGCTGGAAGACCTGTTTGATAATAATTTATATAAACTAACCGTAAATAAACAAACCTACATCGTGCCGCTTTGGCACAATGAGTTGGTATACGACAACTCGGGCAATGATATATACATTCACTGCAATCCAGTATTGCCCGACAATATCGAGATTGACGAGATGAATAACGTTAAGATGAATGTTTCGTATAAAATAAGCGACATATGGGGGCGAGATGTTCTCCCTATAAATGTGGGCTTGCGACGAACCTTGCCAGTCGTCCCTTCGCAGTTAAAGTTGGCTACGAAACAGACGCTCGTATTTGCGAATATGGGTATATCCCGAATAAATGTAAAAGATGTATACGATATCAAATCGCGTAGCGACTTGCATCTGAATATAACATTGGAAATGTAATCCGTTTTGGGCGTTTTTATTATTGTCAAGGTTCTCAATGCTCTTGAAAATAATCTATATTATGAACTGAACTACGACGTATGCAGTTCAGTTCAGGCAACAATCACCGCGTTCTTATCTACTTGAACCTCTTTGAGAACATTCTTTATGATTTTCTCTTCAAATTTCAGGTCTTCTTCTTTGCCGTACCCTCCCAGCGCCGACTTGTGGTACTGAAAGTAGTTCTCGCATTCTTCTGTTCCTATTTGTTCCACTTCTGGTTTACTGTCGTGAAACCATTTCCACAACTCTTTCATATTCTTACGGGCAACGCCTCTGACGGCTTTTCTCATATACGTCTTGTCTGCGTCGTCTTTTTCCCATTTGTCGGCGTTCTTGATATAAATGGTTTCCCGTTTTAGATCGGTGCAGTGGAGCGGTCTCGTATGCATATCCATATCACGGAAACGGTGGGTCATAACTGTTGATATGCCTTCCACGAATCCGACTTGTCCAGTATGAAGGAAGTCTTCGCGCGTTACTTCAAACGAATTGATAAAATCGTCCATTGTAATCGCATCTTTGCACGTTTCATTCAGAAACACGTTGAGATTGAACTTGTTATTACAGTTTGTATTCATATTATTGGTGGTATTTCCGATCTTGCCGTCCTTGACTGCTTCTAACAGTTGGTTCTGTTGTTCCGCCATTTGTTTTGACTGTTCCAACATAAGTTCCTTGAACTCTTGGTTCTGTTTTAGCAGTTCTAGTACTAGGGATGCGTCTACTAATTGTTGCAATGGTTGTGGTGGGTTTGGGTTATTATTTTGGGCGACGTCTAAATCGTACACATCATTGCTATTAATTGCGTCGCACACCTTCTTGTGCGTATGCAGGCTCTGTCTATGTTTATATGAATTTCCACATTTGCACATATGTAAACCCGAATAACCAGTTGGTGCGGCACGAATAGTCGCATTAACGTCAGTATTAGCGTCAGTATTGTGTTTTCGTGTCGTCAAATGAACATCAAAGTTGCTTTTTTTGCTGCATTCAAAGTTGCATTTTTCGCAACGATACGTTTTAACAGGTGGCATTTTTGTAAGTGTGATGCCTATACTAGATACTTACATATAATGCCTAAATGGTTTTCAGCATAATATACTTAAAAAGGTTGCAGTCATAATTTTAATCAAAAAATCGGTATTTACAGCATTATGCTCACAACGTGTTTTTCGGAGGGCCCTTTTCACAAACTCCCACGGCCCTTTTGAAAAATGGACATTTATAAATGTCCTTTTTTACAGAGCGATGCCATTTCTTTTCTGGACTTTTATAAAGAGTGAATAGAGTAGATATATTTAAAAGATCCCTCTGTGTATAATTCCCACAATAAATTTAAGTATTTTAAAATGAAACCAGTTACAATAAAAAATGAGAATATTTACAGTATTCTCATTTTTATTAAGCATTTACTGCGAGAATGCTAGATTTATTTGTGTTATTTGATTATTTGTTGTCATAGATTTATTTTTGTTATTTGATTTATTTGTTGTCATAGATTTTATTTTTGTTTGTTGTTATAGATTTTTATTTAAGGCGCCTTCTTCTTGATAACCGTCTTCTTCACAGCAGCGGCGGGTGCAGCAGCGGCAGCAACCTCGGCAACTGGTGCGGGAGCAGCAGCAACTGGCTCGGCCTTCTTGACGACTGCCTTCTTGACCACCACAGGCTCTGGCTTTGGCGCAGGCGCAGGCTCATCTGCCTCCTCGTCACTATCTGCGACAGCAGTAGATACTTCGCGCGAAGCAGGAACAGACTCCTCCTCCTCCTCTTCGGCCGCCACGGGCTGCGTTTCAATGTTCTGGATATCATCAGATGAAAGCTGGATGTGGCACTGACCGAACACGGTCTCTTGCACGTGAGGCTTAACGACGCACTGATTCAACTTCCAAGTAATGCCCCATCCCTTTCCGCCGAACCATAGACCGCCGCACTGCAATACGCACGCAACATTGCTTCTAGCGGGAACAAAGTCCATAGGAGTAAGATTGTCGTTGTCGCAGGGGAATAGCAAGGTGCGCTTGGTATCATAGACCTCAACGTTCCACTTGCCGTTGTAGTTGGGCACCTTGGCGCGAATGGTAGGAGGCTTGGTGTAATCCGTCTTCTTGGTCAACTTGTCCTTGGAGTACTTCAAGAATGGGAAGAACGTGTGCTTGGCAACCTCGCGAGACATCTCCTCGCCGAACCACGCCTCGCTGTTCTTGACGGCATCGTCGAGAATCTGATTCTCAAACGCCTTCAACTTGGCCAAGAAATCAGTCGTAGCGGCAGTGGCGTAGACCTCGTTGGGAAACGCCAATGACATACTGAACTTGCCATCGGACTCGCCCGTCTTCTCATCTACGAAATCGCTAATGCCCCAAGTCATTAGGAGAGGAGTAGACACGTACAACGAGCGATTGCTTTGTGTGCTGATAATATTAATAGACTTTCCACCGCGGTCATTTACCTTGGGCTGCATATAGCGAACCGCGGCGGTCTTCCACTCGGAAGAGCTGACAACAATAGGGGTAGAAGGCTTGGACATTTTAAGATTGTTAATAGAGGAACTAACTGGATACATATAATATGCATCTTTTCTTTAATTCAATTTTTTATATATTTTGTTACGAGCGGCACGAAATGTGGTAATAAAACTATGCAAAATGTTACAAATTGTTACGCCGTGTAACTCGTTGTAACAATCTAGCAAACTCAATAAAATGACAATATAAAATGTGTAAACGTATTAGACAAATATCTATATAGAGTATAATGGAACCATACGAGAACACATTGCATAATATAACGGAGCGCCCCCATAAAAAGAAATACGAAATTGAGAAACACATTCAATCAAAAACAAAGAGCATATCGCCAGAGATTACATATGAGAATTATATGGCAAACAGAATCAATTTGGCGAAGTACAAACTGCCCGAATTAAAGTCCGCAGCAAAGAGACATAAATTGCACGTATCTGGAAAAAAGGAATTAGTAATAGAGCGTATCAAAACGTATTATAACAATACGAAGAATGCAATTAAATTACAAACGACATTTCGTAGATGGCTGGCCATACAACTAATGAGATTGCGTGGGCCCGCATTAAAGGCACGAAGTGAATGTTTAAACGGAACGGATTTTTCCACATTAGAGCCGATCAACGAAATACCCGTAAGCAAGTTTTATAGTTACGCCGACACAACCAACAAGGTTATATATGGGTTTGACATAACGTCATTAATTGAGCTAATGCGCCAAAATACGACATTTCAAAATCCATATAACAGAGAAGCGTTTAATGCCAAGATAAAAACCGACATTCTAACCTTGTATAGAACAAGTTTTATGTTAGTGCCGAATTTTAAAGCGGAAAATCAGCCATATCGCGGCGCTTTTACCGACAATTTGAGTCGCCTGAATCGTGACCGCAATGCACGCATTGCATTGCGTGTATATAATCCCAGAATTAACCCAATTTTAACAGAAACAATGTTTAATCAATATGATAGCATAACCCAGAGACGAAATCAGCCGATTGCATCACGAATCGCCCAATTATTCATAGCGATTGATAGATTAGGAAATTACACAAACGGCGATTGGTTTGCCAACCTAGATTTGCGGAGTTACATTCGCCTATATAGGTACTTATATGATATATGGTATGTGCGCAGCGGTCTATCTTATGAAACGCGGTCTCTGATATCCCCATACAGTTGTCCGTTCGAGGGAATATTTACGGGGCGTACGCTTTATTCGGAAGTAACGTACCCACAGATGCAAACGGCGTGTGTGATCGTGTTTGAAAATTTAGTATATAGCGGCGTATCAGACGAATATAAAACGCTAGGGGCATTTTATGCAATGTCAGCTTTAACGTTGGTGTCACCAGAAGCAAGACATTCAATGCCGTGGTTATACGAGGCAGTGATGTAGTTAACAAAATAGAAAATATATGTCGTGAAAATACTAAAATATAAAATAGAAAATAGAAAATATATGTCGTGAAAATACTAAAATATAAAATAATTGATGGGAACATTAGGATAGTCGGTAAGAGAATAATATATAATAATATATTATGCTGTAAACTACTTAAAAGATAAGGGTTATAGTAGTATATAATCAGATGGTTAGAACTGCTACTACTCCTACTACGACTGCTGCCCCCGCTCCTGCCCCCGTTGCCGAGAAGGTGACCAAGCCCCGCGCAAAGAAGG
>Ga0209353_10001165_pt1 | contig 15119 bp, 16 predicted proteins | sample LauGreSpBDMM15SD_2_FD_187561 | JGI IMG/M metagenome (GOLD analysis project Ga0209353, IMG submission 187561) | Freshwater lake microbial communities from Lake Michigan, USA - Sp13.BD.MM15.SD (SPAdes) (version 2) | ecosystem: Environmental > Aquatic > Freshwater > Lake | place: Lake Michigan...
GGTGCAGCTATCGCCGAAAGAATGCGGATTACTTCCGCTGGCAACGTGGGCATCGGGACGACGAGTCCTGGGCAAAAGCTTACCGTTGCCAGCGGAAGCGTAAAGGTATCAAAGGGTTATTCATATCTTTTTGATGATGCCAATGTTGAGATTAGAGTTGATGATTCCCCTGCTTGGCTGGCAGTCGCGAACACGATGACATTCAAAACGTATTCTGGAGCATTTGTGTTCCAGAATAGTAATGGTGCGTCGAGTATCATGACGGTTCGCGCAGATACTGGCAACGTGGGCATTGGGACGACGAGTCCTGCGACAAACGCAAGATTGCACCTCAAAGGTGCTGGTGCTGTATTACCGGCATCATCTGGATCAACGCAATCTGCTGGACTTATTCAGCGTTTCAATGACAGTAGTACGGCGCATCTTGACATCGGGGGAGTTGGAGGCACAGGCATGTGGCTCCAGGTGGCCGACGACACTAATTTATCAGTGCCGTATCCGCTACTCCTACAGCCAACAGGCGGCAACGTGGGCATCGGGACGACGAGTCCTGCTTATCCGCTTGATGTTGTAGGAGTCATTTCCAGCACCTCATACGGTGGCTCTTCTCCCGCCATTATTGGACAGCGAGCAAAGGGAACAGTTGGCTCACCTACGACAGTTATTTCAGGTGATTATCTTATGACGTTTGGGGCGAGAGCTTACAACGGAACTGCTTTTGCCACAACGTCAAAAGCATATCTTTCAGCCAAGGCAACCGAAACATGGACAACCACGGCCAACGGAACTTCACTTGTATTTGCAACAACACCAAACACAACAACTTCAGCAGCAGAGGTGATGATAATTGATAATACAGGTAACGTGGGCATCGGGACCACGACACCACGCACGACACTTTCTGTGTTGCAAAGCGGCACGGCCAATACGACTGCTGATACACTTGGTGCAGTGGTATTCACTGGGCCGACCGCTGGTGGTTACTCGGCTATTCTTGTAGTCGAATCGAATGATGCAATGGCCGCTGACAAAGGCGGCTCCATCGGATTTTATGGCCGCAAAGCAACAGCCAGTACAGCCAGCAGTTATTTTGCATCCATACATGGCCGCAAGGAAAACGGCACCACGGCAGACCATGCGGGTTATCTTGCCTTCAAGGTCAGGACAAGCGCCAACGCCGACAATGAGACGATGCGAATCGCTTCTGACGGCAACGTGCTGATCGGCTACTCCGCATCAAACGGTGCGTACAAGCTCCAGGTCAACAGTCAGATTTTTGCCACTAACGCCACCGTGGCAACATCTGATGGTCGCTACAAGCAGAACATTGCTTCCCTGCAATCTGGCCTGGATCTGATTGACAAGCTAAATCCAGTCACATTTGACTGGAAGCAACACGATGTACATGACTTTGAGCAGGGAACTCAGGTGGGATTTATCGCACAGCAAGTACAGCAAGTCCTGGCAGGACTTGCTTACGCAGGATCTGTGGTCAAGCGCAACGAGTTCAAGCGAGCAGACGGGTCGATTGAAGAATTCCTGGGCATGGCAGATGCCAAGCTGATCCCCATATTGGTCCGGGCAATTCAGGAACTCAAGACTGAGATTGACCTGCTTAAATCCCAGATCTCTCACCAGATATAAATAAGCTAAGAGGATAAAAAACATGCCAGCAGAATATAAATGGACTTTCAATGGAATTAAAGTTAGAACATTAACAGAAAATTCCCTCAAAGACGCAGTAATCTCTTACGAATGGAGAAGAGGATTACAAGACGGTACATTTTATGTAGATACATATGGTTCTCTTTCTTTACAGAATCCAGATCCAGAGAATTTCACAAAATATGAAGATTTAACTAAAGAAGACTTCGTAACATGGACCGTCGATACTCTAACAGAAGAAACTGTTGAAAGATATGACGCATCATTGGCCAATCAAATGAAGGATCTTAAGTCACCGACCGAAGTAATTAAAAGTGCTCCATGGGAATTAACTTTAGTTGCTACTCCTGTGGTTACTCCTGCTCCTGTAACTAGTGCAACTGGTGCAACAGGTACATCTTCTAGTTCTACTGGTGCTACTGGATCTGTGACAGCTCCTGTGGTCTGAAGTGGTGGACGATAAGTTAAACGAAATATTCGATATAGATTCTGTAGAAAAGCCGGAAATTGCAGTACAGGAAGATATATCTAAAGATATCGAGAGAATCAAGAAAGTTCATCACGAGCTTCTTGATAAATCTCAAGATGCCTTAGATAATCTATTGGAATTCGCCAAGGCATCAGAATCACCACGAGCATACGAAGTTGTTTCTAATCTCATTAAAACAACAGCAGATGTTGCAAAATCTCTGTCGGATATTGTAATGAGAGAAACAAAAACGAAACCAGAAGTTCAGAATAATACACAGAATAATTTATTTCTAGGATCAACTGCTGAATTACAGAAGTTTTTGAAAGGTAATACATAATAGGATCCTCTATGAGTGATAAAACATATTATCTTAATCCCAAAATAAAACGAACAAACTTAATTGAAAAATATACTCAAGATGAATTTACTGAATATATTAAGTGTTCTAAAGATCCTATCTATTTTATAGAAACATGGGTTAAGATTGTATCTTTGGATCGAGGATTAATTCCTCTAATATTAAGAGATTATCAAAAAGATCTGATAATCTCATTAATGGAGAATAGATTTTCGATTATTTTAGCAGCGAGGCAAGCTGCGAAAACGACTACAGTCGCAACTTTTCTTCTCTGGTATGCTATTTTTAATAGTGACAAAACAGTTGCTATTCTTGCCAATAAAGCTGCAACAGCAAGAGAAATTCTTTCAAGAGTAACTCTTGCTCTTGAACATCTTCCATTTTTTCTCCAACCAGGTGTGGATGTCTTAAATAAAGGTTCTTTAGAATTCGGGAATAATTCAAAAATCATAACAGCTGCAACTTCTACAGATTCAATCCGTGGAACATCGCCAAATTGTGTGTATTGTGATGAATATGGATTCATAGATAATGCCGAAGATTTTTTTAAATCAACATTCCCAACAATTTCATCAGGGACAGATTCCAAATTTATAGTATCTTCTACTCCAAATGGATTAAATCATTATCATAAATTATGGAAGGATGCTGCAGACGGAAAAAATGAATTCGTTCCATTTGAAATTACATGGAATATGGTTCCTGGCAGAGACGAAATTTGGAAGAAAACTCAATTAGAAATTGTAGGTGAACAAGGTTTCCGCCAAGAGTATGGAAACGAATTTTTAGGATCTTCTAATACTCTTATCTCAGGTCACATATTACAATCCTTAACTTGGGTGAAACCGATTAAGGAAAATGCTTCTTATCTCGTCTTAGAAGAACCAAAAAACGCCCATAATTACGTGATTTCTGTAGATTCATCTAGAGGAGTAGAGGCCGATTATTCAGTTGCTGTAGTAATAGACACCACTAGTATTCCTTACACAATTGTTGCTAGATTTAAAGATAACACAACAAGACCAATAATGCTTCCTAATATTATTGTTGATCTTGCAAAGAAATACAATAATGCATTTCTCTTAATAGAAAGAAATACTGTAGGTCAAACTGTAGCCGAATCCTGTTATTGGGATTTAGAATATGAGAATATATTCACCACAATTACAGGAAACAGTGGACAAGAATTGAGAAATTCGTTTACAAAATCGAATAAAATTGGTGTTGAGATGACTACTAGTGTCAAGAGATTAGGAGCTTCTATACTAAAAACTCTTGTTGAAGAGCACAAATTGGTATCTTTTACAGAAGATATAGTCGACGAATTGTATTCTTTTATAAATAAATCTGGATCTTGGGGTGGTGAATCAGGAAAACATGATGATCTAGTGATGGCTTTGCTTCTATTTTCTTGGGCAACACGAGAGCCTTTTTTCAAAGAAATAACTAATTCAGATCTCAGAAGATCTTTTTTAGAAAAACAAGAACAAAGTCAGGACGAAATTTATTCTTTTGCGGGAATAACCGATGGTTCTGAGACAGAAACGGAAGATATATCTTGGTTATTCTGATTGGTTGAGATTTCGTTTTTAATAAATATAATTAGAATTTTATATTCGTTAGAATAAATTAACATTAGTTAGGAGAAAAATAACATGGCTATTCAATTATCACCAGGAGTGAATGTATCTGAGATTGATTTGACAACTACCGTACCTGGAGTCGCAACATCGATCGGAGCAATTGCTGGGTCTTTTCAGTGGGGACCAGTTCTTGAGGTTAGAACTATTTCTTCGGAAGTAGATTTAGTAGATACTTTCCAAAGACCAAATAACACTGTTGCTGACACTTTCTTTTCAGCAGCAAACTTCTTGTCTTATTCTAACTCTTTACGAGTAGTTAGAAACGTAGGAACTACAGCTAGAAACTCGACTAATGGAGCTTCTGGTATTTCAGGATTAACCATTACAACTGCTGGTGTTTCTGGTGCTCCGAGCCTTCAAGCGCCAGGAGCATTCGCCTTAACTTTCACTGGTGGCGGTGGATCTGGTGCAGTAGGAACAGCAACGCTAGCGTTTGCCGGTGCCGGTGCAACTGGTGTTACGGTTAGTGCAGTGTCTCTAACCAATTCAGGAACAGGATACACTACTAATCCAACAATATCGATAACTGGTGCTACAGGTTTCACTACCGTTCCAGTAATCACACCTTCAACTGCAAATACTGTAGTAATCAAGAACGAAGACGATTACGAAGCTAATTATATTGCCGGCGTCGCATCTGCCGCTGGAATATGGACAGGAAGATATCCAGGCGAATTAGGTAATTCGTTGAAGGTATCTATGTGCGACTCGACTGGTTTTTCTGGTTGGGTTTATGCTTCTGCATTTAACGTAGCACCAGGAACTTCCACATATGCTGCAGCCAATGGTGGTTCACTAGACGAATTACATATCATCGTTATTGACGAAGATGGTAAATTTTCAGGATCACAAAATACAGTTCTCGAAAAATACTCATTCGTTTCAAAAGCGTCGGATGCTAAGACGGAATCTGGAGAATCTAATTATTACGCAAATGTAATTAACGCAAAATCAGGTTATATTTGGTGGACCAATCATCCAAGAACTGTCGCAGATTGGGGAACCGCAGCTTCTGCTGCTGGGGCATTTGACACTATATCAGTTATCACTAATTCTCTGACTGCTGGTGTTTCTGATGACTCTCTGACTAACGGGCAAAAACAACTAGCATATGATCGATTCGCCGATGCAGATACAATTGACGTGAATCTATTTATTACTGGTTCGGCTGACAGTACGGTTGGTACATATATTATACAAACGATTGTTGAGAATAGAGGAGATGCTGCTGCTTTCGTGTCACCACCTAGAGCTTCAGTTGTCGACAATAAAGGACAAGAAGTAACAGATATCACAACTTTCAGAAATGCTCTACCGTCTTCTTCTTATGCTGTTCTTGATTCTGGTTGGAAATATCAATACGATAAGTACAGTGACGTTTTCCGTTGGGTTCCTCTAAATGGAGACATTGCTGGTCTGTGTGCTAGAACTGATCAAACAAACGACCCATGGTTCTCGCCAGCTGGTTTCAATAGAGGAAATCTCAAGAACGTTGTTAAATTGGCATTCAATCCAAATAAGGCGAATAGAGACGATCTATTTAAGATTGGTGTTAATCCAGTTGTTACTTTCCCAGGACAAGGAACTGTGTTATTTGGAGACAAGACAATACTTTCGAAGCCATCCGCTTTTGATAGAATTAATGTCCGTAGATTATTCAATGTTCTGAAGAAATCTATTTCCCAATCTTCTAAGTATTCACTGTTTGAACTCAACGACACATTCACAAGAGGTCAATTCGTTGCAACAGTTGAACCATTCTTAAGAGATGTTCAAGGCAGACGAGGAATTGTCGATTTCAAGGTGGTTTGTGACGAAACTAACAATACCCCACAAGTAATCGATTCTAATTCGTTCGTTGGCGATATCTATATTAAACCAGCAAGATCTATTTCGTTTATTCAATTAAATTTCGTGGCTGTCAGAACTGGTGTTGAATTTAGCGAGATTATTGGACAATTCTAACATGATGGGAGGAAATCCTCCCATCTCTAACGAATAAATAAAAATAAAGGATTTAATAAAAATATGCCATTTGACATAAATAGATTCAAAGGAGCCTTCGCTTTAGAAGGTGCAAGACCAACTCTATTCGAAGCAACTATCTTCGGTCTGCCGTCCGCAAATAGAGAATTTACGTTTCACTGTAAGGCTGCGCAATTACCTGGTAAAACTTTAGGTATGATCGAACTTCCTTATTTTGGTAGAAAGATTAAAGTACATGGCGATCTAACTTTCGCCGAATGGACTGTAACTGTACTTAATGAAGAAAACTTTAGTGTGAGAAATTCTTTCGAACTATGGATGAGTACCATCAATCAACACAATGCAAATACTAAAATAGACTCAGGATATAAAACACCACTTGCTAGTGTGACACAATTCGGTAAAGATGGTAATCCAGTTAAAGAATATACTTTCCAAGGAATGTGGTGTTCTGATATTGCTGGAATTGACGTTGCTTGGGATTCTAATGATCAGATTGAAGAATTTACAGCGACTCTACAATATGATTGGTGGGAGTCAGCTGGTACTACTGATTTCTAAATAAGGATAAATAATGGCACTATTTGATTTTTTTGGATTCTCTATTAAAAGAAAAGGTCCAGAACAGGAGAGAGAATTACTTTCTCCTGTTCCACCACAGTTAGATGATGACGCTACTATTGTAAATAATAGTGGTGGGTTCATTAACACATCATATGCGACTGATTTTTCTACTTCTGATAAGAAGATTCTGATAAACAAATATAGAGATCTGTCTTTAATGCCAGAAATCGAATCTGCCATAGATGAAATTATCAACGAAGCAATTATCACAGGGGATCCAGAATCTCCTGTGGGAATTGTTTTAGATAAACTACCATTCGGCGATGATATCAAAGAAGTAATACAAGAAGAATTTGAAGCGATTTTAAATCTATTAGATTTCAATGAAAATGCATACGAGATTTTCAAAAGATGGTATATAGACGGAAGGTTATTCTTTTCTGTTGTTATCGACACAAAGAATACAAAAGACGGAATACAAGAATTACGATACATTGACCCACGAGAAATAGAAAAGATCAGAGAAGTTAAAGAAGAATTTTCGAAACGTGGTGTTAAATTACAAAAAACAGTTCAAGAATATTATATTTACAAGAGTGATGTTAAATTACCATCAGATTCGGTAGCATATTGTAATTCAGGATTAATTGATTATAGAAATAAATCGACAATAATTTCTTATTTACATAAATCTATTAAACCATATAATCAATTGCGAATGTTAGAAGACGCCACTGTAATCTACAGATTAGCAAGAGCACCAGAAAGAAGAGTATTTAAAATCGGAACTGGTGGATTACCAAAAATTAAAGCTGAACAATATGTAAATGGGCTCATGAATAAGTTCAGGAATAAGATTGTATATGATCAATCTACCGGTGAACTAAGAGACGATTCAAGAACTTTATCTGTTCTTGAAGATTTTTGGATTCCAGTTGGTGAAGATGGAAAGTCTACAGATATCTCTACTCTTCCTGGTGGGACTAATCTGGGCGAAATGGCCGATGTGGAATATTTCAGAAAGAAGTTATATAATGCATTACACGTTCCAATAACCAGAATTACGGCAGGATCTTCATTTAATACAGGAAGATCTGCAGAAATAGATAGAGAAGAAGTTAAATTTAACAAATTCATCAAAAGATTAAGAACAAGATTCTCTTCCATATTCACGGATCTGTTAAGAACTCAGTTAATCCTTAAAAACATTATTACAAGTGATGACTGGGACGCATATATTAAAAATAATATTTTTTACGACTTCAGAAAAGATTCACATTTCGCTGAATATAATGAAGCGGAAATTATGTCAAGAAGAATTGAACTAGCTTCTTCTGCATTGGGATTAGGAGAATCTTTCTTTTCTAACCAATATATCAAGAAAAATTTCTTGAAATTAACTGACGAAGAAATTAAAGATATAGATATAGATAAGACCGAAATCTCCCCAGAAGAACCAGAAGCTGCTGCGGCTGATGATGGAATAATAGATCCAACAGCACAAGAATTCCAGAGTCCAGTTCCAGTTGACTCACCGGCAGAAATTTCTCAAGATGTGATACCATCAGAAACTCCAGAAAACGAAAATCTTCCGTAGTATAAATAATTAGAGGACCATATGACACAAACCGAAAGAGCTAAAATCGAAACTATAATTAGATATTCTAAAGAAGGAAATCCACAAGGCATTAAACCTATTGTAAATATGTTAATTGCCAGTAAAATTTCTGATCTTTTGGCTGTTAAACGAGAACAAATTACAAAAGAGTTATAAGGAAAATATGAACCTGCAAAATTTTAAAGAAGTATATACAAAGATAATCACCGAATCCACAGACGATTCAGATCTAAGAAACTATATCAGAACAATTGTCGAAGAACTTATTGTAGAAGCTGAAGGCCGCATTGTAATATCCAAAAAGTTTTATCCAAAATTGCATGCTGCTATTAGAGATGTTCAAGAGCCGTTTCACCAGGAATATCCAATATATAATCGCTATGATGATACAGAATATGACGAAGCTAGCTTCCGTGCAGCACATGCTAGACTTGAGAAGATATTAGGCAAACCAGTTAAAACAAATGCAGAAATTAAAGAAATTAAAGCTTTCTTAAAGGGATACGATACTGCACCTAAGAGAAGTATCTATAATAGGCCAGTTGGGAATCGTCCAGGTGAGGGTTTTGATAAAGACGGGTATCCAGATAGTCGGGACGCTGACAAACTATATAACAATAACCCCGACAGATACAGATAACGGAAGCTTCAAAGACCATTTGTAGCTAAAATTACAAAAGAGTTATAAGGAAAGTATGAATTCATACTTTCCTTAAAGGAAAGTATGAACCTGCAAAATTTTAAAGAAGTATATACAAAGATAATCACAGAATCAACAGACGATTCAGATCTAAGAAACTATATCAGAACAATTGTCGAAGAAGTTTTGGTTGAAGAAAATGAAATATCCATAACCAAAAGAAAATATCCAAAATTACGTGCTGCTATTAAAGATATCTCAGATCCTGGATATAGACGCTTTCCAATTATTACTAGTTATGCCACCGAAGCAGAACTAGATAAATTTGAGAAGTTATTAAGCACCAAAGACGGATTACAAAATGCAGAACTTAAAAAATTCATGAAGCGATTCGAACCTCGTGGAATCTCTGGAACCAAATCTTATCCACGAAATCCATCGCAAGATGAATTTGGTTATCCAGATAGCTTCAAATCGCTAGATCCATTTGTTTATTCAAAGGAAGAACTTATTGGAGAAGCTGAAGGCCGCTTGGTTGAAAAGAATGAAGATGGAATAAATGATAATGAATTTTATGGAATTGATCCAGAAAAGCACGAAAAAATGTATGGTATGTCAACAAAATCAAAAGTTTTTAAACTTGGTTTGAAACCATCAGATAAAACTTTACAAACAATTATTGACAGACATGCAAGAACTGGTTTTATATTGAGAGGCGAATCTGGAGTTATGGGAGAAGACAATACTGGAATCGAAGTAACTTATAATCAATATACAAAAGAATATACAATTTTTGGTGTTGAATTTTATGGTGGAGAAGTTGACTCTTCTGAAAGAATTCTTAAGCCTACAAAAGATAGCAATAAACTATTAACAGATATTAAACAACATTACAACTCTTGGATTAAGTAACAAATTACAAAAGAGTTATATTGAAAAGATAGAATAAGAGGTGTGGGATCATACCTCCTAAATACAAAAACAAAATTATTGAGAAGATTATTTCTCTATCGAAAGATAATAAACCAAATTCTATTAAGGTATAATAAATGGCAACTACTACTATTTTAAGACAAGACGAAAATTCGGCAGTTGTCACTATTTCCGGGGCGGGGATAGAGACTCTTGCGTTTGTTTTACACCCAGGCGGCGCAACAGGTCCGATCGGAGCCACTGGTTTTGCTGGATCAACCGGAGTTGCTATTGTATCTGTAGACAAGCTTGACTGGTCTATTACAGGAACTAATAAGATCTCATTACATTTTAATGGATCTACAGATCAATTAATTGGTCACTATAGTGGAAATGGTGGAATCAATTATAGTAAAGATTATCAATCTAAGATTACTAATGTTGCTGCTGGGGCAGATTCGACTATCCTATTAACTTCTACAACAACTGATCCGTACACTCTTGTTATGAAATTAGAAAAAACATCCGGATTTGTCAAGGTTGGACAATATTCTTAATGCTCTTAGAGAAAACTTTAAAGATTGGACAAAAAATCCGCTACGATAGAGTTCGTGGCGGTAAGATTCAACGTAAAAAGTTCCGATCTGCTAAAGCTGGGTATAAGATTTCCGGTAAGAAACTAGTAAGAATAACACCATCAGAGAAAAGAAATAGAGCTAGATCAGCCAAAAAAGCTTCAAGAAAAAGAGCAGCAAAACTATCATCAATCTTAAAGAAAAGAAAGATTTCAATTAAAAAAGGTACAAGAGCAGGATTATACAAATGAAACTATTAACAGAAGTAACTGAACTTATCGAAATTGTTTCAGAATGTGTCGAAGGTAGACCAAACAATTATTTCATCGAAGGAATTTTTATTCAGTGTGAAGAACCAAATAGAAATTCGAGAAAATATATGATGGAATATATGCAACCAGAAGTAGACAGATATGTTACTGAATATGTCAACAAGAACAGAGCTTATGGTGAATTGGGACATCCAGAAAATCCTACAATTAATTTAGATAGAGTTTCGCATCTTATCACATCATTAGACAAAAAAGGTACAACATATGTAGGTAGAGCCAAGATTCTAGATACTCCTAATGGAAAGATTGTTAAAGCATTTATCGACGGTGGATGTATGTTAGGTGTATCAACAAGAGGATTAGGTTCTCTAAAACAAGACGGACAATATTCAGTCGTTCAACCAGATTACAAAATTATGACTGCAGCAGATATCGTTGCGGATCCTTCTGCTCATGAAGCTTTCGTTGAAGCTGTTATGGAATCAAAAGAATGGGTCTGGAATAATGGTGCAGTAAAAGAAGTAACTATTGATTCATATAAGAAGAAGCTAACAACATCAAAAAGATTACAAGAAGATAAGATTGCCATTTTTACAGACTTTCTTTCGAGATTGTAAATTTAATAAATAAATTAAGAATATAGGAGAATAATTAATGGAAAACAAACAAGATCCATTTGATTCAATCTTCGAAGGCATCGATCTTCCGGAAGATTTTACTGCTAAGTTGAAGACAGCATTCGACTCAGTAGTGGCTCAAAAAGTACAAGAAGCTGCTGCGAAGGGAATCATGAAAAGACTATCAGAAACCGAACACGATATGGAAATGGAAGATGAAGATGAAGATGAAATGGTTACCGAAGTAGAGCTAGATCCACAAGAACTTGCGATGGATAATGATATCAAAAAGATCCTAACAGCTCTTAAGATATCCCCGTCGCAATTCGCAGTTTCTCTTCAAAGTTCCATCAAAGATGTTGAAACAAACACCATTGCCGATGATTCATTCAATGCAATGATTTCAATCTTATCTGCTATTGCTCTTGATTCTGGTGTTGCAGCAAAATTAGCGAGAGCTTTGAAAGATATAAAAGATATGGAAACTGCGAAAAGCTCAGAAGAGCCAGCGGCGGCTGCGCCAGCTGATAACATGAAACAAGTTAATGCTGAACTTGAAGTCTATGAGAATGTTATTGCATCAGTAGATAAGTATCTAACTTATGTTGCCGAATCGTGGTTAGAAGATAATACATTGGCTGTTGAACAAGGCCTGAAGATTGAAATTATGGAATCTTTCTGGTCTGGTTTAAAGACTATGTTTGTCGAACATAATATAGCTATTCCTGCAGAAACTGATGTTGTTGACGTTCTTGAAAGAAAGATCGTCGATTTACAATCTACAATTTCTGAAGAAAAAACAGCTTTCGTTGTTGAGTTAACCAAACAAAAACAAAAATTCGAAGAGAAGTTAAATACAGAGATTAATAAATCAATCGTTTACAAGAATAGAGCTGAGACATCAACAAAGAAAGCTATCTTTGAAACGGTTTCGAAAGAACTTACTCTAACACAAAAAGAAAGATTCGCAAAGTTAACAGAATCTGTGACTTATGAATCAAAGAAGTCCTACGAAGAAAAATTAAAAGATATCGTAAGAAATGCCTTCGAGTCTGCAAAAACAAAGAAGAAATTAACTGAAGATTCTATGATTAGTTTCTCTGATGATACACAAATTATCGCCGACGATCCTATTATTAATCTTTATTCGCAAGCAATTTCGAATAATCTCAAGTTTTAATTTTTAATAAATACTAATATAAATTCATTTCTTAAAGGAGAAATATGTCAAACAATCTACAAACAAAATGGAAGGCAATTCTAGAACACCCAGAAGTCGCCCCAATCAAAGACGCTTACAAGAAGCAAGTTACTGCTATTCTATTAGAAAACCAAGAAAAGGCTCTATCAGAATCACGAAAGCTAATTACCGAAGCTGGCGTACCAGCCAACGTTTCTGGCGGAGTTGACAAATTTGATCCAATTCTAATTTCTCTAGTTCGCAGATCCATGCCAAACCTAATGGCTTATGATATCTGTGGCGTTCAACCAATGAACATGCCAACAGGTCTTATCTTCGCCATGAAGTCAAAGTATGGCTCCGGCGCAACTGGTCCTCTATCTTCAACCGAAGCTCTATTCAACGAAGCCGACACCGACTTCGCTGGAACTGGTACTCACGTTGCTGATACCTTCACTTCTGGAAATGTTCTAAATACATTCGGTACTGGTCTAAGCACTGCTTCTGGCGAAGGTTTCTCCCCACTAAACATGGGCTTCTCTATCGAGAAGGTTACCGTAACAGCTCAAACTCGTGCATTGAAGGCTGAGTATTCACTAGAACTAGCTCAAGATTTAAAGGCTATGCACAATCTAGATGCGGAATCTGAACTCGCGAACATTCTTTCAACCGAAATTATGGCTGAAATTAATCGTGAAGTTATCAGAACCCTATATAAGATTGCTAAGTCTGGTGCTGCTTCTGGTACAACTACATCTGGGTTCTTCGACCTTGATACCGACTCTGACGGACGTTGGTCAGTTGAGAGATTCAAGGGTCTAATGTTCCATGCTGAAAGAGAAGCGAACCAAATCGCTCGTGCGACACGTAGAGGAAAGGGTAATATCATTATCTGCTCTTCAGACGTTGCTTCTGCTCTAGCCATGGCTGGTAAGTTAGATTATTCGCCAGCTCTTTCTACCGATCTAACTGTTGATGACACTGGCAACACCTTTGCTGGTATTCTAAACAATAAGTACAAGGTCTATGTCGATCCGTACTTCTCGGTTGCTTCTGGTGGGTCATTCTCTGACGTTATGGTAGTTGGATACAAGGGTTCCAATGCTTATGACGCTGGTTTATTCTATTGCCCATATGTACCTCTACAAATGGTTCGTGCGGTCGATCCTGATACATTCCAACCAAAAATCGGATTCAAAACGAGATATGGCATGGTCGCGAATCCTCTATCTGGTGACGGTAGCACGTTGGCTGCAGCTTCCAACGATTATTATCGCCTCGTCAAAATTAAAAATATTCTCTAAATTGGAGGATAGCAATAAACTAAGGGAACCTTCGGGTTCCCTTTTTTGTCTAGAAATTGTTATTTTACTAAATAGGAATGAGGATACTAGATGCAACTAACATCCAATACCCTCTAAACACACAAACTACGAGGAATAGATTATATGTCTAAAACTATTTATTACGTCTACGCATATTTGCGTTCAAACGATTCCCAAACTGCCTCCGCAGGAACTCCATATTATATTGGTTATGGTAAAGGCCAAAGAGTATACAATAAACATAGAATCCCAGTACCGAAAGATAGATCTAATATTATCTTTCTACATGAGAATCTATCTGAAGAGCAGGCAAAAGATCTAGAAATCCAAGAAATATTTAAGTATGGAAGAAAGGATCTAAGAACTGGAATACTAACTAATCTGACAAATGGTGGTGAAGGTGTTAGTGGTATGATTCATTCAGAAAACACTAAGAAGATTATGTCTGAAAAGAAATCTGGTGACAACAATCATTTCTACGGTAAAACGCACTCAGAAGACGCAAGAAAGAAAATTTCTGAATCAAAGAAATGTAAACCTGGTCCTGGAAATTTTAGAGGAAAATCGCATTCTGAAGAAGCTAAACGAAAAATATCAGATAAATTGAAATCGAAACCTGAAGATCAAAAACAAGCATTTGCTAAATCTGCTGTCGGCACCCGCTGGTTCCATAATCCCATAACTCTAGTGACTATCAGGTGCCTTCCAAATGACAGTCCAACAGGATTCTTTCCTGGTAGAATTCCGAAAATACCTAAATAAGAATAGGAGAAAATATAAAAATTTATGAACCTAGAAAATTTCAGACAAGTATACAAAAGTGTTATTACAGAATCACAAGATGACAGAAAATTTGTAAATTATATTAAGAGTATCGTTGAGGAAGTTATTGCAGAGAAGACTGTCAAAAACAAATCAAAAAACGGTATCGCTGAAGCACATGATGGTGGTCCTTATGTAGATTCTTATGGGCCAGGTCCGCTCACTATGGACGCTATCGGAATGGTGTCAGGCTATGACTCACTTGATGATTATAACATGCCTATGATTCCTATGGAATATGATCTTGACAAGATTGAAGTCACATTGAAAGCTGCTAAAGACAAGATGACTGAGGAAGAATATAAGGACTTCATCTATCTCGATACCGACGACGATGCCGTAATTCAAATACTTTTCGACTATAGAAATATTAAGAATCTTAAGCAAGCAAGCAAATTCTTGAATTTTATTAAGGAAAACTAAGGCATCCTATATGAACCTAGAAAATTTCAGAAAAGATTATCTCAAGG
>Ga0209353_10001166_pt1 | contig 15116 bp, 29 predicted proteins | sample LauGreSpBDMM15SD_2_FD_187561 | JGI IMG/M metagenome (GOLD analysis project Ga0209353, IMG submission 187561) | Freshwater lake microbial communities from Lake Michigan, USA - Sp13.BD.MM15.SD (SPAdes) (version 2) | ecosystem: Environmental > Aquatic > Freshwater > Lake | place: Lake Michigan...
ACCAACACCGACACCAACACCAACTACGCAACCAACACCTGAACCTACCCCAACTCCATCTCCGCAACCTGAACCCGTTCCCAATCCCGAACCAATCCCTGTTCCGAATCCAAGCGGTACCCCTGCGGTAGAGCCGACTCCAGTTGCAGTTCCGCAACCTGAACCTGTTCCTGTTCCTGAACCCACTCCCATTCCGTCCCCTGAACCTGCGCCGAATCCAAATCCTGTAACGCCAATCGAACCTGCCCCGCAACCTGTACCGCTCCCCGAGCCTGAGCCAACTCCTCAGCCCGTTGAACCACCTGCGATTGAACCCGTTGAACCCCCAACGGAAATTGACCCGACAAATCCCATACCCGAACCACTACCACCTATTGACCCCGCACCATTAGAACCATTACCGCCAATAGACCAACCGCCATTACCTCAAGACCCAGCACCAATCGAGCCACCTGTCGCGGTAGTTCCTGCCGAGGAGCCACTACCCGTAGCCCCAGTAGCACCAATCCCAGTAGACCCAGCGCCACAAAGTCCGTCCATAGAATCATCTGAAACCTCCGAATTAGTAAATGACATTACTGAAGATGGAAAGATTACACCAGCCGATGTTGTAGCGGTAGTTGCTTCATTGATGGAAGATGGCAAAGTTAGCCAAGTTGAAGCAACTGCCTTGATTGAAACTTTGAGTGAAACTGGTCCCCTCAATACAGCGGAGAAAGACCTTGTTGTTTCTGTACTTAATGCCGATGGAAAGATAACTCAAGCCGAGGTTAATAATCTTTCAGAGACTCTTTCTTCTAACGGAACATTTACTGTTGCTGAAAAAGAGTTTGTTGCAGATGTACTCATCGAATCAGCAAACGGTGAAGCGGTGACTGTTGAATCTATCGCCGAGGCTGGAATCACATTAGAGGATTTACCTGCCGAGCAACCTGTTGAAGTTCGTCAAGATGAGAACGGCAACGAGGTTGTTATTACAGCCGAAGTCGCTGTCGCTTTAGAACTGCTCACCTCGGCTGGAGATATTGTCTCAGCCATCTTTGAAAGCCCTGCTCAACTTCTCTTCGCTATCGGAAACCTTGGAGCAGACATGTCTCCTCAAGAACGCGAAGAGGCAAGTAAAACAATTATTGCCGCGACAATCGTTGGCAATATCGCTACGACTACAATGGCTACCGCAATCGGTAGTATTGGATATAGGAGACCAAATTGAAAGACTTCTTAAATGACATCATAGGACAAATATGGACAATGCTCGGAATGTTTGTTGCTTGGATTCTTGTTGATGGTGTTGCTAAAAATATCGTGGGTTACGCAATCCTAATTACTTTTGGTGTTTGGATTGTGACTTATCCTCTTCGCCGAAAGAAAGATTAGCCTCCTCTGATTTTGCGAATGGACTAAAGGCTCCGTTGATTTCATCGAGAGTTAGTTTGCCATCATCAAGATACTCACGGGCTAATCTTTCTGCCACGGATGCGACTGCCAATAGTCCAGCCATTGACAACGAGACCCAAGTTTCAATTCCAACAATGGCACCAGCACCGAGAGTTCCTAGAGCGCCAACGGTGAAAACAGCAACCATGCGCCGAAGAATGTCTTGGATTTTTTTCATGTTCCAAGTCTAGCGGATGTGATTTCTCGCTTTCTTGGAACTCTTGCCTTTTTTGTTTTACTCATCACCCTCACCCGTTTTTCATTGAAGGCGTTTGCCAACTTATCGGCATCGGGCTTTCCTAAATACCTAGTAGTGAATTGAAGTAACACATCGGCGAACTCGGCTCCATGGGATTCTCGTCCCCAAGTTATGTGATGGGCTATCTCATGAAGAACTATGAATTTATTTCTGCCCCATTTATTTAATCGAATCAATCTAACAGTCTGCCAGTTTCGCGTTCTTATCGTGGCATGGTTTCCGCTACCAGCCTCGACCAGTATCTTTGATGGATAAGTGCCGAACTCAAATCGATATTGATTGAACAGCGTTCTAGTTCTTTTGTGCGACAGAACTTGATTGACAAATTTTTGCGCTTCCTTGATTGTCATGGTCTCGCCGACTGAATAGAACCCTGCGAGCCTCTGAGCATCGTATAGGCGCTGTCTCTGACCGTCCCTAGGTTTTGTACCTGCCATGGGTTTCCTTTCTCTCATCACCCATTATACTAAATGGGGGTTTGGAAATATCCCTAAAGTTGAGCCAACCCCGCTCAACTCTGACGCGACACGCCACGATTTGACACGGGTTTGAGCGTAGTCACGATTGGCGTTATTAACCCCCGTTTGGTATACTGGAACTGTCTCGAGAGGGGGACGAAATGACCAAGTGCGTGAAGTGCGGAGTCAAGATAGGAAAGATGGAAGTCTTTCCAAGAGGCGTCTGCTTGAGTTGCTACGCTGTGGAATTCGAAAAAGAGTTTCAGAGCGCGTTGAAGATAGCGAGGATGAAATGAGACCCATGGTCAAATTGATTTGTCCAAACGGATGTCCAGCGCATATTGATAGAAGTCCCGATTTTGAGGCAAAAAAAATTGTGGGAAGATGCCGTGGATGCGGGGCTGAAGCAATCGAACCGAAAGAGGAATAACTAACCCTAGTTGTGTTATACTCAGATTGTCTTAGAGAGGAGACAAAATGACAAAGCAAGAAGGTCGTCCGTTTAACGAGGATGAACTCATTGACCAAATTGGTCGCATGAATATCTTCGCTATCTCAGGTGGTCGCGTTGGGATTACAAAAAATAACCAAGGCGAGACTGTTGAGGTTGAATTAAAAGTATCAAATGGTTACAGAGTTTCAATCACTTTAGGTTGGGACGATACATGGACAGTAAGCCGTCAGTTCGTTCGTAAGGGCGTTGTATCTGACAAAGGCACTCTTGAAGGTGTCTACTGCGAAAATGTGGGCGAGGTTGCTTACAAAGCATCTTGCTTTAGAAATGTTGAATTCGGAGAGAAGGTAAACGCATGAGTCAAGCAACATTAAACGCGGATGGAAAGTTTGACCTCACAACTCGAATTATTGAATTCGAAACTGGCGAGGCAACTGAAGAACAAGTAATCGAGTTATTTCAATATCTTGTTGATACTGGGTTGGCTTGGTCGCTTCAAGGTTCTTATGGTCGTATTGCTCAGAACTGGATTGAAAATGGATTGATTAGGAAGCCAAATGAAAAAAATAGTTAAGACAATTCATCCAGTCGAATTTGTGGTTACACAATTTCGTGGTCGCAGGTGCTACGAATTTACCGACAAATACGGTAAGTTGTATCGAATTATGATTCCTAAATTAACTCGGATATAATGGGGGTTAATAAAGAGAGAGAGGAAACTATGGAACACGCTATTTTGGTTCATTCGCCTGAGTATGCGAATTGGGTTTTTGACCCTACGCATCCAACTCAAGGGCGAAGGTTTCTCCATGCCCGAAACCAGTTAATGTTGCGAGCGCAAGAGCGCCGTTTGAATGTCTATGAGATTGAACCTGAGGTTCCCTCTACCGATGACCTCCATTCTGTTCACGATATGGAATATGTCTTTGATGTAACTGTTCGAGGTGAATCTTCAGAATGGAATGGACAACGCCACGACCTAGGCGAGTTAGCCAAGTTGTTTGCTGGCGGGACTTTGACTGCCCTTGATACTTTGATTGATTTCAAAACTAGATTAGCCATTCACTTTGCTGGAGCCAAGCATCATGCGATGCGTGAGTTCTCGAGCGGGTTCTGTATCTTCAATGATTTTGCTATCGCCGCTACCAAGGCGACCAATGAGTTCGAACAGCGTGTAGCAATCTTTGATTGCGATGCCCACCATGGTGACGGTACTGAAATGCTACTGAAGAAGAATAAGAATGTTATGACTTTCTCAGTTCATGAGTATGGGATTTTTCCAGGCACAGGTTTGATGAACGATTGGAAACACCGCGCCTATAACTTTCCGCTGGCATCCAACTCGGGCGATGATGCTTTGTTATCTGCTACCGAGGCTTTCCTCAAGGCTTGCGAAGAGTTTAATCCAACGATGATTTTTGTTGCCTGTGGTGCCGATGGTCTAGCCAATGACCCGCTCTCATCTCTTCAATATACGAAGCAAGGCTATTTCGAATCTATGCGGATGATTAGGGAACAATACTTCGACCATCCGATTTTGTTAGGTGGAGCAGGTGGATACCAGCCCGATACAGAAACACCCGACCTATGGGCTACGGTTGCGCTTGGACTCATGGCGGTTCCTACCGAGGTTGTAATACCCTAGAAGGTAAGATGGCACCCTAAAAATAGGGAGAATCTGTGACAACAATTATCGCCGTTCAATACGATGACAAAGCCGTAATCGGAGCAGACTCACAAACAACTGGAGCCACGGGTCGATTGGCTTCTCATCATCAAATGGTGAAGATAACTCAACGCGGTGACTTTATTGTTGCTGGGTCAGGTGAATGTGCGCCTTGCGATATTGCTCAACATATTTGGGTTCCTCCAGTTCCCACCACAAAAGATTGGAACAACCTTTATCACTTTATGATTTCTAAGGTCGTCCCATCTCTCAAGGCTTGTTTCAAAGAGAATGAATATAAATGGGATGTGGAAGATGATGAGACTAAGTTCGCTTTCCTTATCTTGATTGGTGGAGAGATATTTGAGATAGCCGATGACTTCTCGGTGACCATGGATGGGAAGGGTTATTACGGAGTCGGCTCAGGGTCAGATTTTGCGATAGGCGCACTCAGCGCTGGAGCCACGATAAAAGAGGCTCTAAAGATTGCCTCGGAGAATGATGCCTACACCTCAGCCCCGTTTATTTACCACACTCAACAAAAGCGTTTGAAGGTTGCAATTCGACCTAAGAAGTAATATACTAACCCTAGTTGTATAAGAAGGCAGAGATACTGCTGGACGGATGCAACTAGAGGAGAGGTACTAATTGAAATCAATATACATAACTAAAGATGGACAAGTAGGAGATGCGAAAGACTTAATCATTGTGAAGAATCTTTCGGACAATCGGGTAGAACTGATTAAAGAATCGCCAGCAGATGTAAGGCAAAGATTAGCCTTAGAGTTTGTTGATGATACTTTTGATTGTTTTTACTTTGATGGCAAAATTATTAAATCATCTGCCCAACAAAATAAAGACAATGCTTGGGATAATTTCATAAATGATTACGAACACATATACAACTCAGAGAGTCATGTTTCCGACACCTACAAAAATGGTGTGTTGGTAACTGCCGAGACAAATGTTATACCTAAGTTCGTATTTGACTTAGCCGATAAATTATCAAAGGTGGGGAGGTAAACATGGAGAATCAACAAGAACTGATTGACCAAAAGTTCAGTCAGATTGTAAACAAGCCAACAATCAAGATGAAGCGACCACCAGCAAAGTTCCCTGAACTGCGTTATCTATGGGGCGTTACTTTGTTAGGTAGTTTTATCTTGATAGTTATTAGTTCGGTTATCACTACCATTATCGAAGTTCTGTAATCCGCACACGCAGATTACGCGGGACTCAAAGTAACTTCGATTAGGAACGGGAATCACTCGGTAGCAATCAGCCGAGTGGTTCTCTTTTTTCCATGTATCGTTCAGGGTCATAAATGGTTATCGCCTTTGCTACTAAATGCGGTTGTAAAGTTTTAGCATGGTGACCACAAAAATATAATTCACCATTAAGAAATGTGGCGCCGACTTTTGCTCTTGCCCCACATCTATCGCAACTCTCAAACACCTCCATAGGTGCAAGAACCAAGGCGGTCATTTTTTTAATCTTCCTGCGTTTGTATCTGTAACTGGTCCTCCAACAATCCAAGCCCGACAAGTACGAGCGCTCGCACATTTGAAATCAAAAGCCTCGCAATATCCCAACTCTCCAGCATCGGTGACATCCCAAGCGGTTTGGCGGGTATCTCCTTGGGCTAATCCGCCCTCGATACATTGGAGCATCGCTGAGGTTTGGATAAAGGCGGCGCAATTTCCACACCTTTGTTTCTTCGCTTCCTCGGCGCTAACGCCCCATTCAGACCCTATCTTTGACCAGTAGGCATCATTAGGCTCGGATGGGTTCAAAGGACCGTACATAGCCGTTTCTATGGCTTTGGCACGGTTCTCAAGGTTGGCTCTTACATCCTGAGTCGCAGTTGGGCATGAAGCCTTCAAGAGTGCGGTGACTGCTGGAGTAAGAGACATGGGCTAAGGGTATCAGTCGTACAGATGTTCGAATTTGTACGCACAAATTTAGGGTCAAATTTAGCCCTATCTTGGGATGATTTCTAACCCCCGTTGTGTTATACTGGTGTAGTCCGAGAGGAGGACAGAATGGCGATTCAGATAGAAAACAACGAGATATTAGATTTCGTTGAATATGTTCACACTTTCTACAATCCTGAAACTGGTGTTTTCCCAATCAAGGGAGCAACTGTTGAGGCGATTACAAAAGCGGTCAAAACTTATGTCGGAACAATCCACCAGCAAACTACATGGGGTGGCGGAGATAGCGTAGACAGAGAGTTCGTCAGAGACATCATCATCCAAAACGGAGGGGAGATAATTGCGTGAGTACAACAATCGAGAAAGTTAAGGTTCAGCCAAAAGTAGGCGACATCCTTTACTCATCATGGGGCTATGACCAAACCAATATCGACTTTTACAAGGTGGTTAAGGTCAGCGAGTTCTCTGTATGGATTCAGGAACTCAGCAAAAAAATAGTTGAGGTAACTGGGTGGGCGCATGAAAAAGTTGTGCCTTCTGATTCATCTGAGTATCAAGTAAGAAACTGGAATGATGAGGTAGACAACTTTGGTAATGTAAATCATTACATCACCAAGACCTACCCAATCAGCAGACACAAGATAAAGCAATTTTCTTGGAAAGATGAAAGTTACTATGTAACTTTGAACTCTTTCTCCCACGCTTCCTTATGGGACGGAAAACCAAGAGAAGCAAGCCACACACATTGATTATCAACCCCAGTTGTGATAAACTGGGGTTGTTCTTAGAGAGGAGAACAAGATGGCTTCGAAAGCAATCAAGAAGATAGGTCACTATCGCCTTTACAAAGTCGAGGGCTATGGTCATTACGAAATCTACTCAGGCACAAAAACAAAAGGTGTTCATGTAGAAAACATTGCTCATGTCGAAAACTTCGAATGGGCTGTGGCAGAAATCAATGCTCAGTTTGAAAGAGAAATCAAAGCCGAGTTTGGAGGAGGTAAATAATGGGGTGGGATGTAACTCAGGTCGGTAGCAATATCACCACTAAGAAGTTTATTAACTGGTATCTCAAAAGTACCTACGATGGTGTTTACGAGCCAGTTAAAATCTTCGAGGGTAAGAATGAATATGGGCAAAAGGCTTTCTATGTAGCCCTAAAGAAACTCGAGGATAACTCAATCTTCGCCTGTGTCATTTTGACCAAGCGTAAGAATGGACAAATCGCTGTAAAGGTTTTAGGAGAATCAGAAGGTCCTTGTTACTACGAGGCTCCTGAATCATTTATCAATGTTCTAACTCCAGCAAAAACTCTTGAGGGTGCTTGGTGGAGAAACAGATGCTTAGAGAAAGAGGTAGCGTAATGAAAGGAATCAGCACTCAAACGCTCCAGCAAAGTCTTGATGTCTACTATCAAAGACTGACAAACTGGAACATAACTGAAAAGAAGCGCCAAAAATACTTGAAGCGCATAGAAGAAATCACAGATGAACTAAACAAAAGAGAGGTTGCATAAAATGGGGTACACACATTACTGGAAATTTAATGAGGAACCATCGGCTGAAAAGTTCGTTGAGTTCGTTGAAGGGGTCAAGCAGATAACTGCTACCGCTGACGAAGCGGGAATCCCAATCGGAGAAGAAAAGTACGAATCCAATTATGTAAGTTTCAATGGCGTAGAGGCTGGAGCGCATGAGACTTTCTATATCGGACTTCCCGTTGGCGATGAGAGATACGATGACGGATTCTGTAAGACTGCTGAAAAGCCTTACGATACAGCGGTGACCGCATCCTTAATCCTTGCAAAGAAAATCTTTGGTGAGGCAATCAGTATTCGAAGCGATGGCAACTGGTCTGATTGGGAGGGTGGGCAACTGCTCTATGAATCAGTATTTAATATCCAACCCGAGAATGTTTTGGTAAGTCGGTGATTGAGTGGTTGGCACTCATTCTTAGCATTATTGCTTTAGGTGTTTCGATTAAGGCTTATCTAAACTCGGGCTGGATTGATATTGACTGGCACTCGAAGGATGGGGAATAACTACAAAGTTCCCCACTCGTTTGATTGCGTGAATGAGATAGGCGCGATACTTTGAATGACTGAACGGTTTTCATAAAGCGCTAAAAGTATTGCCTCAGCACGGTCAGGAGAAGCAACTCCTCGTTTCTTCATGTCTATCTTTGATTCAATAACAACTCGACCCGAGGCATCGGATGTATATGTTGGACCTGCCATTTGAGATAGCACGAACCTATCTACATTCAATCTAATATCCTGTTTACCATCTTTAGGTTGAACCATCTGCCTAGCGTTCCACCACATCTCTGCTCTTTGATTCTTGAACTTGGCTTGGTCTTTAGGCTTCTCTGCTACATTGACTGCGATTATGTCAGCGGGTAGCGCTCGCTCTTTGCACCATCTATCCAGCATGGAGACAACGCCCCAACCTAATCCGATGGTATCGACCTTGACTCGAACTCTGTCTCTCACTTCTCTATCTTGATGAATTTTGATACAGGCTTCAACCTCTCGCATAACTACACCCGCTACATCAACTGCGTTAGCATTTTGTTTACCCGATGAGCGATGGACGATGCTAACTGCTCCGCCATCTAATCGAGCAATAACAAATTCATCTCCACCATCTGAAGCAATATCAACTCCTAGTTTAATTATCTTAGATTCAATCGGCGTCTCGTTCTCTGTTGCTAACTCAGCCCATGCAAACGGAATAACTTTACCTGTACTTGATTTAGGGAATTGCGCTAATACACGGGCTTCAACGAAAGGTGAATCCTCGCCAAACTCAGACATCACATCATTGACCCATGTTTGGTCTACGAGGTGGGTTTTAACTTCATGGGCTTCGATGTACTCAGGGCAAGCCTTACACCTACCCGTTGCCTCACCCGTGAAGTTTGGTGTGTCATAAGCGCTAATTGGAATGATGCTGTAAAGGGGACTCGAACAGATTCGCTCAAACCATGTTTGCTCTGTATCTGTTGGAGGGTTACCAAGGACAAGTAGTTTTGTGTTGCCACCTGTCATAAGGGACTCAAGGGCGCCACCGATTGTGTCAGATAAACCTCCAGCCTCATCGACTACGACTAGCAGATTAGGAGCGTGGATACCTTGAACCGCTGTTTCATCATGCGCCGCTGGACTAAATCCATATCCAACTACGGTGCCATTTATTTTCCATTGAACCGTATCGGCTTCCCCAGGAAGATTGTGTCTAGCGTGAACTCTTCTTATCTGCGCCCACATAATGTTTCTAACTTGCCTATGTGTGGTCGCTGTTGTAATTGCTACTGCTGTCCCAGGCGCGTGACAAGATAGCCACCACGCAACCGCTCGCGCCGCGAGGTGAGATTTCCCAGGCGCATGACAAGCGGGAACTACTGTTCTTTTATTTAATGTTAATGAAGTCAGAATCTCTCTTTGTTTGCTCCATAAGGTTTCGCCTAATCCTTGCTCAACAAATCCAACGGGGTCATTTTGCCATCTAGCCCATGGGTTATCTAACTCAGCATCTAGGATAACTAAGAGGGCATGACGCTCTTCAGATGTAAGCATGGCGAGCAACTCAGCCTGTTTGTTCGAATCAGATTCGAGGAACTTATCGAGAAGTCTCTCGGTCATAAGTTAAGCGCTCTTTGTCTTACGGGACTCTAGGACTTTGGCTATCTTCTCTTGAAGTTCTCCCATGGTGACTGTAACTCTAACCTCTGACACCGAATGGCTCAAAACTTCTTGCTTATCAACTCGACCAAAATCTTCAGGGACTTGACGCTCTAACCACCAAGCCGATGCTTTCCAATCTCCTTGACTTGCCGCGCTGGATATAACTGCAACCTTTTTAGCGATTGCTTCCGCTCTCGCCCGTGTGAGAGACTCCAAAAACTCTAAATAGATTTTCTCCTCGGGTTTAGGTTTAGCATCAGGAATCGTTGCCAGCCTATCCCGCTCTACCATTCCACGGCTCATCCAGTTATAGAAACTGGACTCAGCGATGTTCACCATGGCTACTGATTTACTTACTGGCATACCAAGGACAATGAGATTGATTAACTCCTCGCGTTTAATATCATCAAGAAGTATCTTGATACGACCACCCGATTTAGGTTTAGGCTTGGCGCTCTTCTTTGCTACCGCTGTTGTCACTAGAACTCCACCCCTATGAACCAAAACCCTAAGTCCATATCCCAACCGTACTTACTGATATTAAAACCAATTCCGAATCCGCTCTTTCGTCCGCAAGCGAACCAGTATTTACCTATCTTTTTCTCCATAGGTTTATTCTACCCTCTTAGCAACTAGAACAATAGTTATACGCTCTAATGTTATTAACGGCAGTTTCAAATTGTTTTCCACAATGGAAACAACTGACAGTCTTTGTTTTAGAATTACTTGGTAGTTTGGTTATCTCAAACCCTAGTAGTTTCATTTAATTCTCCTCAGTTGAACACGCCTCTATTGGAATCAATAATAACTCAGCAATGTCTTTCCATCCATTTATTGTGTTTGCCCATTGATTCAAGTCCTCGCTGTGAACTCTCATATTGTGGTCGCCTACTCGAATGGTCGTCCGACCTACTGGGATATGCCCAGGCTTAGATTTACCTCCAGCAAGAATCTCAGCAACCTCCTCTGAACTAAAGCCCGTGCCTTTCAATCCCGTACTGGTAAGAAGTTTGTTCAACTCCTGTGGGTCGTATGTTGCCAAGTCCGAGGTTCTATTATCAACGATAAGGATTTTGATTTCCTCTATGTCATCGACATCAATCCAATGGACGGCTATCTTCTCCCATCCCAACTGAAGCGCCCCTTGATAAGTGTGATTACCCGAGAGAATGTGTTTGGTCGCTTTATTGACCACGATTGGTCGATATTGACCCATGTGGGTAAGGGACTCAATGATTGAACCTATGTCACCCTCTCTTGGATTGAGTGGATGAATCTTCACCTCATTGATTCCAACTGTCTCGATGTCTTTAGCCGTGATGTCGGAGCGCTCGCCGTTTGGCTCAGGTTCAATGGGCGCTCGCTCAGGTAATCCCAATCGGGTTTTTATTTCTTTGATTGCTTTCTGTTTTGTCGGAGCCTCGGCGTATATTTGTTCTCTCCAAGCCTTATATGCCTCGAGTTCGACTGTAAATCTCCAAGCGCTTATCTTTACTTCAGGGTCACTAGGTAAAGGCTTAGAACCGCTCACAGGGTCTTTATCTTGACCATTCATCAACCTATCTAAAGTATCAACCTCAGATTGAGTAAAGCCTGTTCCCTCGAGTTCAGGTAACGCGGTCAATAGGCTTTTTAGTAACGGTTCGTTATAGGTAGCAAGGTCAGTCAGGCGATTATCAGCCAAGACAATCTTTCGAGCGGACTCTTCATCTACATCGACATAAGTTATCTTGATTTTCTTCCAACCAAGTTTCTTCGCCGCTTTGTAGGTATGGTTGCCAGCCAAAATGAAATTCGTTCCGTACTGAACAACAATCGGACGATATTGCCCATGGGCTTTGAGGGACTGAGCAATCGCTTCGATGTCGCCTCTGCGTGGATTGGTTGGATAACTCTCAAGGGTATTGAGAGCAACTGAAGCAACTTGTCCGACCTTTATCTTTGCTTTCATTTGATGTAAACCCATGCTTCAAAGTTGAAGAACTTCCAAAACATTGTTCCAACTGTAAACCCTGCGTTCTCTGCCAATATCTGATTTCGTGTTGAACTGTTTACTTTCATGATAGGTCTTAGGTCGCGTTCTTTATTTAGTATCTGTTCAGCGGTGAAGGCTTTGCGCTTAAAATCATAATGGGCGCCATGGAGAACTTGTTCGAGTTCGCCTGATTCCTCTCGGACTTTCTCAGCCCATATAAAAGCCCCGCCTTCAACTAAGGATTCATAGATAGTGCTTAGGATGTGTGGTCTATCTTCATACGGGATGAACTGAAGGGTGAAGATAGAAAGAATCAAACTCGACTTGCCTAAATTATTTAAGGCTCGTAAATCTTTGCGGACATAAAGGGTTTGACCATGGGACTCAGGTAAAAGGTTGTCGGCTATATCAATTCCAATTTTTTTTCCAAGGTGAGGTAGTCGCTCTAATAGTTTTCCAGTTGAGCAACCAAGGTCAATCACTTGGGTATCTTCCATAATGAAGTATGTACTCAGGTTACAAATAGCCTCACTCAGCGTGTGATAGTTTGGTATTGATTGCGCGATGTGGTCATCAAAGTTATCTATGGTGTCAAAAGAGAAAGGCTCAGTAGAACTCATGTAGCCTTCGACCAATCGCTTCCACAACAGGAATTGTGATTGTCCGTCCGCATCTCTCGTATCTTTCGGAATCTGAAACTCTTCGTCCGTCATGATAAAACTCCGTCCATCCGTCAGGTAAACCTTGAAGTCTTTCGCACTCTAAGGGTGTTAATTTTCTTAAAGCAAAACCGTCCGCGTCCCCTACTTGAACTCCGTGTCGGTCTTGCGCTGTTATTGTGTACATCGGGTCTCCGTCATCTTTGATGAGTCGCCCGTTTGGAGATTTGTTTACTCTTGATAAATCAAGAACTGGTCTTACATAAGGAACATTTCCTCCACCAGTTCCCATTTGGGCTGTGAGTGTTGGAACAACTCCTTCAGCATAAACCCGCATTTCTTTATCTCTTCTTGATTCAGTCTCAACTACATATTGTCGAGAGTTCCCTCCTTTGTAGTAGTGGGCATCGAGCGTTGGAGAAATGTTGGAGAAAAACCCCTGCCTTCTTTTTCGTTCTTGCGTGTTCGTTTCATCATCGCCTCCACCTGTGATTCCGATAGGAAATACTTTTGGTCGGGGCTTTCCTCTAAGATGTCCGATAAGGAAAATCCTTTCTCGGTGCTGTGGGACTCCGAAATTTTGGCTGTCAAGCAATTCCCATTGACAGTCATACCCCAAGCCATCCAAGACTTCGAGGATGACTTCAAAGGTTCTACCTTCATCGTGGTTGAGGAGTCCTTTGACATTCTCAAAGAGAAGATAAGGTATTGATTTTTCGTGAGCGAGTCTAAACATTTCAAAAGCGAGTGTCCCTCGGGTGTCATCCAAGGAGAATCCAGTTCGCTTTCCTGCAACTGAAAAAGTCGCGCAAGGGAATCCCCCAACGAGGAGGTCGGCATCAGGAATGTCTCCAGCGGAAACATTTCTAATATCTCGTCCGTCAGGTTGTTCTCCGAAATTTCGGGCATAAATACTCCTCGGTCTCTCTAACCATTCATTAGCCCATACACACTCATGACCAGTTCTTTCGAGTCCGAGTCTAAACGCGCCAATTCCTGCGAATAGTTCTATGAACTTCATTAGACAAGTTGTTTCGCTGGTCGTCCTCGTCTGCGAACTAAGTTGCCTTGAGCATCGTACTCAGGGGTGCGAGAAATATCATTGCGGATGATTTTGTAAATCAACTGCTCGGATACTCCCATGGCTTCAGCAATCTCTCGATAGGTGATGCGTTGTTTACGCAATCTAAGAATCAACTGCTTACGGCGTTTGCCTAAATCTTGAATCTGTACTTGGTGGGTACGAATAGCATCGGTAAGAAGTTTGACCTCATCAAGTCCTTTACCGTCTAACTCTTTTGCGTCCATTACTGTATTCATACCGTTTCTCCTTCTTCGAACAAGCGTTCGACAGCATCATCAAACTTAACTTTCTTTTCAATTTGGTTTGCCGTTGCGACAAACTCTAGTTCTATTTTTAGAACAGATTTTTTATATGCGATTAACATTGCGATATAAAAAGGCAGTATGAAAAAACTAGCGAGTGCTAATCCAACTACTGTCCATAATAAATCCCAGTTCAATATGTCCTCTCTTTCCTTACGCCTCTTATGTAAATTACTAATGAATTTTTATCTGTCTTTGCTGGCAGATAAGTTATCGACCTGACAAACATTGAAGAGTCATCGGGAAGAACTCCCGCGTCTACAAGTCCATCTATCGCCGCCTTAACTGAGGGATTACACGCCCCTACATCCTGTGGACGACCACCCTTCTGATGTGGCTCCACCGTAACGGTAATCCACGCCATAGGTGGTATCTTCTCATATTTAGCCAAGAGTTGAAAACCCGCTCGCCATGCCTTTGTCTGTTTCGCTTGTTCCCATCGATTGCCAGCCCGTTCAGCATTTGTGAGCCAAGGACGCTGATTGAACTCAAGACGGTAAATCGTTTGCTCTGACTCATCTGCCTGACAAAAACATTCCATGAATTAAGCATGAGGGTAACTCCACTTCATGTCCAGTTGGGTCTTTGCCCCTAAGTTATCCAACTGCCACCATAAACCTTTTTCATCTTGAAAAGGAATCTCCTGAGCCGACTCAATCTTTTGAATCAGGTATCCCAGTTCTCGGGCTTTGGCTCTATTGGACTCGACCCATCCATGACATCCGCTAGTTCCAGTTCCGCAAAGAACAATTAAGTTCGCTGTTTCATGGAGCATCTCATTTTTTGACCCGCCCATCATTCGAGGTCGCCGATGATGAACTGACATTGGGTAGCCTACAAAATCCCGATTACATCTCTCGCATTTATAGAAGGCACGGGCTAGGACTATAAATCGGGTTTCTTCCGAAACTCTCTTAGGTTTAGGCTTTGCCATTGGAGTCTTTCATCCGCGATGGCGTCCAAGCAAGCAAGGCATATCTCTGAGTTCGATTGAATCGCCATCTGTTGAACCAACCTACAAATCGCAACATCCTCATGAGTTAGGTGCCACCGTTCCATTATCCTCTTCCAACGGAGCATCTTTACCTCTGTTCAATTTATCCAGTAATTCTTTTTTAATCTGTGCTACAAATTCAGGTGTCGCTTTTTTCTTTTCATTCTCCTCAAACTCTAGCGATAAAAGGCGACCACGCTCCCGCTCTC
>Ga0209353_10001167_pt1 | contig 15111 bp, 15 predicted proteins | sample LauGreSpBDMM15SD_2_FD_187561 | JGI IMG/M metagenome (GOLD analysis project Ga0209353, IMG submission 187561) | Freshwater lake microbial communities from Lake Michigan, USA - Sp13.BD.MM15.SD (SPAdes) (version 2) | ecosystem: Environmental > Aquatic > Freshwater > Lake | place: Lake Michigan...
TACAATATGAAAGTATATTATAACAAACACAATGTCGGCAACAAGCACCCGCATTATTAATATTTACAAATCGCGCAACATTTTGTTGGAGCAATTACAGCTCCATGGATATACAGTCGATGACTATCTTCGATTTAGTGTAAATGAAATCGACGCGATGTTGGCGAATTCGCAATTGGATATGCTTCTTTCACATGAAGACGGGCGAAAGGTATACGTGAAATATTATTTTACACTTAAGCAGACTGCAAAACAAATAAAAAAAGAGGTTTTAGATAATATTATTGAGGACCTTTTCGTGATTGAAGAGGTTTTAACCAAAAAGGACACGCTCATTGTGATTATCGACGACGAACCAAACGAAACCATTTTGACTCGCCTGCGCTATTTATACGAACATGACGGTATTTTCGTGATTATTCATAATATTCATCGTCTACAATCCAACATTTTAAACCACGTATTGGTCCCATATATGGAGGTATTGAAGGAGCCAGACGAAAAGGAATTTATGCAAAAATACCAGATCAAGAGCAAAACCCAACTACCGGAAATATCACGATTTGATCCGCAGGCATTGGTCGTCGGTATGCGACCGGGACAAATATGTAAAATTATACGCCCGAGCACAACCGCTATGACCACTGAATATTATCGAGTATGTGTATAAACCCCGTCGACTATGCTTCATAATTCAGTCAAACTTTCGACAATTACTTTTTATAAATAGTAATTGTATATAATCAAATGAACAGTATCGGAAACAATCAATATAATTTTGAACTGGATTATAACCTTAACAATTTTTATTCTGCTACAAACCAAAATGATTTACCCAAAGGTTGGGGGTGCTCTATTTTAGCAGATAGCGCCAAAGCGGGTTTGGACTGCACCAACGACGCCAATTTGGATAAATGTTATCAACACATGCTTTGCATAAACCGAGATTTAGTTAAAAATCTATATGATAAGCGAAACAGCCATTCAACGGCGGACGAAGGTTACATGAATATGGTAAATAAATACAATTTTGCCGTGTTAAAAACCATAAATCTATCTGTCGGCATTATCGCATCACTTGTTTTTATTTATTATCACAAATAACTGTATACAATATAAATCTAATATATTCATGCAGGATCATCTATTATCATCAGAGGCAGTTACGGGTTCTCATAACTTAGTATCGTCACCGGCCACCGCAAGTTTGATATATCCCAATGACGTTTTTGAAATGCAAAATAATGTATCGGATAATCTGAACAAGTTTCAAATTCGATATTCTAGATATCTTCGATGTCAGAACCCAGAAACCGCGACAGATGTATCTGATCCACCGTGCAATTTAAATACAATAGACAGCTTTAGTGAATTAACCACCGCATATAAAACGTTGTATAATTCGATGGATACTGTACAAGGTGTTTATCCCGATCAGACAACACGAGACGGCGTAACGAACGATACATACGACGCGAACGCTCCCGAACTAAATGCTACATATAAAGACGTGAGCCAATTACAGCAATCGTTAGACCAAAAGTTGAAATTTATTCAAGATCGGTTAACAGCCAAGGACAATAGTTCGGAACTCATGTTAAGTAGTCGAAATCTTATAAACACATTGCTCATAATTCTAATTGTATGTATCGCATATTATATTTTTATCGAATTATGAACAACGAGGTTGGAGCCGAAAACGCAAGTCAAAGGAGTTTGATAGAAAACGTAGGCGAAGCGAGGCGATAACCAAAGTAGTTTAGTAATAAATATCCATCTAATATAATATAATATTACATGGAACCAAGCAACATATACACATATGATAGATTATCCAAATTTGTTGATACATATAAAAGTTTCGTTGATAATACAACTACATCGGAAAGTAACCCAACAACTGAATCGCATAAATATGTTCATTTTGAAGAATCACCCGACGCTGTCGTATCCAAGCCAATCGGCCGTTTTGGCGCAAATATATTCAACAATATAGCTAGTTGGAAACAACTACCTCGATTGAATGGGATTGATGCATGGAAAATGAATTTAGGTAAAAAAATGGTTTCGTTCAAGGAAAAGGAACTTGCTACCGTTAAATCTTCAAAACAGGCGGGTTTGGTGTGTAAAAAAAACACATTTGATTTACCCACCGGTCTGGTTGATATTACAAAATATAATGTTGATGCGCGCGATAGTCTCGCAACAGTAGCATATCAGTCGGATGAACAAACGCAAGACGCGATTTCTATACCAAACGACCTTTTGTCTAATATATTGGCGTTATTTCCTGCCCAAGTGTCTGCACCCGCGTCTGCGCCAGCCGCCGCACCCGCGCCATTTTACGCACTAACCCCGTCGACATCCGATGCGAAAATTGTATCATTGGATTGGACGGGTATATTCATGAACGATGCGGGTGTATACGAAATGAGTTTCGCTTCTACGAACTGTCTATTTTTTGTTTGGGTTGGAGATAAATCTGTATGTGAATTCATGTCGTCAAACTCTGATATTAATAATTCAGTTTCATCGTATTTATTGTCTCTCAATAGTCAATCGTATACACCGATTCGTATTCAATGTTTGTATATATCGACAAGTCCACCTGGATCATTTGATCTACGCATTATAAAAAAACAATTGCCATCGACAAACACCCCAATTGATGTAGCCAAAACATTATATTATACTAAAATACCACCAGTTATATTATATAGCGCATTCGTCTCGAATAATCAACAGGATTTTTTGAAGGGCGTGTTTCAATGTTATACTTTATTATCAGAATCGAACGGTGAGCTTATACTAACTGATCGACCGAGTCTACCCGAATTTTATAAACAATTTCGATTAAACTTGATGGATGTTCTCAATTTGAAATACGATTATAATACATCGAATCGAGTGTCTTACGGAACGATCCCGTCAATTAATACGCAGTATACGATATCCGAAACATCAAACGCTCTACCCTTCGCATTTTCCATCTATCGATTGACTACAGATCAGCGGTTTGGTAAAACATATCAGGTTACAGCTCAAACGAATACCAATTCGCTTTTTCCTATGAAACAATTCGGCGATAACATTGTCGAAAGTAGTTTAAATTACGCAGACAATTACTCTGAAAAGGCGGGATTTTATCCAACCATGTCTTTGAACCCCGATCAAGCGCTAAATAAATCCGGTCTAGAGTGCAAAGAAGATTGCAATAGTAACCCGACCTGTGGTTATTATTTTACATTTACAGAAGACGGAAAATCAAAATGTATATTAAATTCAATCGGAGGTTTGCCTGAATTCAGTCGCGTTGCTCCGCAAACAACGACTCCGATCGACAATAATTCATCATCCCTATTTTTGCGAAATTATCAGCTCGATATTAGCGGAAGCGCGAACTGCGGAACCCTTGAGAGACCGTCAAATACTATACCAATTACATCGGTAAACAACTATTCGAATACGTATAAATATGCATTTTACGAATTAAGCGGAGATACAATTGATACCCCCCAACAAGTTGGGGTGTGTGGCTCTCCGGCCTATACTGAAAAACAAAACGACGCATACAATATTTTATTTAAGGATGCGAACTATTATAAAGACGGAAAATGGACAGAAGGGTTTGATTCGAATAGTAATGCAGATAAACCCAAATATACCCACGCGGTTGCAGACACATCCGATGCGATTCGAACAAATCTCAAAAACGAACAAATATACGAAAATAAAATGAAATCGATTGATGATAAGCATAAAAACCTTGAGAAACATTTGATACCAAAATTCAAGGAAACGAGAACTATCATGGAAAATAACCCAAAATATGATTATAACGGCGATTCGCTTCTGTATTTCAGAACAAAGCCCATTCCGAATATTCGCGAAAGGGTCATTCTTGATAACAATGAACAATATGTGACTAGTCAACTGACTCTTAGTTTAGGCGCAATAACAGCGGCTACATTAATTGTGTTTGCTGTTTTGTTGGCGCGCGAATAGAATATCCTTTTGGACGCACTCCTTTGGATGAAATTATATTTCTAATATATAAGAGTAGGAATATAATGTCTAATAACGGTCATTTCGATTTGTCCGGGGTATTTCATGTTCAACAAAATTACTTAACCGATTTATCTAATTCATATCCGAATATAAACAATGCCCCTTTAATTGCGAATTACGTATTGGATTTACAAAATAAAACAAAGGATGTAGATGCTAGTTATAGAAACGCAAATACTTCGGCGGATGCAGTGTTAACGCAACAAAATAATATGATAGATATTGTTACAAAGGAGCAGGAGCGTCTGGATGGTAAAAAATATCTCATTGAACAGGCGGAAATGGGTGAGCGAAGAAAGGTCCTTCTGACCGATTCGAACCGCCTTCGCAATGCCGAATATACTAAAATAATACTTTGTCTTGTAGCAGGTCTAGTGGTGCACGTCGTCCTTCGAATGATGTTTAAATATTTCGTAGGAGAATCGTCTACCCCGAATCTCGATGCGACGTTCATTATTTTACATTTAGTAAATATTCTAATATGGACGATCGCGATTTTCTATATTTACGTAAACATAAAATCAAGAAGTCAAATTAATTTTAACGAACTCGAGTTACCTCCCCCGGCACTAATGGGACAATCGTCCACGCCCGCGACGGCAAATTACAATAACTTATTCAAGGATCTTGGTATATGTTATACTCAATCTTGTTGTGGGGAAAATACCATGTGGAGTGAATCTAAAGGCGCATGTGTGAAGAAAGAGGGCTTCTCAACGTATGTTAATTCAGATCCTCTTGCTCAATGCCCAAAATTCACAGCTGGTACAAGAACGAATGATATTAAAAATGATCCTTCAGATTCGACCACACAATTTATTCCGGCATCTATGACGGACAGTGAAATCCGAGCGCAAGTAGACAAGAACGTGGCGAAAGAATTCAGTTTTATCGGAGATACGACACAGCAATATTTAAACAAGATGACCGATCCAAACGCACTGAGTGGTATGGGTATTACAGGATCTTCAGGCACGGGAAGTTCTAACCCAATGGATTTGGTGGTTGATAGCAAAGATCTACCCGATACAGATGATATACCAATGGACGGACCGGTTAAATGCAATTTTGCGACAATGGAACAGGCATATAGTAAAGGTCCGGAATCAGCAACCCCGCGGTTTAATCGATTAAACGAAAACGGCATTTCAGGAAATATCAAATATACAGGTATTGGTTTCAACGAACCAAGTTATGCAGAATATAATAAAAATGTTTAGACCATCCAAATATTTTAATCGCATAGAATTATATATGTCCAATTCAAAAAGAGATTTATATAATTCCGTAAAATGGCAGAACGAACATCTAGAAAACGAGATTGCGAAAACGCGAGATCAGTATTCAACCGACGAGCAACGGATAAAATATATACATAGTGATATCAGTGGCTGGTTAGCAGTGAATTACATATTGTGGTTTATATATTATCTCGTATTTTTAATCGTATCCTATCTTTTATACGAGAATGAAAAATACGGATATACGAATAATCGCAAATGGCTTTACTGGACATTATTTTTGATATTCCCATTTTTAATAACGACCGTCGAACTATTTTTATATAACTTTTTCTCGTTTATCTGGAGCCTGGTTATCGCAAGACCTTACCCCAAAGATCGTAACACCACACCGACGTTGTCTATTATGGATGCTCTTCCACCTGTATATTATTGAACTCGATAAATTTCACAGGTGGGTCACTTCGTACGAGTTTTCCGTAAAAAATACATCATATACATTTTTATATACACGTCGCGCGCGTTCAGTTGTTTTCTGATATAGACGACGCGCTGTCGAACGAGTTTGAATTGGATCGTCGCTGTTTAATCGTGGTCGACTGTTGTATTTTTTGTTTAAGTAATTCGATTTTTCCCATATCGATGACCAGCCTTAACTTTTTATCAATCTTATAACTGCATGTATTACACACAATAAATGCACTTTGATTACGATCAGGAAATGATAAGCAACATGCATCATTTCCACAAACTCCCTCCCCGCATTTTTTACAACCGTCTACAACCAATGCGGCGGAGCAACTTGTGCAAACATCATCGTCACCGTGAAGCGATACATACCGGGCGAGAGTTCGACTCATATTTGAATTATCCATTTTGACTAGTCATTAATTTTGAAAATTGTTGCATTAATATGCGTTTAAAAAAGCATATCAATTTTGTTCAATAAAATTGAACAGCCTTTTTTATTATTTTATATCTCATCTTATTCATAAAACACATTATTTAATTCTACAATGTTCGGTTATACAGTTGTAATACTCATTCTCATTAGCATCACGGGTTGTTTATCCGCACCCCGTGATGTTTTGGTTGTATTAGGTTCGGCCGATGAACGTATTCTAAGTGAACGCGTTTCGGCTGCTATACAATATATCCAAAAATCAAACAATCGCCCCATTGTGTTATTCATATCCGGTGGTGTTAAAAACGCTCTATTCGACGACCAAAACAAGGACAATATATTATCAGAGGCATCCAAGGCAGCAGGGGCATTTGATAAATTATCGCTGGATGACGTGGAAATAGTTCTCGACGAACAAGCCACTAATACCGCCGAGAACTTTGCCTATTTGAAACGATGGGTGAATGATACCTTCATGCAAGACGATCTTCCTACGTTTGTGATTACCACCTCCGATTTCCATCAAAATCGTGCGGAACGTCTATTTAACGGGTTTCTACCCGACGTAGTTCCTCAATGGAACCTTAGTAAAAGTTATTGTGCTAGGTGCTGGTCCGACGAATCAATACACATAAAAAATGTTGGGAACGATATAATGAAGGCTAAACACATTATCAATATGATGATGTGAACAAAAATTACGTAGAACGGTGGGCACCCGTTAAAATAAAAAACATTTGTTTTTTTATTGTTTTTCTTTTTTATTGTTTCTCTTTTTTATTGGTTTTCTTTTTTATTGTTTTTCTTTTTTTTAAATATGATACAGTTTATTACACTTTATTGGGAGGAACAAATCTAACTAACGTTGCGTATTCTGGCTCATCATCTTCTACGGGTTCACTGCGTTGTAGCATACAACATTTACGGGCGACGCGCAGATATACAGAGTTTTCACCTACACATATACAATTATATTTGACTTTTTCACAATGTAAACAATAGTGCGTCTTGTTTCGCGATTCTTCGTCGCAATCACAACCATATCTTGGGTTTTCGCAAGTATAACAAAACACACTCTGATGGATTAAATCTTCGTCGCATGCACAATTATATTTGGTATTTTCACAAATCATACAATGCACAGTTTCATCGAGAGGCACATCATCATGGTCATTATCCGAAATGTCTGAATAGTCATCATAATCATACATTCGGCTGCTGCGGCGACGGCGGCGAGCGCATTCATACCCAGTAGCAAGACCTGCATCGGAGATGTGTTGTTCGGACATATCTTGTGTATTCAATGAACGCGCATCATCATCATCGGAATCATACATTCTGTTTCTATGGTCGCGGCGGCGAGCGCATTCATCCCAAGCAGCAGCACCTGCATCGGAGGTGTCTTCTTCAGACATTTCTTGGGCACTGCCGGCGGTGTCTATAAAGTAATCGACATCATACTCCGCTTGTTCGCCGTCATACAACAATTCCTCACGCATTCGTGAGAATGCGGCCGCTACAACGCGCGGGTTGATATGAGCGAATTCGTCGGCATACTCATTGAACATGTCTCGGTATGAATCGCGAAAGTCCGTGTCGCCAACATCGTTCAGATTGACGTCGTATAAATACGTCTGGAATGCACTCCGGAATTCGCGGTTTTCATCACCATCGTATTCTTCTCCGGGACTAATAGCCCCTTTCCCTCGTTCCCCATTATACACGTTAATTGCGCAATTAGCACAATATAGCATAAATACTCCGTTCCACCCCCCTCTTACCCTACAATCTTCACACTCACTTGGTCCCGTCCCAGGTGCATGATCTTGCGCCCATTCCTCTGGAAATGTTCCAGCATACAAGTCTTCGCCGTAACAATAGTAAGACCTTTTGCCACGACGAAAACATGACCGAACCTCTTGTGAATTGAATTGCGCCATTATACCTTGATTTATTATTGATTAATTGAATTGTTATCTATCTATTATTTGAAAAAGGCCAATCAATTTTATGGTGGGAGACAAATACACAATCCAAATTTTTTCAAACTCCTTCGGCTCCCGGCTACGTATTTCACTCTGAAAAATACGGTTAAATCTACATTTCACCCAATAAAAACAATATTTACAAATATTCAACTTAACTAAAATTTCGGTTCGATTCACCCACGTTCTAGATCATATTTGTATCTTTTTAGCATATCCTCAAGATCCTCAACATTATCATCGCCACTATTCATGCAATTGTATGTAGTATCCCCGCAATGCGGACACAATTCGTCGTCGGTATAATCACACTCGCAATTATATTTGGTATTTTCACAGACCAAACAATATACTGTTTTATCAAGAGCTTCGGTTTGCGTAGCGTCGCATTCGTTTTCATCGGCATCTGATTCATTCATTGAATAGTGGACATATTCTCGGTTCATATTATACAAATCATTTCTCATATTATTGAACCCATGCATTACGGCCAATGGATCGTAATTTGTAAAATTCGCTAGATGTTCATCAATGAAATTACGATATGAATCGCAAAAATCTCGATCGCCGACATCGTGCAAGTTGACGCCATATAAATACGTAGCGAATGCGCCTGAGTATGTGTTGTCTCCGAACGAATCTTTGGCCGAATCTTTCGATTCTTCGCCTGGACTCGTAAATCCGTTTCCACGCGACCCATCATATTCGTAACAGGCGCAGTTTAAACAATATCCTATAAACACTCCATTCCAATACCCATAATAACCACAATTTTCACAGTCCGTTGGTCCCGTTCCAGGTGCATGGTTTTGCGCCCATTCCTCCGGAAATGTATCCGCATACAATTCATTATCATATGAATAGTAGCGCCGTTTGCCACCACGAAAACTGGATCGAATTTCTAGTTGATTAAATTGCGCCATATTTTATTATTAATTATTTGAATTGTTATATTCACAATATTTGAATAATACGAATCAATTTTATAGTGGGAGATAACGACGCAACCCAAATTGTTCACTCAAAACTTCGATTTTCTACTACATTTCCATCCAAATATTAATTTACAAATTGAGATAGAATAATATATTGATAATATATATCAACGGAATGTATACAATCGCCAGAATATTTACATTGTTATCTACAATATTGGGTGTAGCCGGACAAGCACCAACCATTTACGTATATGCGTATTCTTGGACGCCAGGATTTTGCGACAAACAGAGTTATCCTGGATGTCTCGATCCGCTTCCATATTGGGAAACTAATTTCACGATACATGGTCTATGGCCTCAATATGCGGATACAGGTTATCCGTCTTCGTGCACATCCGAGGCATTCGATACGAGTATTCCTGAACAAATTGGTGAATCTACCATGATCCAATATTGGCCGGATGTTCAATATACGGTCGATAGCCCATCATATGATAGTTTTTGGTCGCATGAATGGTCAAAACACGGAACATGCACCGGATTAACACAATTGCAGTATTTCAATACCGCGTTACAATTGACCGAGCGCATACCAACGCCGAGCGTTTTAACCCAGTCGGTGGGGGGTAATATAAGCGCAAGTATTTTACGTAATAATCTGGGGGGCGCAAACTATGTCGCATTGCAGTGTAAAAATCAAGTATTAAACGGCGCATATACATGCTGGAGCCAAACAAATGGTATTCCGATGAATCAAATCGTATGCCCACAAAGTGTGGTAAAGGAAGATACGTGCATGCAATCAGATGACGTTATAGTAAAGGGAATAATATTATAAAAACCGGTCCACGATTTTTACATATCGTTGAATTTTACGAGTGGTAAGATTCGCTGTTTCCCAATATGCCCAATTCTTATTATATACCATGGTAGAAACATGTTTGGATAATAAAATCTTCTCTTCTGCTTCATCATGAACTGTAGTAGAATCAGTAATAATATGCGAATAAGAAGCGATAAAATCAGGAGGCGGATTTGTTAACTCATACCCGCATAATACCAATGTATCGCACACACGATGATGTGATTGTAGCGCATGTGGAAAAACGGCATTGGTTTCGTATCGAATGGTTTGTTCATGAATCGGATGATAAAATGTAAATACATCTTCTTCTGTTGTTTGAAGCTCAAATCCATTTTGGTGCATCACATTTATCAACGTCGGAATAAATCGTGGTCTGGAAAATCCCTGTTGAATATTATCACCGAATTCAGATCGTGGTTGCGAATCCATATATATCCATTTTTTGATGGAACGAAATATGATTGGAGGAACAATATCTGTCCCAGCGCCTGGATAAAATGCACTGGCCATAATTGGTTTGTTATTATAATATTTTTCACTTATATCATTTTTCGTATGTAGTTATGTTGGCGGAAACGTAGATAAAGCTACATGCACTTCATCGTTCGTTTATTCGAAATCATACATATTCATATATAATACATATGGATGATTTAAATGAAAATGCAACAGCCGAACGTGTAGATGCTTCGGCTGATGCGGATATTTCCGTCAATATTAATAATCGGTTAAAAATTACATCATGCACTATTACAAATAAATTTAACGATTTGTTAAAATTTTCAATCAGGAGCATTGTTAATATTATCGATGAAATATTAATATTCGACGATTCAAATGAAGATGATTATATAGACAGCACAATATACGACGAATTATTGAACTATAATAACGTTCGAATCGTTAAAAATCGAGAGTTTGGTAAAGATTTGGGTAAAAAAAAACAACATTTAGTGGATATTGCTTCGAATGAAATTGTATTAAGATGGGACGATGATTTCATTTTATATGATATTACATTGCTGAATGATATATATAAATTGATGAATGATGAAAATATAGATTATGTAATTACACATAATTATAACATAGCATTTATGCTGGATTTTGTAAACAATTCAAAAATATATTGCATTGAAATATACATATACAAAAAACATATTATACGATTTCAACGTGCTAACGAATATCCAGATTATCCCGTGATAATTGCCGATCGAAACAAGTTACGTGGTCATCAAATTAACAAAAGTCTATTTTTACATATGTCGAATTTTAAATCACATGAAGCACACCTATTTAGAACAGGCATGTGCCCATTTTTGTTAAACGAAATACACGATGATTACTATGAATGGTTATATAATAAACATATGGTAAAATCTGTAAATTTAACAACTCCAGTTAATATCCCTGATTATACATTCAATAAAATAATCACATTTAAACGCGGGAAACTTAATTACATCAAGAATCTCAAAAATTCGTGCGACCTTTTAAAACCGATCGATCTATTAATAAATTACGAAAGTATAGACGCCGATTTTATCAGGTATGTAAAGAAAACTTATTCAGTTACCAAGTTAAATAATAACACGTTCAAATTTAACACATATGAGACCGATAATTTAGTAAATATGTTTTACTGGGGCGGAAATTATGTTGCGGGAAATTTTGGAGATATATTATCATACTATTTATTTGAAAAAATGACCGGTTACACTCACAAATATTATAACATTTTAAATATAACCCCGAGTGGCGAGGATGAGAAAGCCATCGAGGCGCATTTTATTACAATTGGATCTATTATTAATTATTCGAATATAAAATCAATTATATGGGGAACCGGTATAATGAACAGCAATTTAAAAGATAAAATCGAATATGATAAAATATGTTGTGTTAGAGGTCCACGCACTAGGTCTGCATTAGCCGAACACGATATTTTTACACATGAACGATATGGTGATCCCGCATTATTAACATCATTATTATATCAGCCGATAATTCACAAAAAATATAGGGTCGGTATAATACCTCATCAAATTGACCATACGGATATTACATCCATATTTCCTCCTGAATTATATTCTAATATTAAGGTTATTAGTCTAACTGTTAATAAAAACGATAAATCAATCGAGAACGTGATTGATGATATAATTTCATGCGAAATTATTTTAAGTTCATCTCTACATGGAATAATCCTGGCGAATTCATATAATATCCCGGTAATTCGATTTAAACATAATCAATTGGCGGGTGACGATATTAAATTTATTGATTATTTCGAAAGCATATATTCGGATAAATATTTATGCGAGAGTAAAACTCATATAAAAGAATTAGTTGATAATTTCGACACTACGTGTAAAATATATAAAAACCCGGATTTAATTCAAACCCGACAGAATGATCTCATTGAAACCTGCCCATTTATACGAACAACTATGAAAAGGTTGCTGCGTAAAGGCATTAAAACATAATATATTTATCTCGAATATGCAGATACATATATTAAGTTACAAAACGATATAATAAAATCGCAGTATACATTATAAGCTTATAGGATGTTGTCCAAGATTTTATTGTTGACTACGTTTGTTGCGGTATCTTCCCTTCATATTGGGGAGCGGTTTTCTGAGTGGCTGAATGAATTCCGAATCAATGTGCGTGATGCCGATCATCGAGACAGACTTTTCTCGAATTGGGCGTCTAACGACAAGCATATCGAGGAAACAAATTCGAAAAATTTGACGTATTCGTTGGGACACAATGTGTTTTCGGGAATGGATAGTAAGGAATTTAGCGAATTCCTCAGATACAGTGCTGGCGAGTTTGTCGGTAAGCCTGCTCGCGAGAAGATTGACGAGGTAAAATGCCTATCCGATTGCGTAAAGGATTTTGATGCGAGCAGCAAGTTGGACACGGTTCGTTGTGTTAAGAGCTGTTTGGATACCAAGTCGTTCGGTTTACTGCAGAGTGTCCCCAGTTCTGTGAATTGGGTGAAGGCGGGTGCGGTTACTCCCGTAAAGGACCAAGGCCAATGTGGGTCATGCTGGAGTTTCTCGACTACCGGTGCGTTGGAGGGTGCATATTATATTGCGAACGGTAATTTGCAATCTTTCTCTGAGCAGCAATTGGTCGATTGCGACAATAGACAAAACGGTGGAAAGGACAAGGGCTGCAATGGTGGATTGATGGATAACGCATTTTCCTGGATTGATAAGAATGGCGGTCTATGCACTGAGTCCGCGTATCCTTACACATCTGGAACGACAAAGACCGCCGGAACCTGCGCGGAGACATGCAGTGTAGTCAAGGGCAGTAAAATTACCAAGTTTGTTGATGTTACTCCGAAATCGGATAGTGATATGATGGCCGCGCTCGCACAACAACCTGTTTCTATCGCAATTGAAGCCGATCAAAAGGATTTCCAGATGTATAAGTCTGGTGTGTTTACAGGTGGATGTGGAACAAATCTCGATCACGGTGTATTGGCTGTTGGATACGGAACAGATAACGGTAGCGATTATTATTTGGTCAAGAATTCATGGGGAACTACCTGGGGACAGGGAGGTTATATTATGCTTGGACGTGGAAAGCAGTATAACAGTGGTTCTGGACAATGCGGGATGTTGATGCAAGCAAGCTACCCTGTATTATAAATAAATAAAAAACTGAATATTTTGGAAGGAAACTTCTACAAGCCATAGCTGGTTGCGAGTAGCTCCAATTGCGGGAGAGAAACAAGAGTCCGATTCTCTTGTATGGCGTATTTAATAATATTTGATGATTTAATTCATCATCAAATATTTTGGACAAACCGTAGGTGCACCTATCTCGTTCGGCTATGGATCGCTCAAAAACTGCAGTTTCTGTCTCAGGTTCCTATGTAAAAAATATTGCTAAAATGCAATATTTTTTATAAATATTCTGATGAAACTACGTGATAACCGCCTATATTTCATTTAATACAATTTCATCTCCGAGATCTTCTTCGTTAACTCCCTGGAAATCGCCGTTGTCGTCATCGTGGAACTTCAACTTAACATTTGACCAAACACCACTAATATTCTTCCCATATTGCCTGTCCATATAATCGTGCAAATTCTTTGGACTTGGATTTTTAGTCCCAAAGTTGGTGCTATACCACATTCGAAACTCTTCGGATAACTGCGATTTGCGAATCGTAGATCCAGGGCATCTAGCAACCTTGTCTCGTGTGAACTCGGCGAGATAATCCTGGCGTTCACGATACGAATTGCTAGCACTCATTACAATTTCGCAATCCGTCACCTTTCCTTGATTCACATAGGCGCGATCGACCAACATAGCAAGGAACGTTTCGCGCCATACCGGGAATTTGTTCATTATTTCGCAATCCAGTTTGAATTGGTATGGTTTCTCTGGATCATTGCTAACGGGCTTTTCGGTAAAGAGGGATTCGAATGGAGTCACGCGGAATCTGCGCCATGTTCCATGATCTTGCGTTCGAACCGCCATGAACTGATTGCAGCAGACGACCAAACTGAATTGTGGGACAAATGTGACCGACGAAACCATATAAGGCGCTCTTGCCGTAATGGGTTCTACGCCACTCACCAATTCCTTCATCGGGCCTTCGTGCACAACATCGGTGCTTTCAGGTTCCTGCATTACAACATACCGCGCCCCCTTTAATGCGACAATTTCAGGAGCGAGACCACCGATCTTGCCGCGACCTTGTGTTATAAGCGAGATCGGCGCAGCCACCTTGTAAGATCCCAACGTTTGACTCATTAGATCGGTCAACACAGATTTACCGTTTTGTCCAGCACCAATATAATTATGAAACGTTTGGTTCAATGAAGGCATCCCAACCAAAACCGCGGACAAATGATTCCACATATATTCGCGCAAATCGGGTTTCACAAATAGTTTCGCCATGAAATCATTTATCTCTGGTATCACCGAACGGTGCTTTGATGAGGTGAGAGCTGCATAATTAATTTCGGTGCATTTGGTCAAATAATCTTCAGGTAAACCCTTGCGGAATACCTTTTCCTTGAAATCGATAACACCATTTTTACAGCACAGTAAATGTGGCTTGCTATCCAACCTTTCG
>Ga0209353_10001169_pt1 | contig 15086 bp, 16 predicted proteins | sample LauGreSpBDMM15SD_2_FD_187561 | JGI IMG/M metagenome (GOLD analysis project Ga0209353, IMG submission 187561) | Freshwater lake microbial communities from Lake Michigan, USA - Sp13.BD.MM15.SD (SPAdes) (version 2) | ecosystem: Environmental > Aquatic > Freshwater > Lake | place: Lake Michigan...
GGCTGTCGCGGTATGTTGACAACCCAATACAAATGCGACATATGCACCAAATTCACGTGCCCCAAATGTTTTTTGCCGGTTGAAGGAGAGAAAGCCGACCACGTCTGCAAACAGGAAGACATCGACACTGTGGAGGAATTGCGAAAGAATACGCGACCCTGCCCCAATTGTGGTCTCCGCATTTCCAAAATAGACGGATGCGACCAAATGTGGTGCATCGAGTGCAAGACCGCGTTCAGTTGGTCGAAGGGCACGGTAGAGAAGGGGGTCGTCCACAATCCGCACTATTACCAATGGATGAGACAAAACGGCGGGGTTCCTAGAAACCCGAATGAACACAACGAGGGATGTGGCAACGATTTTATAATTACATCGCGAAGAATCAACGAAATCGTGTTTGACTGTTTAAAATCCAAAAAATACTATATCAAATTCAGCGAAACGATTGAAGGGTTGGCATTCAAATGCGAAGATACCCAGAATAAATGCGCGTTGCTAAAAGAGAAAGTGGTCATAATGATGGATTCCACAATCGAGATTGAAAGGGAAATCCGCGACTTTTACAAATATTTTTCAGGTTTCCACAGATACATAAATCACATGGAGCATACGGAACTCAGACCACTTTTGAATAATATACGCACGAGAGAACAAAATAAGGATGCAATATACCAGTATATTTTGAATCAAATCAACAAAGACCTTTTGTCAGACGAGCTAATCCGGACAGACAATCTGAATATGAAAGAACGCGCCCACTGCGATATTTTGGAAGCCTTAGTTGTGGTGGGTAAACAACTTATGATTGACTGTATGAATGAAATGGATACCGTTGCCAAAAATTTTCCACTTGCGCTTTTATTCAACACAAAAATAGACGAAATTAATTTTACGGGAATAAAATGGGTCAAAGATTTTTTAACGAATTCTGTGAATTTAGTTCCGGAAGAAATTACAATTTTTCAGAAGAATTTGCACGCCATTTTTGAAAAGTATAAAACTGCCATAAGCAAATATTGCGCATATTCGAACATTGAGTCTATTAAATTTTTGATGACCTATGGGAGCAAAAAGACACTGGTTACGTGGAATTATTTTGAAGGGTGTGTGGATTACTGTCAGTTCAAAACTAAGGGCGAAATGGTCCAGGCGGTCAATAATTTTAAGACATTTTTTGATAGTTGTAATGCGGGAACTAGCGTAGCAGCATCCGACGTAGTACCCTCCAACGTAGTACCATCTGACGTAGTTGAAAATACATTTGTATCGAGTAAGGAAACAACGTGTTCCCTTAAAACCGTATAAAGATTTTTACAAAATAAGTATAAATGTTTTCATTGCGTCAATGGCAAAAAGTAATTGTCAACGAAGAACAATTAATTGTGCAAGCATCCACGACCGATGGATTGGACGGACAAACCGGCCCAACGATTGGAATGTCCTACGTATATTCCAATTTTAAAAATATGACAACCGAATTCCAAATCGGCGATCACGCAAATCTGGTACTGTGTGCAATAAGTACCGGAACCGACCAACGCCGTCGCGGAACCAATCCAATCAATCGAATCAAAATCGTAGAGAATCTGCAATCAAAATCAATCCCAAATATTTCGTTGCAGGGCGTGGAATATTTCAAAAGTCTTCCCAAATACAAATTCGTCATTAGTCCAGAAGGCAATGGAATCGATTGCCATCGTCATTATGAGGCGCTTATGGCGGGGTGCATACCCATTGTTGAAGACAGTGCTTTAATCCGCAGCAAATACGGAGATGTGCCGTTTTTATTTACAACGGATTACAGCGAAATTACCGAGGAATATCTAGCAAAAAAATACGAGGAAATGATAGACAAAGTGTGGGATTTCAGAAAACTGATTATAACAAATTGGTCCCCCGAAGAACAAATGCTGATTCGGTACCGCGGAAACTTTTGGTGCATGAAACTGGCCAACAACAACTGGTACAAAGACAATAATATATTCGTACATACGCAGCCCTGTCCAGAATTTGGAAAACAAATTGTCTATACTTTGGAAATTAATAAACAGTACATATAGTTTTGAAAAGTATATAAACGTATTTCGCCATTATTTACAACAATGGAATTAACACACAATCAAATCGAAAATTTAGTTCATCGTTTTCCCAAATTAGAACTTTCTTATGAAACATTTGCGCATAAGAAAGTTTCACCCAATTATGATATTTGCATTTCGGTCCCGAATGGGAAAAAACAGTTTGCGTGGTTCACATTCTATGGATCCGACGACGTTTGCTTCTTGATGGATATCAATAAAGACCAGAAGGTTGTGAAAGTCGTGAGAATTGATATCCAGGTTCCATATAAGCTAGCACTTGGAACCGTGTTGTATGGAACCATGTGTACCATTGACGAAAAACAGGTGTTTGTCATTGAGGACATGTACAGTTTCTGCGGTTTGCCGACCAAACAATTCACTTTTGGTGAAAAACTTACCTATTTACACACATTAATGACCCAATATCTGAAGACACCCCTATTTGCGCTGCCATATATCACGTTGGTAAAAGGCGACAATGCATTGTTGGAATCGTTGCAATTCTACGAATCCATGGTTTCGAAAACTGCTTATGCAACCCACCACGTCCAGTTTCGGTCGTCTGATACGGTGTCGCCTTATTTGAACCACACGTATAAGAAGAAACAAGAACAGGCAGTAATTTATGAACCCGATGTGATCCTATTTCCTAGGACCGATTTGAATTATACCGCGCAATCCACGCTTCGGACCGCGGTCTTCCGAATAACCGCGGATATTCAAAACGACGTGTATCATTTGTTTGCTTACGATGGTAAGACGAAGGGGTATGCGTATGTCAACATTGCTTATATTGGCACGCGTTCTTTGAGTGTGTATATGAATAATTTATTCCGAAACATCCGAGAGAATAAAAATGTGGATTATGGGGAGGAAAGCGAGGACGAAGACACTTTTCAAAATGTGAATCCAGACAAATATGTGGATTTGAAAAAAGAGTACAAGATGAATTGCGTTTTTCAGAATAAGTTCAAAAAATGGGTTCCAGTGAGTGTGGTTGAAAATAGTTCTCGATGCGTCAATATGAACGATTTGTTGTTTTGCAACAATAATCAAAGTGGCAATCCGACTGGAAACCCATACAATAATCCAAATGCGAAACCATACAATAACTCAAATGCAAAACCATACAATAATCCAAATGCAAAACCATACAATAACTCAAATGCGAAACCATACAATAATCCAAATGCGAAACCATACAATAATCCAAATGCAAAACCATACAATAACTCAAATGCGAAACCATACAATAACTCAAATGCGAAACCATACAATAAGGGACCAAGGTATTCAGCGTGAGGTTTTTAAATATTTATAAGACAAAACCGCATAAATATATTTAAGTTATATACGGATATGCAGTTTATCAGTGTTTTTAACTACGGAGTCATTGAAATGGCAAAAAACCATATTAAATCGCTGAGAGAATGTGGAATTACAAATCATTGTTCTTATGTCACCGACGAAGAATCTTTCATGGAATTAACCGCGCTTAATTATCCCGTAATTCATATCCGGAATTCAGGAACAAATATCGAAAATTTTAATTTCGGAAGTGTGGATTTCAATAATATGTCGTTTTTGCGCTATTATATCATTGACACATTATTGCAACAGGGGATTGACGTTTGGTATTTGGACGTGGATACAGTTGTTGTCAAAAGTGTGGTACCCTTTTACGTGGAATTTAAAAACCAACGTGAATACGATACATGTTTTCAAACCGATTTGAATATGCCGTGCACTGGGTGTATGTTATTGCTGGCAACAGAGAAAAACAAAAATTTTGTAAAAACAATTATCCAAAATAAAACGAACCAAACCAATGACCAAATATTGGTCAATGCCATTTTGCGACAACATCCAATTATGAATTTTGTACAATTTTCACATTTTTTGTTTCCAAATGGAGTTATGTTTTTTGGAGATGATTTTGTGAGTGTTCCAGAGTATTTGGTGGATATGAAGAGAGAATATATGAGTACTAACAAAGAAACGTATCTTGTTCATGCAAATTGGATGATTGGAGACGAGACCAAAAAAAATGCGTTTAAGAAATATGGATTGTGGAAACTATAAAAAAGATGGGTTCTTTTTTTTGTTTTTTCCAGATTTTCTTTTTTTTTCAAATGTTTTTTTCAATGTTTTTTTTATTTTTATTTTTTCAAAGTTTTTTTTCAAAGTTTTTTTTCAAAGTTTTTTTTATTTTTTCAAAGTTTTTTTTATTTTTTCAAAGAATTCATCATTCTTTATCATTCTTTATCATTCTTTATCATTCTTTATCATTCTTTATCATTCTTTATCATTCTTTATCCAAAGAATCCCGAATGTGCTTGCGGACAAGCCCGGGTGTAATTTTCCTGCACAAATAGTGGATCGAAATGTGATACGTTCCTTCGCAAACTAGGAACCCGCTATTGTACAAATGCATGTATAAATCCAGATTGTCTTCCACGATAATGTTTGTATGAATATAGTTGGAGTTGAAATATTTCATTTGTACATTTTCCGCCCTTAACTCGCGCAAACAAACCACAAAATGTGCCTCGATAAGCAGAATCACTCGAACATCAACCGAATATTTGAGACAGGTACCCAGTAAATTAAATGCGAGCTCCCTACTGAGCTCTATCTCATTCATAAGTAGAAGAAGTTCCTTAAGATTTTCAAAATTATGGATCGCGTGTTGCAACAGTCCAACCACGGGTTTTTTGTAGTATTCCAAAAACAAATGCAGCATTTTGATAGAAGCAAATTCGCAAACGGCTCTTTCCAACCTGGTTGTAATCGGAATGCGAGATTCAAACAGGATGCGCGCAATCTCCAAATTGTTATTTTGGACGGCGGGTTTCATCAAATCGTCGGTTATCATACACCCCTTTTCAATGCCGTGTTTGGTTATTTCAATGTGGTTGTTAGTAATCGCGTAATACAAAAGGGGGAATACCCGCAGCATTCCCTCGTCTAGAATAATTCCACGACCATCTCTCTCCACGATGTAGTCAAACAACTCGATTTGGTTGCGCTTCATGCATGTCATAATAATGGAGCTTTGCCTTTCCGTGAACAATGTTATCATTTGGTTGGAAAGGTTCGAAATGTCTTTTTGCGGAAGTTGGAAGGGCGACGAATTCGGGTCTTCTCGCCAGAATCGTTCCAGGTTTCGAAATATTTCGGCATACACTTTTCGGTCAAAATCGAAATAGCAGTCGGAACGAATGATTTGGTCAAATTTGGCTTGCGAATCAATTACAAAATTGGAGACGTATACCTCATCCAAAATGTCAATGTGGGTTTCATCGGGACACAGCGCACGCAAATGGGTGAAATGGGCAGACTCGATGATGTGCTGGGGGAGGTCGGTAATAAGATGAGAAGATATCATTTATTAAAATTAATTGGGTTTGGTTATTTATGAATTACGTTGTTTTACAGAAAAAGTTTTCAATTTTTACAATAAAACAAATAAAAAAATATAAATATTTTATATATTTTTATTCAATGGAACAATATTATTTCAGAAAACTGATGGCGCAAGATTACAATTCTGGATTTTTCGAAGTTTTGGCGCAACTTTCTCCCGTTAAAAAACCCGAGTACAGTAGTTGGATCACTTTCATCAACAATTTGAATATGAGTTCGCAACAAATTATTGTTGTGGTTGATAAAGAAACAGAGAAAATCGTTGCATCCGGGACCGTATTCATACAACAGAAAATCATCCACAATATGGGAAAAGTCGCGCACATTGAAGACGTCGTGGTAGATGTATCGGTAAGAGGGAAAGGACTCGGTAAGGAATTGATTCGTTATTTGCAGGATATTGCAATGAGTCAATCCGTGTATAAAACCACACTCTACTGTTTTGAAAAAAACGCGGAGTTCTATGAAAAGTGCGGATTTGAAAAAAAAGGGCCCTACATGGTGCAGTACTATACCGAATAAATTATTCATGATTCTCCGTCTCCGCCAGGTGTTTGCGAACAAGCCCCGGCGTAATTCGCAATCGTCGGTACTTGATTGCAATTCGCAAAATGTCTTCGTTCACAGCAAACCCATTTTTGTACAAATAGTTGTATAATTCCAGGTTGTCGTCGTATATGATGTTGATTCCAATACAATAATGGGTCGAGTAGTTTCGGTTGTAATAGGCTTTGAATGCTTTAATCGTGATGCCAAAGTATTGTTCAATGAAGATCACGGTCTCTACGCTCGCCGATTTTATAATGCATTCGTTCAATAGTTCGTATGGGCCATTTGTCGGTTCTAACGAAATATCGTATGTGGTTAAGATTTCTTTCAGGTTTTTAAAGCTGGGGACTGCGTGTATAAGCAGGGATGCCGGCGATTTTCCGCGTTTAGAAACGTGATCTTCCAAAAATAGTTTGAACATGTTTGGCGGTGTGCGTTCGCATATCTCGGATTCATTGGCGAAAAGAATTTGAACATTGTTGTCCAATAACAATTTGAAAATTTCCAGATTTGCCGAAGTAATTGCCGGGTTTATCAAACTGCTCGTTATTTTCAATCCGATTTCGATACCGCGGTTTATCATTTCTACGTTTTGGTATAGAACCGCATAATATAGGAGCGTGTCGGACTCAAATGATTCGTGGGTGCGCCCGTATTTTTCATAAACATAGTCGAATAGTTCAATGTATCCGAACTTCATACAGGTGGACATAACATTACGGTCTTCGAGTAAACTGCGCACTTGGTTTGCAAAGAACGACGTGTCCTGGTCAACCAGCGTGATCGGCGCCGAATTGGGATTGGTGTTCCAGTACTCTTCAATCTTTCCGAAAATTTCGATGCGTGTCTTCTTGCTGAACCCGAAAAAGTCGTCGGTCTTTATAATCCGGTCCAAATCGGCTTGGCACGTGATATTGAAATCGGGGAAAATCATGTCTTCCTGGATATGAAACACGGTTTCTTCGGAAAATAATGAGCGCCAGTTGATAAAATGCGTGGATTCCAGTATATAGTCGGGCAATGCGACAATTGGATATGACTTGCCGACAGTTTTTTCGTAAAATTCGGTCATAATAAAATTTATACGGTGAATAAAATTTATACGGTGAATAAAATTTATAAGGTGAATAAAATTTATAAGGTGAATTATATTTATACGGTGAATAAAATTTATAAGGTGAATTATATTTATAAGTATTTATCTTTATACTTACTTATAAATGGGGGTAAATAAATTCAATTTTTAAAATTACTCTACGTAGGCATCCTCCGTAAGCTCCTCCGTCATTTCAATATACACGGGCTCCTTCGGCTCCTTGAGCTTTGGCTTCTTCGGCTTCTTTTCGCTCGCAACCTTCTTTGCAGCGGGCTTCTTCTTTTTGGGTTTGATTTCTTCATCACTCTCCACGATTTCCTCTTCCTCCTCTGAAGCCACGTCGTCGTCCTCGGGGTCCGAACTGACCACAAAATCGTCCTTCACGTATCCTTGCTTGGTTTTAGGCAAACCGGTGTCGTCCTCCTCCTCCTCTTCCTCCTCATCGGAATCGCCGATGTCCGAGTACCCGCCGTACAAATGGTCCATGATGTCCTTGAACTCCTGGGTTCCCATGTCGGTCATCTTCTCATTTACGTAGAGGATAGCCGCGCAACTGCCGAAAAAGAGGACGTTGTCGATGGGTGGCGGGAACTCGTACTTGTTCTCGGTGTTTGCACGGCCGGTAATCTTGCCGTAAATCTCCAACTTGTACTCGGTGTCGTTGAAATCGACAGACCATGCATGTGCGAGAGAAAACCCTTCGTTGCCCTTAAATCCGCATTTCTTGTATAAATCCACTAGGTCCGCGGTTTTTGCGTTCTTTAGGGAACCTGTTTTTTCGACAATGATGAAAGATGGCATTTAGAGTAATTGGTGAAAAATTTTTATATCGTTTTGATAAGATTTTCTTTTTATTAAAATTATTTTGATTATTCTTCTTCTGTGCAAATTTCTTGGATAAATATATAATGACAACACAGAGAAAAAATAGAAAAAATAGAAAAAATAGAAAAAATTCGCAGAGAAAGAACCGAAAAAATTCGCAGAGAGGAGGGCTTAAAATTCCATTTATATCCGATTTTCTAAGTGGAAATACAACTACTGATGCTGCTGCTACTGCTGCCGTTCCTGCTGCTACCACAGACAACTCCGCAAAAAAACCCGGATTTTTTGCATCTCTATTTGGATCCAATTCTAAGAAGACTGATGCTGCTCCCGTTCCTCCTGCTGCCCTTCCTGCTGCAACTACTACTACTGCTTCCACAGATAATACAAACGAAGAAAAAAAGGATGACATGATTAACACATTAAAAGAATCTGGGTTTAACGGCGGAAAGTCCAACAAAAATAAGAAATCCAACAAAAAAAGAGGAGGTGGTTTTTTTTCATTTAAAAAAAGCGCAAAAGTTGCACCAATGACGACATTGGACATTCAATTGCAATCTGAAAAAGAAGCAAAAAAACAAAAAGCAAAAGAGACTGAAGCAAATTTGAAATTTGACAAAGCACGTCTTAGATCTTTCCAACGCGTATACGAAAATGCAACTGAAGTGCCATTAGGGAGAGGCAAAAATAAAAAGCGTTAAAGCAATAAAAATGCCATCTAATCTCTGAATATACGAATGTTGGGATGGGTATTTAACATTTCCATAATTTCTCTACTTGTTATTTTAATTTTCCATTATGCATTTGATTTTTTTGCGCCGAATAAATCAACGGACAACATAATTGACCTCAAAGTTCAAAAATACAAAAATATCATTGACGCAATGGTCCAACAACAAAAAGAAACCAATTTCAAAAAGGCGTATGAACAAGAAACCGGCGACCCATTGGCAGTAGAAGACGACGGTTTAGAAGAACTAGAGCTTTATTTAAGGGAACTCGCCGTTCCCTTATGATCCCATGCTAAATGAAGTTATTATTAAACCATTATAAATTTATTATCAAAATTGTTTTGATAATAACCATCAAATTCCATTATAGTAGGTTCATTTTAGCATGGGGTCATAGGGGAACGGCGAGTTCCTTTACTTGTGAATCGATGTTATTAATAAATATCTCCAAAGCCTGCACATTGTTTGACGCGGAATAGTCTTTGCACAAAAACTCAATCAAGTCCAAAACCACTTTGATTCTATCACTTGTCCAAAAACCGTTCATAATCTTCAAAGTTCCTTCGTCATAGATGGAGGTCATCGCATCTTTTTTGAAAATCTTGTCAAATGTGTATTCTTCCAACGAGTTCTCGATTATTCCAATGTATAAATTTAGGCACAGAACAATCACTGGACACGCTTTGTATGTTTCTTTCAACTTAATTAATCCATTGATTGCACAGCTGAATAATTTTTTGATACCGGGGACCTTGTCGGTGAACCGCATACACAAAAAATTATCACAGGCAAAGTGGATGGGGTTGTACAAATACTGGATTTCGGTCTTGTTGGCGCTGTAATAAATCCGGCAAATGGACTGGAAATAGCCGGGTTCTTGGATATACATGACGTTGTCCTGCACGCGGAATTTTGTGCCGATGGGTTTATTGCTCAGAATAGCGAGCTTGATTATAATAGACAGCGGATCCAAAACAAACAATTTGTAGTTGATGTTTTTAGAATTGTCGGGGATTTCGTTCATTTATACAAAGGGGACAAAATACCCTTAAACCCCTTGCAATAAATATTTATAAAAAAACAACAAAATTCAAAAACAACTCAAAAACACCTCAAAATAAAGGAGGGGTCATAGGGGAACCTTCGGTTCTCCTAGTTCTGTTTCCAGTGCTTTCCGCAATCCAAGCACGTAATAAATATGGTGGACGGCTCATCCGCGGACCTGGTCTGCAACTCGTAATAAGTACACCTCTTCGACTTGCACTTTTTGCACGTGAACATATCGGTCATTGCCTGCACTTCGGTCGAAAATTTGTTGGTATCTCGCTTAATTTTCGCGTCAATCATTTCCTTCCAATGCACCGGGTTCATTTCCTGGTGGGTCATAAAAGCGAGGGTCTTTGGACCGAGTTCCTCCGAATTCAACAGGGCAAGCAATTCCGGGCTGGTTTTCAAGTTGTTGTAAATGGTTCGCAATCGGTCCATATAAATGGTGGAGAAGGTGGGGATGTCCCACTTCTTGATGATTTTCAAATTGGTGGCTTCCTTGATGGCGTAGTTATAAACGCCAATTTCAATATTTGCAAAAATCGACGGGTTCATATCCTTTCCGAACTTCTGGATAAGTTTGGAACGCACGTTTTCGCGGAATATGGTGGGGTTTACGATTTGTTTTGATGACATTTTATTAAAAGACTGTTTGTATTTATGTTATTTCACGAATAATATAAATTTTTTTCAATTTTAAGGGAACTACGTTCCCCTATGACCCCTCCTTTTTAAGAAAAACAATTTGCGTTTATTATTTATTTATCATTTATTTATCTAATAATATAAATAAATGATGAACAATTTTGTTGGAACACAGTATCGTTTAGCAAACAACTGGTTTAAAAATGTTGATATAAATAGTTATTATAATAAACCAATCAATTATTTGGAAATAGGAACATTTTATGGCGCCAATCTCTTATCGGTTGCAAAAACATATGGATTGCACAATGAAAGTAAATTGTATTGCATTGACCCATACGAAGATTATGAAGAATATCCGGAATATAAAAATCAACAAACGTCAATTTATAATTTATTTATCAATAATGTTGAAAACTCGGGTGAAAAAGATAAAATAGTTATAAAAGTAGGATATTCGAATATTGAAATACCCAAATTTGATGATGCATTTTTTGATATTATTTATATAGATGGAAATCACGAACCGGATTATGTTATGGAAGATGCGGTGTTAAGTTTTAGAAAATTAAAAAAAGATGGTATAATGATTTTTGATGATTACGGATGGGGAGGTCCAGACCTAACACAAAGAGGCATTGATGGGTTTTTATCCGGTTATCATAAAAGAATACAATTTTTAGGTGAAAAAAACAGTCAAGTATTTATAAAAAAAATAATGTAAGTGCAAAGCGGAACCTAAGCAAAGCGGAACCTAAGCAAAGCGGAACCTAAGCAAAGCGGAACCTAAGCAAAAGGGAAGGTTCAAAAGGAAACCGTAGGTTTCCTTTACAGAAGTTCCAAATCCGCCATTCTCCAGAACTCCGACCCGCCATTCGGCAACGGTCGGCGGATAATCATCGGAATCTTCTTTTGTTCAAATTCGGCCATTGCAATCAGGTATCCGTCGATGATTTCTTCGCCGAGCTCAACAAATGCTTCGGCTCCCGCGTTTATTTGCTTGGCGCGCTCGCCCAGCACCTTCGCCTTCTCATACTTGGTCACAAACGGCAATGTTCGATGCAATGGGTCAATGATGATTCCATCCGAATCGCGGACAATGGTGCACAAAGACTCAACTTCGTGAAAATTCTGGACAATCAATTCGGGGTGGTGTTCGGAAATGACATTGGTCTTCAAAGAACTGTTAAACTTTTGCAAATAATTATCATCGGATTCTTCCTCTTCCTCTTCCTCGTCATCATCATCGCTAAAATCAATGCTTTGGTTTCTTTTTTTTTCCACATAATTCTCGTTTTCAGACTCGAATGTGTTTTCAATTGCGTCTTCGTCTTCGTCTTCTTCAATGTCAGAATCAATATCGGAATCGCCGGCGTCAGAATCAGACTCGGCACCTTCTTTTATTTTTTTCTCAGACCCGGAATCAGAATCAGAATCAGAATAGTCAGAATCATTGCCGCCCTCAATTATGTCAAATACGTTTTTTTTATCAGCCATTTTATAGTTATATATATTTGTTTCCATATTATTATCTAAAATATTTCAATTTTAGGGGGGAACCGAAGGTTCCGCTTCGCTTACCCCTCCTTAAATAAAAAATTGGAAAGGAGGGATCAAAAGGGAACCTTGGTTCCCTTTATTTGTTATCGTCCGTCTTCCAGCTAAAATCGCAATCCGCGCAAATATAGAGATATTTCATATTTTCGTCGTCGTATCTCAAATAAATGATGTCTGAAGTGGTCGCGGTACAATGCTCGTTGGGGCATTTCATATTATTCTTCCGGGGCAACGTCGGATCGTATTTGGTGTATTTGTTCACCATGTGGTTGAATTTCTGTTCGCTTTTTTTGAACTGGGTTTTCAGAACGACCACGCCGTCCTGGGCAATGTGCTCGTCTTTGTGCCCGCAAAATCGGCAATAATAGTTTAAATTATTCGAGTCGGTCTCATCAATGGAGATGTAATACATGTTCTGGCATTCTGTGCAAAATTTCATTTTAATTATATTATATATATACTTTTACTTTATGTTATTATACATAAAATAAAATCAATTTTAACTGGGAGAACCTACGGTTCCCCCCAACCCCCTCCCTTTTATTTTAAAAGTAGGAAACCAAGGTTAAGCCCGCCGAGCTTCGCCATTTCCCCTACGACCCCTCCTTTTTATTTTAAAAAAGTTATTATTTAAACTATTTCTACTTAAGGGAAGGGGTCGTAGGGGAAACCGTAGGTTTCCCTACCCTATTGGGCCGGGATTTTAGAAATATCGCTTTCTTTCTTCGGACACGCAACTTTGGTATCTTTGAACTCAAAGCATGTTCCCGTCTGGTCTTTGTATTGGATAGTGTCTACATTGTCGGGCGTGGGATAAACGTAAATTTTGCGCTTATCTGAGCTGTAAATATAAACGAAAAACAGGCCAACCGCTAAACTAATTAAGAAAACCGGGATATTAATAAATTTCAAAAGACTCATTGTATATGTTATGGTTAGAGAAAATAGCGATTAGTAAAATTGAAGTATTTTTTTGAGTTTTTACAATAAGCATAAATTTCAAACCATTATTTAAATACTAACCAAATTATTAAAATGCAATCTAGAAACATTGCGAGTGTCGATGAGATTTTGGATAAATTGAATCTTCACCGTGATGTTGAAGACGAATACGACGTCGATGTTGTTTTGCAAGCATTGGACGAGCTCGAATCAATTGAATTGGTTGAGCGAAACGTGAATCTCTGCGACGACACCGTGTTGTTTGGAGCAAGACACGGCCTGAAGTGGTCCGAATTCTATCAGATTGACGACCCACTTAAAAAAAACATTCTCCTGATGTTAGTAGAGAATCCAAAGACGTTCTTTGTTCTTCAGAACACCCAGTCAGGTAAATCGCGAATTTGTGCATTGGAGATAAACAAATGGGCCGATCGCAAGGACATCAAACCAGTTGTGTTTGTCATAACCCAAAACGACAAAACATTGACCGATCAATTGGTAGAAGGATTAACTAAAGCGTGTGTAAACTGCGAGTTATTTACTTTGTCGAGCAACAGTAAGCAAACGTTTGAACAAATCAAGACCCATATTGATGCGTATTCTTCTCCCGATGCGGAAGGCGAGTACAAAATGCCCATAATTACGGCATTGGCCAATGGAACACAGAATGATAAGATTTTGAAGTTAATGGCACACATTTTGAGAAAAGTTAAGCGAAATCAGTCAAAACTCAGATACGGAATCATTTTCGACGAGGCCGACGATACGTATCCCAAACTCCGAAAAAAACATATTAACGTGGACGGCGAAAGTATGTGCTATTCGCAGTTTATTGTGGATAACGACGAAGCGTTGCATCGCATTGGATTTGTTTCTGCGACGGAAGGCGATTTGTTGGACGAAGATTACCCCGAATGTGCGAATGCTTACCTGTATCCGGTTGATCCTGAATATGCGAATAACCCGAATTACCGCGCGGCGCACCATCCCGAATCCGAATTTCGTGTAGAAAAGATGCCGGTGAAAATGTCAAACAATGTTTATGCCGAAAAGTTGATTCAAGAAAACTTAGAGTATTTCACTAGTCCGGTTGAAGGAACTAATTATTTTCGAAAGATAATAATTAATTCGAATGCCAAGGCGACAGATATGACGAGTATGGCTCGTTTTGCCAACTCGGTTGGTATGAACGCGATGGTTTTCAATATGTACGGTGTGAAAACCTACATTCCGGGCGCTCCGGTTCAGACCTTTCGCATAAAGGGAAAAAGATTCAGCAATTTGTTGTTTGAGATATATAAGACGTTGAACCTGGAAAATAAACCCTTAATCATTATTGGAAGACGAAAGGTGGATCGCGGTCTTGGTTTCCACAATGCTCCGCCAGATGGCAGCGAAGGGCTGATTTGGACCGATATTATATTGGGCAGAATTGAAGATACGAATACTGCCGTTCAGAAAGCGGGCAGATTGGCCGGAATCATTGGACACTGCCCGCAGTATTATAGAAAATGCACGTATTGGACAGACGAACGCACGCAGCGCGATATTTTGCGACACAATACAAAGGTGGATGAGGCCAATAAGGAGACAGGATGCACTGCGCTGCAAGCAGTTACGCGTGGAATCGCGAAAGTTGATGAAATTATGCCGGAATATAAGCATGAAAAAATTAATAACTATCGTGTTTTTACAAGCGAAGATATCCTTAAGAACGCATGTAAAATAATGGGATACAAGTATATGGCTATAAAAGACAAGACGCCTGATGGATTTTTCGAAACTTCTTTGAACTCAAAGAAAATGGTTGCAACATTGGATGCTGCAATTCATAAAGTTAAATCTGCATATGGAACAAACGACGGCAAAAAGTCATATAGAGTCTACTATCCCTGTTATAGCGATTTGAAAGATGTAAATTCGTTGTCATATGTCTTTATCATAAGACCAAAGAAAGAAGACGAATCAATTGAAGAATATAATGCAAAAATACAAAAATTAGACTCGGAATGTGTATAAAAAATCTATAAAAATCTATAAAAAATCTATAAAAAATCTATAAAAAATCTATAAAAAATCTATAAAAAATCTATAAAAAATCTATAAAAAATCTATAAAAAATCTATAAAAAATCTATAAAAAATCTATAAAAATCTATAAAAATCTATAAAAAATCTATAAAAAATC
>Ga0209353_10001175_pt1 | contig 15039 bp, 9 predicted proteins | sample LauGreSpBDMM15SD_2_FD_187561 | JGI IMG/M metagenome (GOLD analysis project Ga0209353, IMG submission 187561) | Freshwater lake microbial communities from Lake Michigan, USA - Sp13.BD.MM15.SD (SPAdes) (version 2) | ecosystem: Environmental > Aquatic > Freshwater > Lake | place: Lake Michigan, USA...
TTTCGCTTTGGCTTTCTTTGCTTCTGCCTTCAATGCACTTATCTCTTTAGCATCTGCCAAGTCCATCTCTGCTTGACGGGCTTTAATCTTCTGCCATACGTCAATTTTTCCAGTTTGCATAAAGAGCAGTTTTAGTTCTTCCTCAAACGCTCTAGCCTGTTCTAAAGCCATCTCAATCTGGAGAGCAGTCCCCATGTTCGAGCCTTTGCCAGACTGTTTAGCCTGAAGCACGGCTTTGGTAGCTACAGACTTAGCGTCAAATAGCTTACCAATCATGGGCGCAAGTGAGCCTAGGTCTTGGGCAACACCCGCTGCCTTCTTGACCATGCTAATTGCTGACTGTATGCCAGCTAGAGCCGTGATTGGGTCTATCATTTCTTATCTACTTTTTGCCACTCAAGGCATACTACTTTTCGGTTGTAAACATCACCTGTCCACGCCCACCTGACACATCTGTATTCAGTTTTCTCTTTACTAGATACTACCAATGTAAACAATATTGACAGCACTAGCATCCATTTCACGGGTACGCCCAAACAATAATGTAGCTACAATAAATGACAAAACAAACAAGAAAGAATGCCGCAACAAATGCTTCGGCAAAGTCTCTCACTTTAGTCGCCAATAATTCCGGTGGCACTTCCAACGGCAGCAGCGCCAGTTAGCAATCCAGTTTTGGGTCTTTGCGCTCTCTTGTTTAATTCTCGCAAGATTGCTGTCTGCTCTACAGGATCAACAGTGAACAAGCGTTTTTGCAAAGCCTCTGAACTTTCACTACTTATGCCTTTAGCTCTTGATAGTAAGGCTGAACCACCAGCCCGTAACATACTCAAAGGATCACCAGTTACAGTTGCTTGTGCAAGTGAACCCAAAAGGTTTGATTCTTCACGCACCGCCTTGTTTTCATCTGTTCGAGAGCCACCAAGAACACGTTGCTTGGTTTCAGCTTGTCGATTTAAGCCTTTGACGTATTGAGAAAACTCATTGTATGAGGCTTGATCTGGGAAAGCATTTCTTAACAATAGCTTTTGATTCTCAGATTTAAATATTTGCTTAGTGAAATCACCGCTTTTGTAATCTCCAAGACGTTCATTGATGTTAGCCATCACACCCAAACGAAACGCCTCTTTCTCATCAGAGGTCAGTTTTTTAATGTTAGATGCTGCTTCTGCTGGGTTAAGTTTCTGATAGTCTTCACCCATCTTAAAAGCGTTTTTAATGCGTTCTGCATCAGCAAATTGTGAATTGGCTTTTGCATACTCAGGATTAAGTGACTTAATTAAATCGTTAAATTCCGTCTTAACTTTAGCTACATCACTTCCATAACCGGACATCTTTTTTGTTATGTTGTCTGTTTCGGCATCAACAATCCGGTCTAGTCCCATTTTGATTTGATGCAAAACATCAGTAGGAACTGATTGAGCATTGCGAATGGAACTAAGGTCTGGCAATTTTTGCCCATAAACATCTGCTCTTTTGACCGCCTCTCCATAGGCTTTAGTAAAGACATCTCTGTCAATGAACTTTCTAAATGGCACAGCATTGATGGCTTTGCTATAGGCTTCTGGATATGCCTGGCTTGCAAGTCGTGACTGATTTGCAGTCAATGCCTCAAGATACTCAAAACCATTGACGTTTTTAGCTAAACCTGCTTTTTCAACCAAGCCCTTAACTATGTCATTTGGTTGGTCAATAAGACGATTTTCAAGGAATTCTTGAGTAGCACCCTTGGCTTTGGATTGCACCACATAGGCACTATAAGCCAAGTCATTAAGGCTTTTACCTAAGTCAGCAATCACCGGATTAGGAACACCAATCCTACGCAATTCATCTAATGCTTGTTGCGCTTCTTTTGGCGAAAGATTGTCTTTACTAAGGTAGTTTGCCAACATCTTTGATGCAACAGTTTCTTGATCGCCAATCCCCGCAGAATTCAAGACGTTCTTAATTAGAGTTCCTGCACCCTTAACAACGATAGGCACAGAACCACCTAAAACCCCGCCAAACACACCGCCCATTGCGGTTTCTGATCCTTCATCCTTCTCAGCAAAACCATACCCAGAAGCTGCGCCTGTGGTTGCTCCAATTGCAGTACCACGGGCAATTTGTCCTTTCACAGTCTGACCTGTAATCAATGCTTGAGTGGCAGGGGCAAGTTTTGCTACTTGTTTGGCAATACCCAAGGGCGCAATCAAGCTGCCACCAATCTCTAAGCCAGTTTTAGCAATGGGCATATCCATGCCAAATTGTTTTTGTTGTTCACGCAAAAGATTGCGTTGCTTCTCATACTCAGGCCCACTAATCGAGCCAGTTCTAAGTGCCGCCTCAATTTCATCAAGTGTTCCAAAAGTCAAGCCTTGACCAACAGACCTAGCAGCTTCGGCTGGCCCTGAATATTCTACAGGCGAAGCAAGGACAGATTTGAATGCCTGTGGTTGTTCAGCAAGTGGTGCATCTTTATAGTCAGCCATTATGGTTTTGTCCTTCTTTGTCCTTCGGGGTCAATGAATGCTGTTCCTGATGGAAACTTTGGATTTCTCAGAAACCTTTGATAGTCAGCATTGTCAATAATTTGAACATCAAATTTAGGAACTTCAATTGCACGTTCTGGCGCAGGGAAATTAGCATTACTTCTACGTCTCAATACATCATCAGCAGCGTTCTGAGTACGTCTGACATTGATGTCAACCAAACGCCTCATTGCTGCTGCTGCCGCTTGAGGAGACTCTGAACTTTCAAGTTCTTTTGCAGCCCTAACAGCATCACCTTCAGTCTGAGTGCCTTTGTTTAAGCGCAAACTCTCATTGGTCAATACCTTCAAGAACTTATCATAATCTTCCCTTGCAAGAACATCAGGATCATTTGATCCAACTAATTGCCTTGCTCTGATAGTGGCTCTATCTTTTAGACCAAACTTGATCTCGCCAGACTTAATTCTGTTAATAAAGTTGTTGGCATCAGATGCTAAGTTTGTTGCGGCAGTTGCAGTTCCATAATCTGCCTCTTCATCTTTTGCAAGATAACTTGGCAATGGCTTAGTTCTAGCAGTTTCTGCTTTACGATCTGCTTCTGCTCTCTTCATATCTTGTTGGAACGCAATGTTCTGCGCTTGCAATGATTGATTACCTTGTTGAATTAAAAGGCTTTGACGAGAGTTCTCAAGACCTTGAGACCTTAATGAAGCAAGTGTGTCTTGATTGTTTTTAATCTGCGTTTGGTTTTGTTCAAACTGGCTAATTCGCTGAGTCATTTCAGCTAACTCTTTAGCTTTTGCATCAACCTTTTCAGGATCAAGAATGCCTTTTTCAAGACTAGTTGAATACTGTTTTGCAAGTGTTTGAACAGTCTTTGGAATGGTTGCATCGTCAATAAACACCTTAAATGGGTTGTCTTCTAGAACGCCCATTGCACCAATCCTGCGGAGATCAGGAATAACTTTAGCCAACTGAGAGATTGCTGCCTGTCCTTGTGGGAATGACAACAGTCTATTCTTCACTTCTTCATTGACGCTACCATCTGGGTTTTTCAGTTGAGTTACTAAACTTTGAGCAAGTGCATCAAGACCACTTGCTTGCATCCTTTGACCACGTTGAGCCAAATAATCCTCATTCTTCATTGCTTGCATTCTGGCTTGCGTGCCTTGCTCACGCAAAACATAAGCGGCCTCTGCATCACCACTTTGCAATGCCATTTGAGCAGCCTGAAGATATGAGTCAGGATTGCTTGGGTCAATCATTCCTAGCAATTGCTGACGTTGCGTAATACGCTGAAGTTGTGGGTCTTGAATGCCCATAGCACCCGCAAAACCACGACCTAGTTGACCAACACTAGCCTGAAGACCCGCTTGAGCCGCAGCACCTGGCGATAGTTGTGCCATTTGGATACCACGATTTAAGTCTTGTTGGTACTGTTGGTTTTGAAACATTTGTGGAGTCAAACCAAACAGACCCGCTACGATATTTTCTGCCATGATGATTCCTTATAAGAACAAGCCAAGGTCTTGATTGCCATAAGCTAATCCAGTTCCAAATCCTGATGAACCTACACCTGTTCCACTGAATGCAGATTGAAGTCCTGATAATCCATTGCTAAACAAACCACTTGCTGCTTGTCCAAACATAGCGTTAGGATTTCCTGCGGCAGTTAAACCTTGAGCTAAGAGATTGCGTGTTGCATCAGCACTTGTTGCCAAGCCTGCGCTAATCTGTGCGCCTTTTAAGCCTAATTGACCAACATTAAAGCCTGCTTGTGCGCCAATTTGACCCAAGTTAACACCCATGTTGTATGGTTGTTGTCCCAAAGTCTCTAAGTTCTGTGCTTGTCCCAAAGCAGTTGTGTAAGGTGCATAAGCGGATTGTTGACCGCTATAGTACTGACCCATAGCTTGTGAGCCTTGACCAAGCAATCCCGCACCAAATAAAACATCCCTCTGACCCGCTTGTTGAGCATTAGCCGCCAATTGAGCCTCTTGAGCAGCCCTTGCGTTATACAGAGCTTGCAGTTCAGGAGTAGTAGCACCCATAGTGCCACCTTGAGCCACAGATAGACCACCACAACCTTGTTGTTGGAGTCTGTTTTGCAAAGTAGCTAACTCTTGTTCTCTGCCTGGTTGCAACAAAGCCATCTGTTGATTTAGATAGTTCTGTGCAACATCTTGCGGAGATTGAGCCAAGTATTGATTACCCAGACCAAACAACCTTTGTGCGCCTGTTTGGAGAGGTGCAAACTGTGATTGTGCTTGTTCTGCTTGTGTCAAACCTTGATTAGACAAAGCCATGAAACGATCTTGTTGGGCTTTGACATCAGGTGTTAAGTTGTAACCTGCACTTGATAACCTACCAGTAACAGGATCAAAGCCAAACTGAGAAGTTCCAAACCTTGTGGTCATACCAATAGGTCTGAACTGAGCAGAATCTCTTGCTGCTTTTGTTTCAGCATCAATCATTGCTTGCGCACGTTGAGCCGCTTCTCTTGATGTTTGCATCTGCAACAGATTGCCAGTAGTACCAAGAGCACCAGAGAACAAACTTGACAGTCCCAATGAGGCTGCTGTGTTTAGCAAAGGATTAGATGTTGTTGGTTGCCTTGGTATTTCAGGCAATGTTAAAGGTGAACTTGGTTGAATCAACGGAATTGTTGCAGCGGTGACGGCGTCAGTAATGCTAGATGGTCTTTGAGCAGTAATAGTTTGAGTTGGAATAGAAGGAGTAGCCAAAGTGGGTACTACTGCCGCAGCAATGGCAGCCACATCTTGTGTCGTTACGGGTCTGTTACTGGTAATAATTTGCTCTGCAACATTACTGGTAATGTTTGGAGAAACAGCAGAAACAGCAGTAACCAAATCAGAAACCTTTAAGTTCTGACCACTCGAAACTATAACTTCCGCTTGAGTCTGTGCTTGTTGAGGAGTTATGTTAGGTACTGTTGCAAGAACCGCATTGGCAATTTCTTGCGTAGAAGCTACTCTGTTTCCAGTAACTTGAACATTTGCCAAGTTAGAACTAACCGCAGGTGCAACTGAACTAATAGCAGGTGTAACTGCTGTAACCAAAGCATTGACTACTGGTTGAACAGCATTTGAATTTGAACTGGTGATAATCTGTTCAGCAACAGTATTTGTAATGCTTGGAGAAACAGCAGCTACGGCACTAACTAAGTCACTGGTTTTTAAGTTTTGACCACTTGTAATTAAAACTTGGGCTTGAGTTTGTGCTTGTGAAACAGTCGTATTTGGGACTGTTGCAAGAATAGCATTTGTAATCTCTTGCGCAGAAGCTGGTCTGTCTGCCGTAATTTGTACATTTGCTAAGTTAGCTGGTGTGCTTACATTAGAAGCAAGCTGATTAACAACCAAGTTTAATGTTGCTTGATCTACCATTTGTGGTTGTGCCGCACCAGTTACATTTACAGTACCAGCTTGTGTTACTGGAGTAGTAGTTGCAGTAGAAGTAGTTGTTGGAGCAACAACACTACTTAATAAACCACCTGTACTAATTGCAGGAGTAGCCGTACCAGTAACATTAACAGCACCTGGTGTTGGCAATGTTGAGCCTGCAGTGCCTGTTAAAGAAGTTATTGCTCTTTTGATGATGGCTTCGTTATAACCACCTGCACTCAAAGTATCGGCAATTTGAGTAGTTGATAAACCTTGGCTTGCTAACTGTTTAGCATCTTGAATAGCAAATTGACGCTCTGTAATGCCAACGTCAGCAGCAGAACCCGTAGAGAGATAGTTGTCCAATGCAGATGCGCCATAGGAAGCCGCACCACCAAGCAAAGCACCTTTAAGAATATCTTTCCCTGTGCCACCTGCTATTGCAGTTGTTCCACCACCAATGGTTGCACCTGTAGCACCAGCCAAAGCAGAGCCAGTTAATCCTGTAGCACCACCCAATAGACCTGAGATAAAAGGAAGACCAACAGTAGAAGCTGCCAAACCAATAACAGGTGCGGCAGCAGCTAATAAACCTTTACTGCCACCACCTGCAAAAGTACCTGAGTCAATTACTTCGCCAGTTGTCGGGTTGTATGTCTCCCAATTAGCTGTGTTGTTTGGATCAACTCGTGTTTGGTAAACTACTTGTGGAACACCTGCAATCTGTGCCTCAATGTCATCACCCTCAATCACAGTTCCACGAGCAGTAGGAATTGCTCTAGCCAATGACTGAGCAACAACAGGAATATTAGCGGCCTGAGTAATAATTGGAGGAGTTACAGGTACAGTGTTTGATTGATAGGCTTGCGTAATTGCTTGAGGTGCACTAGATGGAACTTCATTCTTAAACTGTGATAAAGCATCAATAACAGATTGGTTATAAACCGCTGTGCCTTCAGCATTGGTATGTAAAGCGTCTATCAACAATGCTTTGTTTTGCAGAATCTCACCTTGAGTACCAACTAAAGCAACATTAGAGTTAGCTTTAGCAATATCGGTAAAAATCTTGTCAACTTTAGGATCAAAGTTGTTAGTAATTACATCTTCAACAGACTTAGCATAAGGTGAGCCAGTAAGAACAACATTAACACCTTGATCGCCAAGAGTCTTAACAATCTGGTTTAGGTTATCTTTAACAACTGCTTTATCTACGCCAGTAATAAAGTCAACACCACCTGCTTGCAAGTAAACAGTAGCATTAGGGTCAAACTGTCCACCACCCGCCAAGAATGTATTAAGTTGCTTGAGCGTGTCTGTAGTAGTCGATCCTGCAACAGCATAGTTGGCAGTTTGCTGACCAGTGGCTTCAGTAAGTTGATTTTGTAATGCCGTGTTAGAGCTATTCCAACTAGCACCCGCTAAGATATTGCCACTTAGCAAACCGCCTGACTTACCACCTGTTGCGTTGGCTACATCTTCAGCTGAAATGCCATATTGCTTCATTGCCGCTTGAGTAGCGGCAGCATCTGGGCTTGCGGCAAGAAAATCACGAATAGTTGCGTACAGGTCTTCCGCAGAACCACCCGTGTTCATTCGATAACGCATTGCATCTGAAATAGCCATGATTGCTCCTTATTGTGGCTCAACAGGCCAAGTGATATCCCAAGGAAATCCTGATTGAGCCGTAATGTCACGCAATGCTTGACGATAGGTAGCCCATGTTGCTTTGTCTACAGGACTATCAGAAAGCTGTGTCCAATCAGATTCAGCCAACTTTGTGTTGCGTGTATTCCTAACAACAATGGCTTGCATGGTGTTGCGCTCTAAAAGTTCTGCTTCTTTTTTAGTAGTGCTCTCTACAATTTCATCGGCTGTCATTTCACGCACTTGCCATCCTTGCGCCCAACGCTGTGCGTCAACATCAAATACTGGCGTAACTTCTTCTGAAATTTGTGTATCAGATAAAGCAGGTTGCGTAGAAAAATAAACACGCATCGCCCCATACTCAGCCATTGTTGCGTCAGTAACAGTAACGGGAAAGCTAGTATTGGGATTGGCAAGTTTTATTTCTTTCAAGCTATACGGATACTGCTTGACCGCACCATTTTCAATAAGTGCAAACATAAAATTACCCCACTTGCTGTTTAATAACTGACAACATAATCTTGGCCTTTTTCTGCTCAATCTTCTCAGACGCATACAGCGTGTTTAACTGCTCAACAAAAGCATTTAAATCATGGCGTTCATCAGGAGGCAACTTGCTGATTTCTTCCAAAGCCAACGTGTAGTTGTCAATGTTAATCTGGTAGTGCATGACCTCTGCTTCACGGGCTTCAAGAGACATCGCCAAGATTTCTTCACGGGTCTTTGGGGTTTCAACTGTTTTATCTGTCATTTTGATTTCCTTTAAGTTAAGTGGTAATTTGTCCGAATGCTACGCCTTGTCCGTTACCCGTTGGCAGTGTGGCAGGATTAGCGTATTTAGTTCCAAATCCTGAACCCGACCAAGGATAAGCTGAAACGAATGGTGTTGTTTCGTGAGCTACAGCTATATTTAATCCATCACGGCTAAAAGCCACACTTGTTCCCAAACCCGTTGGTAACGTAGCAGGATTAGCATATTTAGTTCCAAAGCCACTGCCTGACCAAGGGTAAGCTAAAACGTTTGGTGTTGCATCACTTGCCACAGCTATTGCAGAACTGTCAGGGCTGAAGGCTACGCCATTACCGCCACCTGTGGGCAACGTAGCCGGGTTAGAATATTTAGTGCCGAATGCAGAGCCTGACCAAGGATAGGCTGAAATGTATGGGGATGTAGCGTGACCTAATGCAATACTAGCTCCATCAGGACTAAAAGCTACACCAAGTCCACTATCAGGAGGTAACGTAGCTGGATCGGAATATTTAGTACCAAAGCCTGAACTTGACCAAGGATAAACTAATATAAATGGTGTTTGATTACCAGCTACCGCTATTGCGGAACCATCAGGACTAAACGCTACACCATTTGCAGTATTAGTAGGAAGTGTTGCGGGGTTAGTGTACTTAGTGCCAAACCCACTAGCAGACCAAGGATAGGCCGATATACAAGGGGTAGTATCGTGCGCTACTGCAATTGCAGAACTGTCAGGACTAAATGCTACACCATTTGCAGTACTCGCAGGCAACGTAGCAGGGTTAGTATATTTAGTTCCAAAGCCTGAAGCACTCCACGGGTAAGCAGATATAAAAGGTGTTGTAGCGTGTGCTACTGCAATATAAGAACCATTAGGACTGAAAGCTACATCCCTTCCAGTGCTAGCAGGCAACGTAACTGGGTTGGTAAATTTAACCCCAAATCCACTACCATACCAAGGGTAGGCAGTGATGAATGGAGTTGTAGTGTGAGCTACAGCTACAAACTGTTGAGTCTGTGTGGTGCTAAATTGTGTAAAGGCTATGCCGTTTCCCTGACCAGCGGGTAATGTAGTCGGGTTAGTATACTTAGCACCAAACCCCGAACTACTCCAAGGGTAGGCTGAAACAAATGGTGATATACGGTGAGCTACTGCTATAACTGAACCATCAGGACTGAAAGCTACGCCGTTTCCATCACTCGCAGGCAAAGTTGCTGGATTAGAGTATTTAGTACCAAAGCCTGAACTCCAAGGGTAAGCGGTAATAAATGGTGATGTAGTGTGAGCTACGGCAATAGCTGCTCCGTCAGGACTGAAAGCTACACTTTTTCCAATTCCCGTAGGTAATGTAGCTGGGTTAGTATATTTAGTACCAAACCCTGAACCACTCCAAGGATAAGCGGTAATATAGGGTGTTACATCGTGAGCTACAGCTATATTTAAACCATCAGGGCTAAAAGCTACCCCTCGGCCACCAGTCGTTGGTAATGTAGCGGGATTAGCGTATTTAGTTCCAAATCCTGAACCTGACCAAGGATAAACTGATATACATGGTGATGTAAGGTGGGCTACAGCTATTGCTAAACCATCAGGACTAAAAACTACGCCACGAGCGTCTGTTCCCGGTAAGGTAGCAGGGTCAGAATATTTAGTTCCAAACCCGCTACCCGACCAAGGGTAAACAGATATGAATGGTGTTATTTGATGGGCTACTGCAATATTTAAACCATCAAGACTAAAAGCTACGCCTTGTCCCTCACCTGTGGGTAACGTAGCTGGATTAGCATACTTAGTTCCGAAGCCAGAACCACTCCAAGGATAAGCAGATATAAATGGTGTACTAGTGTGAGATACAGCTATTGCTGAACCATCAGGGCTAAATGTTACGCCATTCCCAACGCCCGTTGGCAAGGTAGTTGGGTTGGTAAATTTAGCCCCATAACCTAATGCGCTACTCCAAGGGTATGCAGTAATAAATAGTGATGTAGAGTGAGCTACAGCCACAAACTGAGAGTACTTTGCATCGCCAACTGTGCCCCATGCTACGCCGTTTCCAGTGCTACTAAGTAACGAAGTTGGATTAGCATACTTACTTCCGAATCCACTTCCCGACCAAGGGTAAGCAGTAATGAATGGCGTTGTAGTGTGCGCTATTGCAATATTTAAACCATCAGGACTAAAAGCTACGCCCTGTCCCCCATCTGTAGGTAATGTAGCTGGATTGGCATATTTAGTACCAAACCCTGAACCTGACCACGGATATGCAGTTACAAACGGTGTTGTGTCGTGAGCTACTGCAATAGCAGAACCGTCAGGACTGAAGGCTACGTCATTTCCATTACCAGTAGGTAAAGTGGCTGGATTTGAAAATCTAGTACCAAAGCCAGAACCTGACCAAGGGTAAGCTGATACAAAGGTTGGTGTACCATCACCTATTGCAATACTAGCACTATCAGGGCTAAAAGCCACACTAAATCCAATACTCGTAGGCAACGTAGCGGGGTTAGTGTACTTAGTTCCAAACCCCGAACTTGACCAAGGGTAAGCGGTAACAAATGGCGTATCTCCATGAGCTACAGCTATTGCAGAGCCATTTGGACTAAAAGCTACGTTACGCCCAGCGTTTGCAGGCAATGTAGCTGGATTAGAATATTTAGTGCCAAACGCAGAACCAGTCCAAGGATATGCAGTAATAAATGGCGATACGGCGTGGGCTACGGCAATTGCAGAACCGTCAGGGCTAAAAGCTACGCCAATTCCATTGCCCGTAGGTAATGTAGCTGGGTCAGCATACTTGGTTCCAAAACCAGAAGAAGACCAAGGATAAACCGATACAAATGGTGTTGTATCGTGAGCTACTGCTATGGCAGAACTGTTTGGGCTAAAGGCTGTAAATATTGCACTACCAGTAGGTAGTGTAGAAGGATTACTGTAAGTCCCCCTAAACCCATTTGCGCCCCATGAGTAAACAGTGATATAAGGCGAATTGTTGTGCGCTACCGCCAATACTTTAGGTGTAGTTGAACTAACCTGTGAACTACTGCTTGAAAACATAATAGCCCTTAGACGGTGTAATTCTGACCAGCAACACTACCCAGCCAGCTTGTGCCACTAATGGCTGTAAACACAAACTTGTCAGCACGCAATGCAGTAGCCGTCAGAGTTGGTGCAGTTGCACTAGGCCAATCAACCGTGGAAGGCCATGTCACTGTGCGAGAGCCTGTAGCATCTTGTAGGTGTATCAAGGTAAAACTTTTACCCGCTACTGGTGTTGGGAATGTATATACGCAATTGCCCGTCAAGGTAATAATTTGCACTGTACCGTTAGCCAAGTCCAGCGTGATAGCCGTTGAGCTGTTGCCAGTAAATACTTCCTCTGTATAGCCGTTGGTAAACGTGCCAGCTTCAATGGTTTTGTTTGTCAGTGTTTCTGTGCCTGTATACGTTGCAATACTAGCGGCAGCCAAAGTGGTTTGACCTGTACCACCATTAGCGATAGGTAAAGTGCCTGTTACACCAGTAGATAAAGGCAAACCAGTAGCATTGGTAAGAGTAGCACTTGCTGGTGTTCCCAATACGGGAGCAACAAGAGTCAATGCTGTTCCATTAGATGTAGCACCAGTAATACCTGCAAATGCACCCGCATTGTTGAATTGAACTTCAGTAGTAGAGCCGCCTGGTGCGCCACCACCACCAGAAGCGGCAATAGTTTGATTGGGCCATGTACCCGTAACAGTTACGTTTGTTCCCGCAACAATACTAGGTGTTGCTGTACCCGTTCCACCATTGGCAACGGGAAGTTGTCCCGTAACACCTGTAGACAAAGGAAGACCTGTCGCATTAGTCAATGTTGCACTTGTTGGTGTTCCAAGGATAGGAGTCACCAAAGTAGGTGAAGTAGCAAATACATTTGCACCGCTACCAGTTTCATCTGTCAAAGCAGAAGCTAAGTCTGAAGAACTAAATGAACCCAAAGATGTTGCATTGCCAACTGAAGTGACTGCACCTGTTAGGTTTGCGTTTGTTGTGACTGTTGCCGCATTGCCTGTTGTATTTTGATTAAGTGTTGGAAAAGAAGTTAAATTTGCCGCAGAGCCGTTAGGTGCAAGTACGTCTGTGCCAATTACCAAACCTAAGTTAGTTCTAGCATTAGCCGCAGTGGAAGCACCCGTTCCACCATCGGCTACTAAAATGTCTGTGATTCCTGTTACAGAACCGCCTGTAATTGTTACGTTAGAAGCCGCTTGTGTTGCAATAGTGCCTAAACCTAAATTAGTTCTAGCATCAGCCGCTGTAGATGCACCCGTACCGCCATCAGCAACAGCTAGATCGGTAATGCCTGTGATCGTACCGCCTGTAATTGCGGCAGCAGAGTTATCTGTCTTAGTCGCAACAGCAGTAGCAATATTGTTGTACTCAGTATCAATCTCAGTGCCTTTAACAATCTTTAAAGGATTGCCAGGCGACAAGTTGTCTTTAGTCGCAAAGTTAGTGGTCTTAGTGTAATTACTCATGGTTTACCTCTTAGCCTAATTTGCCATCTTTGGCTTGAATTTCAATCTTTTGCAAAGATAACTGTATGCCGTTAATGGTTGTTTCATAACCAGTTTGGACAATTTTACCCGCACCAGATGCGTTTGCTCTCAATGTCTTAATTGGGATGCCACTTGTATATTCAGCAATGTTGTATTCAGCAGTACCATATTCATAACTTGCTTGCGAAGGAATGTAGATATTTTGGGCTTGATAAGCACCAGAATAATCAAATCCCCAATTGATTGTTAAGAACTGGTTTGAGCCACCAATCACAATTGCTGAAATGCTTTTAAGAATAGAAATCTGATTTGCATTTCCAAGGTCAGCATTGTTGGTGTAATAAGCAAATCGATAAGTAGATGTGTCATCTAAGTAACCACCATACTTAGCGACATAACCATTTTTGCCAATGTACAAATCACCATTACGCAAAGATCGCAAAGATGTTGGAGCAATAGAGTCCCATTTAGTAACCCTGAACGAGCCATCTGGAAGATTTTGCTTGGTATCAAAGCAATAAACTTGAAAGGTAGCGGGTAAAACAAGCAGATAAAAGGCTTCTTTTTCTGAGTAAACAGACTTCAGATTAGCCAATGTTTCGCCAAGCAATGATTGATTTAGGTCAAAACGCACATTTTTGGAGATGTCTCTCAAGGGTGCAGACTTCTCTTGAATAGTCCTCATCAATGAACGAACACCTGAGTCTGACAAGAAAACAACATCAGAGCCAATGCTTTGAATCGTATCCCTAGCCACACACCCAATAGAGCCTACAGTGTCGGATAAAACTAGAGAAGCGGGAGTAGAAGCATTAGAGTAGACAAGAATCTGTCGTTTACCAAAGATAAACAAGAAATCATTATGCGCTGCCAAGCCCATGACTTCATCAGCACCATTAGGCCATACACGAGAGACATCCAATGAGCCAGAAGTGCCACCACTCCATACATGACCTGCAATCAGATCAGAGAAAGTAATTGTTACTTTGTCTGAAGATGTATTAGCCACCCATAGGCGACCAAATGCTGAAATGGCAATGTTAGCTAAAGGAACTGTTCCTGTGTAGCCTGTTTTCTCAGAGACTCTTCTGAATGTGGTGATACTAACAGCGGGGTCATAGATCAGAGGATCGTGACCAGTTTGGAAAAAGTATGCAATGCCATTTAAAGATGCACATTGCCAGTTAGATGCCGTGATAGTAGGAGCAGTACCGCCACCACCATAGGTCAACTCAGTCACCGCATTAGCAGTACCAAGTTTAAATAGCTTATTATTTCCAGCAAATAGAACAGTCAAAGTTCCATCGTTTTGGACTAACTCATGAATAACACCAACATCGTTAGCACCCAAAGTACCAGAAGAGGAGTTAACCCTTGTCCAACCTTTTCTAGCACCAATACGACCATACTGATCCAAGATGCAATTGGTTGCAACCAAGGCAAATCCAACACCTAAATCAAGTGGTGATTCTTCAGTATTCAGACCAGAAAAGCCTGGTGCTGAGAGACTGTAACTTTGAAGTTGAGCTGCCATTAGACCGCCACAAAGTTGTCTTCAGGATAACGAGTGCTTTCCAATGCAATTGCATCAGACAGCATTCCTCTGAACAAGGCATAAGCCTCAGAAGAGTTTGTTCCACCATCTTCACCACGCTCAATCAAAGCTCTAGCATAGGCACTTTGGGCAACTAAATAATCCAAAACCTTGACTGAAGTGCCATCAGAAGACAGATTAGCCTGTGGGATGGTTAAATCAAACTTCAACGTATAAACACCATCAGGAACAGGAAACAAGTCAACCTTTGTGTCGCCACTACCATCTACCCCGTTAAAGCAAAACTCGCTAGGAATAGACTGAGAAGGTGTACCAAAGTTAAGTTTGCGGTTCATGTCCGCAACAGTAGTGTTGTCTAGGGTAATAACACTTGTAGTGTTAATAGCATCATTGACACGAAACTTCTGACCCGCACCTGTCAAAGAGTATGAACTTGTGGCAGCAGTAGTAGTAACTGTAATTGTCTGTGACAGCACATTCCAATTATAGGAATCTTCAATCTGACGTTTTGCATCATTGACAAACTTGCCAATCAAAGAAGAATAGGTTGTTTCGCCAACACTAGATACTGTGCTTTCACGCAAGCGAACCAACACATCGTTAACAAGTTCTAAGTAGGTCATGTTCGTTGTGCTCCCTGAACCTCAAATGTTGCAATAAAGCTAAATGTGCTACCCG
>Ga0209353_10001177_pt1 | contig 15019 bp, 13 predicted proteins | sample LauGreSpBDMM15SD_2_FD_187561 | JGI IMG/M metagenome (GOLD analysis project Ga0209353, IMG submission 187561) | Freshwater lake microbial communities from Lake Michigan, USA - Sp13.BD.MM15.SD (SPAdes) (version 2) | ecosystem: Environmental > Aquatic > Freshwater > Lake | place: Lake Michigan...
GTATTGTGGAAGGCTAAACACCAACAAAGGCGTGCGCTTTTAGGAAATTTAGAAGTTCATAATAAGGGTTAAGCATGAAGTTTATTCGGGTTTGCGTTAGGGGAAGTCCCGATGCTTCGGGATTGTTTGAGCTTCCCGAAAAAATCGGGACGAGTGCCGAAAACCCGACCCGTCTCGGCGGGAAACGCCCTATCAATTTAACTCAAAGATATTTTGAATTAATATATTATTCTAAACCGAATACTCATTCACTTAAAACCTATTCCAACCCAATAACCTCCTTTAACCCATCTGCAATCACCCTGTCGTTACTCAACCTCGGCATTTTGTTTTGTCCACCTAATTTTCCGGCGGCTTTCATGTAATGGATAAAGGCATTTTTGGGAAGCGAAGTGATGTGCAGTTTGGATAAAATATTGCCGGTAATTAAATCTTCATAATACACATTGGCTTTTACCATTTCGGCATCTAAGGTATTTCTAAAGGCTTCCAAATCATTGGGCGCTTGGGCAAATTCTATCAGCCATTCGTGGTACGATGGTGTCGCCTCGCTGGCCACATAAGGTGCTACTGTAAATTCGGTCAGTTCCACTTCTGGGAACATTGCACAGGTATTGCGCATCGCTTTTTCTACTTCTTCAGCAATCACATGTTCTCCAAAAGCAGAAATAAAATGTTTTACCCTACCGGTAACTACAATTCTGTAAGGAGCGGTGGACACAAACTTCACCGTATCTCCAATAGCATACGCCCAAAGTCCAGCATTGGTACTCATGATGAGGGCATAGTTGACGCCGATTTTCACTTCCCCAATGGTCAACCTTGGCGCCTCGGGTTTGCCATAATCTTCCAAAGGAATAAATTCATAAAAAATGCCATTGTCCAACAGTAAGAGTAAGCCTGTTGCTTTTTGAGAATCCTGGTAAGCAATAAAACCTTCAGAGGCAGGATAGGTTTCTATGCTGTCAATTTTTTTGCCGATGGTGTCGAAAAGCTTGTTTTTATAGGGTTCAAAATTTACGCCGCCATACACAAATACTGAAAAATCAGGAAACACGTCTTTGATTGGTTTGCCGGTTTTGGCCACAATATTGTCAAAATACATTTGTACCCAAGGTGGAATGCCTGAAATCAAGGTCATGCGGGCATTGATGGTTTCATCCACAATCGCGTCTACTTTTGTTTCCCAGTCCTCTATGCAATTGGTGTCATAACTTGGTTTTTGGTTGCTGCGCAAATAGGAGGGCACATGGTGGTTCACAATTCCTGACAAACGACCAGTTGGCACGGCACCTTTTACATCCAACACCGGAGAGCCGGAAAGGAAAATCAAACTGCCGTCTAAAAAATGAGAATTGCCTGTTTCCTGCACATAACTCAACAAGGCATCTCGGGCCGAACTGATATGGTAAGGGATTGATGCTTTAGATATTGGAATATATTTTACACCCGAAGTGGTACCAGAAGTTTTGGCGAAATAAATGGGTAAACCCGTCCACAAGACGTCTTTTTCTCCTGCAACCACGCGTTCTATATAAGGTTTTAAATCCTCATAATCCTGCACGGGAACATGTGCAATGAAATCACTAGGAGTATTGATTTGGTCAAAATGGTGGTCTTTGCCAAAAGTAGTTTTTCGGCCAGCTTTTATCAATGTTTGAAATACTTTTGCTTGTGCCTCAATAGGATTGTTAACCCACTTATTCCTTTTACTTAAAAGAAATGTTGCCAAAGGTTTACTGATGATTGCCCTAAATCCCATATAGTATTGTCATTAATATATTCAATCACTAAGGTAGGGAAATTTCAGTAAATCAAAATGAGAATGATAAGTTGTTTACAGAGAGAATGAACTGATGTATATCTAGTCATTGCTTTTAAAAAAAGTTTGTTTTTTTGCATTAAGGTTTAAAACATCTAAATGGAGATTGTTGCACGGTAAAATTTGCACAAATATTTTTATAACATATTGATTATTTGTATATTGAAGAGTGAAACGAAATGCAATACAGATGAGCTTTAGTACTACTTATGTTGAAAAACGTGCTGTTAAAAACAGGTTTTTTAATCAAATAAATATTATAATTAACAGGAAATCAATATATAACATCATTAATAAACATTATACTGTTGGGACAAGTGCAACAGGCACACCAAGCACTGATGGGTTACTGCTTTTTAATAAAAGAGTAAGCACGTTTAGATATACCGTTGAAAGAACATTTGGAAGTATTCAAAAATGGTTCGGAGCAGGTATTGCCAGGGATGTAGGATTAGCCAAAACGAATACACAACACCTATTAGAATCAATTTGTTATAATTTAAAAAGAGCGCCTAGATTAATAATTGAGACTGAAATTAGAAAACAACAAATACAACAAATTGGTTATCAATAAATTGAATGTAAAGTGCATTTGCGATAGTGATTGCGTCCCGATTTTCTCGGGATCTGAGCGCTGCCTTCTTAGTTGTTTATATTCAAATTGAAACACAAATGCTTGATAACTAAGAAAAAAGCGAGTTGCGAAAGCACGGTCCGCCGCGGCGGAATCGCCCAAATAAATAATTAAATACTGAATAAAAATAACATTCAAGAAAAATAGAATTTTTCAACACAGTTTGTACTTAAATTATATTATTAACTGAAAATGATGTAAAATTGTAAGTACAAAAATTATAAAATTATCAAATCTACCATAAATATAGTTGGAGCCGGCATTGCTGGAATGGCAGCTTCTATAAGACTGTCCAAACAAGGATACAAAGTTGTTGTATTTGAAAAAAATACATATCCGGGTGGTAAGCTTTCTGAATTTAAACTTGATGGTTATAGGTTTGATAAAGGTCCATCGTTATTAACGATGCCTCATTTAATTGATGAATTAACAGAATTAAGTGATTTTGTTGGCGACTTTAACTATGTTCAACTTAAAACCCTAACTCATTATTTTTATGAAGATGGTACAACTGTAATTGCAAAAAATAATGCGGAAGAGCTGTCTAAAGAATTAAAACTAAAATTAAATGAAAATGAAGAGGCTGTAAAAGAACATTTAAAAATTAGTAAATATTATTACGATACTACAGCAGACTTATTTTTAAATCAATCATTACATAAAATTAAAAATTTTTTAAATCTAAAAACATTAAAAGCAATTTTTAGTTCTTATAAATTGAATCTGTTCAGCACTATGCATGAACAAAACAATAAACGATTTAAAAATCCAAAAACTACGCAACTATTTAATAGGTTTGCTACTTATAATGGATCAAATCCATATAAAGCACCTGCTTTATTAAATATTATACCACATTTAGAATTTGGAATTGGTGCTTTTATTCCTGAAAAGGGGATGCATCATATTACAGAACATTTGTATCAGGTAGCATTAAGTTTAGGCGTTGAATTTAAATTTAATGAACAAGTTCAGCAAATTGAGCTTGAGAATGATGTAATTAAAGGCGTTACAAGTAATGGTATATATCATGAAAGTGATTATGTGATTTGTGATGCAGACATTAATGTAGTTTATAAAAAACTGTTGCCTGTAAAATATTTTCCCAAAAAACATTTAGCTCAAGAAAAATCAAGTAGTGCACATGTTTTTTATTGGGGAATAAATAAAGAATTTAAAGAATTAGATTTACATAATATTCTTTTTTCTGATAGGTATGAAGATGAGTTTAAACAACTATTTGAAGCAGATAAACCAATTTCTGATCCAACGGTTTATATCAATATCACTTCAAAATATTGTAAAGATGATGCTCCTACTGGTCATGAAAATTGGTTTGTAATGGTGAATGTTCCTCATAATAAAAGTGGTTCTGAAGTGTTATATGCCAATGAATTAAGGAAAAATGTGATCAATAAAATTAATAAATTATTGAAAACTGATATAGAAAAACATATCGTTACAGAAAAGATACTTGATCCATTTGGAATTGAAGCGCAAACATCTTCGTTTGGTGGTTCTTTGTATGGCAATGCAAGTAATAATAAGTTTTCAGCCTTTTTAAGGCATCCAAATTTTAGCAATAAAATTAAAGGTTTGTATTTTGTTGGAGGAAGTGTTCATCCTGGAGGTGGAATACCATTATGTTTAATGGGGGCGAAAATAGTTGCTAATTTAATTCAAAAAAATGATTATAAATATTAGAAAATATTTGCTTTATTTCTTAATTCTCGTGTATTTTTCGGGCGCAATAGGATATTCATTTTATCCTGCTTTTTTTAAACCCTTTACACCTTATACTTTAGTTTTTACTTGTTTGGTATTTGTTTCATTTCAAAATATCAAAGAATATAAATATATACTCAGCTTTTTTGCTCTGGCTTTAATAGGGTATATTAGCGAAGTTATAGGAGTTAAAACAGGTCTTGTGTTTGGTGAATATCATTATGGTGATGCCTTAGGATTTAAAATTTTGGAAGTGCCTTTTGTTATTTCATTAAATTGGGCTTTGTTAATCAATATTGGTATACTTACAGGAAGTTTGATTAATCAGAAACCAATAATTTTGTCATTTATTTCAGCGGCAATAATTACGGTTTTAGATTTATTGATTGAACAAGTTGCTTCAGAAATGGAATATTGGCATTTTTCTGATGGAATTGCACAAATTCATAATTATTTGGGTTGGTTTGTGATATCGTTTATAGCTTCTTTAGTTTTTCAAAAATTTATGCTCAGTGGAAATAAAAAAATAGCCTTATTATTCTTTTCACTGCAAGTGTTTTTCTTTGGTTTAATTTATATTAATAAACTTATAAAATTTGTATAATATGATTCCAGCTTTAATTATTTTCATCACATTTGTATTGACCGAGTTCTCTGCTTGGGCAAATCATAAGTTTATTATGCACGGCATACTTTGGTATTTTCATGCAGATCATCATAAAAAAGATCATGATAGTTGGTTTGAAAGAAATGATTTTTTCTTTATCACCTATGCAATTCCAAGTTGGTTATGTATTATGTTTGGTATGATGCATGGTTATGCATGGTACACCTGGGTAGGCTTTGGTATCGCACTTTATGGTTTAGCTTATTTCTTTGTTCATGATATTATCATTCATCAACGTTTTAAAATTTTCACAAAGTCAACTAATTTATATGTTTTAGCACTTCGACGTGCTCATAAAATGCATCATAAACATGTTGGTAAATATGATGGAGAAAGTTTTGGGATGCTGTTTATTCATCCAAAGTATTTTGCAGAGGCTAAAAAATTAAAACTTTCTAAATCTAGTTAATCTATGATTGATGAAAAAAAATATGATTACACTATTGCTGGAATGGGTTGTGCTGGACTTTCTCTCGCTTTGGCTTTAAGAAAATCAGATTTGCTTTTTACAAAAGTGCTATTAATTGATAAAGATTTAAAAAATAAGAATGATAGAACTTGGTGCTTTTGGACTAAAGAAAAAAATAATTGGTTTGAAAATATAGTATTCAATCGTTGGGATAAATTTTCATTTAAAAGTAATGGTGTTGAGATGGAAATAGATTTGTTTCCCTACAATTACCTTATGGTCAGAGGGATTGATTTTTATAACTATTGTTTGTCAGAATTGAAATCTGATGCTCGTTTTGAAATCATTACTGACGAAATTATAAGTTTAAATTCGGAAAAGGATTTTGCTTTACTCAAAACAAAAAACACCACATATACTGCTTCTTATATATTTAATAGTGCTTTTAGGAATTTAAATGTTAAGTCGAATCATATCAATTTTGTTCAACATTTTAAAGGTTGGATAATTGAAACCGAGCTTGATAGTTTTAATGTTAAATGTCCTGTTTTTATGGATTTCAATGTTGAACAACATCATGATTGTAGATTTGTTTATACAATTCCTCTTACTGAAAAAACAGCTTTAATTGAGTATACTGGTTTTTCAGCCCAAAAATTAGATGACGATTTTTATGATTTAGCATTAGCATCTTACATTGCCCAACAAGATAATATAGGTAAATATAAAGTTGTTGAAATCGAAAAAGGAGAAATCCCAATGGTTGAAAGTGATTTTATAAATCCTTATGGTGAAAGAGTTTTGAATATTGGTACTGCAGGCGGCAATAGTAAACCGAGTACTGGATATACTTTTTATTTTATTCAAAAAAACACTCAAGCAATTATTAAATTATTAGAAAAAAACAAAGAAAAACTAGTTTTGCCAAAGCGAAATAAAAGGTTTTTGTTATATGATAAAGTGTTGTTGGAGGTGTTAGATAAAAAAGAAATTACGGCTAAATCTGTGTTTACTGATTTGTTTAAAAAAAATAAGATTACCAATTTACTTGCTTTTTTGAATGAAGAATCAACTTTAATTGAAGAAATCCAGATTATGAATTCTGTATCAAAATTACATTTTATCAAAGCATCAATTAATAAGATTTTTAATTGATAAAACAGTTGAAAACTTATTTTACAGTCACAAAAAAAAGGTATCTATTTTCAAATAGATACCTTTTTGAATTGTAATATTTTGATTTTTATTTTGCTGGAACCGGACTAGTTGCTGGTGTTGTTGAAGGTGCAGCGTATCCAATCGAGCAACCGCATCCTAAAAAAGTGGATTGTTTTTCATATAAGCAGGCAATAGTGTTTCGTACTGACTTGGTTTAGTGTCTAAAATGTTTTCGAATACATGTTTTAACCATTTTTTTTGAATAATACCCACAATCACCTTTTCTTCCTTTGCAGTCAATACTTTTGTTTAAGAAATAATAATTCCTGATGCCAATTCAAAGCGTACCTTTTAGGAAATAAAGCTATCAATACCGGTGGCGACAAATTAAAAATACCAGTAAAAATTTTAAAACAGCCAATTTTAAAACCACGAGTGTCAGGTGAAAAACACCTCACAAGACAAAGTACAGATCACCCAGTAACCAACCCTGTAACCAACCCTGTACCTAATAACCAGTACCTAATACCTAATACCTTGTACCCTGTACCCTGTACCCTGTACCCAGTACTCTTTACATTTGATACAGAAAATTGGCCAACATAAAATATACTGTCAGCCCAACCAGGTCATTGGCTGTAGTGATAAATGGCCCGGAAGCCAAGGCCGGATTGATCCCAATTTTGTCCAACACCAATGGCGTTGTAGTTCCTAACAAGGAGGCCAGAATGACGACACAAAATAGAGAAACCGAAACGACGATTGCCAAGGTTTGTGTATTTCCGACCATCATGTTAAATCCAAAAACCAAAAGTGAAAGTACCAAACCGTTGATAATGGCTACGACCAATACTTTTAATAACCTCCAAAAGATAGAGTCTGATTTTAGGGCATTTCCGGCCAAGCTTTGTACTACTATTGCGGATGATTGTACGCCAACATTTCCGCCTGTTGCCGTAATGAGAGGAATGAAAAATGCCATCGCAGGAATGATGGCCAATTCTTTTTCGTATTGACCCATAAACATGGCGCCGGTTAATCCTCCCGCCATACCAATTGTCAACCAAGGTAAACGAGCTCTGGACAACATCCATACGCTATCGTCTTCTTCAATTTTTTCAGAAACCCCCGTCATCGCTTGTATGTCAAGTTCGGTTTGTTCTGTCACAAAGTCCATGATGTCATCAATCGTGATTCGACCCAATAATTTGCCTTGAATATTTACAACAGGAACCGCCTCCAAGTCATATTTTTGCATGATTTCGGCTACATCTTCTGCGGGTAAATATGATTCCACAGCAATAATGTCTTTGTCGTAAATGTCTTTTATTGTTGTATGTGCATTTGAAAGCACTATTTTTTTCAAAGAAACCCTTCCTAATAATTTGTCTTCATCATTTACAACATATACGGAATAGCAAATTTCCACATTTTCAGATTGACGTCTGATCTCTTCAATACACTGGTTTAAGCTCCAATTGATATTGGCTTTGATCAACTCTTTTGCCATCAAACCACCGGCAACATCTTCTTCATAACGCAACAAGTCAGTGATATGGAGTGCTTTTTCTTTGTCGTCTTTTTCAATATAAGCCAATACTTCTTCTCGGATCTGAATAGCCAGGTCGTTTAAGATATCGGCACAGTCATCTGATTCTATAAATTTTAAAAATCCGGATATTTGTACTGAATTAAAATTCTTTAGGAACAATTTGCGCGTATCATCATCTACAAAACTGATGATTTCAGCAGAAAAATCTATTTCCAAATGCTCAATGATGTATTTACACTGTTCGGTATTTAATTCATACAAAACAAGCGAAGCATCTGCAGCATACATTTCTTCAAAGGTAGCCTTGATAAAAGTAATCTCCTGATTTCTTACAGCATCTTCAATTTTATCAATGTACTCATGTGTAATTTCAAATGACATATTAAATGATTTTAGCGATGCTATTGGTTAGGGTAATGTATTCTTCCACACTTAGTGTTTCAGCCCTTCTGTCAAAAAAAGCGTCGACTGTAAATTCTGGGCCAAGGTTCATGGGCTTTAAGGTGTTTCGTAAAGTTTTTCTTCGGTTGGTGAATGCTTGTTTGACAACTCTTTTGAAAAGTTTTTCGTCGCAGTCAAGCGTCACGCGGTCGTTTCTTTTTAAACGAATCACTCCTGATTTTACTTTGGGGGGAGGAGCAAATACATGTTCTTGCACCGTAAAGCAATATTCAATGTCATAATAGGCTTGCAGGAAAACACTCAAAATGCCATAATCTTTGTTTCCTGCAGGAGATGCCAAACGTTCGGCAACTTCTTTTTGAAGCATACACACAATCTCAGTCACTTCATTTCTCATTTCTTCTAAGATTTTAAAAAAGATGACAGAAGAAATGTTGTAAGGGAAGTTACCTATGATGGCAAATTTTTCTTTCCCAAATAAATCATTCGATGACATGCGCAAGAAGTCGCCATCAATAATCCTGTTTTCAAGCGAAGGGAAATTCTTTTTTAAATAAACAATAGATTCAATATCAATGTCTATTGCCCAAGTTTCATAGGTAGTATTTTTTATCAGGTATTGCGTTAAAACCCCCATTCCAGGACCTATTTCCAGGATCTTGTTGTAATTTCCATGCAGGCTCAACAGTCCTACAATGTCCATTGCAATTCCTTGATCGGTAAGGAAATGTTGACCTAAGTGTTTTTTGGCTTTAACTTGTAACATTATATTGACTTAAAGATTTATCTTGCGCTACAAAAATAGAAGATTTTGATGAAGGGGTCTATTAAATTAACAGAAACAATTTCAAGAAAAGAACATTTGGCTGTAATTGTGGCAGATATTGCTTCAGCACAAGTTGTTTTGAAAGATAAACTAGCTTTTGAAAGGTTTTCAAAGCTGGCTAATGCAGGTGAAAAAATGGTGAGCATTCAGAATGGTGCCTACAATACCTTCATCATTTTGGCTACGGAAAAAAAAGATGCCTCTCAGGTGTTGGAATATTACAGAACCCAAGGCGGTGATTTACTAAAATGTTTGAACAAAGAAAAGATTGAAGCCATAGAATTGACTTCACCTTGTGCTACATCGGCTGAAGTTTTGGCTTTTGCGGAGGGAATGTTTTTGGCGAATTATAGCTTTTCGAAGTATAAAACTGCAGCGAAAGAAAATAGCTTCAAGACCATTTACCTGGCTTCAAAAAGCATTTCTAAATCAGATATCAAACAATTACAACACTTATTAGAAGCAGTTTATTTGACAAGAGATTTGGTCAATGAACCTGTTGTTTTTCTTACGGCCGAACAGTTTAGTACGGAAATGGAAAAGTATGGTAAAGCGGCCGGATTTGAGGTGGAAGTGTTGGACAAACAAAAAATCAGAAGTTTGAAAATGGGTGGTTTATTGGCCATAAATGCGGGTGCGCTCAATCCTCCGACGTTTAATATCCTGACCTATAAACCCAAAAAACACGAAAACAAACAACCGATTATATTGGTTGGAAAAGGAGTGGTTTATGATACCGGTGGACTTTCACTCAAAGAAACGGCCAACAGTATGGATATTATGAAATGCGACATGGCTGGTGGTGCTGCGGTTTTGGGAGCGATGTATGCCATTGCAAAAAATGAATTGCCATTTTATATCGTCGGATTAATTCCTGCGACTGAAAACAGACCCGACGGCAATGCCATCACTCCTGGAGATGTAATCACAATGCACAGTGGCACGACGGTAGAAATTTTAAATACCGATGCAGAAGGTCGCGTGATTTTGGCTGATGCACTGAGTTTTGCCAAACAGTACAAACCTGAGCTGGTACTCGACTTTGCAACCTTGACTGGTGTCGCAATCATGGCTGTAGGTAAATATGGATCTGTAATGTTAGGAACAGCTTCTGAAGAAACGAAATCGATGTTAAAATCTGCTGGTAATCAGGTATATGAGCGTTTGGTTGAATTGCCGCTTTGGGAAGAATATGCCAAAGAAATAGAATCTGATATTGCAGATCTTAAAAATTTAGGCAATGGTACTGCTGGAGCAACAACCGCTGCCAAATTTTTGGAACACTTCACCGATTATCCCTGGATGCATGTGGATATTGCTGGCCCGGCTTATACCAAAGGCGAGGACAATTACAGGGGTAAAAATGCAACCGGAATGGGAGTGAGGTTGATTTATCAATTTGTACTTGACTACATGGCAGCGAAAAAATAAGCTGTTGTTTTAACATGGCCTCAGGTTTCAAACTGTGGCCATGCAAAATATGAGGCGTTTTTAAACTTAATCGCTATATTTGTTTTTTAGATTGGTCAATATCCTTTAGGGGGGTGGCTTTCAAATAAGATCAGAAAAAAATAGAGGTACAATGGAACAAGAAATATCAAAACCTGTCATCGGAATTACACTTGGTGATTTTAACGGTGTTGGCCCAGAAGTGATTATCAAAACATTTGCTAATCCGAGCATGTTAAAAATATGTACGCCAATCATTTATGGTTCAGGTAAATTATTTCAGAAATACAAAAAAGTATTGGGGATTGAAGACATTCATTTTCAATATACCAAAAGTGCTGAACAGATTCACCACAAAAAAATCAACCTGTTCAACTGCTGGGAAGACGATTTTAATTTAGAGCTGGGTAAAGTAACTGATACTGCTGGAAATTGTGCACGCATCGCTTTGTTGCAAGCCGCAGATGATTTGAAAAAAGGATTGATTGAAGCGGTGGTGACAGCGCCAATCAATAAAAAGAATATTCAGGGAAAAGACTTTCAATTTCCTGGACATACAGAATTTTTTACCTCTTATTTTGAGTCCAAAGAAAGTTTGATGTTATTGACCAGTGCTGATTTGAGGGTGGCAGTAATTACAGGACATGTTCCAATCAGTCATGTAGCCACAAAAATTACTACCCCTTTGATTTTAGATAAAGCCAAAATTTTATTGAAATCCTTGAAAAAAGACTTTGGCATTCAAAAACCCAAAATCGCAGTTTTAGGGTTAAATCCTCATGCCGGTGACGAAGGAATGTTTGGTGACGAAGAAGCAAAAGTAATTACTCCTGCCATTGAACAACTTAAAAATGAAGGACATTTGGCGTTTGGACCATATTCTGCCGACGGATTTTTTGGGATGCAACAATACAAAAAGTTTGACGCCGTTTTGGCCATGTACCATGACCAGGGTTTGATTCCTTTTAAAACCATTGCATTTGAAACGGGGGTCAATTTTACGGCAGGTTTGTCTGTAATTAGAACATCACCTGACCATGGTACCGCTTATGACATTGCAGGTAAAAATAAAGCAGATGAAACTTCATTCAGAGAGGCAGTATACCAAGCCTTGTCAATTATCAAATCCAGGAAACAATTGTTGGTGCTTAGAGAATTGTAAGAGTTTGCAAATACGTTGATGTAAGAAGGGGCGTTGTTTTCAATAATGCTGTCATCATGTCAGTATTGTGTAGTTGGAATAATTTTTGGGTAAGGCTACACATCATTCATTAAAAATATATACTACTATGCAGGAAAAAGGTAATATTTCAATCCACACCGAAAATATATTCCCCATCATCAAAAAGTTTTTGTATTCAGATCATGAGATCTTTTTGCGCGAATTAGTCTCTAATGCTGTTGATGCCACCCGAAAAATGCAGAAGTTGGCTTCTATGGGAGAGTTTTCAGGAGAAGTTGGTGCACTTAAAGTGCAGGTGATGTTTGATGCGGAAGCCAAAACAATCACCATTTCTGACAATGGTTTAGGAATGACCTCCGAAGAAATTAAAAAATACATCAACCAAATTGCATTCTCTGGAGCTACTGAATTTGTCGAAAAATACAAAGAAAAAGGGGATGAAAAACAAATCATAGGACATTTTGGCTTAGGTTTTTATTCCGCCTTTATGGTTGCCGCCACGGTTGAAATTCATACCTTATCTTACCAGGAAGGTGCCCAATCGGCCCGTTGGGAATGTGATGGCAGTACTTCTTTTGAAATTACTCCTGGTTCACGTACCGAAAGAGGAACGGATATTATCCTGCATATTGCGGAAGATTCAGAAGAGTTTTTACAAAAAAACAGGTTACAGGAAATACTGAATAAGTATTGTAAATTTTTGCCAGTTGCTGTTTTCTTTGAAGAAGAACAAGTTAACAATACTGCACCACTTTGGACAAAAAGCCCTTCTGAATTAAAAGATGAAGACTATTTAGCTTTTTACAAAGAATTATATCCTTTCTCTGAAGATCCATTGTTCTGGATTCATTTGAATGTAGATTATCCTTTTGAACTGACAGGTGTTTTGTATTTCCCTAAATTGAAAAAAGATTTAGAATTACAAAAAAATAAAATCCAATTGTACTCTCGTCAAGTGTTTATTACGGACGAGGTGAAAGATGTAGTTCCTGAGTTTTTAATGTTGTTGCATGGGGTAATTGATTCACCAGATATTCCATTGAATGTATCAAGAAGCTTTTTACAGGCCGATGGAAATGTGAAAAAAATCAATGCACACATCACCAAAAAAGTGGCGGATAAATTAGGGGAGTTGTTTAAAAACGACAGACCAAGTTACGAATCCAAATGGAACGATGTGGGTGTATTTGTGAAATACGGCATGTTAAGCGATGATAAGTTTTACGAAAAAGCCAAAGATTTTTGTTTGTTGAAAAACACTGAAGATCAATATTTCACGCTTGAAGAATACAAAGAAAAAGTAGCGCCATTGCAAACGGATAAAGACAATAAAGTGGTGATGCTATATACTACTGATCCGGGTAAACAAAATACTTACATTGAATCGCTTAAGAAAAGGTCTTATGATGTGTTGGCATTTGACACGGTGATTGACAATCATTTTGTGGGAATGCTAGAGCAAAAATTAGAAAATATAGCTTTGAAAAGGGTTGATTCTGAAGTAGCAGATAAAATCATTGAGAAAGAAGAGAAGATAGATTCAGTGCTTTCTGAAGAACAACAAAATGCAGTAAAAGCATTGTTTGAGCAAACCATCAATGATAAAAATAAAACGGTATTGGTGCAGGCTTTGCCAACTTATGAACTTCCTGTAACGGTAACTTTGCCTGAATTTATGCGTCGTATGCGAGATATGAATGGCATGGGTGGCGGTATGGCCATGTTTGGGAATATGCCTGAAATGTTGAACGTTGTTGTAAATACAAACCATGCTTTAATTCAAAAAATTGTTGACGCTAAGGAAGATGTTGAAAAACAAAGCCTTGCCAAACAAGTGTATGATTTAGGTTTGTTGTCACATAACATGCTTTCTGGAGCTGATTTAACAGCATTTATCAACAGAAGTGTTGCTATGATTGGTAAAAACTAATTTTTATAAAAACAGTGTCTTTGAAAAGAGGCACTGTTTTTTTATTTTCTAAATGACTTTTTTTTATAAAATATACGGATGTTTAAACCGTTAAATTAAATGGTTGGCAAGTTTGCCACATTTCAAAAAATACTATCCTTTCATGAAATTTAGTTCTTGGTTTTTGTTGCTTATTTTTTGTTGTTTAATGGCTACAAGTGCAATGGCACAGGATGACAACCCTGCTGACAAACTAAAAACAGATTCTGTTCCTACCTTGAAATTAACCGTTGAAGAGCGTATTGAAGAAGAGAAAAAGAAACAAAAGAAATTTAAGCGCAATACATTTTATGGTAAAAAAACCAAGAAAATGTATACCCAAGTAGGCGAAGGCAATAGGGAAACCATGGAAATTTTTTATGTGTTGAAAAAATACGAAGAACCTAATCCTTATATCAAAGACATTTACTGGTACGATATGGTGAGGATGCGTATCATGAATACCCCAATCTCAGAAAAAGACCGCCCGAATGCGATGATTTTACACGGTCCTTATAAAAAAAAGGTGGGTGATAATGTTTTGGAGGAAGGTGTTTTTTATGTTGGTACAAAACATGCCAGGTGGGAGAAGTACGATAAAGACAATATTTTAATGGATAAATTAAAATATTACCGCGGTTGGGCAAAAGAAGCACAAATGTCTTACTATGATGCCGAAAGGACCAAAGTTAAAGAAGTAATTCCTCAAATTAATAAAGTAAAAGAAGGCGATTATTTTTCATATTTCCCCAGTGGAAATATTCAATGGCAGGGGAAATATAAAAACGGAACAAAAGTAGGTGTTTGGATAGAATATTTTGATGCCCCCAACAAAAAGAAAAAAGAAATTCAGGAAGCAAAATCATACCTTGATAAAAGCTTCAAGCCCTATACTTTAAGAGAGTGGGACAATAAAAATAAATTGATTTATGATAAAGTGGTGGAAGATAAAAAGAAAATTTTAGCTGACACTACCAATTAGGGAGTAAGTCTTAGAGGCTTAGTAAAGGTTTCCCCGCAGTGAAGCCTTCTGTGTTTGGTATGTCGGGCAGATATTTTCATGAATTCATCACCAATGGATGGTTAATGGCCAGCTCCCTCTCCTTCGGAGAGGGTTCAATGCTATTAACTTAGCGAAACACTGCCATTAGTATAATTAAATATGCAGGAATAATCCTATATGATTATACTCAATCGTGACCAATATCCATATTTTATTTGAAATTTGACAATAGATTCCATGT
>Ga0209353_10001179_pt1 | contig 15015 bp, 2 predicted proteins | sample LauGreSpBDMM15SD_2_FD_187561 | JGI IMG/M metagenome (GOLD analysis project Ga0209353, IMG submission 187561) | Freshwater lake microbial communities from Lake Michigan, USA - Sp13.BD.MM15.SD (SPAdes) (version 2) | ecosystem: Environmental > Aquatic > Freshwater > Lake | place: Lake Michigan, USA...
AAACTTTGCCGTTCCGTTACCTGTAACAATATCAGTGCCAGTAGAAGCGGTTGTTATTTTACCGCTACCTTGTAGGTATATGTAATTGTTAACCATATCCAACGTATAAGAAGTGATACCTGTTGGGAAATCAAACGCTTGACCTAAAGTGATAGTAATCTTATCACGCTCTTCGTTACCTACGTTAACCGTAGCGTCAGTAGAAACCACAACATCAGTAATCAAATACTTTTTATTGTTGATAGCACTTGGCATGCCGCTTAGGTATAGATATTTACCAGACTTAACGATACCAAGTAAGTTATCTGCAGTATCAATATTCGTAGAGATAACACCAACACCGTTTACGTTAGACAATGTCAATTTAGCCACTGGGGTAGAAACTGACCATGATGTATTTGCGTTGGCAACTTGTGCAGTGCCAGTCAACTCTAACTGAACAAAACCAGTCGGTGGTGAAACAGAGATAGCAGCAACTTCGCCGATCAACGTTCCTGCAGAATTATTGATATAAGAACCAACTGGGGTGTTAGTTGAGAACGCTGCAGCAGTGGTACCATAAACATACTTACTGTTAACTAAGAATTGAGTAATGGCGTTTGTTGCTGAGGCAGCACCAAGTGTACCAGTGCCAGCAACTGAACCATTATTCTTGATAATTGTTACAACAGTAGCTGTTACTGTTTCAACGATACCGATTACGTTAGCTGCAGTGCCAACTGTACCTGAAGTAGTTGCAGTTGTATATAATAAATCACCTACTTGCAATTTCTCGATAGGACTTTGACCAGAACCAGTGCCGTCCCACTTGAATCCACCGCTACCTGTTGCAGTAAGCGTAAATTTGCCTGCAGATGGTACATTATCAGCAGATATCGTGTATGCTTTAACTCCAGAACTAAATGCACCAAACACATTGGTTAAAAAGTATGAGGTGATAGTACCTGGACCTGCGACAGCATCAATATCTGTTGCAAGTACGTTACCTGCCTGTAAAACAGTTCTATCATCAATACCAACAATATTTGTTGTGGGTTCAGTGGCATTGTTAACCAAGTTTTGAATAGCAAACATAGATAACTTCTGCAAATCAATCACTGGACTTACGTTAGGGTTAGCTGTTATCAACTTAGCAATAGCTGTAACCGATGGTTTCTTAACAACTACATCACCGCTGTTTGAAAGAATTTCTTCGTTCTCGTAGGATCTGATAATCTTTCTAGCACCGAATGAGAAGTCTGTGTTCTGAGACAATGGTTGATAACCAGTTAAAGAACCATCTTGAGACATTGCCTGAATAGTCCAATCAACTTTTGTGTCAGTTGGAGAAATAGCATCTGCCTTTAAATATAAAGCATCAACAAATAATTGACGAGAAGCACGGACACCACTTCCACCGTAGTTACCTTTAATTAGTAGTGCAAGACCAGCAGCCACAGAAGCAGCTGGTAGACCATCAGCCCCAGTAATTAATATGTTTGGACTAGATAATCCATTTTCATCGATGTACTCATCTTGAGTTTGTATTCTAATACAGAAAGAATCTAAGTCAATACCATCTGCAAGAACTTCATGATCACCATTCAACAAATCGGCTGGGATACCATATGAGCTGCTACCAGTGCCGTAGTACTTTAACTCTTGCGTATCTACGTTTGTGAACATTTGCACATTCTCGATTAGGACGATATCGCCAGCAGTAAATCCATGACGTCTGTGGTGTACACGAATTATATCATTACCTGGACTAATCTCGAATGGATTGTCTAACAGCGTCACCGACTTTGGAGGTTGAGTCTTAAATTGAACCTGTGCCACAGTGTCAGTCACAAAGTCTGCTTTATACAAGCGGAACTTCAAGTCCAACAATGGGTTAATTTCAAATTCTTTACTGTTCTGTGATAGGTATAGAGAGCCAGTTAGTGGTTGCGCAGTAACCGAGTTTCCAGTAACTACGTCATCTTTACCGATTTCAGAAACAAAGATTTGGCATCCTGGTTCGTCAGTCTTAACGACCAAAGCATACGACTCATTATCTTGTAAATAGATTGGAGCTTGAAAAGTAAAACGTGTTGCAACAGATCCATCAACAGATGTCAAAATCTGACTAGGCAACTTTGTTATAACGGAGAATGGAACAATCTTCGTTGAAGGGACATCCAAGTTTGTGTTTCTAATTTCAACAGTAACTGGACGACTACCAGCCTCAGAAAAGTACAAGTCAACATGAGTTACAAACGCACCACCCAATGCACTAATAGTGAAGGTTTGAGCAATTGGGTCATGACCACGACGTGGTGGTCTTGGTGTTCTATCGATCTGATAAAGAACACGTGTAGAAGTAGAAACACGACGAGCAGGAATTGCTTCGTACACACGGTCACGAACAAAGTTAGCTGTACGACTATTAACAATAGTACGTTCTTTAGAAAGAGTTACGCCAGTGGAGAAATATGTAATAGTTCCCTGAGAGTCAAAGTCTGCATCAGAGTTACTAAGGTTATCTGTCAACTTAAAATCTTTCTCGCCAGTTCTAAACTTCATGGTATCAGTGTTTGGTAGATAGAATACACCAAACGCATTACCAGCCTCATCAGATCTAATTCCAGCACCAAGAGTTGTCATAACTGGAAGAGTTCCAGCCGTTGTATTACCATTAATACCTGTGATCGTCGCACGATTTCTAGTAGAACCAGTGAAGGAAACATTTCCAGTAACCGATTCACCGATAGAGAAACCATTCTTAATGTTAACGACATGCATGTCTTGCACTAAAGGATCAACACCATTAGTGTCAAAACTATCAACTAAGCCATCGGCAATAACAACACCAGATGCACGTAGTCGGAATAACTTACCACCATCAGTACCTCTGTATGCTAGCTTATTGTATGCATCGAACGGAGCAATTGTTTTACCATCTAAACTAACCAAAGTTACTGTAGTTCCACTAATTGCAGAGATCTTAAATACTCTGTTATTCATTTGCTTTGATGTCAATAGTGAACGATTAATAGATGTAAACTGTTGTCTGGTTATTGGATCGTAAGTAACGATGTTACTTAAAGCACCCGCACCCATGTTATAAATCTGAACATGATGCCCAACACCAAGACCAGTTACGCTATTCAATGTTAGCGAGAAAGATGGTAAACCTAGTGGGTTTACTGCGGCATCAATATGAGTTAATGTTTGAATTGTTGCAGGAGTATGTGCACTGTTTGTAATAACGTCACCAATCTGGAACGCTGGCTCAGCCTGAGATCGATATGTTCTTGCAGAGTCTGTTGCAACAACAAGATTTCTAACAGACTCTAAATCGAATTTCATAAAAGTTGCGCCAGAAGCACGTGTCAACTTAAATACATCTGCTTGTTGACAAACAGAAGTTACTGCCTCATCATCAAAGAATGCATAAAACTTAGTCATTGGCTTTAAGTTTTGCGCTAAGAAAGTTACTGGACGTGCTCTCATGAACTCGGCAAACGAGATGTCTACAACTCTATCACCATAGTCGATTTGGTTAACACTGCTCTGTAAAGAAGTCTGTATACCAGTACGAGAAGTTACACCAGTATCAACTGTAGTTGTTGTTTCGTATCCAGTTGTTACCCAACCACGAGTACTTTCCGAGTTTGAAGTGCTAGATGAAGAACCTGTCCATTGAGTTTGCCATGCGCCCCATTGAGTACCAGTAACCCCCAATGTGTCTGCCATAAACTTTATAGCATCGAAGTTGTTATCGTCTGTTACAACTAAGTCTGGACGACGATCAGTATCTTTCCAGTTATCACCTTCTGGGACTAAAGTAATTTCACCTTTAAACGCTGCAACCTTATATGGGTTAACGTCAATAGTACGTGTGCCATATGGGTTGAATACAGTTAAGGAAGTTGTGTATGGGACAGTAATAATGTCGCCAGTCTTTTGATAACTCTTAGAAAAACGTTCGTCAGATGATGTAACGTCTTCAACAATATCTAAGTTATCGGTAAAGTGCATCGGGCGCAACTCACCCTTAGCTGAGTCTACCGCAATACGGTAGTCAATGTTTTTAACATCGCCGATACCATGTCCAGTAAATTGATCAACGATAAAACCATTCTTGAAACGGTCAAGACCTGTGACTCCATCCTTAATTGCTAGAGTGCTAGTTTCTTGCTCTAACAGTGTTAGAGAAACGTAGTACTCAAGATTAGAAATACGCTTTTCCAAACCACCGATATCACGCATGGTGTAACGGCGATTGTCTCTTCCAAAGATACGAATCTCTCTAAATGATTTTGTAAACGCTGGGATAGCGACAGTTGCAAGAACCATACCCTCTTTAGGGTCTTGTGGGTCTTTAGGTTGCAATGCAGGAATACCTTGGATAACAACGAAACGACCAGTAGAGTCGATAACCAATTTGTCAATACGTGGCAAATAGTAAGCGATGCTGGTGTTAAAATCTTCACCGATCTTTGGTAGCTCTGGATTGAAAGTATTTGTTCCACTAATAACTGGACGATAGTCTAACACATCATGCAGATAAATTGTAGTTGTCTTACCATCAGTACCACGAACTGGGAATGATGGAATGCTACCATAAGTGAAGTAATTATTAGCGTTGGCTATTACACCAGCATATGAATCTACAGAGAAGTAGTTACCTGAGCCAGTATGCTCAAAGTAATCATATGTAATTTGAATAGCGCCAGAAGGTGGGGATACGTTAGGTAACAATGAAATAGAAGCAGCTTGATAATGACTTACACGCTGTCCGTCATCAAAGACATATTTGTCTAGAATACTTACTGAGTTAGCAGAGATGTAAGCATCATAGTTACCTGGATTCACACGAATGTCAACGATACGTAAAACGTCAGCATGAGGTAATGTCAAGATTGCTTCGTTGACAACCTTTCTTCCTGTGAATGTTGCTGTTTGATTTAATTGCAGCGACTTAGTCTTTTCTCCAGCTGGAACACCACGTTGTAAAATACTTGTAATAAGAGTATATTGGGTGTTATTAGATAGAGAAGCAGAAATAGTTACAGTTTGTAACGAAGTATCTAATGTAATGTTGCTAGAAGTTAAGTTAACAAAGACTTTACCGACAGTTGCAAACAAAGTATAGTTAGAAAGGTCTTGAGCAGACTGGAAGAATTCAGAAGGATTCGTTAGCGTAACACTCCAAATACCTGATTCACTTGTTGAAGTGGTAATGGTACGACGAACAGTTTGAATGCTAGACTTAACGGTATCATTACCATCAGCATCTTGCCCACGCAATGTCTTTAATGTTTTAAATGCAGACGGGAACACTAGAGAATCATAACGTGCGTCTTGAATAGGTGCACGGAATATTGATAGAACACCAGTTCTATTTGTACCAACATAGTTCGCAGCCATTACTAAAGCAATATTTGAAGGAACGCCAGTCGCCAGAGTTGGATGCACTACACCAACTGGTGTACCATCAACATAAAGCATGTCGCCTTCTTTAACTTGTTCAGTGAATAGTGTACCAATACCAGCAACGTTAGGGCTACCATTTGTTACAGTACCCGCACCAAGTAGTTGATAACGTTCGCCTACTAAGTCGCAGGTAAATACATCAGTTCCTGTAGTCGCACCAGCAATAGACTTAACATATTTGGAAAAGTCATATCTATTACCGCTAGTTGGTTCGATATCCATCTGAATATCAAACAAACCTAATTTGAATTCTGTAGCATCTGAGGCATAAGAGCCAGAGCTAAGTTGGAATGCTTTAACACGAGCAGTACCGACCTTGTCACCAATTGCTGGTGGAGTACCGTCAACGTAAGTAGTAGTTACTGTAGTTCCGTTAGATATTTTACGTGGAACATCGTAGAGATATACAGTTTGGAAAGTAGAAATACTTGGATAACCGAATACATTGTTTACAGTCACAAAGTTACCAATTGGTGTTGCAATTGGATAGTCTTCTTCACGAATAATATGACCACCCTCATCACCAGTGATAGTATTTTCTCTGGCTTTGTTGAATGGAATAAATTGTGTAGCTGTTACTTCAACTTCAAAACCTTGGATATATGCTTTACCTGGATCTACAGCAACAACAAATTTATCATCATCGCCATAAATTTGATCAGCAACAATTACAGAATCAGTTGGAGTAGGTGGATAAACGCCATCACCATTGGTATTCAAATGTTCACGAGCATTTAGTTTGAACTTGTTTACTTCATAATCACCAGACTGGTCGTATGTACGACGAGCCAAAGTTTTTTCTAGTTCAGCATAAGATGCTTTTTCAATCTTGTTCTGAACACGACCCTGAACAACACGCAACAATTCAATGAAACGAATGTCATCGGTAGAATCTAGTGGTAACTTAACTAAAGATAAAGAGATCTTGTAACGGTGTGCACCTGGAGCAGCGTAGTTAGTTGAACCCTGTGAGTTATCTGATAGTGATGGTTCTTCTTCTGGAGTTACGATAGATTCTGTAACTTGGAAACCAACACGAAACGATGGAGTAGTAGTAAAACGTCCAACATATAAGTGCATCTCTTGGTTCTTAACGAAATAACCATCGATGTAATAAACACCAGCTTCAACTTCAACAGCAAAAGAGTAACCAAGTACATCAGATATTGAGTTGTTTGCGTAAGTTGTAGCAGAGACACCGTTGTCACCAAAAGACTTAACAGTAACAAAAAGATCTGAAGGTTGATCGGTTATAAGACGATAGTTGTTTGCAACGGTGTTATCGGCTGCAAAAGCAACAATAGTTTCGCCTGGGATAAAACGCTTTACTGTGCCTTCGTCTCCACCTGGAGTTTCAACTTTAAAGTAAAGCGTTGGGATATCAATATTATCGACAACGCATTCACACTCAGAGGTATCAATAACAAGAGCTTTTACGCCAGACTCAACACCAGTAACAATCTTATTGACAAACTGAGGTAAGTAATTACGAACAGTTTGAGATAAGTATACGTTATCTAACTTGGCAAAGTGAACACGGTTATCTACGTTAACAGAACCTGGAACAACCAACGAACCATTCTTAAATATGTGGTCACCGAAACGACTCACTTGTTTTTGTAGAATAGTTTGTAGTTGTGTCAGTTCACGTGCTTGTACAGCATATCCAGGTCTGAACAAGATGCGAAGATAATCGTTATCTTCGTTAAAATCATCATAATACGGTGCAACGTTAAAATTGATAGCCATTCTGTTTTCTCTTAGTTATTGATCCACTAACAATATTTATTTTACATTTCAACGATGATCTTAATGTCTTCGATCTGATCACCAGCACGGTTAATAGGACGACGGTTTTCAACGTAAATAATATCACCGCTGTCTGCAACCACATCTGGGTCAGCAATCGCAGTAATAGTACCAGTAGCTCCACTAACAGAACCAGTTATGGTTTCAGCAACTTGGAACAAACGACCAGTAGTAGTATTATTCGAGTCAACTCTAGTTTGAATATAACGTAAAGTCTTTGGAGTAGAACCCGTGTTCAAAGAAACGATACGACCTTTAGCGCCAGTAGTTCCACCAGAAATTTCTTCATCGATAGTAAACGTACCGCTTGTTGCAGTGTAACTAGCAGTTCTATTAGAAATTAAAGTCTGTGAAGAAGATACAACGGCAGTGCCAAAGTTGTATGGGTCACGAATTAAACAGATACGACGATAGTCGTTATCGATAGGGAAGTCACCAGCGCCATCATCATATTCTAAACGAACGTTCATCATAACATAAAAGCCACCCAGTTCTTCAACAGCGTCTTTACCATGACCACCCTTTGGTGAAATGATAGCGCTTGCTGTAGCATTATCAGCGCCAGTTGCTGGTGGTCCGATAACGATACGTGCCCATGTATAACCAGATCCTGGATTCGTTACGTTAATGCGAACAATACGGTTATTGGAATCACGTGTAGCAGTTGCGGTAGCACCGTTACCATCACCAACAACAGAAACCGCAATAGTACCTTGCTCAGCTGTATAGTTAGTTCCAAAGTTAGTAACAATCACGTTCTCAATAGAACCGTCAATTGCTGCTTGCTCAATCAAGAATTGACCATAGTAAGCATCTGTAGATCCTGGTGTTGTACCCAATGTTTTAATTGGAACAAAGTCTGTAGAAACAAACTTCAAAACGTCGGCTGGAGCAACAGTATACATATACTTCCAAACGTAACCGTCAGAAGTTGTAATAACAGAAGTAGAAGTGCCAGTTGGTTTTGCTGTAGATGAAATCACCAAACCAGTTGCTGGGTTAATGTTACGAATACATTTATACACGTTGTATTCATCGGTAATAACGTAGAAGTTAGCATCAAACAAAGAAGCAGGTGCAGTTGCTGCGCCAGAGTCTAAGTTTACGCCAGTAGTAATACCGTTATAGTCATGACGATAGATGTCGTAGAATTTACCAGATGTCCAATTACGACGAACGACAGCTAGAGATACGTCTGTAGATTGAATGCGCTTTAGTGCAAGCATATCGTCCCAGTTGTAATATTCGTCGCCTACGGTATCGTATGGTGTGTCTGGTGAGTTTTCGTTCGTCCATGATTGGGGTCTTCCGATACCCAGATAAATTTTAGTATCTGCGGCTTCAGAGAACCCTTCTTTGAACGACTGCGCATTATGAATGCGAAATTTATTTGTAATAATTGCAGCCACTTGTGTCTCCTATTTCTTTTCTTGGTTTATGCAGCAGATTTCAGGATATCGATATACGAACCTACTGCGAAATTAGTTTTCTTATTCTTTCTATTTATGATGTCGTAGACAGTAACATGTGCAAAATCTTTGATTTGCGTGTCGCCAGACGATTCCATAAATTCTAACAAATGAGCATCAGCGCTCTCATTCAACAACGAATCGCCGTTCTCCAATAATATACCTTCGTTGTTCCAGTACGCCCTGTTAGGGTTGGGGTACTGATCATCCCATGCTCCAGTAAAGCCAGATGGGTATTCTTTATTTAGTTTCGCTGGACCGATGTATTGTAACTCAGCTGTACCATTTACAACTGTTCCAGCGGTATGAGTGGGCGCAGTGGATCCAGTTGTTCCAGCAACCACAACTTCATATGCCTTGTTATCGTAATTAACTACTTGTTTGGTCAATAAACTTGTGGTAGATGTCCAGGTAACACCAATGTATGTAGTTCCTGGAATTACTGATAACGAACCTTTAGTTCCATATACGTATGGAGCAAAACCAAATTTTCTCTGCTCTAGGAACGACATACTTGTTCCAGTTGGTTTAAAGGAAGCTCTTGATTGGACACGAACTTCCATTTTCTCTGTAGTTTGTTCTCCAGTGATAGGGTTTACGCTAACCATTGGCATTATTGATGATGAGAAGTTTGATCTATACAAGAACTGAGACTGATGGTCTGTTTGTATCTTAAAGTTTGGTAGACGGAATTGTAAACTTACAAAGTCTGTACTTCCACGAGTTTGCGGTAGAGGTGAGTCTAACTCAACAGTAAAGGTAACTGGATCTAAACTAAAGTCTACCGCAGTAACTACACCAGAACCAAATCCGTACAACTGAGAGAAAATAAACTGAGTACCTTCTGTAACTATCATACCAACAGTTAATTCATTTGTCCACTGCGCTCTGGCTGCTCTTCCAGTAATAACAGTGGCACCTGCCAATGCAGCATCAATAACAGTGTTAATGTTTACGCCAGCCTTGTATCTGTCTTCTATCAACATGAACTCACCATTCTCAAGCATTAGATTGTCTAACTCAACGTTACCTGGAACCACTTCAACAATTATGTTGGCAACTGATTTGTCATTAGGGATATTTGGATATGACCCTCTGTCACTAATGGTTGACCCATTCTCGTATAGAAGTTTTCCACCATCTTCAAGTAAAATGTCTCCATCGGAATAACCCATATTCACTGAAGACTGTAGACCAAACACGATCTCTTTAAATGATGATGGCGACATCTCAAGTAAGTGAATTGTGTTTAATGGTAATTCTGGTATAATAACTGGAGGCAGCATTTCAGACTGCAGTATACGCATACTTGGTGCTGGTTTAGATAGTTGCAGTTGCTTTAAGAAGCGACCGCCATCTTCTAATAGCAAGTTATTATCTTCTCCAATTGCAAGACCGTCACCGTCTTCTATTGCATCTTCAAGTTTAAGAACATCGGCATCACTGAACGAAGGAACAAAGTCCTCCAAACTAATAATGAACTGCTCTTTTCTTACGTCTGGATTTCTACTCTTAGCATGAGTATCATCTTTTTCCATACGGAAGAATCCATAGGTTTCGTTTAGTATATGCTCTGGGAAAAATATTGATTGTTGATCTTCAGCAACAAACTTATATCCAGTTTCAGTTAATAGACTTCTACCTTCTTCTCCGCTTTGCTCTGTTACCAAAATTGATCCATCTTCAAATAACAGATCGTTTCCATCTTCTAGCAATATAACAACTCTACTACCACCTTCTAATTCTAGCGTAGTTTTTATGTCAGAGTTCTCAATCAATAATCTATTGGATGGAGTTTGCCAGTTACCAATAGCCAAAGTCTGAACATTTAAGTTTAAGTTAATGATGTTGGTGAGAATAGCTTTTTCTTGGTTCATCAAACGCATTAACGCTTGTACTTGATTTGTTAAGCTAACTTCACCGAATAATGCAACACCAACTGGGTGTAATAATTTCTTAACAGCATCACGATAATTTTTAACTGACTGTCCGATACGAATAACGTATGAATAATCTTGGTAATAGAAACTATCTTGCAGTTTCTTAGATCCGTCTGAAATTTTACCGTCTGAGTTTGTAAAGTTACCAGAATTAACACCAACAGCACCAATACTAGCAACTAAGCCAGCTACTCCACTGTCTACGACACGAGCAGTTGCGTTACTAGTGCTACCAATTAGAACGCTGTTCTTATTGAACACACCAGAACGTTCTCCGATTAATGTATTGCGAACGAAACTAATTGCACCGTTAGTGACCATTAATTTCACTGATCCATTATTTTGAACCCCACGAATGTGAGTAGGTGGACTTGTGCCCGTAGAACCTAGAGTTATAACTTCATATACTACGCCATTGTAGTTAATTATAGTTCCAACTTTATATTGTGTTGAAGCTGTCCATGTGCTACCAACAGTGAATCTATCAAACTCTTCTGTCAACAAAGTACCGCTGCCATCTTCCATCAAAATGGCTTGCCTTGCACTGGCTGGGAAAAGTCTTACCATTCCTGTAGAAGCTGTATATGAAACAAATGTGCCTGTCGCAGTAGATTGCGATTCTATAAGCAGTTTGTCGCCCGACTCTAGTAGTAACTCGTCACCATAAAGTTCAGTAGATAAAGATTGGCGTGCAAGAGTAATTGTCTCGCCAGCAACAAAAGATCCGTTTATGTTATCTACAAGTAAAGGTGCGGTTGCAGATAGTTTAGCTGTATCATAGTAATATCCAAAGTCAGTAATGATAGCTTTAGAAACGGCACCAATATCATTACTTGTTGCAATAAGTTTTACTGTACCCTGTTTACGCTGGGCACCTATATTTAAAGACTTATCTGCCCATAGAGTTTGCTTTTTATTTGGCTCGGCAAGTGTTCCAACTATACCAAATACTTGAGGAGAACGATACGTAAAGGTATAACTGTCTATAATAGAATTAACGTTAAATGTTCCATCAACAATTCTATTAACTGAACCATTAATGATAATCTGTTGACCTTCTAATAACTCATGAGTGAATTCAGTTGTAACCGTAACAATATTGCTATTAGCTTGGGAGAACATGGACGTGATAAAGTCCGTCATCACAAAAACTTCAGGTAAGCTGTTGTAATGCTTACCTTTCTTTAACATTCGAATTGCCTTAATTGAACCGTAAAGGTTATTAACTACGGCAGGTGCTGTAAAATCATAATTATCATTGGCATCAGTTTTGTAAATACGATACTGTTCTAATGATGTTGCAGTGCCGTTCTCGTTGGTTAATTTTGATGATGCTTTACCCACATACTTAAGAAGTGTAGTTCCACTTCCATATGTGCCATATGTGTGAACTGGTCCAGTTGTACCAAGATTACCATTAGATACTACAAGATAACTTCTACCCTTATATGCGAATTTAGTTCCTGTGGTAACAAAGGCAGATGGCACAAAACGAACTGCAGACTCTAATAGTATGGAACCGTAATCAACCTCTGTAACTTCAGCTACTGCACTTTCAACGGAAGAAGTTCCACCGAAACCAGCATTATTATTGTTGAATAAAACAGGTTGTCCTACATAGTGACCAGAACCACCATCCGCTACATGAATACTATCAACACTACCTGTTGAAACTGTACTAATCTCTCCAGTAAAGTCAATACCGCTACCTTCATCAATATTGATTGGATATCCAGTGTCGTAATACTTACCTTTATCCAAAACAGCAATATTGTTGATGATAGGAATTATAAAAATATTAACATCCTCACCAGTAACAGTACTCTTTCCTCTAATAATTTGATTTGTTTGGAACTCACCAATAATGCTTGTTGAACTTAACGTAATCTCTGTTACTAACTGAGTGCCTACGTTATATTTGATAACTGCCTCTACACGTGCTTGTGCACCGAGATCGCCGAAACCAGTTGAGTCTTGAAAAATCAATTCTCCAACAATGTCAAACGAATCCCCAACTACATCATAACCACGCATGATTGTACTTTGATCCCACTTACCATCAGAAGCTCTCAACATGTCTACTTTTGGATAATAGATTTGTTGAGGAACCTCATTAAACATTAATCTGAATAAAAGGTCATATGACTTTGGCGTACCTTTGGCTAAGTAAAGTTCCTTAGCATGTTGTAACATAAGTCTGCGATCGCCGACCATGGTCTTTGGCATCAATGCCATAAACTGATTAGCAAAATACTCTACATACTCATCTAACGTTGAATCTGCGCTGGCTAGGTTTTCTAAATCTCTAAGTCTGTAATTAGTTTCCAACCACTCATAGTATGCTTCTAAGAAGTTAATAAAATATGGGTGGTCTTCTCTTACAAACTCTGGGAGTTGTTTACCTACAACGGTAGATACTTTTGCTTTTACCTTAGCCATTTATATTACCTGTTAGCTGTAAAGATGTAGTTACTTCCGCTAACAAATTCACCAGAGGAAATTTTGTCAACGATTGGGTATACTAACAGCTTATCTTCAGCAATAGTTATTAATTGATTTCGTACAGAGATAACGTCATAAGATGATGGTTCAATAACGAAAGTGATTATATTGTTTACCGCTGCAGCAATATTAATACTTCCAACAATAATCTTACCGTTTACGTAGTCAATAGTTCCCGCATTATTGTTACTGTATATTTTTGTACCAGATGATGACAGATAATACATTCGTAATTTACCCTGAGTGTCATCATCAAAGAAGAAAGTGTTTGTGTTTCCTGCTACAGTAAACCCAGTGGAGTTTACGTTACTACCTGCTGTACTTCCTGGCTCATTATAGATCGGGTTGTATAAATTGATAGTATATGAAGATTCAAAATTATAATTAGGTTCTAAGTCATAACTTAATTTAACTTTAACTACGCTGTTAGTGATAGCTTGTTCTGAAGTATCAATCAATCGCTGCAACTTAGACAATCTGAACACAGAGTCAAAGTTTTTAATGTCTGTATCATTATAGTCTGCAATACTTTGACGAACAATAGAGGTTAACCCGTCGGCAGAGTAACGTGTCTTCAATGGATTGAAATAGAAAGAAACATCCAAGAGAATCTTTAAATATCTTGGATCTACAATAGTAGGAGTAATAGAAACTACATTGCGTGAAGATAGTAATTCATCTGTTACATAATTTTTAGCAGCTTGTGATAAAACTGACCCACTTAGTGGCTTAATGCAAATAAAGACTTTACCATAGATAGGTGGATCATTTTCTTCACCACCCCATACAGAAATAGTTTCTGTATTAGGATACAATCTAGGAATTAGTGTTTTATAATCTTCTGCGGTAACAGTTCTATTTTGTGCAGCGAATTGTTTTGGTGCATTAAAACGAATGCTATCATTTGTTTCAGGATCTGATCCATTACCAGCTGCCTGAACAGTTAGTATTGAAGTTGTTCCACCCGCAGTAAACCCTTGGTAATTAAATATTCTGGCACCGTTTGCGCTATTACCTTTAGAGATAAAGTAGTCAAAGTTTACAACATTACCTACAGACGGTTTGTATGAAACGATGTTATCACCAAAATACACTTCATACAACCCCTCTTCAATTTCTTTGGTATAATAAACTCTACTTGCTGCAACTGAATCTGCAACAGAGGTGTTTAAATTGTATGAAGTGTATGTACCGACTTCAGCTGACTCTTGTACACGAACTACAAGAGTAGACATGTCAACATCAGCGTTTGGAATAATATAACGCACATTATCTGCAACGACATACCTATATGTCATTGGTCTACCTTCTGTAATTATTACATTCTTAAATACATATGTGTTAAGAGAGGATCGTGCTGCAGTATAACTACTTCTTGTGTAAAAAACAACACCAGTCGATGCTCCCGATGCATCAGTCACACTAGCTTGAAGTGGTTGATTCGATGGTAAGGTTACTGTGGCAGGATTATTAGGAACATTTGATAGAGTTATATCAATAATAGCTGAAGATGAAGTAATAGATTTTGGCGTATAACCCATTAGCGCAGAAATAGAAGCAAGGCTACTACGCTTAGAAGCAGAGTCTAAAAACATTTCGTTAATGGCTAAGTTTGTATACAAAGCATTGTAGTGTGTATTATATGCCAATACATCCAACAGAATACTCATACCTGCGCCATCAAAATCATAATCAGAGAATTGATTTTGCCCTCTTAGGTAGTTCTTCAGGTTAGACTTAATGTTATCAAAGTCTAACTCGTTTACCTTAATTCGATTGTTATCTATTGCCATTATCGTGTTCTCTCTAGAGTTACCTCTACCGTCTGCTGGGTA
>Ga0209353_10001180_pt1 | contig 15010 bp, 11 predicted proteins | sample LauGreSpBDMM15SD_2_FD_187561 | JGI IMG/M metagenome (GOLD analysis project Ga0209353, IMG submission 187561) | Freshwater lake microbial communities from Lake Michigan, USA - Sp13.BD.MM15.SD (SPAdes) (version 2) | ecosystem: Environmental > Aquatic > Freshwater > Lake | place: Lake Michigan...
CCGGTTAGACTAAGTTAAAAACACAAGGTAAGTAAACACATGGCATCATGGCGAAAACACTTTAAAATCTGGGAACCAGAAACTGAGCTCAAAGGCAACGGCCGCGGAGCATCATCTGGATCATCAGCAAAATTTGCTTCTTGGCTACAAGAAGTATACACTGGACAACCAAACAGAGTTGAACGGTACGTTCAGTACGATCAAATGGATCAAGACAGCGAAATTAACGCCGCGCTTGATACTATTTCAGAATTCTGCACACAAACTGAACCTGACACAAACTTACCTTTCCGTATCATGTGGAAAGATGATCCAACTGAAAGCGAAAGTAAGATTGTTGCAGAATCACTGAAAAAGTGGTGTGCTATCAACAAACTTGGCCAACGTATTTTTAAGACCTTTAGAAATTCAATCAAGTACGGAGATCACTTCTTCTTGCGTGATCCAGAAACTTTTGAACTATACTGGATTAACCCCACAGACGTTAAACGAGCGGTGATCAACGAAGCTGAAGGGCGTGTAATTGAGCAGTATGTTATTGCAAACATTCACCCAAATCTTGCAACAAAAGTGGCAACAAAGCCAATTGATAATGTGCAAACATTGGCTTCACAATCTACCGCCGGTGGCCCTGGAATATACAGTACTCCCGGTGCGTTTTCAAAACCTGGTGCGCAAGGTGGCGAAGTTGCAATTGACGCAGAACACGTATTACATTTGACATTAAACGAAGGTTTAGATGCAAGCTGGCCGTTTGGTGCAAGTATTCTTGATAGTGTATTCAAGATTTACAAGCAAAAAGAACTGCTGGAAGATGCTATCATTATCTATCGTGTTCAACGTGCTCCGGAACGCAGAGTATTTTACATTGACACAGGCAATTTGCCAAGTCACCAGGCCATGGCATTTGCAACGTGCTCCGGAACGCAGAGTATTTTACATTGACACAGGCAATTTGCCAAGTCACCAGGCCATGGCATTTGTTGAACGTGTCAAAAACGAAATTCACCAACGACGTATTCCAACACGAGCAGGCGGTGGAACATCATTGGATGCCAGTTACAATCCATTGAGCATTATGGAAGACTTCTTCTTTGCTCAAACTGCTGATGGACGTGGATCAAAAGTTGAAGTACTGCCAGGCGGAACAGGCCTTGGTGAAATTGATGACTTGAAGTTTTTCACCAACAAGTTACTTCGTGGCCTACGTATTCCAAGTAGCTATTTGCCAACTGGCCCTGATGATACTGCTGTGCAGTTTACAGACGGCCGTATGGGCACAGCACTGATTCAGGAATTCCGTTTCAATCGCTATTGCAGACGATTGCAAGGCCTAGTTACTCCTTATCTAGACAAAGAGTTTAAAACTTTCATGAAGCACCGCGGTGTTAATATTGACAGTTCAAGCTTTGAGATTGACATGCTTGAGCCGCAAAACTTCTCAGGTTATCGTGAAATTGAAATTAACAATGCACGTGCCGCAGTGTTTACACAGCTGGCTGAAATTCCATACTTGGCACATCGTTTCAAACTACAGAAGTTCTTGGGCTTAACAGATGATGAAGTTTTAGATAACGAACGTCAGTGGAGAGAAGAAAACACTGGTGTAGATGCAGCCGGAGATACCGAAGGTGCAGACTTTAGTGCCGCAGGCCTTAAAGGTCCAGGCGAAAGCGACTTAGATCTTTCAGCAGGCCTTGGCGCAGAATTGGCCCCACCAGAAGGTGAGCTAGGAGGCATTGAAGCTCCGGCTGAACCACTTGGAGCAGCGCCAGCAGCCCCGGCTACTCCACCAGCGTAATTATAAAATTGAATAAGTAATGTTATGAGATTTAATGATTTAATTAACCAGCAAAATGAAATTGAAGAGGAAATTGATCCTGAGGTAGCTTTCTACGGGGATATGCGTAGAAAGCGTTTAACACTTGAGCATGTAAACAGATTACGAAAGGTAAGAGATTTACGTGATTATGAAAATAAGCAAAGGCTTAAATTTGTAAAAACAATGTACGCAAGACCCCCTGCTGTATAAAAGAAAATAAAATCCGCACTTGATGCGGATTTTTTTCATTAAAGTTAGTTAAAAAACGCGGTTTTTCTACCATTTCCGTACTATTTGAATGCGCCTTCTGTAAGTAGTTATTGGTAAAGCACAAATCTAATGTGCCCCTTAGCGCAAGGAGACAAAAAAATGAGAAAAACAGTTCTTGAACAAGCATTGGACCACCTTCTTAATAAAGAAGAGGGCAAAGCCTCTGCATTGTTACATGATTATTATGTTGGCATTGGCCGCCAAGTCTATGAAGACATCATGGCCGATGATATTAACTTCGAAGACGAAGAATTGAATGCAATCACAACCGCAGTTGATGAAGTTGAATCAGACTTAACTGAAGAAGGTGATGAAGAAGTTGCTCCTGAAATGGGCGACGAAGAAGCTACAGATGATTTAGGTGCCGACTTGGGTGCCGAAGAAGCAATGCCAGTTGACGCTGACGCTGCTGATGTAGCAGATGCAATGAGAAGAGATGGTTTCAGGTGAAGAAGTTGAAACTACTGACGAATTTGCAGCTGGTGAAGAAGCTGGTGAAGAAATGCCAGAAAGTATCGAAGAATCAGCAGAATTGACAAAAGTTAGTAATCCTGACAACAGCGACAAAGCTGACCAAAAGCGTAGTCCAGTTGCCGGTAAGAACCCAGTAGGTGCCCGTCCAGCAGTTAACTTTGCTGGTGGTGCCGCAGAAGGTACAGTTAGCGGTACACGTCCAGCTAGTGCTCCAAAAGCACAAGACATGGGTGGTACAACTAAGCCAGCTTTCTCTAAAGTTTCTAACAAGGGTTAATCATTATGAACCTACAGCCACTCCGTGAAAATTTAAGCTTTGATCAAGCACAAATGGTGCTTGAGTCTAAAGACACAGCCAGTGGCGGTAAGGATCTCTACATGAAAGGAATTTTCATCCAAGGCGGTAAGGAAAACCATAACGGTCGTACTTACGGTGTTAATGAAATTTCCCGTGCTGTAGAGAGCATAAAGTCTAGACTAGAAAAAGGTTTCTCAGTATTAGGTGAAGCTGACCATCCAGATGATCTTCAAGTAAACATTGACCGAGTAAGTCACATGGTTACTGAGATGTGGATGGAAGGCGCAAACGGTTTTGGTAAGTTAAAACTTATTCCAACCCCTATGGGAAATATTATCAAAACATTACTTGAAAGTGGTGTTAAGTTAGGTGTTAGCAGTCGCGGATCCGGAAACGTAAATGAATCTGGAAACGTTAGCGATTTTGAAATCGTGACAGTTGACGTTGTAGCACAACCTAGTGCTCCAGATGCCTACCCTACAGCAATTTATGAACGAGTAATGGGCAGTCGTAGACGTGCCGCTCTAATGGATACGGCCTATGCGGCGACCTACGATAGGTCCGCACAAAAACATCTTGAAAAAGAAATATCTAATTTCATTTCAAGTTTAAAGAAAGTCTGAGGAGATTACTATGAGTAAGTTTACAGAAATGCTCGGTCAAGTAGTTCTTTCCGAAGAGGTGCGCGATAATATCAACACCGCTTGGGAAAAACACTTAGCTGAAAGTCGCGAAGAAGTAACAGCTGAACTACGTGAAGAGTTCGCTACACGTTATGGACACGACAAAGGCCAACTTATCGAAGCAATGGATAAGTTAATGCAGGATACAATTTCTGCAGGTGCAACAGAATTAAAAGCATTGCGCGAAGAAGCAGTAGCACAGCGTACAAAGTATGCTACAAATATGAAAGAACATGCCGCTTTGTTACAAAAACTTGTAACAGAAACTCTTGCAAAAGAGATTGGTGAACTTCGTTCAGATCGTACTGCATCTAAAGTAGCAATTGGTCAACTTGAAGAATTTGCTTTACGCAAATTAACAGGTGAACTAAGCGAATTGCATGAAGACCACAAGAAACTAGTTAATGCTCGCGTTAAATTAGTAACAGAAGGTCGCAAAGCAATCAACGAAACAAAGTCAGCTTTTATTAAGAAAGCAAGCGAAAAGGTCAACGCCTTAGTAACTGAATCTTTCAAGAAAGAAATGACACAATTGAAAACAGATATCCGTGAAGCTAAGGAAAACAACTTTGGTCGTAAGATCATGGAAGCGTTTGCCACAGAATTCATGGCTAGCAAGTTTGCAGATGGCACAGCCGTTAATCAATTAAACAAACAAATTATTCAAATTCAAAATCAACTATCAGAGGCTAACAAAACACTAACACAAAAAGAAACAGTTATTAGCGAGTCGCTTCGTCGTCAGCGCATTGCGGAAGATCAAGCACAGCGAGTTCGCGTACTGCAAGAGTTATGCTCACCATTGTCAAAAGACAAGCGTGGCATTATGGAAGAGCTATTAGAAAGCACAGATACGTCTAAGCTAAAAGATGCATTCCAGAAATACTTGCCATCCGTCCTAAACGAAGAAGTTCGTCGAGAGAAGAAACAATTAGTTGAAGGACAACAATCGCAGAAGACTGTGATTACTGGTAACAAATCTCAAGTTGAGATCGTTGCCACCCCAGCCGAAGCTGACGAAACTATTCGTCAACTACGTAAACTCGCTGGTATTTAAGAATTAATTAGGAGACATATTATGTCACAAGCTCTATTTGAAGCTAAAAATTGGTCAGCTACTAAGGAAGCCCTTACAGAAGGTCTAACTGGTCAGCGTAAGACTACAATGGAAGTGTGTTTAGAAAACACAAAGCGTTACTTGACAGAAACAGCCACTGCTGGTGGTACAGCTTCTGGTAACATCAGCGTTCTTAACAAGGTTATTTTGCCTGTTATCCGTCGTGTTATGCCTACAACTATCGCTAACGAATTAGTTGGTGTTCAACCAATGCAAGGCCCAGTTTCTCAGATCCACACTTTACGTGTACGTTATGCTGAAACTCAAGCTGAACGCACTGGTGGCGCCGCTGGTGATGTTGTTGGTGGTGCAGTTACAGCAAATGATGAAGCACTAAGCCCATTCAAGATTGCTCAACAGTACTCCGGTTCTGCTGCTGGTGTTGGTGCATCTACATCTGCTCTTGAAGGTCAAGGCGGTAAGAAAATGAACATCCAGATCTTGAAAGAGACTGTTGAAGCTAAATCACGTAAGTTGTCAGCTCGTTGGACATTTGAAGCTGCTCAAGACGCACAAGCCATTCATGGTGTTGACGTTGAAGCAGAAATCATGGCTGCACTTGCACAAGAAATCACAGCTGAAATCGACCAAGAAGTTATCGGTTCATTGATTAACTTGGCTGGTACTGTTTATGGTACATACGATCAATCAGCAGTTAGCGGTACAGCTAACTTCGTTGGTGACCAACACGCTGCTCTTGCAGTATTGATCAACCGTGCTGCTAACGACATCGCTAGCCGTACACGTCGTGGTGCTGGTAACTACATTGTAGTTTCTCCAACAGCATTGACAATTCTTCAGTCTGCTACTACTAGCGCATTTGCTCGTACAACAGAAGGTACATTCGAAGCTCCTACAAACACCAAGTTTGTTGGTACATTAAACAGTTCAGTTCGCGTATATGTTAACCATTACGCTGGCGATGCTGCTCCTGTACTTGTTGGTTACAAAGGCGCTAACGAAATGGACGCTCCAGCATTCTATTGCCCATACATTCCATTGATGAGCTCTGGTGTTGTTCTTGATCCAGCAACTTTTGAACCAACAGTGTCATTCATGACACGTTACGGTTATGTTGAGTTGTCAAACACAGCGTCTTCTTTAGGTAACGCTGCCGACTACGTTAACACAATTGCTATCGACGCAACTGCATTAAGCTTCATCTAATCTAACAAGATTAGTTAAGTTTAACTGAGAAAAGGGCCTTCGGGCCCTTTTCCAATGGGTAAGTAATTCTATGTTTACAAGTATGCAAATTCGTCTAGAACGAGCTGGTCATTGTCAAAAGTGTGAGTACTATAAACGGAGTACAAAACAATGCCGGCAATGCGGATGCTTAGTTAATCTGAAAGTCACAATAGCAAATACATCTTGTCCAATTGGCAAGTGGAAAGAAGTAGAAGCTGGAAATGACTTTGCGTCAGAAGTTTCTAATAAGTTACAGGCCTTCTTTAAATCAAAATCTTGAGCCTCAGGTAAATAGTTTCATAGGAGACTCAAAATGCCAAAATTAGAAGATTATGATGATACTGGCGCGAACGCACCAATGAGCCCGCAGGTTCAAATGAATGTCGATGCTCGTGTTGCCGCAGGCGGATGGTCAAGTGCTGATGAAGCCGCAAAAACAAAAGCAGTGGCTGACGCCGCTGCACAAGTAGCAGTAATGGGCGCTACAAACACATTAGAAACAAACGACAAGTTTGGTGACTTTATTAACAGTAAATGGCGCCCAATGATGGCGTTCATCTACATGATAACATGTGCCACTGACTTTGTAATCTTTCCTGTATTGTGGTCAGTGCTACAAGCAGTACAAGGAGGCCAAGTAACCAGCCAGTGGAGCCCACTGACCTTACAAGGCGCAGGATTATACCATATTGCAATGGGTGCTGTTCTAGGTTTAGCGGCTTATGGACGTAGTCAAGAGAAGATTGCAGGAAAAAGTTAATGTCAATTAACACAAATCACTCGCAGGAATCATTGACACCAGAATCTGGTGTTCTTAAAATTGAAGGCACAGGAGCCCTAAAACTTCCTGCAGGTGGTTCGTTAGATCGTCCGTCAATTAATGTTGGCGGCTATATTAGATTTGCCACAAACGATACCACTACAGAATATTTTGATGGTAGCAATTGGCAAACACTTACAAGCAAAGAATATGTTGATAATGAACTTAACAACATAACGTTAGATAAATTAGTTGATGTACAAAGTGCTACACCAACTGATGGACAGGTTATCTCCTATGATGCTAGCCTTGGACAATTTAGAACACAGACACAAGCATTAACTGTTATAACAAGATTGTTTTCAGGTACAGGGACAGCATTTGATTTTGATATCATTACCAGTGTTGGAAGTGTACAAAACTTAGTAGTCAGTGTTGATGGTATTCAACAAGAACCGTTTTACAGCTATACATTAGTTGATGGTCACATTGTTAACTTTGATGAAGCACCGGAAAACGGCGCACGTATTCAAGTTAAAATCTTAAAAAGTACTACTTCAACCGACAGAGCAAGACCTAGGGTTACTGGCGTAAGCTACAGCACTATTGGTCAGTATACAACAATTTCTATTGTGGCAACAGACATTACATATGGTACTGGTGCTAGAATTGGTAATCAAGAAATCACACGCATTGATTATCCATCTGTTTCTACCATGCAACTCATGATAGAAACAAGTCAAGTCGTTGGAGCCTTCTGGAATACCCCGCAAGATTTGACACTGGTAGATACCAGCGGGAATGAATTTTTATTTCCGAAACTTATAAGCTATGGCATGTCTAAGCCTTATTGGACGAATTCAAATTCCTATATTGGAACTTTTTCAGCCGGAGACACCATTAATTTCACACTTGGAGTAAATAATGCTACAAGTATCACAATTGATCCTGCTTATGCAGGTGAATCCGCAATTGGATGGTTATCCATCAGCAATGGACACATTGTAGGAACTGCTCCTAATAACAGCAGTCCTAGTCGATATCAAATTGCTGTTACTGCTAGCAACGGAAGCGTTAATATAACGAACAACTTCTGGCTGTTAGTTATTTGATTATTCTCTATGTTGGTCTGACACCATACTTAAAATGTCAATAAGGCTTCACTAGAAGTCTACACAAGGGAAAAAAATAAAATGCCTTTAATTAAAGCACGGTCAAGTTCGATTATCGATTCAGTTGACCTACGCGGTACCCCAACAGCGCCAAAAGCGTCCACGGGTGCCAATACTACACAAGTCGCTTCTACTAGTTTCGTAACTAGTGCTGTTAGCGATTTAATCAATTCTGCTCCTGGTCTATTAGATACACTATCTGAATTGGCCACAGCAATTAACGACGATGAACAGTTTTCAGTAACAATTGCCAACTCCATCGCAACCAAAGTCACCAGAGCCGGTGACACATTAACTGGTTTCTTATCTCTGCATGCTGATCCAACAAGCTCAACACATGCGGCAAACAAGAATTATGTTGATGCCCAAATCAATGCACAGATGATCTACAGTACAGATGATGTAACTGAAGGTTCATTAAACTTGTATTACACAGACGTTCGTGTTCGTAGTGCAATTACTTTACAAAGCGACAACACTAGTGTACTAGATTATGATGGCGCAACTGGTATATTGTCATACAATCATCCACTAAGTGATGGTATCTTAGAAGGTACAACTAACCTGTATTACACAGACACTCGTGTACGCAATGCTGTAAGCTTGGCTTCTGATGACAACGCACTTTTAGGTTATAATTCATCAACAGGTGCTTTTACATTTAATACACCGGACACAGATAAAGTTACTGAAGGTGCTACTAATTTATATTTCACAACAGCTCGCGCTCGTAACGCAGTAAGTTCTGGTGCAAATATTGACTATAATGCTGGAACAGGCGTTTTTAGTACACAAGCCGCTGTTTGGAGTGTTAACACACAAACTCATGATGTTGTATTAGATACAGATGATATTAGCGAAGGTTCAACAAACCAGTACTTCACGGTCGCCCGTGCTGGAGCCGCAATTACTTTAACAACTGATGACAGTAACATTTTGTCTTACACAAGTGGCACAGGTACATTTGTATTTGTAACACCAACTACTGATTCTATTGACGAAGGCTCAACAAACTTATATCATACAACAGCTAGAGCACGTGCCGCAATCAGCGCAAGTTCTAACTGGGGCAATGTCAGCTATGACAACGCCACTGGTATTATCACTGTTACTGCACCAACTACAGCAAATGTAACGGAAGATGCGTCTAACAAGTATTTTACTGACACTCGCGCACGTGCCGCAGTTAGTTTAACAAGTGACAACCAAAGCGTATTGTCATATGACAATACAACTGGTGTGTTTACATTCAGCCTAGGAAGTCAGACAACTGATGACGTAGCAGAAGGTACAACAAACTTGTACCACACAACAGCTCGCGCTCGCGCAAGTATTGCTGTTACTGCTAGTTGGAACCTATTAAGCTATAACAGTACAAGTGGTGAACTTACGTTAACAACACCAGACACAGATGATGTTGCTGAAGGTGCTACAAACTTATACTTCACTGACACTCGTGCTCGTGCCGCAGTTAGTGCAACTAAAGTAAGTGGTGACGGTGCATTCAGTTATGACAACACAACTGGTGTATTCAGTTATACCGGCGCAGACGATGCAGATTATCGTACAGCGGTTAGCGCAAATGCTGCCAGCGGTGATGGTAACCTACAGTACAGCAGTGTAACTGGTGTATTCACATATGATGGTCCTACAAACACAGACTATCGCGGTGCAGTAAGTGCATTTAAAGATAGTGGCGATGGTGATTTACAGTATGACTCAGCAACTGGTGTATTCACATACTACGGTCCTATGCCAGCTGACACACGTGCTCACTTCAGTGCCGCAACAAGCGGAACTGGTCATGGTGGGTTAACATTTGACCCTGCTACTGGTGTATTCACATACGCCAAAGTAACGTCTGGTGATGTTCGCGGTGAACTAAGTGCTACAACAAGTGGTACTGGTCATGGCGGCCTAACATACGACAGCGCAACTGGTGCTTTCACATACGCAAAAGTTACAAGTGCAAACGTTCGCGGTGAACTAAGTGCTACATCAGCTAGTGGTGTAACTTACACAAGCGGAACTGGTGTCATTGCTCTTGCAAGTGTTCCTAATAGTAGCTTGACAAACAGTGAAATTACTGTTAATAGTCATGCAATTGCATTAGGTGCTAGCTATACATTAGATGCTGATGACATCGCTGAAGCGGTTGCTGGTACCAACAAGTACTGGACACAGGCACGTTTTGATACAGCTTTGGCTGCATCTGACACAGGTGATTTAGCAGAAGGTACAAACCTATATTACACACAAGGACGTTTTGATAGCGCATTTGCTGCCAAGTCAACAACTAACTTAGCTGAAGGTACAAACGAGTACTTTACAACAACTCGCGCTCGTAACAGCGTAAGTGGTGGTACAGGTGTAACATACACTGCTGGTACAGGTGTTATTGAAATTGGTCAGCCAGTTGCTACAACTGACAACGTTACATTCAATGACATGACAGTCAGCGGTGACTTGACAGTATTGGGTACATTAACATCTATCCAATCAACCAACGTTGAAATCAATGACGTTAACTTGACATTGGCTAAAGGTGCCGCAAATGCAGCCGCTGCCAATGGTGCTGGCTTAACTATTGAGGGTGCTGGCGCAACATTAACTTACGCAAGTGGTACAGACAGCTGGAACCTTAATAAAGACGTTAACGTTACAGGTGGTTTGAGCGTAACAACAAGCCTAACAGCTCCTACATTTACTGGTGACTTAACTGGTGATGTAACTGGTGATGTAACTGGTAATTTGACGGGTAACGTTACAGGAAATGTTACAGGTGACATAACAAGTACAGGTACAAGTACATTCACTACAGTTGATATCAACGGTGGCAACATTGATGGTACAGTAGTTGGTGGTGTAACTCCTGCCGCAGTAACTGGTACAACAATTACTGCTAACACAGGCTTTAGCGGCAACATAACTGGTAATGTAACTGGTAACGTAACTGGTAACGTAACCGGTGACCTAACAGGTAATGTTACAGGTAATGTAACTGGACAAGTTAGCGATATCAGCAACCACACAACTGACACATTGACAGAAGGTACAACAAACTTGTACGCTACTCCTGCTCGTGTACGTGCCGCACTAAGTGCTGGTACAAGTGGTACTGGTTTTGGTGGCCTAAGCTTCAATGGCACAACTGGTGCGTTCACATACGCTAAAGTTACTTCAGCTGATGTACGTGGTGAAGTAAGTGCAGTTAAAGTAAGTGGCGATGGCAACTTCAGCTACGACAGCGCAACTGGTGCATTTAGTTACACTGGTCCTGATGATGCTGATTACCGTACAGCAGTTAGTGCAACTAAAGTAAGTGGCGCAGGCAACTTTACATACGACAGCGCAACTGGTGTATTCAGTTACACAGGTGCAAGTGCTAGTGAAGTTCGTGCTCACATCAGTGCAGTTGATGCAGGTGGTGATGGTAGCTTCAGCTACGATTCGGCAACTGGTGTATTCACATACACCGGTCCAAGTGCTAGTGAAGTTCGTGCTCACATCAGTGCTACAACAGCCGAAGGTGTTACATTTAGCGCAGGTGGTGCCATTGGTTTAGCCAACGTTCCAAACGCAAGTTTGACAAACAGTGACATCACAATCAACGGTTATACTATTGCCTTAGGTGGTAGCGATACATTAGATACTGATGATATTGGTGAAGGCGCAACTAACTTGTACTACACAGATACAAGAGCTCGTGCATCTTTAAGCAAGACAACATCTAATGCTTCTATTTTCGACTATGATAGCACAACTGGTGCGTTCACATTTGACTTGACAGCAATGGACACAGATGATGTTGCAGAAGGCGCAACTAATCTGTATTACTTAGACAGTCGTGCTCGTGCTGCAATCAGTGCAAGTTCGGCCTGGGGTAATGTCAGCTATGACAACGCCACTGGTGTTATTACTGTTACTGCTCCAGACACAGATGATGTAACTGAAGGCCCAACTAACTTGTATTACACAAATACAAGAGCTCGTGCTAGCGTAAGTTTAACAAGTGATAACCAAAGCGTATTAGCTTATGATAATACTACTGGTGTGTTCACATTCAGCATGGCTGGTAGTGATACAGATGACGTATCAGAAGGTTCAACAAACTTGTACTTTACTACTGCTCGTGCTCGTAATAGTATCGGTAATGGTAGTAACATTGCGTATGATGCAACCACTGGTGTTATCAGTACACAGGCAGCGGTTTGGAGTGTTAACACACAAACTCATGATGTTGTATTAGATACAGATGACATTGCTGAAGGTTCAACAAACTTGTATTTCACAAATGCTCGTTCACAGGCAGCATTGACAGTGGTATCAGATGACAACAACATCCTAAGTTATGCCGCAGGTACATTGACATTTGTAACACCAGACACTGATGCAATTGATGAAGGTGCAGTAAACTTATACTACACCAACACTCGTGCTGATGCTCGTATTGCGGCTGCAAGTGTATTTGACTTGTCCGACGTTGATTTAGGTGGTAACGCCTTAACTGACGGTTACACATTGGTTTGGTCTAGTTCAGCAGGCAACTTTGTTCCACAGAACATTGCTGTTACAGCCACAACACTAAACTTTACTGGTGACGGTACATCAACTAGTTTCAGTACTGGTGTTGAAGTAAGCTCAATTGATAACACGCAAGTGTTTATTAACGGTTTAATCCAAGCACCTACATACTCTTACACACTTGTCACAGCCTCTGGCATATCAAGTATTGTGTTTGATGCTGCTCCAGAAACTAACGATTATATCTTTGTTCGTGTAAGTTCTACTTCTAGCTTGACAGCTGGTGGTGTTCTAAACGAATCAAGTAACATCGACGGTGGTACATACTAATCTTAACTGATTAGAACTTGAAAAAGGGTGTAGTGAAAGCTACACCCTTTTCTGCCTTCAACTTCACTAAATAGCATATCGCTAAGAAGCTCTGAGCCAACTAAAAATGCCAATTTTCCGCGGAAAAAACTTCGTAAGTGCTGTATCTGACTATAAAGATAGTGTAAGAGTCGCGCTTCGTTCCAATATAAACATATCGGCCACTGTTACAGTCATTGACGGTATCACTTTGGCTGACAAAAATAGAGTACTAGTAGCTGGGCAAAGTGTTAGTACCCAAAATGGTATCTACATGTGGTCCTCATCAACCAGTAAGCTAACCAGGGCAGAAGATGCTGACTCAACTTATGAACTAAGTGCTGGCAACAGAATTTATGTTGAAGAAGGCACTGTGCATGAAAAAACCAATTGGGTTCTCATTACAACAGGCATTATTACCCCAGGAGTCACTGGCATAGTATTTTCCAAAGAAAGTAGAATTGGTCCAGTAGATTTAACTGGAACTTATGGCTCCGCCAACAAGACTTTGCAGATACAAATAGACGAGTCTGGACAAGTTGATTCGGTTACTGAAATAGATATTGAATTGGATGGTGGTAGTTTCTAACATTACAATAGTATTACAACCATAGTTTAACGGGCGTTTGGGCCCGTTTCTTGCATTTGTGGATAAATAAATCTGAAAGGGTAAAACTCGAGACATTTATCCGATTACAATAAGGGAGTATATACTCAATGGCCAATACGATCATTTTAAAGCGCAGTGCAACACCGTCGAAAATACCAACGACGGGACAGTTAGCACTAGGCGAAATTGCAATCAACACCTATGATGGTTTGATTTACATAAAGAAAGACAATGGAACAGCTAGCGTTGTTCAAATCGGCGGCGTAACAAGCGTCAACGGTGAAACAGGATCAATAACAATATCAACTGATGATGTTAGTGATGCAGGACAAACCAACAAGTGGTTTACTAATGCTCAGGCACGTAGTGCAATCAGTGCTAGCACTGGTATCAGCTACAACAGCGGCACAGGTGCAATCAGCACAGTCCAAAACATTGCAACAAGTGCAAGCCCAACATTTGCTGGTTTAACATTAACCGGCGGTATCAGCAGTATTGCTGGTAGCATCATTCCAAGCGCAAACATTACCTATGACTTAGGTAGCACAAGCATGCAGTGGAGAGATATCTACGTTGGTCCAGGTTCTTTGTATGTTAACGGACAGAAAGTTCTTCAAGACGATTCTGGTACAATTACATTCAGTGCCGACGTTGACGAAAACATTCGTATCAAGACACTTGGTACAGGTATTTTACAATTAGGTTCAAGCACAACAAACGTCAACGTTGACGGTACATTGCAAATTGCAGCCGGTAAGAACATTACTGACAGCGCAGGTATCAAAGTTAACTTTGGTGACAGCATTGAAATGAACGGCAACAAAGTTATTGGTCTTGGTGCTCCAAGTAGTGCCAACGATGCGGCCACAAAGACTTATGTTGATACAAGCATTAGTGCTATCAGCACTAGTAGTATTACACAAGGTAACAGTAATGTTACAGTAGTAGACACAGGTACTGGTACAGTTACAGTTACAGTTGATGGTTCAACGGCTCTTACAGTTACATCAACTGGTGTTACAGTTGCCGGCAACTTTGTAGTTCAAGGCGCAACAACAACAGTTGAATCTAACACAATTAGCTTGGCTGATAATATCATCACATTGAACAGTGATGCAACAGGCACGGCAACACAAAATGCTGGCCTTGAAGTAGAACGCGGTGATGACACAAATGTATCACTTCGTTGGAACGAAGGTTCAGACGTTTGGCAATTTACAAATGATGGTGCAACATTCAACCCAATCGCAGTTAATACAGACGGCCTAACAGAAGGTTCTACTAACCAATACTTTACTACAGCTCGTGCTCGTACATCATTAAATGGAAGTAGTGGAACTGGTATTGGATACAACAGCTCAACTGGTACTTTTAGCTTAGGTAATATTCCTAACAGTTCATTGACTAACACAACAGTTACAATTGGTTCAACATCAACTGCTCTGGGTGCAACATCAACTACATTGGTTGGTTTAACAAGTGTTACATCAACTGGCTTTACTGGTGCGTTAACAGGTAATGCTGATACAGCAACAGCATTGGCAACAGGTAGAACTATTGCCCTTACTGGCGATGTCACATACACTAGTCCATCATTTACTGGTGCTGGTAACGTAACAGCGGCAGCTACACTTGCTACAGTCAACTCTAGTGTTGGAACATATGGTTCTTCTACATTGGTTCCTGTTATTACTGTAAACGCTAAAGGTCTTATCACTGGCGTAACAACTTCTTCTATCTCTGG
>Ga0209353_10001185_pt1 | contig 14971 bp, 17 predicted proteins | sample LauGreSpBDMM15SD_2_FD_187561 | JGI IMG/M metagenome (GOLD analysis project Ga0209353, IMG submission 187561) | Freshwater lake microbial communities from Lake Michigan, USA - Sp13.BD.MM15.SD (SPAdes) (version 2) | ecosystem: Environmental > Aquatic > Freshwater > Lake | place: Lake Michigan...
CAGAAATAGAATCTGAAATTAATTCTATAGAAGAAGTATCGGATCACTTTAACAGATTATTAATCGGTATAAGAAAACAAAGAAGATCTACACGAACCTAATAATGTAAATTTAAAGTTAATTACTTATTTTTATGGGATAATATAATTTTTATATTTTGAAAAATCACTATATAAAATAATATATTAAACGAAAATAAAAAATGAAATTATTTTTAAAAAGGAATACATCATTTTTACACCAAAGACCCACCCTATCCTAAATAATAATCAACTATGTTTCAAGTTTCTAGAGCATCCGCTCGTACATGTTTGGCAGATGTAGTAACGATTACTATATATGAAAAATTGGAAACAAAAGAAAGATTTTGGGTTGTTCTAAATGATGTATTTCATCCTCCTATACCATCTCAATTAGTATTTATTGAGCCAAATGTACCAATGGTTGTTCGTCAACTATACAGTGTTATGATGGCACGCGGCGCACATCAAACAACAGTAATCGGACAAAATCTAATTGATTGTTTAAAAATGGGAGAGGGAGGACACGGTGATAGTGAATCTGAAGACTTTATTAATGATTTAATTGAAGAATATGATCCAAATCGTGAGTATTATCAAGATTTTGGTCCTCATTTGACAAGAGATCACAATGATATTTATTTACTATCTTCTTATGATAGTGATTATATTAATACATTAAGTGAAGAGCTTATCGTAACCTCTATTGAAGAATTATCCGCAGCTTGGAAACACTACGAATGGATATTTAATATGGTATTATATCCAAAAAATAGACCATTCGCAATGGCATGTACATACGCAATGCGTTGGCGAAAGCGTATTAATACAAAGCAACGACTTCGTGTGATTAAACGTAATGATATTATTAAACAAGATTTGATGGCGGCAGCATGGCATCCAAATCGTATGATGAATTGGTGCTTAGATAATGAAGAACACAATGAATTGTCTAAGAATGGCTGGAAGTAAACTTTACTTGAGTGACTCATTACATTTTATATTTTTAAAAAATGATATTTAACTAATACATCATTTTTATGAATTAATATAATGCTATCAAAAATAATACAGGATGCCAAACGAGAATGGATTATAAATGTAATAAATCACCCACCGAATCAATGGTTATGGAGCTATTATGCGAATTCAAACTCGAATATAACCTGGGATATTATTCAAGCGTGTCCAAATAGACCATGGAATTGGATGGTTCTTACGAATCATAACCCGAATATTACTTGGGATATTATTCGTGAAAATCTAAATAAACCATGGGATTGGAGTAGTTTATGTTTTAATAAAAAAATTATAAATTGGGATATCGTTCAATCTAATCCTGATATACAATGGGATTGGCGTACATTAGGAGCAAATGAAAGTATATCATGGGATACTATTTTAGAAAACCCGGATAAGCCATGGGATTGGTCATGCTTAAGTTATAAAGATGATAATATTCGATGGGACATTATTGAAAAATATTCTAATAAGCCATGGGATTGGAGACATTTAAGTTCGAATCTAGATCTTACTATTGACATCGTTAAAAGGTATCTAGATAAGCCTTGGAACTGGGAAGAATTAACAAAACATAAAAACATGACTTGGGAAATCATTCAAACAAATAAAGATTTGCCATGGACAGAAAGAGAATTAAGTATAAATCCAAATATTACTATGGAAATTGTTGAGACACATCCTGAAATACAATGGGTAATGTCATATCTTAGCTCTAATAAAGGTATATCTATTGATGATATATTATTACACCCTGATAGGTTATGGTATTGGCAAATAGTAATAGGGAATCATGACATACCATGGGAGATTATTCAGGATAACCCAAATATTCCATGGGATTGGAATATGCTTAGTGCGAAAAATCCACAAATAAAAAAGGTATCTCTTGGTGATATTTTAAAAGAAAACCCAGATAAGCCATGGTGTTGGACACGTTTAAGCTATAATATGGGAGTTACATTTAATGATGTTATTACATTTTTAGAAAAGCCATGGAATTGGTATCATTTGAGTAAGAATCCTAATATTACATGGGACATTATACAATCAAACCCTAATTTACCTTGGAATTGGGACAGTGTAAGTAGCAATAATAATATCACGTGGGATATTATTAAGTCAAATCCAAATTTACATTGGAACTTTCGATATTTTTGTTATAATCCGAACATAACTTCAAATATTATTGAAGAAAACCCTGATAATCCATGGGATATTTACAATACACCCGCATATTATAATATTCGTCTTACTTTACCTATGACGAATATTATACAAATAGCTCAACAATATTTTGCCGCGTGTAGAATTCAGAGAGTTTTTAAAGAGTCTTATTATAATCCAAATTATAAAATATGTCGTAATCGACTACGACGTGAATTTAAAAATATGAAAGATGATTTTTGATTTGACGTTAATTATTCATTTGTGTTACAAAGGTATTAAGTAATTTTTCACCCGTACCATTTGCTCTTGCTTTTGCCTTTACCTCAATAGTTGAAATGAGGTATTTTTTAATCCATTTACTTGCGATTGATAATAATTCAGATGCTCTTTCTAAATTTATGTTTCCTGTTGTGGATACTAATACATTTGGAATGTCAGTAGCCTCATCTTGTTCTACAAGTGAACGATATGGAAGCTTAGAGTAAGATCCTTGCGCATTGAAAGCATCATCAATTACTATCTTTTTTCCAATTAGCTTGCCACACATTGAAATATGAAGTTTTGTTCCTGCGGTAGGTTTTATTGTAATATCAAGGAAAACACGTCCATCAAGTGGCATGTATAAAAATGTTTCATGACTTTCAAGTAACAAACCTAATTCAATGGTTATTATATCAGAACGTAATAAGATAGTAGTATTTCTTATTTTTCCTAAGGGTGTATCATCGTTCATTACATCGGTATCAGATTTGGCATGTGTAATTGAATATTCGTAGGTTTTTAGGAGGTTTGGTATTTTTTCCTGATCATAATCCTGGGGATACGCATCAGAATCACTTTTAAATTTTTGAATCATTGGTACAAATTCGAATTTTTCAATTTTGAATATTTTTGCCATTTGCGCTTGGTCTTTGATACTACTTCGATTTGCGTGTTGAATAATTTTTTCAATTGCATTTTTGGGTAAATCATATAATGCGTTTACGTCGATTGTTATTGTTTGAGATAATTTGTTTGTGCTGCTGCGCGGAGCCTGTTTTTGTGCTGATTTATCCATATATTCTTTCATAATTTTTGTTAGCTTATCAATTTTACTGGATCTATCAAGCTTTGTATCAGAAACAATATTTGTAATACGTGTTTGATATTCTGGTTTTGTTACTTGAGGTTTATCAGGGTTTTCTAAAATTTTTTCGGCGAGTTGTTGTGCTAAAGTTTTAGGTTTTTTGCGTACAGTAGAAACTGTAGTCGTAGGGGTGCTTAAATCTTTGACAGATACTGGGATGGTACGTGACCGTGTAACACGACCTGATGTAGATGCTTCTGTAGATGGTGTGCGGGTAGATGACATTATTATCTAATAAACCTTTAGAAATTTAAATGTTATTGATAAATTTTTATTAGAAAAAATGAGATTAATTTTATTTTAAATAACATCATCTATGTCTCTTTTAAAAAACATTGAAGTTGCGCAGCATGATTGGTTGCTTGAACAGTTACGAAATCCAAATATACCATGGGATTGGAATGGATTAAGTGCGAACATAAACATAACATGGGATATCATTCAAGCATTTCCTGACAAAGATTGGTGTTGGTTAAAATTGAGTTTAAATCCAAATATAACATGTGATATTATCGAAGCAAACATTGGTAAGCCATGGGATAGATATGGTCTTAGTTTAAACCCAAACTTAACATGGAATTTTATTCAAGCACATCCTGAAATATCGTGGCTTCCTATGTTTTTATCTAGACATAAATGTATTACATGGGATATTGTTCAAGCAAATCCAGATAATCCATGGAATTGGGAAGGTTTGAGTGAGAATCCTAATATAACATGGGACATTGTAAAAGCGCATCCCGAAAAATCATGGCATTATGGATTGTTAAGCAATAACAAAAGTATTACATGGGAGATTGTAAAAGAAAATCCGGACAAACCATGGAACTTTTCGATTCTAAGTTTGAATCCAAATATTACTTGGGACATTATAAAAGCGAATTCTGATAAGCCTTGGGATATGACTGCAATAAGTGCACGTTCATTTGTAACGATTGAAATTGTTAAAAAGTATATTCACATGGATTGGAATTGGATAACTTTAACCCGAAATAAATCCATCACAATGAGTATCATATTGGCGAACATGAAACCAATTCCACATAAATGGTGGAATCGATGGGGATGGAAAACACAAATTATGCCGTGGTATTGGATTTCATTAAGCGAAAATCCAAATATAACACTTAAAGATGTAAAGGCAAGTCATGCCAAACCGTGGTGTATTTATAAATTATGTTTTCATCCAAATTTTTCAATGGAAGACATTATTGAATGTATAAATATTTGCTCGAATCCAGCAGATAAATACACATCTAAATTCAATTATTATCGTTCTTATAGTAAAAATCAAAACTTAACACTTTCAACTATTTTATCTCAACCAGATATGTCATGGGATTGGCTAGATATAAGTAAAAACCCAAATGTTACAAAACTGCCAAAATCAAATATAGTTCAAATCATACGTCGTTTTACAGCAGTACGTAAAATTCAATCAGCTTTTTTAATGGCTTATTATAATCCAAATTATAAAATATGCCGTAATCGCCTAAAACGCGAATATAATATTATGGCAGATGAATTTGATCACAATGCTTAAAGATATAGATTGTATAATTTTTGTAATAATGGCTTTACAACAAGCCGTAGAAGCAGCACAGCATGATTGGATTGTTCATAAGTTTTCGGATACCTCGATCCCATGGAATTGGAGGCAATTGAGCCAAAGTCCACTTATTACATGGAAAATTGTAGAAGCGAACCATGACAAGCAATGGTGTTGGTATAGCATGTGTAGTAACCCCAATATGTCAATTGATTATATCTTAGCAAACCCTGAGTTGCCATGGTGGAATTGGGCGGCTATTAGTGAACATACTAATATAGTACTTGATATCATTAAAGCAAATCCAAATATACCATGGAACTGGATACTGATAAGTCAGAACCCGAACATAACATGGGACATTGTTCAAGCAAACCCTGAGCTACCTTGGGCTTTTCAAACATTATGCTTAAATCCAAACATGACATGGGATATCATTCAAGTTTATATATTACAAAAAAATGTTCATTATCCTCTTCACGACGTTAAGTGGAATTGGTATTGCTTTTGTATGAGCGGAAATGTAACGGATGATAATAAAAAGCTTCATTCGAACCCTGTTTTGCCATGGGATTGGCACTCTTTAAGCTATAATGATCATATTACATGGGACATTGTTCAATCTCATTTAAAAAAGCCATGGAATTGGGCGGCATTAAGTAAAAATAAATGTGTAACGTGGGAAATTATTCAAAAGTATCCAAGAAAGCCATGGAATTGGGTAGATATAAGTGAAAATCCAAATATAACATGGGATATTGTTAAAGCAAACCTTAATAAAAGATGGAACTTTTACGCATTAACGTACCATCCGAATATTACTTGGGATATAGTTCAAGCCAATCCTGATTATCCATGGGATAAAAGCTTTGTAAGACCATATCAAGAACACTTGCTAACATTACCTCCTCAAGAAGTTGAAAAAACGATATTACACATTATTTCTGCGCGAAGAATTCAAAAAGCCTTTAAAGAATGTTATTATAATCCATCATTTCAGTTATGTCGTAGACGATTACATCGCGAATTTGAAAACATGAAAGACGATCTTTGATTAGAAAAAATGAGATTAATTTTATTTTTAATATTATCATCTATGTCTCTTTTAAAAGCCATTAAAATTGCCCAGCATGAATGGTTGTTTAAACAACTACAAAACCCAAATATACCATGGAATTGGTGGGCATTAAGTAGCAATCCAAATATAACATGGAACATTATCCAAGCTTTTCCAAATAAAAAATGGGATTGGGAAAGAATTAGCTATAATCCAAATATAACATGTGATATAATTGAAGCAAACCTAGATAAGCCATGGTATGGAATAGGACTTGGTTATAATCCAAATATGACTTGGGAGTTTGTAAAAGCTCATCCTGAAATTGAATGGAATATGTTTGGATTAAGCAAACATAAGTGTGTTACATGGGAAATCGTAGAGGAAAATCCTGATAAAAAATGGGATTGGTACACGTTAAGTTGTAATCCAAACATTACTTGGGAGATTATTCAAGCCAATCAGAACAAACCATGGAACTATGATAGTATTTGTGAAAATCCGAATATAACATGGGACATTATCGAAGCACATCCACAGCATCCATGGAATTATCGTAGTCTAAGCGCTCATTCAATTATCACTTGGGAAATTGTAAAAAATAACATGGATAAAACATGGGATTGGAGACGGTTAAGTGCTAACAAAAATATAACTTTAGATATTATTAATAATAATATGCCATATATGAGAAATTCCTATATTTCATTTCAATGGTGTGTTTTAGGTCTAAGCAGCAATCCAAACATTACCCCCGCATTTCTTAAATTACATCCTAAACAAAATTGGTATGATAGTGAATTTAGTGAAAATCCTAATTTTTTTCCAGATGACTTTTTATATTATCATGATATTAGTGATAATCCTAATTTAACATTAGAATATGTGATCGATTGTAAATATACCGATTGGGATTGGTGGAAACTAAGTTTAAACGCAAATATTACAAAAATACCGGATATTGAATTTAAAAAAATTATACGCAAGTACTTTGCCTCACGTACTATTCAAAAAGCCTTTAGAGAATCTTATTATAATCCGTCATTTAAGTTATGTTGTAAAAGATTGCGACGCGAATTTGAAAATATGAAAGACGATCTTTGATTAGAAAAACACTTATATTTTAATACCAATTAAAACAACACCATCTCGTTGTTGGGTTGCGAGCGATACATATTGTTGATAAATTTTTACACCTTCTTCAACGGTTATTCCAGGTAAGGGTAGCACTTGATCCAATGGTAGCTCTGTAAGTGCCTCCTCGAACGTTTTGTATCGGGTAAGAGATGTTATAATAACTTGATAATTAGGTAAAGTTGCGTCTGTATGATGTGATATAGATATAATTTCACCTATGCTAAGATTTAATATGGAAGGTAATGCTCGACGACCTTCATATAATTTCTTTCCATCTCGCACAAGTTCATACCATGGACTATTTAAAGTAAAATGCCGCATATAATTATTGTTATAGTTATTTATTTTTAACTCAAGAGATTAAGTAAATTATTTATAATATAAAACACGATCTTTGATTAGAAAAAATGAAAGTTATTTTATTTTTATTATATCATTATGTCTCTTTTAAAAGCCATTAAAATTGCGCAGCATGAATGGTTGCTTGGACAATTACAAAACCCAAATATACCATGGAATTGGTGGACATTAAGTAGCAATCCAAATATAACATGGAATATTATCCAAGCTTTTCCTGATAAAAAATGGGATTGGTATTCTGTGAGTTGTAATGAAAATATAACATTAGAGATTGTAACAGCAAATCCTGACAAGCCATGGAGTAGTAATGGATTAACTTACAATCCAAATTTAACATGGGAATTTGTAAAAACTCATCCTGAATTAAAATGGAATATAATTGGGCTAAGTGAACATAAGTGCGTGACATGGGATATTGTTCAGGCGAATCCACATATGGGATGGATATGGTATACATTAAGTCATAATCCAAATATTACATGGGAAATTATAGAGGCTAACCCTGATAAACCATGGTGTTGGTCTGGTATAAGTCGTAATAAAAACATTACATGGGAAATTATAGAGGCTAACCCTGATAAACCATGGTGTTGGTGGAATTTAAGTTCTAAACTAGATATAACTTGGGAAAAAATAATAAATAACCTAGATAAAAAATGGGATTGGACTCAAGTAAGTGCTAATAAAAATATAACATTAGATATTATAAATGCGAATATATCTAATTCTAAATATCCATTGTGTAATGTAGGATTAAGTAAAAATCCGAATATTACTCCAGCATTTGTAAAAGCACATCCTAATCAAAAATGGTATTATAAGGAATTATCTCAGAATCCTAAATTTTTTCTAGATGATTTAATAAAATATGAAAGAACTTGGTTAATGTATGATGTAGAATCTTATAATCCGCATATAACATTAGAATATGCTTTAGCTCGTAATAAAGATGATTGGTGGAATTTAAGTTTGAATAAAAATATTACAAAAATGCCGATTATTCAGCTTTCTAAGGTTATACGTAAATACTTTGCCACGCGCACTATTCAAAAAGCCTTTAAAGAATCTTATTATAATCCATCATTAAAAATATGTCGTAAACGACTACGACGTGAATTTGAAAATATAAAAGACGATCTTTGATTAGAAAAAATGAAAGTTATTTATTAATCTTTTTGAAACCATTCATGATCTTTAAGATGATTTAATTCATAGTGTTTATTATTATAAATATAATGATCACAACCATCGTCTGTTTGGATAGTTAAACCACCAATATAAGGTATCCATTTTTGATTTATAATGTCAAAAGTAGCTTTCATTAATTCATTCATTTCGATACCATATTTTAGATATAGTTTTTCAGCATAAATTTTATTTTTTTCAATTTTAAGTGATTCATTTATTGTTGTATTTTGGTCACTCCACCAAGACATATTTGATTATTAATATATTTAACTATTGTAGTTTTTAAATGGCGTCAAATGATAAAAAACAATCGCCAAAAAGTAAAGTATTTAATATATTTCAAAATCAAGCAGCTTTGGAAAAAAGTGGATTAAATTTAACAAAAGCGCTTGGACAGCTTTCTGTAGCCGATAAAAAAAATATATAATTCATTAAAAAGTTTAAAAAGTAACGACACATTACAACAAAATATAGTTGAAGCAAAAGCAATACATGAAGCAAGAAAACAAATATATAAATCGGAACCACCTGTACATGCGATGAATTCATTACAAGCAATACGTGAAGGTAACATATGGAAACGTGAATTTATTAATTTACAAAATAAAGAAGGGATTAAAAATGAAAAAATATTATTACACTCTCTAACGGTAATTGAGCGTTCTACAATAGAAGAAATTGTAAAACACATGCACCCTTGGACGATAAATTTTGATACTTTAAAAACTCCACTGTTATATCATTTACCAAGACAAAAATTATTATTTATACTATTTCCCGAAAATGTTTCAATCAGTTTACGTAAGAAAATTTTAAAAATATCTAAAGAAATATATCCAAATGGTGGAATATTACGTACATATAAATATCCTGAAAAAGTAATATGCTACGTTTTTCTATTTCAACTTGATTTAAAACTTCAAATTAATTCACAATCAGGATCCATATGATTTTCATTGAGGTTTCCGTTTTATTTAAAGTTATAATAAGTTTTTAAATTATATTTATATAAAAATGTCTCAAAAATATATTCCCTCATGGGAATCATCAGAGCGACCTCGAATAAATTCCGATTTGGATTTTCCATTTGAGTTCGCTTGGGATTTACCTGGAGCAAACTTTATGCTAGAATCAACATATAAACTACCAAATATAAACTATTTTACATCTCCAAGTATTATTATTGATGGTGGGATAATAGACATTTCATATCTTCCAAAGCATTCTATTGACATTGATATAGACAATGCTGAAATTGTATATAATGATAAATGTATATATTTGGAGTGCGAATATATTTCCATATCTGACTGTGTTATAGAGTCTTTTGATATAAAAGAAATGTTTCCAAATGCTAAAATTGTATTATCGAATGTTAAGTGGGTTTAAACGAATCTTTTTTGTTATTTAATCGAAATTATTTATTTTTTCAGAATACTTATCCAATGCTTCATCAAAATTAATGTCTGGGAAAAAAGCTTCTTTATGTTTTAATCTAATTTTATGTATACTATCTTCTTTTGACATGCCGGTTGTCATAAAAAATGCTGCTACGGTTGCCGCACTTCGTTGTCTTCCCATTTGGCAATGAATGAGAACATCACGAGACTGGAGTATATGATTTAATATAGTATCCATCAACTCATCTGTCCAATATTTGACGATGATTGATTGTTGTTTAGGATCCTCATTATCTTCAACGGGTATTCTAATATTTGTACTATGATCACTAAAAAAGGGAATATGATTTGTACAATTTATTACTAGAGATGTAGATGCTGGAACATGTTCAGCAGCATTATAATTTCCCAACCACAAATGGGGAATAATTTCTGTCGACATTTTGATGTATAAATGTTGTAATTAAATACATTAACATATTTCATTTTTTATAATACTTGTTCAATATTTAAAGAGTTAAATAATATATATTATTAATAGTCTATTATATTAAATGGGTTTATATTCTGAATATGGTATTGAATTTTGTGCGATAATAGATAACAAAATAATTATAATTGTACCAATCAAAGAATTGGATGAACGTTTATTAGGATCAAAATATTATAAAATTCGTAAGCAATTTTATCAAGATCATAAATATAAATCATGGAGAGAGAAAATAGATAATATTGATATTACATTAACAAATATCGAAAAAGATAAACTAAATATCATTTTAGAAGATAATAAAAATAAAGTGATTGAATATGGTTGGTATGATGTAGGTTATATAGGCTCTTCATTATCATAACATTAAATGAAGTAAGTATTATTTAAAAATTGACTTTACAAAGAATGTATTTAGTTTTTAATATGGGTTTTAAAACTTCTTATCACGAATGGATTGTAAGTCATCTCACAAACCCCTTTTTTGAATGGAATTGGCAACAAATAAGTATAAATCCATGTATGACAATGGATATTGTAAATGCATTACCAGATAAGCCATGGGATTGGGAAGGTTTAAGTAGACATCCAAATATTACTTTCGAAATCATTCAAGAAAATCGTAATAAGCCATGGAGCTGGTGGGCGCTAAGTCAAAATCCAAATATAACGTGGGATGTTGTTCGAAAGAACCTTGATGAGCCATGGAATTGGTATTATCTTTCATTTAATAAAAAGGATATCGCATGGGATCTCGTAAAAGCATACCCAGACCACCCATGGTGTTGGGACTTTATGAGCAATAAGAATGATAATATTGATTGGGATGTTGTGAGAGAAAATCCAAGTAAGCCATGGCATTACGGTAAACTAAGTAGCCGCCGCGATCCCATTCCATGGGATATTATTCAAGCAAATCTAGAAAAGCCATGGAATTGGGAGCTTTTAACACAAAACATAGGTATTACATGGGACATTATTCAAGCAAACCCAGATTTACCATGGGATTGGTCGGTGATGAGTCTAAATCCAAATATTACATTTGATATTATGAATGCAAATCAAAACAAGCCATGGCGTTTAAAGTATTGTAGACTCAGTCACTTATTTGAGATTTCACGTGAAGAAAATGTTTATAGTGTTCGACGCTTTATAGCTGCTCAAAAAATTCAAAGGGCATTTAAAGAAGCTTATACCAACCCTTTATTTAAATTATGCCGTAATCGTTTACAGCGTGAATTTAATGATATGATTACCGAGCTTTAAAATACACCGTTTAAAGATTATGAAATATATATATTTATATTATTGGAATGCAATGTCACTTTTAGATTTTGTTAAAAGCGCAAAAAAAGAGTGGATTTTAAATATATTAAATGATACTTCATTTCAATGGGTTTGGAGTCGTGTAAGTAAAAACACAAATATTACATGGGATATTATTCAAGCCAACCCAGATAAGCCATGGGATTGGTATTATTTAAGTGAAAATCCAATTATAACATGTGATATTATTGAAAAAAACCCAGATAAGCCATGGTATTGGCTTGGGTTAAGTCGTAATCCAAATATAACTTGGGATTTTATCCAAGCTAACTTAGATAAGCTATGGAATTGGTCTTTATTAAGTGAGCATCCAAACATAACATGGGATATTATTCAAGCCAATCCAGATAAACCATGGGATTGGTTATGGTTATGTAATAATCCAAATATAACATGGGAGATTGTACAAGCGAATCCAGATAAGCCATGGAGTTGGCATAATTTAAGTGGCAATGCCAATATAACATGGGCTATTATTCAAGCCAACCCAGATAAACCATGGAATTGGTATCGAATAAAACAAAATTCAAATATAACATGGGATATTGTAAATAATAATCCAAATAAGAAATGGTCTTGGAAAGCCTTAAGTATTAACCCTAATTTAACATGGGATATTATAGAAAAATACCCAAATAAACCATGGGATTGGTATAGTATAAGTTTACATCCAAATATAACATGGGCGATTGTTCAAGCAAACCCAAAAAAACCATGGAATTGGGAAAGTTTAAGTTGTAATCCTAATATTACATGGGATATCGTTCAAAAGAATCCAAGTCAACAACGGAGATGGAGTTTATTAAGTATTGTAGAGCAAATTAAAGGTTCACATAGAATTCAATGGGACTGGGAAGGGTTAAGTAATAATCCTAATATAACATATGAAATCGTAAAAGAAAATCAAGATAAGGCATGGCATTGGAGTGATTTAAGTAGAAATCCTAATATTTTAAACCTTCCAGTCACGGAAATTAAAAGAATTGTGCGACTTTTTACAGCTGTACGGAAAATTCAGAGAGCTTTTAAAGAAGCTAATTATAATCCAGCATATAAAATGTGTCGTAATAGATTACAATTAGAATTTAATGATATGATAAATGATTTACACAAGTGATAGTAATAGTGATAGTAATATGTATATGATATAAAGTTTTAATAGGTATGTTATATTATTGGAATGCACAATGTCCCTTTTAGAATTTATTAATAACGCAAAAACTGAATGGATTATTAACAAACTAAAGGACACTTCAATTAAATGGGATTGGTGTTGTGTAAGCAACAGTTTCTTTATAACATGGGACATCATACAAACAAATCCAGACATGCCATGGGATTGGTTACATATAAGCCGAAATCCAAATATAACATGGGATATTGTTCAAGCTTATCCGGATAAGCCATGGTATTGGTATGGTTTAAGTGAAAATAAAAATATCACATGGGACATTATAAAGGATAATTTAGATAAGCCATGGCACTGGGATGCTTTGAGTTGTAATAAAAATATTAATTGGGATGAAGTAGATGCGAATATGCCATGGGATTGGGATTTTTTAAGTTCAAACCAAGGCATGACGTGGAACTTTGTTCAAGCAAATTCAGATAAACCATGGAATTGGAACTGGAGAGGGCTTAGTAGAAATCAATGTGTTACATGGGAAATTGTCAAGAAGCACCCTGACAAACCATGGGATTATGAGGGATTATGTAGAAATCCTAATATAACTTGGGACATTGTTCAAGCCTATCCAGACGAGCCATGGGATTGGTATGAGTTAAGTAGAAACGAAAACATTACATGGGAAATTGTTCAAGCACATCAAGAGAAACCATGGGATTTACCAGCTTTTAGCAGAAAAAGGTGTATTACATGGGATATCGTAAAAGAAAACCCAAATATTAAATGGGAGTGGTGGGCTCTTAGTGAAAATCCATGTATAACATGGGACATCGTTCAAAACAACCCAAATAAACCATGGGATTATGAGTGGTTAAGTTATAATCGAAATATTACATATGATATTGTAAAATCGAATCCACAGATTCAATGGTTGCCTTATTATTATGCTCGTGAGGAAAGTCTGTTACATTTACCTGAAGCAGAAATTGAAAAAATTATAACACATTATTTTGCTGCCCTTACGATTCAACAGCAATTATTAGAGTGTTATTATAATCCAGAATATAAAATGTGTCGTAATCGATTAGCATTAGAATTTAATGATATGATAAGTGGTTTACATTAATAATTATAATTTATATATGATATAAAGTTTTAATAGGTATATTATAATAATATTAAAATAAAATGGAACTTTTTAAACTCATTGAGCGTGCGAAATATGAATGGATTATAAGTAAATTAAAAGATTCTTCTATTAAATGGAATTGGAGTCTTTTAAGTAAAAATCCAAATATAACGTGGGAAATGATAAGCACAAATCTAGATATGCCATGGAATTGGTTAAATATAACCCGTAATCCAAATATAACATGGGATATTATTCAAGCTAACCCGGATAAGCCATGGGATTTGCATTATTTTAGTTTTAATCCAAACATTACATGGGAGATTATAAAAAATAATTTAGATAAATCATGGTGTTGGTGGGCTTTAAGCAGTGATGAAACAATTAAATGGAATCAAGTAGATGCGAATATGCCATGGGATTGGGATTGTTTAAGTTCAAACAAAGGTATAACATGGGACTTTGTTCAAGCGAATTTAAATAAACCATGGAATTGGAATTGGAGAGGGTTAAGTAGAAATAAATGTGTTACATGGGATATTGTTACACAAAACCCTAACAGACCTTGGGATTATGATGGATTAAGTCAAAATCCAAATATAACATGGGAAATTGTACAAGCGAATCCAGATAAGCCATGGCGTTGGTGTGATTTAAGTAGAAATCCAAATATAACATGGGATATTATTAAAGAAAACCTAGATAAACCATGGGAATGGTGGGCAATTAGTTGTAATTTAAATATAACTTTTAAAATTATTCAAGAAAATCCAGACATGCCATGGGAATGGTGGGCGATTAATACTAATCCAAATATAACTTTAAAAATTGTCCAAGAAAATCCAGACATGCCATGGAACTATGAGTGGTTAA
>Ga0209353_10001187_pt1 | contig 14961 bp, 22 predicted proteins | sample LauGreSpBDMM15SD_2_FD_187561 | JGI IMG/M metagenome (GOLD analysis project Ga0209353, IMG submission 187561) | Freshwater lake microbial communities from Lake Michigan, USA - Sp13.BD.MM15.SD (SPAdes) (version 2) | ecosystem: Environmental > Aquatic > Freshwater > Lake | place: Lake Michigan...
TCGATGGCTCAATGAAACATACAAAGGAGTATTAAATGATACACGCCAAACCAGTAGTTGATAACGAATATTGGATCTTGAAAAAAGATGACCAGAAGATTGGTAACATCCAGGCAGTCAACGATGGATATCAAATCACAATTGAGAACAAGGTTGGAGTGTACAAGACTATTCCTATGTTGCGCAAACGTGAGAATGTGGAATTTGAGCCAGCTGAAAAAGTAACCAAACCTGCGGCAGACCTAGTACACGGCTACAGCACCGGATGTCGAACATACAATCCCATCTGGGATGTGAAACACAAGCTACCCTTGTTTACCAAAAACAACAAAAGCAAATCTTGGTTTGCGGCTGGATGGTATATGGTCAAGCAACATCGCAACTGGAAACCTATTCATAATCCCAAACTCATTGTACTTGAACGCTATAAGTATCAAGGACCTTTCCACTCTAAAGAAGAAGCCAATGCCAAACCCATTTCGTGATCAAGAAAAATTCATGCTGGCCTGCGATCAAACTGTGGGCAAGTTCAATCAAAAACAATACAACCTATATCGTGACCTTATTTCTGAAGAGAGTGCAGAACTCAATGCCGCAGTGGCACAAGGCGACTCGGTTGAAGAATTAGATGCCCTAATTGATATCTTGGTTGTGACCATTGGCGCTATCCATTCCCTAGGTGCAGATGCTGAAGGTGCTTGGAAAGAAGTCATGCGCACTAACTTTGCCAAGATTGATCACGACACTGGCAAAGTTCGCAAACGTGAAGATGGCAAGGTATTAAAACCAACAGGATGGACGCCTCCTGACTTAACCCCGTACCTAAATAAGTAATTGTATGAGCTTGCATATTAATCGATTCGTTGACAGTATCAAAGCACATGAGTCTAGAGGGCAAAAAGATTTTACTATGCCGCTCAAAGATGCCAAAGATCTACACGCAGACATTACCAAATTGTTGTTGGTGCTAGAACAACTACGACAAACAAACGGTAAAACTGATGAAAAAATTCAGGTGGAAATCACCGGTGGTACATTTTAAACTACTCAGTTTTCTAGGTAAATAATACTAGGAGTTTAATGATGAGTAGACCAAAACCCAGTGTGTTAATCGAGCACACAAACAAACAATCTTACAAGACCGAGCAAGTGCTAGCGTCGGAAGGAGTATGGGCAGTTTTCTACAATAACACCCCCATTAACCTCAAAACATCAAACATGCTTACACAGTACCCTGGACCAAAATACAAAAAGGTTAGTTTCTCCAATCCCGGACATGCTATTAACTTGGCTCGCAAACTCAACACGCAATTCAAGACTGACAAGTTTAGTGTGGTGCTGTTGACTCAGGGGGCGCAAGTGTTCCCCAATGCTCAATAAGATTGAATTAACTCAGCAGTTGATTGAACATCTTCGCAGTGATATAGCACTCACACTTGACGAAGCCATGAATGAATGGTGGAAGAATCCCGACAAAGATGCAGGCCTACGGTTAACCGCCGAAGGCTTTTTTGTTTTTGATTCGTTAAAAATTGAGCATTATGAGTTTGATGTTCCTGCAAGTATGCCCGCCATACCCAGACGGTTATTAACTCTGGACAGAAAACTCACCTGTCCATATTATATTTTCCTTGGCAAGAAACCAAAGTTATTATTATTTGGCAGTAAAGAAGCCACAATGTATTCATTATATGGTGATATTGACAAGTTTCTCAAAGGACTTGCTCGCGGATGACTGATATAAATTTTTCTGGATTATGGCAAGTTAATCTAGTAGAACATACTGATCAAAACAGTAACATAATCGATGAAGTATATTTTGAGTTTCGGGGAGAAGCGTTATTGTTTATGAAAATCTATAATGATCCCATACCCGAATCTGGTAATTATACTGTATATACAGGTCCATATAAAGTACCCTAATCGATAATCCCCGATAATATTATTGATAATCCCAATAATATTATTAATAATCCCACTATAATTGACTATAATCCACTATAATTCAGCTTGTTGTTTTTATGCAACGTATGGATTTTGGTTGACCAGAAATGCCCGATTTGCTATAATACACTATGAACTTAAAAAAGCAATCACGTAAAAAGCGCACCGATCGTACACATATCATTTATATGTTGCAAAGCGGTGCTGACTTCTACATTGGTGTCACAGCCAAGACTGAAAGCACTGTTAACAAGAGTGCTCAAGTGCGTTTTAACAAACACGTATATCGCTCACGTTCAGAAGACAAGTCATGGGCACTATATGAGTGCATGCGTGAGCGTGGTGTTGACACATTTAACTTGGTGGTTGTGGATGTTGTACGTGGTAAAACTGACGCTCACAAATTAGAGCGTGAATTGATCCGTGAGCACAAACCCAATTTGAACACTGATGTGCGTGGTGTTGTTTAATTACAACACTACATTTTAGTTGACCAATAATTGCCGATTTGCTATAATATGAACATAGTAAGAAATAAGGAGCCACAAATGACTACAGAATTTACAACTTGGGAAGACATGACAGAACTAGAGCAAGCCCAATGCACATTTTGGGACATGTACAAGGATGCCTACGGTGTTCGCCCACGTGGCGTTGACACCTCTGGGTGGACTCTTGATGACTTTACATCAGAGTTTGTGATCCTAGGTCAAGCTATTGACCGTGAAGAGACTGCTCGCAAGGCGTCCGAAACCAAGGCCGTTGAGATGTTTGAACGCCGTGTTGCTGAATTGCTCAGCACAGGTGCCAAGGACCAGGCCATGGCCATGCGTTGGATTCACGAAGCCGAAGAGACCAATGGTGACAATGATTACCTTGCTTGGACACTGGGCTTGCCCTATCAATATTTCCGCAAAGCGGCTTAAGGAGATCACAATGATTAAAGAACACACACAATCCAGTTATTACGACCAACGCCACGGTGGTCCTTACGATCGTGGCGTCTGTGACAGCTACTACGGTCGTGATTACTGGCCACATTATTTTGTGAGAGACACTCACAAGAGTCCTCGTATTGACATAGATCAAATGACTGACGCAGAAGTTGCGGCCTACGCCGCTGGTTATCGTAACAACGAAGCTACCGGCGACAAAAAGGAGTGGTAAAAATGACAATGCCAGCAGGACGATATTACATTGGTGACTTGTGCTATGTCATGCATCCGGAATGGGACGAGGCATGTGCCATGTTCTTTCCACCTCGGCACGAAGGTCGTGGTGTAGAAGGCGAGTTCGTCTTAAAGGATGGCCGACGTTTTGCCAGCTTTGGCACAGCCTGGGGTGATGGCACATACAACAGCAACATTGGTACCGAACACATGGTGGACTCGGGCTCTATTGGCTGTGTGCAAGTTGAAGACATTCGCGACAACACTTACGACGACATCGAGAGTCTAGGTGCCATTGTAGAATTTACGCAACCATTTGAAGTCAGAAAGGTAAGCCTAGGCCTACTCAGATTTGGACATGTGGATATTGAAACGGATGCTGACTATGACAAAGAATATTGCTAAATTGATTGACAACGGTAAAGTGGCGGTGTTATACTCACCAGGCTTTGGCGCAGGTTGGAGCACCTGGAACAAGGGAGTGCCAGAAATCTTGTTTGATCCTGCCATTGTGAAATTTATAGAGAATGATCAAATGGCAGAGTTAACCACCTATGTCACACTCAAGTATCCAGGACTCTACACAGGTGGCATGAATGACCTGGCGGTGGCTTGGTTGCCCAAGGGCACTGAGTTTCGTATCGGCGAATACGACGGTGCAGAAAACATTGAAATAAAAGATAACACTGATTGGATAACAGCATGAAACGAGCAGACTTTAGTCAACTAGGATGGTCCTCTTACAGATATGAGGCTCTTGCACCCGAGATCACAGACTTCACAGAAGCTCGGGCTGTGATTGCTTATATCAAGTCCTTGCTATGAGAGTGATTGTAAATTCAGCTGAGACCGTGGTACTACCTTGGGAAGAAGGTCTCTTAGAATGGTTGCAGGAACACTACCCTTACAGCCGGTATCAGGTGGTAGAGATACGCCAAATGGGTTGACTATAAATAGTTTTCCTTGTACAATAAAACAATGCGCCTATAGCTCAGTTGGTCAGAGCAGAGGACTCATAATCCTTTGGTCCAAGGTTCAAGTCCTTGTGGGCGCACCAATTTAATTCTAAATGTTAAACTTTACCAAAACTTTAAAACTATATGTGTTCAAAGAGCAGAAGCGTGTTGACCTCACCATACGTGTGAGCGATAACTATGCTCAGGGCTATCACATGACCACAGATCAAATGGCCGACATGCTGGCCAACTGGAACAAAGAAACAGGATTCAATGCAGAGGTCAACGGCCACAACTGGTTGGTAATTAACAAACACCACGCACCGCGGCCCAACTGCGAGCCAGCTAGTTATGTTAGATTTTCAGTGTCTAAGTTAGGTAATAGTCAACACTTTAGGTTGAGTCCATCTGACATGTATGATTTGGAGAAAGACTTTTTCTTTCAAATGAACAATCACATGCACTGGGATTAAAATATCTGGCCATAGTATAATGGATAATACAGTAGCCTTCTAAGCTATCAATCTAGGTTCGATTCCTAGTGGCCGGACCATGCCTTGTTAAATAACATACACTAGGAGAACATCATGGCTTCATTTATCACAGCAGTAAAATCGGCACTAGAGAAAAAACATGCCGCACAACATCCTGATGCAAAACCTGCCAAAGGTTCCAAGTCAGTTAAGAAACCAACAGCACCTGCACCAGTGGGTAAACCTGTTAAGAAGGTCACTGGTCGAGGCGGATAAACAATCTGCGAGTATGGGGGAATAGGTAGACCCAGCGGACTTAAAATCCGCCGCGTAATGCGTGCCGGTTCGACTCCGGCTACTCGTACCAATTTGGAGTAACAATGATCAGTTGTAGTCCTAGTCGTAATACTTTTCAAAAAGAAAACTACATCAAACGATGTGCAGAAAACGGCAAAAAACCCAACGAAGCCTACATCAAAATGTTTGAACAAGCTAATATTAACAAGATGGCCCAAGAACAAGATTCTGAATGGCAACAAAACAACTTGGAGTACGACCTTCGTACCTGTGATTTCATGTTGGCCAAAGTTCGCTCTAGCGAAGCCTATTCACAGAATCTCTATGCGGCCATGTGCAATCGTACCTTTCAAAAAAACGAAGTCTGGGCCACTCTTAAGAATCAAACCTGGAGTTGTAGCTGGCGGTATGCTGGTGGTATCATTGCAGACATGCGAGTACAAGGTGATTACATGGATTGGTACTGCTCGGGCATTGGCGGAGTACTAGGTGGAGTTAGTGAATCTAGTCCAGAAATAGAGGCAGCTATACTAGCTAAAAAAAACTATGTAGCCGAAAGCGTAGTCACTGATGAGATACGAGAAGACCTGTTTCGTCTAGGATGGATTGTGAAGGATGATGACGGTCATGATTGATCTAGTAAGGCATGTTGTTGTATGTGGTCGTACAACAACTCAGCCCATTCAACATGTGCTAGAGGACCAACATGATCATATTCAGTATGTGGATGTCCACGACCAGTGGTCCACTGAAACATGCTAAAATCAGGATCTGTCTGATTTATAAAAGTGTTATTCCACGCATATGAAGTGATGTTGTCCATTTTCACAATGTTCCAACTGCGTATGTCGTTCCACTTTTTTAACCAATTTGGGCATCCATGAAAAAACAAGTGCGGTATTTTTAACAGCTCAAGTTCACAATGTAAATTATAAACTTGATTGTACCAATAGTGTGTCAAGGCAGCAATATAAATGCCGTTGTATTTGACATTCTTTCTAAACTTGGTAAGTCTCTCGGGATATAGTTTATGAGCCTCTGTTGCGGTTAGCTTGTATGTGTCAACTGATTTCCCCACGCCGTTAACAAACCAAGTCTCACGATCAACTTCGGTCCAGCCAATAACCATCATGTCTGGGTATTGATTTTTTTCTTTGCACTGTGACAGGTAACGATGTACCCTTCTCATGATTTCATCATTGCCACATCCAGACTCAGCTAGGTTTACAAACTCATGTCCTAGTTTTTCTGACAGAATTTTTGGAAAACTTTCCTGTGCAGGGTTTTCTAATTCTTCCCCATATGTGTGACTATCGCCATCAAAATAAATCATCTATTGTCCTCGCTGTATGTAATTATGCGGTAGTTAGTGGTTGACAATAATTTGAAAATATGTTTAAATACAAGTTAAGACTGTATGAAGTAGACAGAAAAGGATTCAAGACGCGGGGGCAGTGCCCGCCAGGTCCACCATAAAGGAGCATAATGGAAAATTTCAGCAAGTGGATAGTAATAGTAGTTATTTTACTTTTTATTTTTAACGAAATGACAACTTAGTTTTTTTATGATGGGCCTGACACAGGATCGATTGGGTCAAGAGTACGGAAATGGACAGTCCGGCAAGGTAGAAGCCGTTAGGATTGGGGTAACCCGGTTGAAGACACAAAAACCGTAAATGCAAACGACGAACAGTTCGCTTTGGCAGCCTAAACGCAGCCTAGGGTAGGAAATACCTCGTAACAGAAACCACCAAAAAAGGGCATTTTTGTGCCCTTTTTCATTGACTTCTTAGTACAAACGCTATATACTAGTTGATATTCATTTTATAAGGAAAAATAATGACAACAACAATTACAATCAAAGACAAACCGGTAAACGCTACCTATCAGAACATCACTGGATTAACAGGTGGTGCAGGTGTTGATGCCGCATTTGATGTTACAAAGACCAACGGTGTTTATTCCGTTGTTCTTGACAGCTTGGCAGCAAGTGCTGGTACAGGCTATGTCGCCGGTGATACAATCACTCTTGCTGGAACAGCATTGGGTGGTACAGTAGCCAACAACTTGATCGTTACAGTGGCCACTGTTGGCACACTGGGTAAAGTTGCCACCTTTGGTGTGGTGGGCACTGGTCGTGCAGGCGATGGCACAGTTGATGTTGTTGTGGATGTAACTGGCACTGCGGGTGTTGACACTTACACCATGGGTGGTGCCAGCACAGAGTTCACCACAACCAAAACTGCCGCCAAAGTTACCTTAGCCAGCACACTGGTCAGCAACATGGAATTCAATCTTGCTGATCACGAGCGTGTGGTGTTTACTGACAAAGCCATTGCTTATGATGCCGCTGGTCGTGCAGGTGATGTGTATGCATTGTTAGCCGCCGCACTAGGCACAACAGATGTTACCAACGCATACAAAGGCATTGGTATCCATCTTGCAGATGCTGGATGGACAAACAAAGAACTGGCCACAGCATTGTTGGCCACTGACACATACAAAACCGATGCAGGCGGTGTCAGCAATGAAACATTCATCAAGCATGTTTACAAAAACGTATTTGGTACCGATGCTACATTGACTCAAGTTACCGACTACACAGCTTGGATGACCAGTAGCAATTTGAGCCAAGCAGATGTACTAGTAGCCGCAAGTGAGTTGGCAGCTTTTGAAACCACAATTGGATTAGTAGGGTTAGCAACAACAGGAATTGAGTATACTCCGTTCGTTGCATAAAATGTAAACAAAAGTATTACATTTATAAAAACCCGCACTAGGCGGGTTTTTTATTGGTGGTTGACGCAATATTCGCAATTTGCTACAATAGAAACAAGTTAAGAAACAAGTGTTCTTAGCAGAATCCTTCCAAAGTGAAGGGACTTGCAAAAACAAGTTGACTAGATATAGCCATTGTGTTATACTAGAGACTAGTTAGAAATTAACTAGATGTTCTTTAAAAAATTAAGTTTTTCTTGTAGTAGCCCGCAAGGGTTGCTATATTAAAATGTATTAAAGGTTACCTACACCGTTAGGAACTTTGTGCGAGGACAGTGGGGCCGCCCACGCTCAATAGTCAGAGTTCATGAAGCCGAGCAGTAATGCTCAGAAAAGCGGCGGAGCATGTAGGCAGTAATGACCGTGCAGGTCTATACGAGACGGTCGTATAGGTAGACATAGATGCACAATGGTTCCTTTAGTATTTTTTAATATAGTGATTTTGGTCTGTTCGTATAGAGGTTATTACTGTGGATTGTCTATCCACTTACGGGGGTTCGATTCCCCCACAGACCGCCAAGTTTTGAGAGACACATCGCCTGGATACTTCCTCTTCGGAGCACTAGGTCCTGCAACCGTGGCTCTCCCTTATTTGCTCGATTCGTCTATCGGTTAGGACATCTGGTTTTCATCCAGGCAAGAGCGGTTCGACTCCGCTATCGAGTACCAAATCCCGTTACTATTTTCGTTAAAATAGCGTTTGATTAGCGATAGAGATCCGGTGGCAGAAGACCGTAAGTGTAGGGCTGGAAACTACCCCTCGGAATCTGATAGGCAGTATCCTTCTGCACACAGACATTAGAATAAAAAGGATGGACAGAGTAACTGCTCAATTAAGGGCTTGTGTGGAAACAAGTAGCTTATCCTAACATGGAGATGCCGCCGCAATGGTGTGGCAGGGGACTGTAACTCCTCCGACTTCGGTCACGATAGGTTCGATCCCTATCATCTCCACCAAGTTTTGTAAGACACATGGGTTGACCACAACGCCACGCATCAAGGTAAGGTGTCTGAAGTGTAAGTAGCAGGTTTGGTCATGCTTACACACAATCCCAACGTTCCGGGTGTCTCCGGATACTGTGACCCACAGGATGAGAAGTAGTGTGACAACTACGGGTGGTAGTCTTTGAACCAAAAGGCCGCTGGCAATGCGATAACGATCCCTGTCGGGAAGCGGGTGGAAGGTACGTGTGATGGGTACGATAGCGTCGTATCTTGATGTACTACAATTACCGCCGGGGGATGCAGAGCATTTTGTTTTTATAGTCAAGCATCGATACAGGTATCGTGACGGGACGCTGTCACTATTCGGGCCTAACTGTGCGAGGAACAGGTCCTAACACAACTGCCATTCGCTTGTCAGTGCTAGCTACATTGTTGACAAATCGGCATCTCTCGGTGCTTGACTATAAAAATATGCACAGGTGGCAGAGTGGTCAAATGCAACGGATTGCAAATCCGTAAAGTCGTGAGTTCAAATCTCACCCTGTGTTCCAAAGGTTAAATATCAGCATGAACAAAGATACATTTTGCGTAATGCCCTGGATCGGTGCCAGCATCGGAAACGCCGGGCAACTTACACCATGTTGCGCATACGATGAGAATGCTAGTCTATCATTTGATAAACAATCTCATCATGTTAGAAATTTTAAAACATGGAAGATTGCCCAGTTAGACTCAGTTAGACAAGAATTATTAGACGGAGTTAAACATGCAGGATGCCATCGGTGTTGGGAAATCGAAGAGGCTGGCGCAAAAAGTCCGTTAAACAAGGAACCAGTTGGTAGTATTCAACTGAGTGAACGACAATTTTATAACAACCATTTTGGCGGAGATCTTGATTCGTTTAACCTGGTTGACATTGCTCCTCTTGAACACCTGTCTATTGCGTTTGGAAACACTTGCAATCTTCGTTGCAACATGTGTGGTCCGTACAGTAGTTCAAGCTGGAACACCGAGATTAAACAGAATTTTTCAATTCTAAATCCATTAAAACACCCAATTAACGATAATGAGTTTCTTTGGTACGAGTCAGAAGATTTTAAAAACTTAACTCCTTCCTTGATTGCAAATTTAAGATATGTAAGATTAATTGGCGGAGAGCCGTTGTTTACACCCGAGGCAATTGCTTTCTTGGAGCAATTGTCTCCGTTGGTATATCTTAATATTGTGACCAATGCGACACTTCTCAAAGACAGTGTTTACAAACTATTATCAAAATTTAAACAAATAGATATCATGGTCAGTGTCGAAGGAATCGGCGGACATAACGACTATGTGAGATATGGCAGCAAGTGGGAAACCATTGATGCAAATATCCAACGGCTGAACACTTTACTCAATATTGAGTATTTTAATATCGGGTACATTTTACAACACTATAGTTATTATACGTTGATTCCGGTCCTACAATATTGTGTGAATCATGCGCACATTATACGAGTACAAACAGTAACCTGGCATGATTATCTTGAGATAAACACTCTCATGCCTGCGCAGGTAACTGATTTGCTGGAACAGATTGAGAAATTTATTGTTGATAATCCTGTATTGACCACTGTTGTGCGTGGACAGGATACTCCACTTTATATCACGCACTTAAATTCTGCAATAGAGTATATAAAAACAGTACTTACTAGTCAGTATGCGTTCAATGAAAATAATCGATCAAAGTTTTTTGAATTTACTCGATCAGTGGATTCAATTCGAAAAATAACGTTTGACCAGGCTTTTCTAAATAAGTAATACCTATGGCTGAAAAAATAACATGTTCCATGGTTAATCATGGATTGGGAATAACATGGCAGGGTGTTCTAACTCCTTGCTGTCAGTGGTATCCGGAAGGTGACCAGTCGCTCGAATACCGATGGGATCAATATCAGGAATACAACGACAATGTACGCACTGTAATTCTTAAAGATTTTGATCAAGGGATTCGTCACAGTGGATGCGTAAAATGTTTCCGAGAAGAAGATCTTGGATATACTTCGTTAAGACAAAGAGCCAACGAGTTGCATCCAGAAACTCATACTACACCAAGTGTAGATAATCCCATTTATAACTTTGAGATACGACTGGGTAATCACTGCAATTTAAGATGCATCATGTGCGGCACATATGCCAGCAGTGCTTGGCATCAAGAACGTGGGCAAAATCCTGAGGCATTTGATCGTATCAATATGATACACCAGCACCCACAACCAGACAAGTGGTGGGAGAATCCTGCATATATTGAATTTTTAACTGAAAAACTCAAGGATGCTGTGAGTATCGACATCAGCGGCGGAGAACCTTTTCCACTGCCAAGTACTTGGAAAATATTAGATATTTTGATTGCCAGTAATAATACAGGCGTGAGATTGCAATTCAATACCAACCTCACTCGTGTGCCGCAAGTTCTTGTGGATAAGTTAAAATTATTTACAAATGTATGGATCAGCGTGAGCCTCGAAGGTGTGGGAGCCATGAATGATTATCTAAGATACCCCAGCCGCTGGGAAGAAATTTCTGCAAATATGATTCTGCTTCAAGAGGCACTACCAGGGGCAGTACGAAACATCAATCACACATTGCAACACGCAAGTGTGTACAGTTTGCCGGCTCTGGTAGATTATGTTAGAAGTCGCAACATAGATTTAAGAATAACCACAGTGTCTGGCGCACCTTGCTTGACTGTGGAAACAGCACCCCCTCAAGACTTGAAACGTCTTGCAGACTGGATTGAAACAGTGGATTGGTTACACGATTATCCCTACAGTCAATGGGGAGAAGGGTTATACAATATAATCACAGGGTTAGGAAAAACCACGGTGTTTAACCAAAAACTCTATGATGACTACAGAGAATATGTTAAACTACTTGACAGCATGCGTGGCACAGACTACAATGCAGTGTTTAAGCCTAGTGCTGTTTGATAACAATGTGTCAAAAATTCTTTGACTAAGAGCCCAACTGCTGGGGAACTATAGATCCAATGGCCGCTGAGCGAACGAAAGTTGCGGCAGACTGCTAGTCACAGTCACACATGCTATTGGAAGGAAGCTGGTGTAGTAATACAGCAGGAACCTTTAAACACAAAGCAGTATTGTTATCAAATAAGTATTATCGCGGGAAAGTGTAGTGGTCGCACGTGAGTCTCATAAGCTCACAGATGGCAGGTTCGATTCCTCCTCCCGCAACCAAATAAAAAATCACATGAACATTGTAGTAATTGGTGGCGGCGAGCCAGGTAAATTTGGGCATGACTTTTGTAGTCAGGCAAAAGCACACAGGCACGATGTTCGTGTGCTGTCTCATAAAAAATACGACACATGTAATTCACATCACATGTATGCTGATTTTACTGACCCCGAAGATGTTAGATCCAAGTTTTTAACACTAACAGCATCACTTGATCAAATTGATCTCTTTGTGTATTGCACCAATAACGGTGCGTATCCAGGCAAGACAGATGATTTGATATCTACCAGCCAGGTTAATCGAAGTGCATGGCATTACGCAGTTGACGTGCATGTGGTGATTCCTCACATGCTTTCGTTAGAGACATTGAAAAAAATGAACAAGTCTTGTGCAATAGTGTACATGACCACAGGGTTGTCGTATGACTTTTCTAACAAGATTCACGAGTACTCAAAGTATGTAGGGTATGCAGGACTAAAGGGTGTGCAGAATCATCTCATGAAGGGACTTGCAGATCACAACGACAAAGGTGCCATTTGTACGTCAGTAGCATCACATTTCACGTATGATGATCTGGACAATTACAACATAATATTTGACCGAGTGTACAATTACATAACCAACTTGACTGCGGTCAACAACGGTAAAATAAGACAAATATGGCCCGGTATGGAATCAAAAGATGTAAACTAATTTGCCGATCCTGGTTGACACACAATCATAAATAAACTATAATAGAGACTAATATGAAAAAACAGAACTATTCACTGCAAACGAAATCCATGTTTACACAGGCATCAGCCTGGTCACATGCGAACGGTCGCGTGATTAGCATTCCAGGAGACTCAGGGTCCGTGTAAAGTACAATAGTATTCTACCCAAAGGACCCTGGAACTAAACACTCCAGGGTTTTTCTTTTAGTGCAATGGCAACGAGAGCCTGCATCACTCAAAACTGCAAATGGGCGGCCTGTAGGATAGAGTCTCTTTTGTGAGATGAAAAATTACAGCGTATTAAAGCATTCTTTAAGAACAGGCAGCCTAAGTATTTTAGAGTGCTTTAATACACACATTCGCAAGAGTGTGTCGGGTATCTCTGGTGTAATGGCAGCACCGCGGTCTCCAAAACCGTCAGTCAAGGTTCGAGTCCTTGGAGGTACGCCAGACATGGGCTGTTGGTATAGATGGGAACACAGTAGCTTTGCAAGCTTCAGTCCCCGGTTCGATCCCGGGACGGTCCACCAAATTTTTATAGTAGGCAAGAGTGCCTGCTAAGTAGATTGTCGAGAGCGGGCAGGACGGTAATGCAGCGGATTGCTAATCCGTAGACCGTAGTAATACGGTCACTGGGTTCGACTCCCAGGCTCTCGGCCACATCAATCAATTCCCCAATAGCTCAGTCGGTAGAGTAGCAGACTGTTAATCTGTTGGTCCGTGGTTCGAGCCCACGTTGGGGAGCCAATTTGCCGACTTAGCACAGTGGTAGTGCAATCGCCTTGTAAGCGATAGGTCATCAGTTCGAATCCGATAGTCGGCACCAATTTAGCCCGTTAGCTCAATGGAAGAGCACTCGACTGATAATCGAGCGACAGAGGATCGTAACCTCTACAGGCTACCAATAAATAGACGCATGATTGATTACAAAAAGTTTTGCATTTATCCTTTTAACCAGATTGTTGTAAGAGCACATGGTAGATTAAGTCCGTGCTGCCACAAAATAGGCGACGAAAATTTAAGTCAGATGACTCCCGAAGAGTATTGGACTGGAAAAACCATGTCCAATCTTAGGCAACAAATGCTATCCGGAAATGATGTAACAGAATGCCAATGGTGTTATGACAACGAAAATGCCACTGGTCATAGTATGAGAATGGATAGCCTGAGAATGTTTGATATCAACGAAAATACAGACATTGGCCAACGCATCAAAGAATGGGAAGGGGCAACATTTCCTGAGAGGTTCGAAATGCATGTGGGTAATCTATGCAATTTAAAATGCTTGACCTGCAACGCCGATGATAGTTCGGCCTTTCATGCCGAAAACGCCTCTTTAGGAATCAAGCTAGGGATCATTTATGAATTACCTAACCTGGTATCTGCCAAGCAAGATTTTGACAACGTTCTTATTAATCTTAACAATGGTAAAATTAAACATCTCGATTTGCGTGGTGGCGAAAGTTTACTGGTGCCCGAAGTTTGTGAATTGCTGAGTTGTCTAGATGACAGTGTGTATCAAAATGTCACCTTGCGTCTACAGACAAATACCACGTATCTTAGCACCGAGTGGAAAAAAATTATGTCTCGGTTCCAGCGTATCAAAGTGTCATGTAGTATAGACGCAATTGGAGAACAGCTTACATATATTAGATTTCCAGCTAAATGGAAAGACATACAAAATAACCTATTATGGTATCGTCAACAACCTAATATTGAAACTAATGTAACGATTACTGTAAGTAATTTAAATTTGTTATGTATTGACCAGTTAATAAGGTGGTTATTAGGCTGGGGCATAAATTTCAACTTAAATCCAGTTGCAACTCCTGCAATATTTCAAACAGCAAATATGCCCGGTGAACTACTTGACCTAACAAAACAGCGTCTTGAACCTTTGATCCATATGCTCTATTCGCATGATAAAGCAAATCTTGATGTGTTACAAAAATTGATAGACAACAAACCGTTGAACAACGAGAAATTATGGAAAGATTTTTGTATGTACATCGACCTGCGAGATGCACACCGCAACAATAGAATTTTCAATGCCATGCCAGAGTTTGAAAAATTCTGGCATGGTCTCTAAGACCTTGATAACATCAAGGTTATTGGTTGCTCAAAAAAGCAATCAATGCTATAATACATTTTTAAACAAGGAGAGTCCCGATGGACAGTGATAAGAGTGGGAAGATTTGTGGGACGTTAGCTCAGTCGGTAGAGCAGTAGACTTTTAATCTATTGGTCATTGGTTCGAATCCAATACGTCCTACCATATAAAAACGCATTGACACAGTGTGTTTCTATATGGTGCTTGTCGTCAAGCGGTTAAGACCTCGGATTGTGATTCCGATATACGTGGGTTCGAATCCCATCATGCACCCCAGGATGTATAGCACAGCGGTAGTGCAACTCCTTCATACGGAGTAGGTCAGTAGTTCAAATCTACTTAC
>Ga0209353_10001191_pt1 | contig 14944 bp, 17 predicted proteins | sample LauGreSpBDMM15SD_2_FD_187561 | JGI IMG/M metagenome (GOLD analysis project Ga0209353, IMG submission 187561) | Freshwater lake microbial communities from Lake Michigan, USA - Sp13.BD.MM15.SD (SPAdes) (version 2) | ecosystem: Environmental > Aquatic > Freshwater > Lake | place: Lake Michigan...
CTTTTATTCACACCCGCGCGAAAATAAATGTACTAAATTTTAGACTATATTTGTAAATATGAAAGGAAGGCCACGAATACCAACCGAAATTAAGATTTTGAAGGGCACTGTTGAACGCAGCCGAGAATTACTCGCGCCGATGATCGTTGAATTAAGCGAAGGCGTGCCACAACCGCCCGAGCACTTAAACGCTTTGGGCTTTGAGTACTGGGATATAACTTGCAAGGAGTTAAAAAACAATCATTTGTTAACGGGCGTTGATCTTGGATTAGTTGCCGGGTACTGCAACGAGTTAGGACTTTACAAGAAAGCGTGCGGAATGACAGAGGCCGAGGGGGAAGTTGTGTTAAATCGTTTCGGCGATAAAGTGATTAGCCCCTGGTACGATGTTAGAAGCCGGGCTTTAAAACAAGCTACACAAATGGGGCAACTATTTGGAGTAACGCCAAGCGCGAGGGGCAAGATTGAAACAGGCAAGAGCGCGCCAGTAAGTAAATTGGAACTATTACAAAAATCAAAAATAGCATGAAAAAGAAAATTGAAACAACCGAGCCAGTCGAATTAACCGAGGGCGTAACTTTTAGAATCGAGCCAAGCGGTTTGCATTTTATCGTTAGCCGTAATCAAGGAAGCGGCTTTAAGCCATGTGGCAAGGATGGGCTTTGGAGCGATACGCCGCACCTTTACAGAAACCAATACCTTGCGCAGATAGCTTTAGATTATTTCTTTGCGAATAGCTGAGCAATATATTGAGGGGGTAACTTCTGGGCGCGTAATTGTGTGCGAACACGTGCGCAATGCTGTTAACCGTTATCTGTCCGACAGGGCGGGGGGTTGGGCGTTTAGTGAAAACTACGCGCAGCACGCCATCGACTTTATCGAACAGCTCGAGCACTCGACGGGAGACTATGCGGGCAAGCCGTTTAAGTTGGAGGGGTGGCAGGCGTTTATAGTTTGGAATCTGTTCGGGTTTTTGAATCCCGACGGCTCGCGCAGATTTACGAGGGCTTACGTAGAGGTACCCCGAAAAAATGGGAAATCTACTTTCTCGAGTGCGGTTATGCTTTACGGCTTAATGGCCGACGGCGAAAGTGCAGCGCAAGTTTATTCGGCGGCAACTAAACTCGACCAAGCCATGATGGTATTTGCGGAAAGCGTAAGGGTTTGCCAAAACGTCGACTGGCTTGCGGAATCGTTAACCGTTAACAACAGTGTAAACAATCGGCGGATACTTTACGGGCAATCTGTTTACAAACCTTTGGAATGGAACCCAAGTAAGCAGGACGGACTCAATACGCACTTTGCCGTTATTGACGAATACCACGCGCACCCAAACGATGAGCTTTATAATGTATTGCGCAACTCGATGGGGGCAAGGAGGCAACCGTTGTTATTTACAATTACGACGGCGGGCTTCAATCGTGAGTCGCCTTGCTATAAGCATAGGAATTACTGCGCCTCGGTTTTATCTGGCGCTATTGTAGACGATGCTTTGTTTTCGGTGATCTACACGCTTGATGAAGGCGACGATTGGACCGACTCGGCAAACTGGGCAAAGGCTAATCCTAATTGGGGCATTTCGGTTTATCCGCGTCAATTAGAGCAGGCGCTAACCGAGGCTAAGGAGTTTGTACACAAAGAAGTTGAATTTAAAACTAAACTGCTAAATGTGTGGACCGACACGGCAATGACTTGGATAAATGACTCTACTTGGATGGAGTGCGCCGAGTCTCAACAGTTAGACGGGATTTGTTACGGCGGTTTGGATTTGGCAAGCACTGGAGACTTTTGCGCGTTTACTTTGTATTGGCCCGAATACTCGGCGATTAGGACTTGGTACTTTTTGCCAAGCGAGGCAGCGTACAAAAGAAAGGACGCAGCAGGTGCAAGTATTAGGCAATGGATTGCAGACGGTGTAATTACTGCAACGGATGGGAACGTAACGGATTATAATTTTATTAAAGCGCAAATATTAGATTTGGCATTGGAGTTTGAAATTAAAGATATTGCTTACGATCGTTTTAACGCTTCGCAGCTTGTAATTGATTTACAAAACGAGGGATTGCAAATGTATCCCTTCGGTCAGGGCTTTATTTCAATGAGCTCACCAACTAAGGAACTGGAGCGACTTGTAAAGGACGGCAGACTTAAACACGATGGTAACCCAGTTACGCGTTGGATGATGGGCAATGTATTACTTGCAAATGATCCTGCGGGCAATATCAAGATTAACAAAGCAAAGAGCGGGGATAAGGTCGATGGGCCTGTATCTATTGTAATGGCATTGGGCACGGCTATGCAAGACGCTGCCAAAGAAAAAGAAACAGACTTCTGGTTTATAAGCTTATGAGATTCGTTGACGATTTTATGAACAAGTATTATTTTAACCTTCCTAAGTTTAGAACTTATGAGGACGCCTACAACGCAACCGAGGCCGAGTACCTGGAAAGGTACGGCGTGCCACGCTATAAAAACTACGACGTATTTCGCTCGGCTCTTTGTAGGTGGCTAGCCCAGGGGCGGAATAAATAAGATTTGTTAACACGGCAAAATTTAAGCAGTTGTAATTTGCACCGATGAATTTAAGATTTTGGGAACGGAAAACAGAAAAGCGGTCAATGCTAACGCAGCCCGCGGACTGGTTTGTAAATACCTTAAACAATATTTTTGGCTACCAAACCAAAAGCGGCCAAGCCGTAAATAATACAACGGCGTTAAGCATTGCATCCGTGCACGCTTGCGTTAGAGTTATTGCTGACGGAATCGCGGGGCTAGGTTTGAAGTTGTATAAAGACGATGGGCAAAGCAGGGACCAAATAATAATCCACTACGCCACAGCTTTAACTAACGAGCCTAACCCTTACCAAACAAAATACGATTTTACCAAGTATATGACGAGCCACTTGGCGCTAACTGGTAACGCTTACGCTTTTATTAATCGCGACGTGCGAAACATCGGCATAGAGTTGCACCCAATCGCGCCGCAGTATGTAACGCCAGTAATGCAGGACGGCCTTTTGTTTTACAAGGTTACACTGGCAGGATACCCGGGCATGATCCCTGCAACGGAAATGCTGCACTTTAAAGGAATGTGCGGCGACAATCCGCTAGTAGGTTTGAGCCCTGTAGTATTGCACGCAGAAACTTTGGGTATTGACTTGGCAGCAATCAGCCAGAGCGCAGGTGTTTATAAAAACGGAGTATTGAAATTTTTGTTAACGTCAGACGCGCAGATAAAAATAGATCAAGCAGGGCCTTTGAAAAAATCACTCGACGATGTTATAGACGGGGCAAGCCGTAGCGCTGTGCTTCCCAACGGCATCAAGATGGAGAAATTAAGCCTAAGCCCTGAAGAGGCGCAGTACTTGGAGACCCGTAAATTTAGCAGCGAGGAAATTGCACGAATCTTTGGAGTGCCTGCTTCTATGATAGGCGCAACGGCAGGGATTAAATCAAGCGTAGAACAGGAGTACCAAGATTTTTACGCCCGCACTTTAATGTCTTACGCTATCAACATCGAGCAGGAACTAGCCCGCAAGCTGTTAACAGAAAACGACAAGCTTACATATTACTTTAAATTTAACTTTAATTCGCTGTTGAGAGCTAGCGCCAACGAGCGAGCAGACTACTACAATAAAGGCATCCGCGGCGGCTGGCTTTCTAGAAACGAGGCGCGGGTTTATGAGGATGTTAACGCTTTTGATGGTGGCGACGAATATTTAATTGAGGCCAACTTAATGCCGTCAAGTCAAATCAACGAGTATATGGATGCCAAGATTGCAAATCTTATGGCGACCGCAGACAAAAACAATAACCCAGACGGCGTAAATAATTTAGAAAACAATTAAAATGAAACAAGAAAGGCGCACATTTACGGGCACCGTCCACACCAGAGCAGAGGGCGAAGGCATGCCAAAAGAAATTGGTGGCATCGCTGCCGTTATTAATTCAGTTACTGACCTTGGATATTTTGAAGAGGTGATAATGCCCGGGGCGTTTGACAACGCTTTGAGTAAGGATTACGATATCCGTTGTTTGTTTAACCACGAAGCCGATTTAATTTTGGGCCGCACAAAGGCAGACACTTGCAGAGTATTTGTAAATGGTGACGGGAATTTAGAGTATACTTGGGTACCAGATTACGAGAACCCTACGCATATGAGCGTTGTGCGTTCTATTATGCGCGGAGACATTACGCAAAGCTCATTTGCTTTTACAATCAAAGAGCAAACTTGGAGCGAAAGCGAAAAGTACGGAACTATGGGCAAGCGTAAAATAACAATAATTGAGGATCTATACGACGTGAGCCCTGTAACTTATCCCGCCTATGAGGATACAGAAGCAGACGCCCGCAGTATTGCAGCAACCAGAGACCAAGAGCTTGAAATTGAAGCGGCAAAGCGTAGCAACGCTAGCGCAGATATTTTGAAACTTGCTTTAGCCAGATACACAAACTATTAAAAAAAACAAAAATCATGAATAAAATTAAAGCCCTAAAAGAAGAGCGTGGACGTTTGCTAGGCGAATTGTCTACCCTACAATCTACCATCGAGCGTGAAGCACGTTCTATGGCTGACACTGAAAACAACCGTTTGTCTGAAATCGAGGCTCGTTTGGGCGCGATCAAAGCAGAGGTTGAAACCTTAGAGAAATTGCAAAACCTTGCAGCTCAGGCAGCAGGCCACAGCGCAAGCCGTAGCGAAGAGAAAGAAAAGTCAAACATGGCTAAAGATTACAGCTTCAAGCGCGCAATGGAAATGGCTATCACTGGCCGTCGTGAAGGCGTTGAAGGCGAATTTTCTGCAATGGGTGGTTCTGAATTTCAGCGCTCAGGTGTTAGCGTTTCTGCTCACTCTATCAAAATCCCTTCTGAAGTATTCACACGTGACATGACTGCCACAGGCGGAAGCTCAGGCTCTGAAGGTGGAGTAAATATCCAAACTTCTGTTGGTTCAATTATTGACGTTTTGTTGCCTCGCACAGTATTAGCAGGTTTGGGCGTTCAGCGTTTGAGCGGATTGGTAGGTAACTTAGATTTACCAACAGCATCAACTTTGCCAAGTGCAGGTTGGAATACTGAGAACGGCACAGCTACTGAAAAAAGCCCCGCTTTCTCTAAAATCACTTTTTCTCCGAAGCGTTTGGCTGCTTACATCCAAGTTTCTAACCAGTTGATGTTACAATCTTCTAACTCTATCGACGGGTACGTAAGAAACTGGTTGCTTAATGCTATGGCACAATCTTTGGAAACTGCTGCTATTAAAGGTGGTGGATCTAATGAGCCTGTAGGAATTATCGGTAACGCTAACGTTAACGTAACTTTCGCAGGTGGCGCAACTTCAAACGCAACCAACGCTAACGGAATCGCTCCAGTTTGGGCCGATGTTGTTAACTTGATGAAAGCAGTTGAGAACGCTAACGGTAACGGTGTTGCTTACTTAACTAACCCATTGGTTAAAGCTAAATTGCAAACTACTGCCCGCCAATCTTCAGGTGTTGAAGGTAACTTTATTTGGCCTTCTGGTGGTACTGATTTGAACGGCTACAATGTTCAAACAACTACCTTGGTGCCTAGCAACTTGAGCAAAGGTTCTAGCTCTACTTTGTCTGCAATGATCTTTGGAGACTTCAGCAAAATGGCTATTGCTAACTGGGGTGGAATGGAGTTGACAGTTGACCCGTATAGCGGAGCTACTGCTGGCTTGACCAACGTAGTACTTAACGCTTATTTGGATTGCAACTTATTGAACCCTGCAGCCTTCGCGGTTTGTAAGGACATCGTTGCCTAATAACTAGCCCGCTCGGGGGCGTAAAAGTCCGAGTGCTGCGGGGGGTCTTGACTGTACCCCCCTCGGGCCAAATGTTAGTAAAATTTTTGATTAATCCAACAGGGCACTTTAACCTTAGTTACAACTTGGGCGAAGTGGTAGACATTGAAACAAAGCAAGCCGAGTTATTACTTGAGGCTGGTGCTGTTGAAGTTGTAGCTGCACCTAAGACCAAAAAGAAACCGACTAACCCAGAGACCGAATTAGACGCCGAATAATGTTTAAATCTAGAAGATACACAGCCTTTGCAAATGTAGCCACAGACTACTTGAGTTTAGCCGACGCTAAGCAGCATTTGCGCGTTACGGCTTCCGATGACGACAGTTATATTAGCGGTTTGATTAGTATGGCCGTTGACGCCTGCAGCAATTATTTGGGATACTCAATTAAGAAGGGAACGGCAAAATATGGCTTTGATAGCTTTACGGGCTCGCCTGCGCTAATCAATCCCGTTAACGGCCTCAATATACCTTCTGGCAATTATCTGCGCGTAAATAGCCGCGTGTTGGCTGTGAACTCTGTAAGTTATGTAAACTCTAGCCAAGCGGTAACGGCATTTGCTGGCAGCGATTGGATAGTAGCACCTGACCCAATGGGCAACTATACGCGAAATATCTTTATCAATACAGCGCCCGACTCAATAACCGACGATACGATTAAGTATATTATTGAAGTATCTGAAGGATTTAATCCAGTGGGAACCGCAAGCGTTGACCCAGATACTATTTTCCCAATGGCAATTAAACACGCCGCCTTGCTTTTGGTAGGCCAGTATTACGATAATAGAAATGCTATTGTAGTTGGAACCATCCAAAGCAAAATATCTTTAGGCTTCGAGTATCTTTTAGATCCTTATAAAATCCAAATCATACTATAATGCAGTCGGGATCTATGGATGTATTGGTAAGCCTGCAGAGTTATGCGGAAACTATCGACGCCAATACAGGGGAGAAATTGCAGACGTGGACCGAATATGCAACAGCTTGGGCTCAGCGCGTAGAACAGGAAAGCGGCAGCGAACAGGTCAACGCGGACCGCAGAGAGCATAAGCAAATCGTTTACTATACTATTCGCTTTAATTCAGCGGTAAGCGTTAAGCACAGGATAGTCGACGCGGGGCTTAATCACAACATTGTTAACATTGCAAACCTAGCAAGGAATTTATATTTGAAGTTGCAAACTGAATTAACAGAATGAGCAAAAGCGTTGAAAATATTGCCGAGGTGATAGACGCCTTAAAAGCAATGGGGGTCGAAATCGACAACCCCGAATTTCAGCGCATGCTCAAAGCTCAGGCATTACCAATAATTAGTAGCGCAAAGAATCTAGCGCCAAAGGATAGCGGAGACTTGGCGGCATCCATCGGCTTTATTACTGGAAAGGATAAGGACAATAAAACAAAAGTGCTGATTGGATTGCGCAAAGAATATTACAATAATTACCTCGGCCCGATGTTTGAGTATGGCACTGTTGCACGTATACAGGAAAAGACAGGCCGCTATACTGGCATCATTGAAGCCCGCCCTTTTATGCGCCCGGCATTAGACCAGAACGCGGGCAGAGTAACGGACGGAATTATAAACGGCGTGGATAAAATCCTAGCCAAATTAGCTAAAAAAAATAACTTAATATATAAATAATCATGCCAACCACAGGACCAGTTAACGGCACGCTCATAAGCATCTATAAAGATGTGAGCGGCACACTTAAAAAAATCGCTAACGCGACATCTAACTCGCTCGACATTTCTAAGGATATGATCGACGTAACAAGTAAAGACAGCGCAGGCGCCAAGGAGTTTATTGCCGGCGAGTATGGCTATACTTTGAACGTTGAAGCAATCTTTGAAGATGATTCAAGCGTTGGAGCTTCACAAGTTTCGTACAAGGATTTGGTAACAGATTTGCTTGCGGGTACTTTATTGACTATTGTAATGAGCTCAAACGTAACAGGCGACGAAAAATATAGCGGTACCGCTTTCTTTACATCATTAAGCCTTAGCGCACCAAACAACGACAAAGCAACTTGGACTGGCACCTTGCAGGGATCTGGCGCTTTGACTATTGGCACTGTTGCTTAATAGTATTATATTTGTGCAATGAGCACTACAATAAAAATCGGGGGTGCAAGTCACCCCCTTTTATTTAACATGAATAGCCTTCGTAATATTATGGAGGTTGCAGGCATGGAAACTTTTAACGATTTAAGTCTACAAAAGGACTTAGGCAAGTCTATGGATTTTGCTTTGAATTGCGCGTTTTATGCAATTTTAGAAGCTGCAGAGAATGAGGGCAAGCCTACGCCATTTGCATCTGTGCAAAAGTTAGGAGCTGCAATTAAAAAGTTTCAGGAACTTACGCCCGCAATCGAAGGATTCACCGCAGCAATAACAGAATTTTTTGCACCTGTTGAAGAATCAACGGGGGAGTAACTGCCAAGGGCGACAGCGCCCCGCTAACTTGGCGCAAGATTGAGCGCATCGCTTATGGCGAAATGATGCTAAGTGAAAGGGAGTTTCTACTTTCAACGCCTCGCTTTTGGCGTTTGAAATTGGAAGGGATGCGCGAAGCTCAGCAGCAGCAGTACAGAAACCAATGGGAAGTAACCCGCTGGGCAGTTGCTACTGGCATGGCCCCACACTTAAAGAAACCCATAGAACCGAAAAGGCTGTTAACATTTCCTTGGGAGCAATCCGATTACCTATCAATTCACGACGCTTTAAAACTATATTCGCATGTCTTTGATAAGTTAACCCCAGACGCGAAAGCATGAGCGCACCTATAAAAATAGTCTATTCAATTTTAAGCAATGCGGCGGGGGTCACTTCGTTAGTAGGCACGCGGATAAACCCCGTGAGAATCCCGCAGGAATCAGCATTTCCCGCGATCAGTTATAACCTTGTTTCCGTTGCAGCCAACCCAACCAACAGCGGCCACAGTCGCACAGAGTTTGCACGGGTGCAAGTTAATGTTTATGCAACGAGCTTTGCGGATGCAATCGAGTTGAGCGGGCAAGTTAGGGCGGCGTTTGATGACGCGGTAACGCCTGACACCTATAACGATTCTTACGTGCAAGTAATTGAATATGACGGCGAGAATCACACAGCAGACGACACGGCAGCGTTTGCGGGACTTTACCAAATTTCTCAGGACTATTTACTAAACTATATTTACACTTCGCCCGCGCCTGCTGCAGAGTCTTTTATTCTTTTGGAAAGTGGCGACTTTGTGCTTTTGGAAACTGGCGATAAAATTATAATCTAATGGCTAAAAGTTTAAATATTGTAATTGGCGCAGACATTGAAAAACTGCGCGAAGGGTTTAACAAGGCTATTGCTATAGTTCAAAAGAGCAGCAACCAAATGAGTGCCGAGGTTGCGAAGTCCGCTAAAGGGATGGAGGAACGTTTGGCGGCTATTGCTACGCGTAACCCAACGATGGGAAGCGTAAGGCAGTTAACCCAATTAGCAATGGAAGCCCGGGCGTTAGGTCCAGAGTTTGCCCAAGTTGCTAATGAAATAATTAAACAGGCGGGCCGCATGAAGGACAGCATCGCGGACACGCGTGCGGAGGTTGGATATTTTGCGAGTGATACGCGTCGATTGGATGCGGTGCTAGGTGGAGTGCAGGCGGCGGCGGGAGCCTTTGGGGCAATGCAAGGAGCCATGCAATTAGCAGGATTAGGCGGTAAGGATTTGCAAGCGGCAATGGTTAAGCTGCAATCAGCAATGGCCATCGTCAACGGTTTGACTGCGGTAGGTAATGCCCTGCAGGCCGAAAGCGCATTTCGCCAAGGACTGAGCGCAGCAGCTACTAGCATTTATACAGCCGCAACTAACGGCGCAACAGTAGCGACTAGGGCAATGAATTTAGCGTTAGCGGCAGGGCCTTGGGTGATCCTCACAGCGTCTATTGCAGCCGTTGGATATTTGCTAAGTAAACTTGCAGCAGAAACCGCAGCAGTTGAAAAAAATATTGAGCGTTTAAAAGAAGCACAGGGCGAACTGCTATCTAACGGCGAAAAGAAAATTAAAATAGAGGAGCGCCGTTTGGAGCTTGCAATTGCAACAGCAAAAGCAGAGGGCAAAAGCGAAAAGTTTATTTTAGACTTAAAACGCAAAAGCCTAGAAACTCAAAAAGGATTATACAAACAGGCGGGCGTTGATGCAATGCACTTGATCGCTAGGCGCCAGTCTGATGAGTTAAGAATAACTAGAGGCGCTGCAGAACAGGCGGAGGTTCGTAAAAAATACGAAAAGGAAAGCCTACAAGTTCGCACAACTTTAAACGAGGCTTACCAAAATAAAGTGCACTCGCTCGCACTGGATGAAATCGAAGCGACTAAAGTAGTAGGTAAAGAAAAGATAAAAGTTACAAAGGCTGTTATAGCGGCCACTGAGCAGCTGACCGCAAAGAATACAGGTGGCAGTTTGTTGGCTCCAGTGGATCCGATTGTCAAGCAATCAATGGCCGACGTCTTGGCGGAGCTTGATAAAATCCCGCCTGTATTGGATGACATTAAAAGCGAGCCATTATTTACAGATATAATTGAAGAGGGCCCTGCGGTTGTTGCTACTACCGTAGAGGTAAGCGACGCGTTTAAAACGATGGCAGACCGCAACAGTGCAAGTTTTCAACAGCACGCAAGCGCTTTAAATGCCGCGAATATTAAGACGGCAGAATGGGAAGCAAAAACACGGACCGCGCTAGATGCTGTTAATGCTGCCTTTGCTGAACTACAAATGCAAACGGCTGAGAATATGGCGCAATTTATTGCAGACATGGCAACAGGCGAAGAAGGTGCGGGCAAAAACTTTGGTAAAAATATGCTTGGCGCGATTGCGGGATTTATGGATACTTTAGGTAAGGCTTTGGTAGCTACGGCTATTGCATCTGAAGCCTTTCAAAAATTGTTAATTGCAAATCCTGCAGCGGCTGCCGTGGCGGGTATTGCATTAATGGCAGGCGCAGCAATCGTAAGGAATGAATTAAAAAAGGGACCTAATGTTACAGCCTTTGCCGATGGTGGTATAGTAAGCGGTCCAACGCTTGGCCTTATGGGTGAATATCCTGGGGCAAGTTCTAACCCTGAAGTAATTGCACCATTGGATAAGTTGAAAGGAATGTTAAAGACAAACGACAGCAACGGCTTTGTAGCTTCTACAAGTATACAGGGGCGAGACTTGGCAATAGTTTTGGAACGATATAACAGAGACTCTAGCAGAGGATAAGATGGCACGGATTTATTACGGCTCGTTTAAGAGCATTAACAACGTAACCCACAGGGTTGAAATATGGGACGGACCTACAGGCACAGCAAACAGCGGAGGCACAGAGTTGACGCTTGCAGGTGAAGGCTATGTAATTACACGCAAGGGCGAGGGCGACCCACTTTATACAAACTACATTAGACCGAGTAGAGTAGAGACTTTTTGGGTGATCCCGAATAATACCGTATTAACTGACTTTTTAAGCATAGCCACAAACACTGAGCAATATTGGGCAATCCTAATTTACAAGGCGGGCGTATTAGATTACGTCGGCCGTGTTCTTGCGGATCAGTTAGTAAGAAAACGCGAAGCCATCCAAGCGAAGCCAGTGCTACAATTAACGGCAGTAGATGGATTAGAATTACTCAGCGGTTACAAGGTAGACCCTGCAAACTTTACAACCGGCAAAATTACAATCGCGCAAATGTTTAGGCGCGCCTTGGATACACTAAACTTAAAAGATTATTGGGTAATTGACGGAACGGAAACGGATTACTTCCGTGAGGCTTCTACGGTATACAACTCTGCAGCTAGTCGCAAAGGGTTTGATTTGGAGCAGGTCGACCTCAGCACTTTTGTAAGCAATTACGATCAATTTAAAGACGTTAAAGCAACAGATGTAAATCAATTTATCTACGCTTCTAATGATATGATAGATTACGCGCAAGCGTTAGAGCAGTTATGCGAAATTAAACAGGCGCGCTTAATCCACTCTCAGGGTAAGTACTGGCTTGTAAGTTTTGCGGATTATATTGACACTACAATTACCTATAGAGTATACACGTATACGCTGCAGTTTGGAAGCACTACGGCAACCTACGCACACAGGCAAACGTTAGGCACATTGCCCGCCCGCCCGCAGTGGATGGCTAAGCCAAACCTAACTAACCAAGTAGCAGCAAAGTTTGTACAAGTTGACACAGAGCGAAAACTAGGAGCGGGTATTTATAGAGTTTGGGCAAATAGTAGTAGTAATTTTTTAGGCGGTACCTTTACAGATATACCTACTGGGGCCAACCCAGACACGGCGCCAATTCGCGCAAGGTTTAATATTAAATTTTCCAAAGGTTATTTTGCTACTACTACGGCTGCCGTCAATCCAGAAGATTATAGCGAGGTATACGTTAGGATTTGGATAACTGACAGTAGCGGCAATATTAAAATATTAGATAACTCTACTTGGTATTGGAAAAATCATAGCGGGTCATCGGCCACCGTGCCAGCCTATGTTGAAAAAATAGACACTAGTAATCAGTCAAGCACGTGGACCACTTTTAACTTTGATAAAAATTTAACTACAGCCCCCGCAGGATTTACAACTTTAAACATAGAAATAGAAAAAGTATACGCTGTGGGCCGAGTTTTTACAAAGCCAGGAAAGCCAGGAAGTGGATCGCCATTTTCACAATTAAAACCTTTTTGGGGTTCAGTTAATGTGGCATTTGCAGACGCAAGCCCATACAATAACCCGGACTTTACTTTTGATATTACAGAAGTTTATACACCAGCTGCGGGCAGTTCTGTTAATTCAGTGCCTGTAATCCTTAATCCTAAATACTACTCAAGTAATACGAAATACGCAACGGGAATTATACGAGTAAACGATGGCACAAATTACGTTAACGCAGGCTCGACATGGTACGGCGGTTGGGATTCGGTAACTGTTGGGACTATAACCGAAGCGCTAGGTAATAGCGTGGCGGGATTATATAAAGATTTTATGCCTGTTATACAAGGCACTTGGGTAGACAGTGGAACTATGAGCGCAATTAAATCGCTTTACTTTGACGGGTATACTTGGGTACTGCAGGGCTGCCAATACTCTGCCACCTCTGACCAATGGGCGGGGGAATGGGTTGCAATTATACCAACTTATGCGGGCGTTAGCGGAAGCGGTGAGGGTTTAAAATTGGGTGATGGATTAAAGGATCGTGTGAACTACTTGGATATGCAAGTAAGTAACATTAACGACCAGCTTAGCGGTATTACTGACGCAGTAAAACAAACGCTATCTAACGACGTTAGTGGAAGCCCGACGGCTGTGCCTACAGTGGATACCCGTTACGAGGTGATGCTGCAATACGACGCGGCCAATACGATAATGGAGTGGCACCTACAAGAGCACGGCACCTTTAAAACTTATACCGTTGGAACCTCTGCGCTTGATACAAACTTTGAGGGCCATATTGGAAATACTGCGGGCGGTTCTGTTATTTTAAATTTGCCTGCTGTAGCTACACAAAAAGGGAAGCGTTATTACTTTGTCAAGTCGGGGGCTTCCCATACCTTTAGGATAAATGCCTATACAGGGGAATCTATAAACGGTGCGGATCACTTTCTTTTAAATACAAACTACGACAGCCACACGATAATTTGCGACGGTACCCAGTGGTTTATTATTGCAGCTCATCCGTAATTTGTTAACATCCAAGGGGTGGAGTAGTTGTATTTTTGAGACATGGCCAACCAAAAAATAAGCGAATTAACCGCCATTGCCACCATTGACAACGCGACGGATGTTCTGCCCATTGTTGACACGTCGGCAACTACTACCAAAAAGATAACGCTAACACAGGTTAAGACTAGCCTAGCGTTGAACAATGTTGACAATACAAGTGATGCGAATAAGCCAGTAAGCACGGCGCAGCAAACTGCACTTGATTTGAAGGTAGACGAAAACGCAGCCATTACTGGAGCGACCAAAACAAAAATCACTTACGATGCGAAAGGGTTGGTAACTGCTGGAGCGGATGCAACGACCGCAGACATAGCAAGTAGCACAGACAAAAGATATGTAACCGATGCCCAATTGGTAGTTGTTGGAAACACAAGCGGAACAAACACGGGCGACAATGCGACCAACTCCCAGTATAGCGGATTGGCAGCGAGTAAGCAGGATACTTTAATATCTGCGACCAACATCAAGACGATCAACAGCACATCGGTGTTGGGTAGTGGCAATATCGCAGTAGAGCCAACAATTACCGCCACAACTTCAGCAGATTATTATCGTGGTGATAAGGCCTTTGCAACTTTGAACAAGACCGCAGTTGGGTTGGGGAATGTTGATAATACAACAGACGCAAACAAACCCGTTTCTACTGCCACACAAACTGCCTTAGATGCCAAGACAAACAAACTGATAGTAACCAACCGCCAAACTGCATCGTATACCTTAGTGATTGGTGATGCTGATAAATTGGTAGAGATAAACAATGCAAGTGCAAACAACCTTACAATTCCTTTGAATAGTTCGGTAGCATTTGCCACAGGCACTCAAATACTTTTGGCACAATACGGAGCAGGTCAAACGACCATCGTTGCAACAAGTGGCGTAACCGTCCGAAGCAACGGGGCAAAGTTGAAATTGAACGCTCAGTATTCGGGTGCAACTTTGATTAAGATTGATACGAATGAGTGGTATTTATTTGGAGATATAGCATAATGATTTTAGCAAGTCACGGATTAATCGCAAGTTCAATCTTGCAAGTGGATGCCGATTGGTTGGCATACTATAACCGAGTTATTGCGGCGGGTGGTTCACTTACTACAACTGAACAATCGGCAACCTTGCAACTTGTATTGGATTTAAAAGCAAATTCACTTTGGACTCCAATGAAAGCCATTTATCCGATGGTTGGTGCAAGTGCGGCAGCGTGTGCGCAGAACTTAAAGAGCAGTTCATTTACGGGTACTTTTACAAGCGGTTGGACTTTTGCAAGTACGGGGGTTACTCCTAACGGTACAAGTGCGTATTTGGATACTGGTTTTGCTCCTTCAAGCAATTTAACATCAAATAATGCATCAATAGGGTATTACGGTGGAACATCTGGAACTAGTTTAAAAT
>Ga0209353_10001194_pt1 | contig 14923 bp, 14 predicted proteins | sample LauGreSpBDMM15SD_2_FD_187561 | JGI IMG/M metagenome (GOLD analysis project Ga0209353, IMG submission 187561) | Freshwater lake microbial communities from Lake Michigan, USA - Sp13.BD.MM15.SD (SPAdes) (version 2) | ecosystem: Environmental > Aquatic > Freshwater > Lake | place: Lake Michigan...
AATATGCTAGCTGAAAATCCTGAAAGAGTGACGAAATATTTTACACATAAGGATATTCAATATGCAGCCTAAATTAAATTACGATAAATATCCGTCGGGTTAATAGTAATTTGATTTCAAAAGACACTTTAAACATTAAGCCTGTGAGTAGCCCGTATTTTATGGATGCTGTGTACTATGAAGATTCTACTAAAATCGGAATTATACACCTATGACCTGAGAATACTTTGCTTATTTCAGTATTAAAGGAGAAAAAATGAAAGCAAGCATTATTTTGTAATAAATTATAAATATGATCTGGGTAAAGATTTTATATATGTATTTACCCCGTAGACTCCAATAAAAATGGGAATGCAAAGGAAGGAGTTTAATTCATGTATTTAGGATTGATTTAAATAATCCAAACAAAACAGGTCTTCAATACTAAAAAACAAGAAATTACTTTAGAATTAGCAGAACAGTGCTTCGATAATGGCCTATAAACTTAAATTCAACCCTGAAGGCATTAAGAGTATGTAGGGACAAAGTCCAAATGCCCAAGACTTGATTTTTTAAACAGTAGATTGAAATAATTTCCACCATTAATGCTTTTCCTCCAACAATTTATTGTAAAATTATTTTTTAATTTTTTAACGATGAATTTTACAGCATAAGGTCAAACAAAAATTTGTTGGTGACGCCTTATTAACTAGTTATTATTTATGCCTAAATTTGAGGACTGCGAACAACTACCAAAGGCAAAAACACAAGATGTTGTTTAATTTTACAGACTTCGAATTATCGTTTGTGCGGAACCAATTAACCTCCTTTAACCAATAGTCATGTATTCAATTTTAAAAAGTTGTTTTTTAATATTGGTAATTTCAACCTTGGCAACATTTCACACCTATGCTGAGGCATCTTTATCACCCGTAAATACGCTCATTCAACCTACGAAAGTCCGACATTTGATACAACCCAATACTGAAGAAAAGACACACTATTCCTTTGAAAAAGACACTTCAAAAACGATTACATTCCGTTTCAATATCCATAACATCGCCTATCATTTCATCCTTTTCTTGAAAAGCCCTGATATCCAACAACAATTTAATTACTTTAAAATGGCGCATCCCGACAGTTCCAACCATGAAATATTAAAAACTTTTCAATCTGTTTATACTTGCGACACCATTAGCTATTCCCCTTTCAATACTTTTTCAACAGCTTTTGCAAATTACATCCGCGACAAAGGTAGGTTTAGCATTCATCATGGAGACACTACAATAGACTATTCTCAAAAATGGGTTTCAACTGACTTCAAAAATTTAAACACTACTACATTAATTCAACTTATTGACATTAATAGGGATGGCAAAACAGATTTACTGCTCAATGATATTGAAAATGAAAACATTGCCAATGCTGTAACTAACTTTTGGATATTTAATACTCAAAAAGGAGTTCTTGAATTCATTCCAACCTTGACAAAACCAATTTGGGGTATTGAAATTGGTCAGCATAAGACCTATTTAAAAACAGGTTGGAGGATGGATAGAAATAGAAAAAATGAAAGTACATTTTATTTAATCGGTATCAATGAAAAACATAATCCGAAATAAATCTTTAGTGTTTCATAGCCAATACTCAAGCTCGTCTGACAATAGACTAAATCAAACATGAACCTATACATTTGATGCTCCTCAAAGCGTCAGTATAAACAAAGCAAATTGGAAAAGGAGAAAAATAAAGCGACTAGCTGGACTATTTGTCAAGAATGCCATGGGGCAGGCAAAAAAAGCCGCAGGTTACACAAAAAAGTACGACAACACTTACAGCAGGAATTCGATCAATTTGAAAAATTGGTAGAAGAAGGAAAGACACCAATTCGTCCTAATTGTCACCTATACACTTGCTTAGCTTGTAGCGGTTCTGGCTTACTTCCTTCCTCAGCAGTTCCAATAGCATCCCAAGAAAACTTCCCTCACGTGGCCATCATTGGGGGCGGTATTGGTGGAGTGGCCTTGGCGGTGGCTTGTTTGCACCGTCAAATTCCTTTTACCCTTTATGAACGTGATGCAGGCTTTGAGGTGCGATCACAAGGGTATGGCCTTACCTTGCAACAAGCAAGTAAAGCAATTGAAGGATTGGGAATATTCTCCTTAAAAGAGGGGGTAAATTCAAACAGACATGTGATGCACACCCCTGAAGGAAAAGTGCTCGGAGAATGGGGCATGAGAAAGCGTTTGGAGGCTGGCATCGTTACCAATCCGAAACGTACCAATATACATATTGCCCGACAGGCTTTGCGCTTGGCCTTGCTGGAGCAACTTGGTGGACATGATGCAGTAACTTGGGGACATCAGTTAGTGGACTTGAAGGAAATGGAAGGTGAAGGGGTATTGCTAAGTTTTAAAGTAGGTGGGGAAATAAAACAAGCCAAAGCAGACCTTGTGGTTGGAGCCGATGGCATTCGTAGTGCAGTTCGCCATATAATTTTAGGAGAAGACAGCAGTCCTTTGCGTTACCTTGGCTGCATGGTGATATTGGGTATTTGTCCTTTGTCGGCACTCAATGGTCTTGAAACTCCCTTATTGGATGCTGCCACGGTATTTCAAACTGCCAATGGCCATGAAAGAATCTACATCATGCCTTATACCTCCGACGCAGTCATGTGGCAACTTAGCTTTCCAATGACAGAAAATGAGGCGAAGACCTTAAGTGCCCACGGTCCTGAAGCCCTCAAAGAAGAAGCAATACGTAGAGTTCCTTGGCATACTCCCATTCCTCAAATTTTAGCCGCTACAAAAGAGGCACAGGTTTCAGGTTATCCGGTATATGACCGTGAATTACTCGATGTAAAATTATTGGAGAAGTGGAAAAAAGTAACGCTGATTGGCGATGCAGCTCATCCTATGAGTCCATTCAAAGGACAAGGGGCGAATCAAGCTTTACTAGATGCGCTAGCACTGGCTCGGGGAATCTTCAACGGATGCAGGCCCCTATCTCCATGGAAAACAGTGGGATTAAGAAAAAGTGTTCTAACTCCGTTTGAATCAGAAATGTTACTACGTGCTGCATCAAAAGTGAAAGGTTCGGCTGAGGCGGCCGATTTTCTACATTCCGAAACAGTACTCGATGAGGGCGATCGCCCAAGAGGCGGACACTTGAGGGATGCTGTAAAAATAAAAACCGATTTGGCTGGATAGAAATTTGACAAAAGACAGTAATACAGTACTTATACAATTGACCTTATCATGTAAAAGAAAATGAAACCCTTGGTATCAATAACTTTTGAGGTTAAAATAATGGAATTTAAACACCACTTATTTTTTTATATTTAAAACCAGTTAAAAACCATTTTAGGTAAAAAAAAATACCCTGACAATGAGCATTTCATTTATCAGGGCATTTTAAATTCGAAATGAATTTACGTAACAAAAAGATTACTATTTGGCTTGAGTTGAATCAGTTTTCATACCACCTTTTTTGTCACAAGATTTTTTACCTTTTTTGCAACAAGATTTTTTATCTCCTTTATCGCAAGATTTTTTGTCTTTAGCACATTCTTTTTTGTCTTTTTTACAACAAGATTTCTTTTCACCATCTTGAGAAATACCTGCAAAAGAAGAAGATGCTAAAAAAGCTACCAATGACAAGGCTACAATTATACGTTTCATAAGAAGTTATTTATGTTGAATTATTATGTTGTAATTTTAAGAAAACATTCGGACATTACAACGTGTTTGTGACAGTTATTAGTATACATTATAACTGTTATCATTTTTTTTAACATAATAACTCAGTTTCAAACTGACAAATATCATTCAAAACAACACCATTATGCTTGATAGCCAATAAGTTCCCTAGCGCTTTGCACCGCAGACTCGGAAGGATTATCCCCTCCTATCATTTGCGCAATTTCCCTGATTCTTTCTTCATTCGTCAGCAATTTCACTTTACTCACCGTTCTGTCTGATGAATGGTCTTTGTACACATAATAATGCGCTTCGGCCTGAGAAGCCATCTGAGGCATGTGAGAGATACAAATTATCTGATGTTTGTCAGTCATTTGCTTCATCAATTTACCAACTTTAATCGCAATTTCACCGGAAATACCCGTATCAATTTCATCAAAAATAATGGTGGGCATCGCCATTTTATCTGCCAATATGTATTTCATGGCCAACATCAACCTGGAAAATTCTCCACCTGATGCGGCAGTTTTCAATTCTTGCGGAGCAACGCCTTTGTTTGCCGTAAACAAAAAAGAAATTTTATCTGCCCCATTTACTGAAGGTTCAATGGATTCTTGTTTGATGTTGACATAAGCTTCTTTCATTCCCAAATCTGCCAACAAGGTTTTAAGTTCAACTTCCATGGCAGGAATTGCCTGCGTACGTTTGGTTGAAAGTACCTTTCCTGACGCAATCAATATATCAAAAGCCGCAGTAACGGCTTTTGCTGCTTCATTAATTTGATCTTCTAAATTCAATACCGCACCTACTTTTTCTCGCAAATCTGCTTCTATTTCCAACAAAGCCTCAATAGTTTTGACCTGGTGTTTTTGTTGTAATTTGTAAACCACACTTAACCTTTGTGAAACTACTTCTATTTTTTCAGGAGAAACTTCTATGGCTCCTTCCAAATCTTCCAATTCTGCAACAATATCTTTTAACTCCAAAAAGGCACTGTTGGCGCGGTCTTTTAAAGTCGCGTATTGCGTTGAAAATTTGGTCAATTGGTCTAAATACACCACGGCAGCTTTCAAATTTGAATTCACCGCATGCTCCGAATTGTTCAGTAAATCAATCGAATAATTGAGTTTGGTTTTTATTTCTTCAGCATTTTCAAGCAAGCGCAGCTCTTCTTCCAACGTCTCCTGTTCACCCGATTGCAGCTTGACTTCTTCCAGTTCTTTTAACAAATAAAAATTATAATCAAGCTCCTTTTGGGCTAAAGCCACACCTTCTTTCAGTGCAACCCAAAACTTCTCTGCCTTTTTCCAAGTTTTAAATTGTTCTTTGAAAGTAGCCACGAGACTTGTATTGCCCGCATAAGCATCCAACAATTGCGTTTGGTAAAGGTTAGATCCCAATAAAAGCGTATCATGTTGAGAATGAATATCCATCAACACTTCCATGACACGTTTTAAAGTTTCAACGCGCGCTGGAGTATCGTTGATAAAGGCCCTTGATTTGCCATTTGGGGTAATTTCTCTGCGAATGATACAGGTCGTATCAAAATCAATGTCTTCTTCTTCAAAAATCTCATTTAGCGCATATCCGGTAATGTCAAAAATGCCTTCCACAAAACATTTTTGGTCTTCGTCAAACAACACTTTACTATCGGCACGGTTCCCCAATAACAAACCAATTGCTCCCAACATGATTGATTTACCCGCCCCGGTTTCTCCTGTAATGATATTTAATCCTTTGCTCGGTTGAATATCCAATTGGCGGATAAGGGCATAATTTTGTATAGATAATTGCTTTAACATATCAATAAGGAGCTATTTGATCAAGAACTAGTTCGGTAATTTTTGCGGCATTGATGGCATGTACTTTGCCTCCAAAATCTTTAAGGCTAAGGATATTAGAATCAAACTCCAGAAAATTTCCTGTAAAAACACTGCCATCACGAAGTACCACAGCGCCTTGTTTACCAACAAATGCAGCGGTTTTTGTTACGAGATCTTCAGCACTTATTCTAATTAATCTTTTACCCATGTGTAAAAATATAGATTTTGATTCAATTTTAAACCAAAAAACTACAAATCATTTAAGTGTTTTCCCAAACAAAAACCCATACTAAAACAGGCCTGTAATAAATAGCCACCTGTGGGCGCATCCCAATCCAACATTTCTCCTATGGCATAATGCTGGGTCATTTTATGCAATTGAAAATGGGTATCAATTTCATTCAGGGAAACGCCTCCGACTGTTGAAATCGCTTCATCTATAGGTGCAGCAGACAACAATGTCAATGGAAAGTTTTTAATGATTCTACCCAGGAAATCTATGTGAGTAAAATCAGCTTTGGAAGTATATGTTTTCAGCAAAACCAATTGTGGTTTCGTCAAATTCAATTGTTTCACCAGATGATCCGTCCATGAAGTAGTATAAGGCTTCCGTAATTTCTCCGCTATATTTTCAAAGGTCAAGTCGGGTTTAAAATCTACTAAGACGCTGGCTGTTTGGTATTGCTTCAACTCATTCCTAATTTCAGGACTCAAGGCATAAATAGCATTTCCCTCTATGCCAAATTTGGTCAGCACCACCTCTCCTTTTACCGTTTTATCCTTTAAAGTTATGCTAATATTCTTCAGGGCTTTTCCTTCTATTTGATTCATAATAGCAGCATTCCAGGCAATTTCATACGCACAGTTGGAAGCTTGAAAAGGAAGCACAGCAATGTTTTTTTCTTGGAATAAATTACGCCATGATCCATCGGAACCAGTAATTGACCAGCTTTTTCCTCCCAAAGCAAATACCACGATATCAGCTTTTACATCGAATAAGGCTGTACTATTTTGTACCAAAATGCCCTTGTCCTCCGACCAGCCTTTCCAGGTATGGTTGGAAAATAGAGCTACTTTTTTTGCTTTTAAATGGTCAATAATGGCCGTTAAAACATGGATAGGTTTGATACTTTTGACAGGAAAAACGCGTTTACTTGAACCCACATAAGTTTCTATTCCTAAAGCATTTAACCACATTCTTAAATCCTGGTTATTGAACTGTTCGAAATAGGGTTTTAAAAATATGTAAGGGGTATATTTTAAAATAAAATCTGCTGCATTCTCGGAATGTGTCAGGTTAAATCCGCCGTCACCGGCCACTAAAAATTTTCTAGCAAAGGTATTTTTTTGTTCGTAAATACTTACCTCAAACTTCGATGCATCCAGTGTTGCCGCTAACATCAATGCTGCCGGGCCACTTCCAATGATTGCTATTGTTTTTTTCATAATTGAAATTTGACAACTCTTCGAGAGTTGTCAAATTTATAGGTTGTTGTAACCCGTTGGGTGAATTTCCATTAATGTCACGAAAATTATACAATATGCTATTGTATAATTGAATGCAGATTGGACGGATTGAGCGAATTTTCGCATATTTCAACTTTTAACCTGAGAAAATTCGCTGAATCTGCATCATCCGTGTGCCATAATTGACAGCATTGCTGGCAATTATTTGATTTCATCCAACAGGTATGTTGTAATATATCTTGTCGAATTATTTTGAATGCACCAATGCTTGTTCCACATCAGCAATGATGTCCTCAATATGTTCCAGACCTACAGAAATCCTGATCAAACCTGGATAAATTCCTACCTGAGCCCTTTCGGCATCACTCAATTTTGAATGTGTTGTAGAAGCCGGGTGCGTTGCAATAGAACGGCTGTCGCCTAAATTGGCGGAGAACAAAATCATTTTCAAGCTGTCCAGGAATTTTCTTCCGCGGTCCACTCCTCCTTTCACATTGAATGTTACAATTCCTCCACCGGCTTTCATTTGTTTTTTTGCCAGTTCAAACTGTGGATGAGAAGGTAAAAATGGGTATTTCACGATTTCAATTTCAGCATTGGTTTCCAAATATTGGGCAAGTTTCAAGGCGTTTTCAGAATGCCTGTCCATTCGAACAGCCAAGGTTTCCAAGCTTTTTGAAAATACCCAGGCATTGAATGGCGACATCGCAGGACCTGAATGACGCGCGAAGAAACGGATATCTTTCATGATTTCTTTGGATGCCAATATTACTCCACCAATTGCACGGCCTTGTCCATCAATGAATTTAGTGGCCGAATGCGTTATAATATGCGCGCCAAATTTCACCGGTTGTTGCAAATAAGGCGTTGCAAAACAGTTGTCTACATTCAGCAATACTTTGTGTTTGTTGGCCATAGCGCCCAACCATTCCAAATCAATAATATCCAATGCCGGATTAGAAGGCGTTTCGATAAAAATCATTTTGGTATTCGGCTGAATCAATGCTTCCCACTCTTCAGGTTTGTCAATGTCCGCATACGAACTTGTAATTCCCCAACGCGGCAATAATTGTGTAAGTATCTGATGGCTAGAACCAAAGATAGAACGTGAAGCCAGAATATGATCACCTGTTCTCAACAAACCGGCAATAGAAGTAAATACCGCCGACATTCCTGAAGCAACCGCTACCCCGTCTTCTGTACCTTCCAACAAGCACATTTTTTCTATCAACTCGTTGTTGTTTGGATTTGAAAAACGGGTATATAAATTTCCTGGAATTTCATCTGCAAACAAAGCTCGTCCTTGTTCTGCATCTTCAAAAACAAAACTTGAGGTCATGTACAAAGGCACAGAATGCTCTCTGTTTTGACTTCTTTCTGTTTGGGTTCTTATGGCTTGGGTTTCGAAATGACTCATTGGAATATGTTTTTAATATAAATCTTTCATTTAATGAAATTTTCTCAAATGCTTTTTTTATTTAGCGGAGAGAATTTAAGTTGATTTTAATGTTAATAATCAAGGCGATTTCCACCTTGATAACTTTATCTCGATACTTGAAACTGGTTGGTTTTTATGTTTTTTTTCAATAAATACATTCAGGCCTCATCCCAAGCCCTTCTCTAAAAGGAGAAGGGCTTCACATTCCGTTTTAATTTCAAAGTTGATATTCAATTACAGATAAATCCAATGGAATTTAATTCAAATGTATGTTAGATGTGCAAATCCCTCTCCTTTGGAGAGGGATTTAGGGTGAGGCATTTTACAACCAATTTTTACCTAATACTTTGTACTTAATACCTAGTACTTTGTACCTAATACCTTAAATCTCCACCCCATTCAACACTATCAAATACTTGATGGTAGCGGTTTTTTCGAGTGTTTTGGCTACAGAACAATATTTGTCCATCGACAAGACAACTGCTTTTTTAACTTTTTCAGGGTCCAGGCTTGCTCCTGTCAATTTGAACGTCACCAGGATGTCTTGAAACAAAGAGGGTTCTTTTCCAGCTTCACGTTCGCCATCAATTTCAATATCAAACGCCTCAAGTACTTGTCTTTGTTTTTTCAAAATACTTACCACATCGATGCTACTACAACCACCCAGGGCGGCAAGAAGCATTTGCATTGGTCTGAAACCTTTGTTTTCACCACCAATTTCAGGTGAACCATCAATGTGCATGACAGTATCTTGTTCATTTTTGGCAATAAAATGAACCGCATCATTTTGTCTCGAAAGTGTGATTTTCATGGCGTATATTTTTTAAGCTTCACCAAATTATGTTTCACTAAATCAAAAGAAATGTGTAAAAACAAAATTATGACTACTAATATAGAACAAATTTAAAATTATATTCTGTTTATTCAATTAAAAATAGAATATATTACTAAAAAATTTTACTTATAGATAATTGTCAGAATAATATTTTGTAAAACGCATTTCTGTGCTTATTTTTGTAATCAATTCTCTACTCAAAAGATAGAGAAGGTAATTGTTTTGAATTCCACAAAACAATTCAACATTCAACATTTAAAATTCAAAATTACAAATATGTCCGTAGTTATCGACCCAAATATCGACCCAGCAGCAATTCATGACATCAAAGAATTAGATACAAAAATAAGTCAATTCCTTGCTGGAGATATTGATTCAGAGAAATTCAGAGGGTTTCGTTTGGCAAGAGGCGTATATGGCCAACGTCAACTGGGCGTTCAGATGATTAGAATTAAACTTCCTTATGGAAGAATAACGCCTGAACAATTGGTAAGAATTGCAGATGTTTCTGATGAATTTGCAAGCGGAAACTTACACGCTACTACCAGACAGGACATTCAGATTCACTATGTGAAATTGACCGATACCCCAACGGTATGGGCAAAATTAGAAGAAAAAGAAATCACCCTTCGTGAAGCATGTGGCAATACCGTAAGAAATATTACTGCTTCAGCAACTGCGGGCATTGAACCTAACGAATTGTTTGACGTGGCTCCTTATGCTCACGCCATGTACAAATACTTTTTAAGAAACCCTATTTGTCAGGAATTGGGTCGTAAAATCAAAATCGCTTTCTCGTCTTCAGACAAAGACACTGCTTATACCTGGATCCATGATTTAGGATTTATTCCTAGAATTGAAAATGGTAAATTGGGCTTTAAAGTAGTAGTTGGTGGAGGATTGGGTGCGCAACCATTCATGGCACAAGTTGCTTTTGAATTCCTTGAAGCAGACCAATTGATTCCTTATGCTGAAGCGGTATTGAGAATATTTGACCGATACGGTGAACGTACACGCCGTAACAAGGCGAGAATGAAATACCTGATTGCAGATATTGGTTTTGAAGAATTCACCAAATTGGTTGAACAAGAACGCAAAGCATTGAAAAGCCAATCGTTTAAAATTGCTTTAGAGGTATTGCTTGCTCCTGTGATCCCAACCACTTCAGTAGACACAAACTTAAAACCTGCTGATGCGGACAAATACGAAAGGTGGTACAAAACCAACGTATTCGAACAAAAACAAAAAGGATTTTTCGCTGTTCAGGTAAAATTATTAAATGGAGATATGAAAACGGCTACTGCCCGTAACTTTGCTGCCATCGCAGACAAATACGCGGACAAAGATATCCGTATCACGGTGAACCAAGGCTATTTATTGAAATTTGTTAAACCAGAATATTTGGTTGCTTTGTTCAATGAATTAAATACCATTGGATTTGCTGAACCAGGTTTTGACAGCACCGCTGACATCACGGCTTGTCCAGGTACAGATACTTGTAATTTAGGGATTGCCAGTTCAACAGGCTTGACCGAAGAGCTTGAAAGGGTGATGAAGCAAGAGTACAAAGACATCATTTACAATACCGATATCAAAATCAAAATTAGTGGTTGTATGAATGCCTGTGGACAACACAGCGCTGCCAATATTGGCTTTCACGGCATGTCTTTGAAATCTGGTGAATTGGTTTTACCGGCCATGCAGGTATTGTTGGGTGGAGGTTTAACCGGTAACGGTAAATTCTCTATCTCTGAGAAAGTAATCAAAGTTCCTTCTAAAAATACGCCTGATGTTTTGAGGGCATTGTTGAATGACTATGATGAAAATCAGTTGGAAGGAGAATATTTCAATGACTATTTCCAACGTCAAACCAAAAACTATTTCTACCAATTGTTAAAACCATTTGGAAACACCAAAGAACTGACCCAAGACCACTTCTTGGATTGGGGTTCCAATGAGGCTTACGAAACTTTGGTAGGTGTTGGAGAATGTGCCGGTGTAATGGTTGATTTGGTACAAATATTATTGATGGAAACCAATGAAAAACTAGCGAAAGCCAAAGCGGCACTTGAAGCTGGAATTTATGCGGATGGCATTTACCATGGGTACAATGTTTTCATCAACAGCGCTAAAGCTCTCCTCTTGGGTAAAGAAGTAACCTGTAATACACAACATGGCGTTATGAAAGACTTTGATACGCATTTTGTGGCCACTGGAGAATTCTCTTTTGATGGAACAAGCTTTAGAGACAAAGTTTTGGCCATCAACCAAAATGAACCTACAGCAGCATTCGCTACGCAATATATCAATGATGCAGCAGCATTTATTAACCAGGTAATTGCGGTGAGAAGCAAGCAAGTTGCAGTATAGTTTCTATTGAAATAATGAATACAATAGCCCTGAAATTCAGGGCTATTTTCATATATACAGGTTTTTAAGCCCATGGATATACAAACAAAAACACCCAAACTGACCTTGGTTGGTGCAGGTCCGGGTGATCCGGAATTGATCAGTATCAAAGGTGCAAAAGCATTGGCCAAAGCAGATGTGATATTATACGATGCCCTTGCACATCCTGACTTATTGGAATTGGCTCCGGCGCATATCGAAAAAATTTATGTAGGGAAAAGGGTTGGCAATTGTGCTTTCCAACAAAAAGACATCAACAGTTTGATTGTGGCTTCTGCCCTTCAATATGGCAATGTAGTACGCCTAAAAGGTGGAGATCCTTTTGTATTTGGCAGAGGACATGAAGAGATTGTTTACGCCAAAGCACACGGACTTGAAATTGAAATCATCCCGGGTATAACTAGTGCCGTTGCAATACCAGAACTGGAACAGATTCCACTAACCACAAGGGGAATTAATGAAAGTTTTTGGGTAATTACAGGAACCAATTCTTCCCTAGAATTTTCAAATGACATTCGCTTGGCGGCGCAATCTACCGCAACGGTAGTGATCTTGATGGGAATGACGCACTTGGCCAAAATTGCAGAAGTATTTATCGAAGAAGGCAAAGGGGAAACACCTGCTGCGGTAATACAAAATGGCTCATTGCCAAACAGTAAAATAATTTTAGGTAAAGTAAATAACATTGCTCAAAAAGTACAGGAAGCACAAATGGAATCTCCCTCCATCATCGTATTTGGGGAAGTGGTAGGTTTGCATCCTGATTATTAAGGCTCTTTCGAATTTGCAATTCGGAAGCATTATCGTAGGATTTGTAATCCGTTTTTTCACCTCACCTCTCCATTCGGATTACAAATCCTAGGACAGGGATTCGACAATTGAATTGTCGAATAGCAGGATAGCAAACTGTTGCTTAATTATTTAGAATTGACAATAAAAAATAAAAAGAATGTCCAAATATTTACCTGTAGTTGATCCCATCGATAAGAGATGCCTGAAATCAAAATCCTATCAAACAATTTATCTCCCAAATAACGTCTATTAAACTTGTAGCAATATTCATTTAAATAGTTCTGCATAAAGCCTTTATCTATTTTATGGTATATATCTAATAGCAATCTTTTAGAATTACTGATGGCGATATGTACTCAAGGTAGAATTTTTCCAGCCTCTTTTGGTTTAATAACTTGTGGGTTATGGCTTTTTACAACTTCTTTTATACCATTATATGATGGATATGCATCTGTTGTTATAGAACTTTCTGTGCTGATATTATCTTTTACAAGTGCATTTATAGTTACAGACTTGAGATTTTGAGTCACTTTCATTTTAAGGTATCCTACTTTCTTTGGAGGTCTGTTTTTTTTAGGATTATCTACAGTTTTTAATTCTGCCATTACAACAACTTTAGTTTGTTTTTGACTTCCTCGCCCCGTTTTTTATTCTCTTTAGTTGTTGATAAAGAGACACTTTCATAAAACACTTCATCAAGTTCTATTTCTCCGCTAATTTGATATTCATCATCTCTTATACCCATTACAGCCCGTATTTTATGAAGCATTTTCCAAATGGGTTGATAACGATTATGACCTAATTGACGCTGAATTTCTTTAGCTGAAAACTCTTTTTAGTTGCTATTAAAAGATGCATTGCGGTATAACAATAGCTATACGACAACTTACTTTTATGCATTACTGTTCCGCTTCGTAATGTTGTTCTAAAACTACAGGATTTACACTCATATTGCCAGCTGTCTTGTTTCCAATAGTGGTGGTTCGTACAAGCACACTTCTTACATATAACACCTTTTTCATCTCTGTGTTTTTTAAAATGAAGTTTACAAATTAACTCATCTGGAAAATCTTTGTAAAAACTTATTATGCTCATATTTCTACTTGTTTTTGACACAACTAAGTTAATTGTTTTTCTCATTTAGACAAGTAAACGGACATTCATATATACTTTTATGAGTCAATGTAAAAAGCATGAAATCAACCCTCAGAAATGGTTAAGACATGTATTCTAAAACATTTTAGACACTAAACCAAGTCAGTACGAAACACTATTGCCTGATTATATGAAAAAAAATCCACTTTTTTAGGATGCGGTTGATTGAATAGATACATCTAATCTTACTTTAGTAAACTATGTATAAAGATCAATACTTTAAACTAAAAAGCTCAAACATGCTAAAACTATGTTTTTAATTCACTTAAAGATTCAAAACCAACCCATCATAAGCTAAATACACATTTTCTGGCAATTCTTTTTGAACGGCAACATGCAATCCAATTTTATGACTCATGTGTGTAAAATAAGCTTTTTCAGGTTGAACTCGAGCGACTATTTCTAAGGCTTGTTGCAAAGTAAAATGAGAAATATGGGGTTCTTTCTGAAGGGCATTCAACACCAATACTTTTGTACCTTTTATTTTCTCTAATGACTCCGCTGAAATATAATTGGCATCCGTGATGTAAGTAAAATCTTTAATCCTAAACCCGAAAACAGGTAATTTATAATGCATTACCTCAATTGGAATAATGTTAACCCCATTAATTTTAAACGGAATATTGTCAATTTCATGCAATTCAACCAGAGGAATACCTGGATAGCCTGCATTTTTAAAAATATAAGAAAACTCTTGTTTGATTTGATGCAAAACCTCAGCCCTGCCATACACTGGCATCGCTTTTTTGTCTTTGAAATTAAATGAGCGAATATCGTCCATGCCTGCGGTATGGTCTTTATGTTCATGGGTAAAAAGTAAAGCATCCATGGAAACAATATTTTCTCTCAAAATTTGCTGACGAAAATCAGGTCCCGAATCAATGATAAAACTTTGACCGTCTACTTCTACATTGACTGAAACACGCAAACGTTTGTCTCTAAAATCCATTGAAGTACACACCTCGCATTTGCAAGCAATTACAGGTACCCCCTGTGATGTTCCGGTTCCTAAAAAACTAATTTTCAAAGCTTTAATTGGGTTTGTGAAATTTCAAAATACAACACCATATTTTTCTCTGAAAAATTATTCATATCCATATTGATTTCACGAATAATAGCAATGAGGCAATTAATTTTACCCTCTAAAGGATAAAACTTATTTACTATAACCACCTTTTGATCATTTAAGATACAATAGCCTGATTTAAAATTCCCCTTTTCATAACGCAATACATAATCAGACGCGGCAAAAATATCTTCTAATTTTCGTAGAAAATTAGGGGTATATTTGAGCCCTGCCAAACCATTGCTATTTGGAGAATGGTTC
>Ga0209353_10001200_pt1 | contig 14871 bp, 12 predicted proteins | sample LauGreSpBDMM15SD_2_FD_187561 | JGI IMG/M metagenome (GOLD analysis project Ga0209353, IMG submission 187561) | Freshwater lake microbial communities from Lake Michigan, USA - Sp13.BD.MM15.SD (SPAdes) (version 2) | ecosystem: Environmental > Aquatic > Freshwater > Lake | place: Lake Michigan...
AGAAATACATGGTTCGTCATTTTGTAAAACCAGGAATAACTGGCTTAGCACAAGCCAAAGGGTTTAGAGGGGAAACTTCAGACAGCCAAATGATGAAAAACAGGGTGAGGTTAGATTTAATTTACATAGAAAACTGGACGCTTTGGTTCGATGTTAAAATTATTTTACTCACCATTAAAGCAGCTTTTAAAGGGGATGCTTATTAGCTATTTATGAAAAAATCATATCAGGCGCTAAAGTATTTATGTTGGGATTTTTGTGCAGCAATACTTGCGTGGTCATGCTTTTACTATTGTAGCATCCAATTATACCAGGAAAATATTTTCATTCCGATACACTTACCTCCCTATATAACAACTTCTTTGATTGGAGCAATCTGGTTATTAATATACAGTTTTTCAGGATTTTATGTTAATGTACTTCAAAAATCACGCGTAAAAGAGTGCTTTCTATTACTCTTTGTGGCTGTTATTGGAGTCGTTACCATCTTTTTTTTCTTTTATATCGACAACCATTGGACAAATTCTACTCATACCATTTACAACCTGTTATTTTTGTATTTTGGATTACATGCTACCATTTCAATAATGGCAAAAATGGTGGTCATGTCTATCTCAAAATACCAAATTCGACATAAAACTATTTATTACAACAGTTTACTCATTGGCTCTAACCAAACAGCTCAAGATGTTTATTCAGATTTAGAAACTAAAAACAGGTATTTAGGTTTAAAGTTTTTAGCTTATATCCATGTTGGATCTGAAAAGTTTGATTTTTTTGAAGGTAAATTAAAACATTTAGGCGGGATTGAAAATCTCGATAAAATTATCAGAAGATGTAAAATAGAACAGGTTGTCATCGCCATCGAACCTTCTGAGCATCAAAAAATTGCTGAAATATTAACAAAGCTGGAAGGTTTAAATGTAAAAATCAGCATCATCCCAGACATGTATCAAATGCTCATTGGTTCCGTAAGTATAAGCCACGTTTTGGGGGTGCCTTTGATTGAAATTAAGCAAGAACTACTTCCAGCCTGGCAAAATACCATCAAACGTGTAATGGACATTTTCGTGTCTTTATCTGTTTTGGTGCTCGGATTTCCAATTTTTATTATTACCGCATTGATCACAAAACTCACCTCAGAAGGACCCATTATTTACCAACAAACTCGAGTTGGGAAACATGCCAAGCCTTTTAAAATATATAAATTTAGGAGTATGTATGTGGGTGCTGAAAATCATGGTTATGCACTTTCAAAACACAATGACCCTAGAATTACGCCATGGGGTAAATTGATGCGAAAAACCCGACTGGATGAATTCCCGCAGTTTTATAATGTACTTATAGGCAATATGTCCCTTGTTGGACCAAGGCCAGAACGTCAGCATTTTATCAATAAAATCATTGAAATTGCACCTCATTATACACACTTGCATAAGGTGAAACCAGGGATTACTTCTTTAGGACAGGTGAAATTTGGATATGCAGAAAACGTAATTGAAATGGTTCAAAGACTTGAATATGACATCATTTACATTGAAAACATGTCTATTTTGATGGACATTAAAATACTAATCCATACCGTGTTAACAGTATTGTCTGCAAAAGGAAAGTGATTTTGCAGCTAGATAAAAAATGTCACCCAAAAGCGTTTTGTATTACCATTAGTTGTGAATTGTGACCAATTCACAACTAATAGTACATGCACTACAACTTTAAAAAACCGTATTTTAAGATGCAATAGATAGCCCTAAAACCATCTCTCCATCCAATTTTTTTCCCTTCTTCAAATGTTCTTCCATAATAAGAAATACCTACTTCATAGATTCTAATCAAAGGAATCCTAGAAATTTTGGCAGTAACTTCAGGCTCAAATCCGAATCTTTTTTCTTGTAGATGGAGTGATTGTACCATCTTGGTATTGAAAAGTTTGTAACAGGTTTCCATGTCTGACAAATTCAAATCTGTAAACAGGTTAGAGATGAACGTTAGGAACTTATTTCCTATGGTGTGCCAAAAGAACAATATTCTGTGTGGCTTACCTCCAATAAATCGAGAGCCAAAAACGACATCTGCTACACCATCAACTACTGGTTTTAACAACAAATTAAACTCTTCAGGATTATATTCTAAATCAGCATCCTGAATAACCAAATAATCACCGGTTGCTTTTTGAATGCCCGTGTGCAAAGCGGCACCTTTCCCTTGATTAAACGCATGTTTGCAATAAACAATATTCAATTCAGGGTTATTTTCTTTATAATTTAAAATTGCTGCTTCAGTATTGTCATTGGAAAAATCATTGACAATAATGATTTCCTTTTCAATATTTTCAATTAATGTTACGGCTTTTACTTTTTCTAAAATAAAATGTATTGTTGGACCTTCGTTATAAGCAGGTATTATGACAGATAGTTTTTTAATCATAACTTAGCAACTGAAATATTGTATTGAAAAGATGGAATTAATATTAACCTGCAATATTCAAAAACATTATGGATTACAATACTTATTTATAAAAAAAATAAAACTTATTTTGTATTTACACCACTCTCCTATTTGGATTCAAAAAATACTACCAAGTTTTATTTGGAAAAAAAGGCATGCTCAAAAAGTTGTACACCTCACTTTTGATGATGGTCCTATTCCTGAAGTAACACCATGGGTATTGAATGTTTTAAAAACATATAATGCCAAGGCTACTTTTTTTTGCGTAGGGGAAAATATCAAAAAACATCCACAGATATATACACAAATTATTTCCGAAAGCCACATTGTTGGCAATCACACCTATAACCATTTGAAAGGAATTCAAACTTCAGATACCATCTATTTGTCAAACATACAACAATGTGCAGAGACAATGGCGCGATACGCAAAAGTTGAAACACCTTTATTGTTTAGGCCTCCTTATGGCAGATTGAAATTTTCACAGGCAAAAAAAATAAGGGAGTTAAATTATGAAATTGTGCTTTGGGATGTGTTAAGTGGAGATTTTGACAAAAAATTAAGCAAGGAAAAATGTTTAAAAGCCTCGTTGAAACATACTAAAAGTGGTTCAATTGTCGTATTTCATGACAATATCAAGTCATTTGAAACACTACAATATGTATTGCCTTTATACTTAAAAACTTTAACCGAAAAGGGATATAAATTTGAAAGCTTATGAATTTTGGACTAGAAATATATTTTACATTGATCATCAGTATTTTTTGGATACTTATCCTCCAGTGGATTTTCAGAAAGAAAACTACGACTACTTACCTCAATCTTCAGCAAACAAAAATAAGTATTCTACTGGCGGCTAGAAATGAAGAAGCAACTATTAAAAGGTGTTTACAGTCACTAAATAATTTGCAATTCCCTTCCGAAAACATAGAAATACTCATTGGCAATGACGCTTCTTCAGACGGTACCGAAGCAATTGTTCGTAACTATATTTCAGACAAACCAAAATTCAGATTACTCAATATCACCTCACAAATCGGAATAGCCAAAGGAAAAGCAAATGTTCTGGCGCAATTGGCCCAAGAAGCTAAAGGAGATTATTTGTTCATAACGGATGCTGACATCGAAGTGCAACCTGATTGGTTAAATGCCATGTTAGCAAATGTGACTCCTGAAACAGGAATCGTTACTGGCTACACGCACATTGATGGCGAAAATTTATTGGCTAAACTACAAGCGCTAGACTGGACTTTTGCACAAGCCGTGATGAAAATATTTTTTGATACCGACAAGCCATTATCCGCGATGGGGAATAACATGATGGTGACCAAAGATGCTTACCTTAAAACTGGTGGTTACGAAAACATCCCTTTTTCCTTGACCGAAGACTTTGCTTTGTTTGAAAAGGTATACCAACTCCATTATGAGTGCATTCAGGTGGTAGATGATAAAGTAAAAGCTTTTGCGCTGCCAATGAAGAATATTCCGGCAATAATTTCACAGCGCAAAAGATGGACATTGGGAGTAAGACATAAAATGCCTTGGTATTTGTCGTTTCTATTGATGATACAAATGCTGTTTTTCCCCGTGGCCTGTTACCTAAGTTTTGTTAGTTTAATCTATACATTAGTCGCAGTACTCATTAAATGGACCATTCAAAGCCTATTTCTGTTAATGGTAATGAAAACAGTAAAAGAAAAAACAACTTTTATCGCTTTATTCCTATTTGATTTCTACAGCTTTTTTATAGGAATAACAACAACGATAAGTATTTTAAAATCTAAAAATGTGGTATGGAAAGACCGTAATTATTTTTCAAAAAATGAATGATAGTTTTCAAACCATAGCAACAAATTACGAAGGCTTGTACAAAGAAAAAGGAAGCAAATTTCATGCTTTTGCTTTTCCTGTTCAGGATGAAAAAATGGTAAAAATGTATGTCGATGAATTAAAGAAAATTCATTTTGATGCACGTCATCATTGTTATGCTTATATTTTAGGCGCAGACAAATCGAAAACAAGAGCGAACGATGACGGTGAACCGGCCCATACCGCTGGAACGCCCATTTTAAATCAAATTCGTTCTTCTGGTTTGACCAATATATTGGTGGTGGTGGTACGATATTTTGGAGGAACCAAGCTTGGAGTTCCTGGATTGATTGCTGCCTATAAATTGGCGGCTGCTGATGTTTTGAATAAAGTAGAAATCGTGGAGCAATTGGTAGAAAAACGCATTACCGTTTCTACTTCTTTTGAAGCCATGAACGAAATGCTAAAAATCCTCAAACAGTTTCAAGGGACTTTGGTAGCTCAAAAATATACCGAAGACAGAACTGAAATTACGATTGATTTTCGGTTGTCGGTAATTGAAAATGTTAGGACTAAAATTATCAGTTTACAAGTAGTGGGAGTTGATTTGCATATTGTTACAGAAGAAGATTGATTCAATTCAAATTTTTAATTTATTGTCAATGTATGATTTAATTCATATCAAAATTAACTGCTAATTTCTTCCAATTATTTCCAGTCTGCTTTTGATTTGTGTAAGCTATGACTTAACTTTGAATGCTTGTTTTCTAACCAAATAAGTAAGGTGTATCACCCAAGTAATGCACTGTAAAATAGTATTCTGTATCATTTATCCATAAATCAAAGCTCATTAAATGGCAACATCAATCATCAGAGATTCAGTAATTTTTGATCTTATCCAAAAAGAAAGTGAACGTCAACACCACGGCATCGAATTAATCGCTTCTGAAAACTATGTTTCTAACCAAGTAATGGAAGCACAAGGAAGTGTATTGACCAACAAATATGCTGAAGGACTTCCAGGCAAAAGGTATTATGGTGGTTGCGAAGTGGTTGATATCACGGAACAATTGGCTATTGACCGTGCCAAAGAATTATTTGGTGCTGAATGGGTAAACGTGCAACCTCACTCTGGCGCACAAGCAAATGCTGCGGTAATGATTGGCTGTTTGCAAGCTGGTGATAAAATTTTAGGATTCGACTTGTCTCACGGTGGACACCTTTCTCATGGTTCTCCGGTTAACTTCTCTGGAAAAAATTACCAACCATTTTTCTACGGTGTGGACGAAGAAACGGGAGTAATTGACTGGAACAAAGTAGAAGCAATTGCCCTTCGTGAAAAACCAAAATTGATTATCTGTGGTGCTTCGGCTTATTCTCGTGATTGGGATTATGTGCGTTTAAGAGCTATTGCAGATCAAATCGGTGCATTGTTATTGGCTGACATTTCTCATCCATCTGGATTAATTGCCAAAGGATTGTTAAACAATCCAATGCAACATTGCCATATCGTAACTACTACGACACACAAAACTTTGCGTGGACCAAGAGGCGGTATGATCATGATGGGCAAAGATTTTGAAAACCCATGGGGATTAAAAACACCAAAAGGAGATATCAGAATGATGTCAAGTGTTTTAGACATGGCTGTTTTCCCAGGTACGCAAGGAGGTCCGTTGGAACATGTAATTGCTGCAAAAGCAGTAGCATACTTTGAAGCATTGACTGACGATTACACCAAATATGTAAATCAGGTGAAAGCAAATGCTGCTGTAATGGCAAAATCATTTTTAGAAAAAGGCTACAAAATTATTTCTGGTGGTACAGACAACCACATGATGTTAATTGACTTAAGATCAAAAGGATTGACTGGTAAATTGGCTGAAAACACCTTGATCAAAGCAGACATTACCATCAATAAAAACATGGTTCCTTTTGATGACAAATCTCCATTTGTTACTTCTGGAATGCGTATCGGTACAGCTGCAATGACTACCAGAGGTTTGGTGGAAGACGATATGTTAAGAATTGTAGCCTATATTGATGATGTGTTGATGCACCATGAAGATGATGCCAAAATATTGGGCATCAGAGGTGAAGTGAATTCTTGGATGAAAAACTACCCTTTGTTCAAATAGTTGAAAAAACAATACATAGCAGGATGGCATTAATGCTTTCCTGCTATTTTATATTCATAGTATTAATCCAAAAAACACCTTGAATTTATTCCCGCAAGACCCTAAAGAAATGTCGTTTGTTGACCATCTCGAAGAATTAAGATGGAACATCATTCGTTCAGTTATTGCTATTCTTGTGTTTTCACTGGCTGCATTTTTAACGATGAATTTGATTTTTCACCACATTATTTTGGCTCCTGCACGTACCGATTTCTGGACCTACCGTATGTTGTGCAAATTGGTTACTTATGCGGGCCAACCTCAATTGTGTATTGATAAAATCAACTTTACCCTTCAAAGCAGGTCTTTGTCCGGGCAATTTTCCATGCACTTGACTTCTGCATTTGTCATCGGAATAATATTGGCTTTCCCTTATGTGTTTTGGGAAATATGGCGTTTTGTTAAGCCAGGATTACACCTCAAAGAACAAAAAACAAGTACCGGTGCGGTGTTTTTTGTATCCTTACTTTTCATGATTGGGGTGCTGTTTGGCTATTATATTGTATCTCCATTATCGATACAGTTTTTGGCCAATTACCAATTGAGTGATCAAATTGAAAACCAGTTTGATGTGGCTTCTTACATCTCAACATTAACCACACTTACTTTGTCATGCGGCCTCATGTTTCAAATGCCCATGATTGTATTTGTGTTGACTAAAATTGGCATCGTTACGCCAGCTTTTTTAAGAAATTTCAGACGACACTCCATTGTCGTCATTCTTATTATTGCCGCCATCATTACTCCTCCTGATGTGATGAGTCAAATTTTGGTTTCTTTGCCTTTGTTTTTTTTATATGAAATCAGCATCTGGGTTTCAGCCTGGGAAGCGAGGAAAATAAGGAAGCGGTTAGAGAATAAATAAGATTGTAATCTGAGTGAGATGAAGATTAAATGAATTGTAAATTCGGGCGTCTCCTTCGGATTGGGCTTTCGGCACTCTCCCGAGAATATCGGGATCAAACAATCCCGAAGCTTCGGGATCAATCCCTGACGCAATATCCAACATTCAACCACGTCTACATTTAATAAAGATTTAAAATTTCATTAAAAAAGCAACCTACTCCCCCTCCAAATAACCTTGTAAATAAGCAAACTTAGGAGTTAAACTACCCTCTTTTGCAATGGTTGCCCGTTCAATAATTTCATCCTGATCACCATTCCATAAATTAGGAATAATGACATTGGTCAATATATTTCCAAAATCATTGGAAGCATCCCTAGGCAATTCCCCTGGCAAATTGTCTACCGCCATCAGGGTAATATTTCCTTCACTTACAAAAGCCCGGTCTAATTGTTCCGTTTGAGGATTATAGTCATAAAATGGATCTTCGATGGAAGATGCCCGCATCGTTGCAGGAATAGAACCATTGATATCACAAGTAATGTCAGCAATCACTTTAATTTTGAAAGTGGCTTGTTTCATTCTGTGTTTTGTAAACAACAATGGCGCAGATGGATGCCAATACGCACAGGCCAACAACAAATCTGTCACTTTGGTAAACCTATAAAAACTTGACAAATATTCTTCGGGATGTTTGTGAAAATGTTTGTTATCAAATGGTTTACCTTGTTTGTGCACATGGTAATCTTCGCTGTTGAGTTGCACATATACTGGCGAAGTAAAAGTTTCATAGAGGTATTGGTCAATGGTCACTTCTGGAATATTCATGAGCGACATCATTTCTCTTGCACCTTTTGCCACCCTTCCTCTACCAGTAATTAATATTTTAATTGGAGGCAATGCTATTTTCTCACACTCCGCTTTTACTTCCTCAAGATTCACACATTGATAAGCTCTTTTCAATTGAAAAAGACCATAACGTTGTCCATAAGTGAGTACACCATTGTAGGCACCCACAATTCCAGCATAGCGACCAAAGGCAATCATTCGGTTGCATTCTAAATCGGTAATGCATTCATAATCTATCAAACGAATATTTTTTTGAACAATCGTCTGTAAAAGAGAACGGTTATAAAGTTGTTTTTTAATGGTATGAGAAAAGAAAAAATAAGTTTTATTGGCCAATAATGTAGACATCTGCACTTCTTTTACTCCTAAAAGCACGTCACAATTGCTGAGGTCTTCAGTAATTTCAAATCCTAAACGTGCATAGTCTTCATCAGGAAAACATCGAATATGGCTTGGCTGTACAAATATATGAATATGAGGATACCGCTGAATTAATTCAAGACAATGTTCGGGTGTTAACGCCACTCTCCTATCATGAGGAATGCGTCCTTCTCGAAGTAAACCGATATTTAGTGGCTTCATAATTTCATTTCTTATCATAGAAAAAATGCTTTAACGGCAACTATAACTACTACGCAAATGCTTTTTGTTGGTTAAATTAATGATTAAAGTTTAATTCTCACTATTTATTACCCCACAATCGATGATGAAGTTTGGATTGAGCATCAATGCTTATAAAATTCTCAAAAACAAAAAACACCATAAGTGAAGAAATTATGCCTAAAATAGCACCGGCATAAACATCCCTTAAAAAATGCTGACTCAAATACATCCTGGAAATTGCCACATTCAAAGCAATGATAAAATACAAAACAGAGTACATTTTATTCCTGGTATAAAGTGTCAAAAACATCGCCAATGCAAAAGCGGAGCCTGTATGTCCGGAAGGAAAACTATTGAAATGATGTACTTCAACACCTTCAACCAAATTCAATTGATGTCTTCCCAAAAAATATTTAACGGGCCTGTATTGGTCATCAAAAATCAACCTTTTGGCAATTTGCACCACTAATGTTGACAGCACAAAAATGGAAGCCCCAACAATTGCCTGGTAATAAGAAACAAAACATAGGAATAATAAGAGTATAAATCCAAAGAATAAACCATCTCCTAGATGTGTAATGTATTTAAAATAAAAGTCAGCTGCAGGTTGGTGCATGGCATTAATTCCCAATATTTCATCCCCATGTATATGAGACAGCATATAGCCTGCTCCAACAATCAGGAAAAACAGCGTCAGTAGGAAAAAACCACTATTTTGTTTCATCAATGAATTCATCTTGTAAAGATAAAAATTCCCAAGAATTAAGAGTATAATAAGCTTAATTCTTGGGAATTTACGTTGTAATTATTTAAGTTTTTAGATTAATACACGACTTCCATGTCGCGTTCGTCATGGGTATATGGACCATCATACGAATCGCCGTCTTTGTTTACCAACTCCACAAGTACATGATGCTTACCAGGTTTTAAGCCCTTAACTTGATAAGGTGCCCAATCGTGCAGATAAAATTCGGTGTCTTTGTCTATAGAAACACGAACCCTGTCACCACTTTTTTGAAGTGTTACATTTTTCACAAAATAATCTATCAAAACAAATTTCCCTTCTCTTGCATGAGGGAGATTTAGAAAAATCATAGGCTGATCAAAATTGATTTCCCTTTTCTCATCCACCCCAACATTCAATTGCGTCAATTGGTAGGTATTTTCACCTTTCAAACTCACCCCATGTTTGTCACATAAAAAGGCAACCGAAAGATAACTTCCTTTGGTGTCAATGGCCACTTTTTTATCTGCATCATACACATGACTTTCAACACCACCTTCAATGGCCAAACGAACAGAATGCCCATTGACAAAAGGAAATTTTTCAGTATTGAATTTGTAATGAATTTCCCCTAAAGCCACTTTTTCCATGTGTTTTGGACTAATCAATTCAAAACCAGCTTCTTTGTGGCCCTGAATATAATTGTGCTTTGAAACGGTAACATTTGAAGAAGCATGAGAAGTATTTTGATGGGACGAATCTTCTCTTGTAATTACCGTCGGAGCAGACCTGGATTCTGCCTTATCACTTACACCACAGCGAGAAAATACCAGCGTTACCAACAACGCCAATATTAAATTTAACATTTTTACTTGATACATTTTTTTTAAAGATTTAGGGATTATTTAAACGCTGAACATATTACATTAAAATATAATTTCATTTAGTAACTTAAAATCAAAGAAAGAAAAATTAATCCCAAGAAACAAAAAAGCAGTGTTAAAATTTCCTTAAAAAATCAGGCACAATTCACTATTTAATTTTTCAATGTTACGATTGTGGCGCCATCTCCTCCCCTGTCTGCGTGTTCATTGCCAACGGAAATAATTTGACTTATATTTTTCAATCGTTCACGAATAATCGTTCTGAGGATTCCATCACCTCTACCGTGGATAATTTTCAATTCTGAAAAGCCTAAAATGATGGCGTTGTCAATCAAGTTTTCTACTTCTTTCAAGGCCTCTTCTCCTCTCAAACCTCTGACGTCTAAACTACCACTAAAATTCATTGTCTTTTCACTGATTTGTCTTGAAATAGAAGATGTTTTGGCTCTTTGAATTTTTGAAAATACGCCCTTCGAAACGCGTTCCACCCTGTTTAATTTCAACGTAGTTTTAATTTCGCCGAAAGCAACCAACACATCTTTTCCTTTGAGTTGCAGCACTTCTCCCATAGTTTCCTGCCCAATAATTCTCACAAAACAACCCACTTCAATCGGGCCTTTTTCAACGCCAACCACTTGTACTTCTTCTTTTTTTGCAATTGCTTCAGGCGCTAGAGTTTCTTTTAATTCCTCGATATCTTCCCTCAAAATTTTGGTAATGTCTTTATCCGCTTTGTGTTCTTTGATGTCTTTGATTGTATTTTCAATCTTCTTATTGACAGATTGTAACAGCGCTTTGGCTTCTGTTTTTGCTGCATTTAAAAGTAGTTTTTTATTTTCTTCAATATAATTACTCAACCCTTCATAGTGTGTAATTTGAATTTGAAGCTCTTGTTCTTTCTTGGTTGCACTGTATAATTTTGCTTCCAGCGCCATTTTTTCTTGCTGTACTTCTGCAATCAAAACATCAAAATTGACTTGGGACTGGCCAATTTTAGCTCGGGCAGCTTCTATGATTGCAGCGGGTAATCCAATTTTATTGGCTATTTCAAAAGCGAAAGAACTTCCCGGCTTTCCTATTTCCAGTTTGTACAGCGGCTGTAACTTTTCAATATCATAACGCATGGAAGCATTTGTCATGCCTGGGGTTGCTTCGGCTACTTTTTTAAGGTTGGCGTAATGTGTGGTAATTACGCCGAAAACATTTTTCTTATTCACTTCCAGCAAAATCGATTCGGCAATGGCACCCCCATAATTGGGTTCTGTCCCTGCGCCAAATTCATCAATCAATAGCAACGATTTCCCGCCACAATTCGCCAAAACAGTTTGCATAGACGTAAGGTGAGAACTGTATGTACTCAAATCATTTTCAATAGATTGCTCATCTCCTATATCAATAAAAATATCTTTAAAAATACTCATCTTAGACGTTTCGCTTGCAGGAATTGGCATACCTGTTTGAAACATATACTGAAGCAATCCTACGGTTTTCAAACACACGGATTTACCTCCGGCATTAGGACCAGAAACCATCAAAATTCGTTCTTGAGGATTGAGTTCTACGCTTAATGGTTCTACACTTTTCCCTGAAACGGCATGCGAAAGCATCAACAAAGGATGGCGCGCAACATCTAATTTGACAATCAGCTGATCCGAAAAAATTGGGATGCAGGCGTTGAGTTCCAAACCTAAAAGGGCTTTTGCTTTCACAAAATCAAGGATACCCAACCAATGCACAGCCTTTTGTAAATCCGGCAAGTAAGAACGGATAATGGACGTAAGTTCCGTTAACAACCTTACGACTTCCCGCTTTTCCATGTACTCAAGTTCTTTGATTCGGTTATTGACATCCAACAATTCTACGGGCTCAATAAAAGCAGTTTGCCCGGTTGCGGATTCATCAATAATAAAACCCTTAACTTTTCTTTTGTATTCTGCCACTACAGGAATCACCAAACGCCCATTTCTGATGGTTACTGAAGTGTCGTCTTCACAATATCCTTGTGACTTGTATGACCTGATCAATGACGCTGACAATTTACGTATGGTGCCATGTTCATAAGTCAATTCATACCTGATGGCTTTTAACTGAGGACTTGCATTGTCCCTGATTTTCCCTTTGTCATCAATGATTAATTCAATAGACTTCAACAATGACTTGTCTAAAAATACCGAAGCCGCTAAATCATTTAATGCAGGATAAATTTCTTTTTCCTGGATGTCAAAAAATCTCAAACACGAAGCAACCGTTTGCACAATATGTTTGATTTTAAAAACATCTTCTTCAGCGAGCCAATCCCCTACAATGGCAACCCGCTGAAGTTCCTGACTGATATCCGGTAAAAAATTTAAGGGAAGTGAATTTCCTGTTTGGTACAAACGCATCATTTGCCCCACCTGATTAAGCAAACGTTTCAACACCACTTTATCAAAAATTGGACGCATAGAAAAAGCAAATTTTATTCCCCCTTCACCAATACAGCGTTCGGCGACCAAGGATTTCAATTTATCGAAACCTAATTTTTGTTCAATGTTGGATGGATGTAGCATAACTATATTTGGCTGCAAGTTATTAAATCTACTCTAACAGATGGTTATTTTAAGAGAATAAAACATCATTTTCAACAATAAAATGGCAACACAACACCACATTTAATCAGAAGCGTGCAGAAAGTGCCTTTTAGCAATTGTTGTGTTAAATTTAAATTGCCAACTAAAAAAATGGTTACCATTAATTAGTATTTTTGAATTAAGGATTATAAGGATATATTTGTGTAAATTATGAAACTTTATCATCGTGGGAATTAAACAATTATACTGTCTTTTTATTGCCGCATTTTTCATGCTTTTAGTCCCTGAAGCTAAAGCAAACCACATATTGGGCGGAGAACTTACCTATGTAAATGTCAGTGCAAATACATATAAATTCACATTAACCATTTACCGAGATTGTTCAGGAGAAATTCTTGACCCAATCTATTATTTAAATTATAAATCCACTTTATGCGGTGTGTCATCCACTACTTTTCCGGTAAATCAGGTAGGCAACCCGGTAGAAGTAAGCATCATTTGTCCCTCAAAAAAAAGCACTTGTAATGGTGGTGGAGAAATAGGCATCCAAAAACAAATTTATACTGGCACCATTACTTTACCCAAAACTTGTACCGACTGGGTAATCAGCTGGGATCCAGGAGATGCCTCCAAAAGAAATTCTGCCATTACAAATATTGTTAATCCTATCAATCAAAAATTTTATATCGAAGCTAAAATTAACAACTCCAAAATAAGCAGTAACAATTCACCTTCATTTTCAGGAATGGCCTTTTCCTACCTGTTTATAGGACAAAAAGGAACCATCAATACCACCGCCACTGACATAGACGGCAATGATTTGACGTACAAAATTACTACACCCAAAACAAGTGCCACCGCTACAGTGAGTTATTTATCAGGATTTTCTGCAGTATCTCCAATTTCAACATCTACTCCAGCTACATTTAACAACTCTACAGGGGAACTTACGCTGAGTCCTAAAGCCATAGAAAATTCAGTTACGGCGATTATCGTTGAAGAATACAAGGATGGAGAATTTATTGGAAGTGTAACGAGGGATTTACAAATCATTACCCTTTCTAATACCAATACCCTGCCTACACTTAGTGGCATCAACAATACCAGTCTGGATTCTATGAGAATTTGTGCCGGAGACAAAGTTGATTTTAAAATTTATGGCTCCGACATCGATGTCCCTTTCCAAAATTTAACAGTTTCATGGAATAACGGAATTAGTTTAAACAACAATAGTTTTGATGGTTTAACAACTACAGGCGCTTTAGGAAAAGATACGACTTCTTTCAAATGGGAGACGCCATCTTCAGCCAATGGCTTGTATACTTTTACAGTAAATTTAAAAGATGATTATTGCCCTATAGTTGGAGCAACATCCAAAACCTATAAAATCAGGGTATTCCCAAAACCAACATTCAATCTTGCTAATGACACTACAATCAGTTGTGCAGACACAAAAATTTTAAATGTATTTAATCTAAAAGGAAAAAGTCCCTACCAATATGTGTGGGATAATGGAGAAAAAACAAGCAGCATTAAGGCAGGTCCAGGAAACTACAAACTCACTATTACGGATGCAAACAATTGTTTTTACCAAGACAGCATAAGTATTAAAAGTGGCATTTTTGTAAACTTCAAATATGATAGCCTTTGTGCGGGAAGCCCTACAAATTTCACAGATTTATCTTTAAGTAAAAGTGGATCGCGCATTACCAAATGGAACTGGAATTTTGGAGACCCTACCACCGGCAACCTGAATTTCTCTTCACTTCAAAACCCAACCCATCAATTCCCAAATGAAGGAAGCTTTAATGTAAAATTAATAGCTGAAGACGATTCTGGTTGTATAGGAGACACTACCTTAAAATTACATTTGTGTGCCAAACCACTTCCTGATTTTGAAATCGTGGATACCTGCAAACGAAAACCTGCAACCATGAAAGATTTAACAGCGGTAAATGGCTGT
>Ga0209353_10001202_pt1 | contig 14864 bp, 8 predicted proteins | sample LauGreSpBDMM15SD_2_FD_187561 | JGI IMG/M metagenome (GOLD analysis project Ga0209353, IMG submission 187561) | Freshwater lake microbial communities from Lake Michigan, USA - Sp13.BD.MM15.SD (SPAdes) (version 2) | ecosystem: Environmental > Aquatic > Freshwater > Lake | place: Lake Michigan, USA...
ACAATAATCAATAATAATACCTGCTTAATTGACCATTTACATCGATTAATATCTTAAAAAAAAGGATTAATATCCTTTTATCACTTATTTAAATAGTGATTTAAAAGAAAAAGGGTAGAACTATCGTGATTTTTAACATTTGTCGAGTTAATTTCTTCTAAAATTGAAGTCGCCAATTGTTTTCCCAATTCAACACCCCACTGATCATAACTGAAAATATTCCAAATTACACCTTGAACAAAAATTTTGTGTTCATACATCGCAACCAATGAACCCAAAGTTTCTGGTGTTAAACTATTTATTAATATAGTATTCGTCGGTTTATTTCCTTCAAAAACCTTAAAAGGAGCCAAGTAATCTGACTTTTCAGAAGACAAACCTTGCTTTTCAAATTCATTTCGGACTTGTTCTTCGGTTTTTCCGTTCAATAATGCTTCTGTTTGCGCAAAGAAATTAGACATCAATTTATCGTGATGGTCTTTATTTCCATATAAGGAATTTACAAATCCAATGAAATCGGTAGGAATTAATTTTGTTCCTTGGTGAATCAATTGAAAGAATGCGTGTTGCGAATTCGTACCAGGTTCTCCCCAAATAATAGTTCCCGTTTGATAATTGACAGGTTTTCCATCACGTCCAATACTTTTTCCATTGCTTTCCATAATTCCTTGTTGCAGGTACGGCGCTAATTTTTGTAAATATTGAGTATATGGAATCAAGGCTTCGCTTTCGGCACCAAAGAAATTGTTGTACCAAATGCTTAACAATGCCAAAACCACAGGTATATTTTTATCGAAAGCTGCTGTTTTGAAATGTTCGTCCATTTCGTTGGCGCCTTTTAATACTTTATCGAAATTATCAAAACCCACAGCCAAACTGATTGATAATCCAACTGCGCTCCATAAAGAAAATCTTCCTCCAACCCAATCCCACATTGGGAAAACATTGGCGGCATTAATTCCAAATTCAGTTACATTTTTTATATTTGTAGAAACGGCAACAAAGTGTTTTGCCACGTCTTCTGGTTTTGCTGATTTTAAAAACCAAGTTCGAATGGTTTCCGAATTCGTTAATGTTTCCTGAGTTGTAAATGTTTTGGAGACGATTACAAATAGTGTGGTTTCAGGATTTAATTTTTTGATAATTTCATTCACGTGATCTCCATCGACATTGGAAACAAAATGGACATTCAGATGATTTTTATAAAATTGCAATCCTTCTACAACCATCGCTGGCCCTAAATCCGAACCGCCAATCCCAATATTTACAATATCGGTGAACGTCTTACCCGTAAAACCCTTTCTATCGCCATTTACTATTTCATTTGTAAACGCTTTAATTTTGCTTTTTACTTCATAAATTTCTGGGATAATATTTTGCCCGTCCATTTTTACAGAAGCCTGTTTTGGTGCCCGTAAAGCAGTGTGAAGGACCGCTCTGTTTTCTGTTTTATTAATGATTTCGCCATCAAAATAATCTGAAATCGCCTCTTTTAAATGTACTTCATTGGCTAATTTCACTAACAAATCCATCGTTTCTTGATTGATTCTGTTTTTAGAATAATCAATCAAAAAGTCATTCCATTTTATATGAAACTTTGATGCTCTTGAAGAATCTTCTTCGAACATATTTTTCATTGAAACGTTTTTCATTGTTTCAAAATGATTCTGAATTTCGTTCCAAGCAGTTGTTGAAGTTGGATTTGTGTTTTGTAAAGCCATTATTGTGAGGATTCTATTGTAGTTTATTTATTTGAATTGCAAATTTACGAATAATGTTTGTAAAATAATTATTAAGATTTTTTGGATGTTTTAATCTTAAAAAGTTCGTATTATTTCTTGAATTGCAAATTCGCCACCCGATCTAATTCTTTTTTCAAAGGATTCATTTGTGCTAAAAAGCGAGGTAAATTCTTTTTATTCATAGGTTCTGAATTGGGTAATTTCAATCCCAAAGCATCAACCTGAACTCCGTTTTTCCAAAATCGATAACATACATGAGGCCCTGTTGAGAGTCCAGTACTCCCGACTTTTCCAATAATATCCCCTTGATTAACTCGTTGTCCTCGTCGAGCTATAATTTTCGACATGTGTAAATATTGTGTAGAATAGGTGCCATTGTGTTTCACTTTTACGAAATTTCCATTCCCAGCCGTAAAACCAGTTTGCTCCACAACGCCAGCAGCAGTAGTCATAATTGGGGTTCCTTGCGGTGCTGCATAATCGGTTCCTTTGTGTGCTTTCCAAATTTGTTGCACTGGATGAAACCTATTTTTTGCATATCTAGAGGTAATATTAATAAACTTTAATGGCGCTTTTAAAAATAAATTTTTGAGCGCTTTTCCTTCTTCATCGTAGTAGTCTAATCTTTGAGAATTTTCATTTTGTGCAAATGGAAAAGCATAAATTATTTTTCCTTTGTATTCAAAAAAGGCACATTTCAGACTGTCAACGCCATCATATACAGAATCATTTATGTAGCGTTCAGTGAAAGTGATTGCAAATTTATCTCCTTTTTGCAATTTAAAAAAGTCAATTGACCACGCATATATTTTAGAAATTGATGTTGCCAATGCGCCTTCAACTCCCTTTTTTTCTAATGTTTCAGATAATGAACCGTCTAATTCTCCAGCAATAGTTCTTCGTCTAATACTAACGGGTTTGATATGTTTGTATACGGATATCGAATCTTTTAGGTCAATTACGTAATAGCTCAATCGGTCGGGTTGATAAATAAAAGCGCGCATTTTTTTTGACTTGCCTTTAGATCTAAGGATGGTATAGGGTTTGTCAATTCGCATCATTCGAACATCAAAGGTATCTTTGACTTTTTCCACAATGTCAAATATTTTTTGGTCGCCGATATTTTGCTTTGCAAGAATACTTCCAAAAGTATCGCCGTCTTGAATGGTATCTTGAATCACATCAAAATTATTGAGTGTGAATCCAAATGCAACGATAATAGGCGCTTTTTTAACGGCCTTTTCTTTGTCTGATTTATTACAAGAAACAAGTGATAGTAGGAGTATTATTATAATTGGGATTCTTTTCAAACTGCTATTTTTTTGTTTTAATTATTTTTCTTCGCCCCAATTTTTCAATTCTTCTTCGCTCCATAATTCGGGGAAAAATATTCTTCTTTGGTATTTTGGATGCATGTATTTTTTCCAATCGCTTCCGCCAGTTGCTTCTCCATCGCCTTTTCCACTTCCGTCAATGTATTTTCGTGCAGCATTTAAATGTCCCATCACCCAAGTAATATTTACGGTATGGTCGTAATGGCGCATGGCTTTGATTAATTCTGGGTTTTTCTGCTCTTTTTCGGGTAATTGTTTGAATTTTTGCCAAAGATTTTTGGTGTTATATTCTTCCATGTGTCTTAAAAACAATGGTTTGTATTTGCGTTCAAATTCTAAAATTAAGTACGATTTTTTACCTGTTGCATGGTCTTTTCCACCCGCTTGCCAATACAAATGTTCCAAAGCATGTTCGTAGGGCGTATTTCTGTCAATTGAGGCTCTGAAACGGTAATCTATTAAATTGATTAAATCGGTAGAAGCAAATTCAATTAACCGGTATTGTGCGCTTTGAAACCCACTTGCAGGGGTCAAAGTATTTCTAAATTTCATATATTGTTCTACTTCCATTCCGTCGCCCATAATGTCAAATGAAGTTGTGAGCATGTCAAAGTAGCGACTAATTCGCATGATTCTTTCGGTGAAAAAAGAAGCTTCCAATTCATTATTATGAGAAATTTGTTCTATTTCCCATAAAATCATTTTAAACAGTAATTCATTGATTTGGTGGTACATTATAAAAACCATTTCGTCAGGCAAAGTTGTTCTTTGCGTTTGAAGATTTAAAAGGGCATCTGTTTGGATATAATCCCAATAAGTAATTGGTTTAGACCAAAGTAATCCTTCTAAATGGGTTTCTGTTTTTTGATTTATTCCTTGAAATTTTTCTTCTAATTTTTGAAGAATTTCTTCTGATATTTTTGGGTTTGTCATGTTTATTTTACTTTAATTGTAAAAGAATTCTTCAATCCTTTAAAACCATCAAGATCCGCTTTTATGGAGCCAATGGCAAGATCCGCTTTTATTCGAATAGGGATTTTGTTATTGTCATCTGAAATCCAAACCGTGAGCCCTTCCTTTTCTTTAAACACTCGCCCAGATTGAACCAAAGGACGAAAAATCATAGTTGGAATTTTTCCAAATTTAGTATCAATATCTTCACGACCAACGAATTTTAACTTAAATTTTGTAGTTTCCTCATCAAAAAACATGTCAATAGAAATGGATTCCCCCACCTTTAATTTGTCGACATTGGGGTGATTTCTCAAATAATAAAAGGTAGAAACGATATCTTGGATATTATTTGGAACGGCAAAAATTTTTTCGGTTTTATTTTCATAATCTTTCACTAAAACATGGTCGGTGTCTTGATTAAAAAAACCTTCTTGATTTTTGGTATATCCTCCTTCATCGATTTTTCTTACAAATTGATAGGGATTTCCTGTAGTTTTATCAAAATAGCTTTCATATAAATCATCTACCTTGAAAAAGAATCTCGACATTCCAGTAGTATATCCTTTTCCAATTACATGAAATACTTTTTTGTTGTTTCGAACGGCATCTTGTACTTCTAAAGTAGCGTAACCGGCATTAATTAAACCATAATGCACTCTAAATTTAAACCACTCACCTGTGTCAAATGCGTCTTCCTTTTGAGTTTTAAAACCTGTAAGTAGAATAAACAATATAAAAATAATTCCTTTTTTCATGTTTGGTAAATTAATTTTAAAGTGCATACAATTTTTATTCCAAATGTTTCTTAGATCTTAAAAACGAAGTATGGGTATAAATTGTATTCTCTTTCTGTCATAATTAATATTTGGATGCTTTTTAGATTTTTTGTTGTTGATTCATTTTTCAAGAGGTAATTATTATATAGCTATCTTTAGGAGCATTAAAAGTAAAGCAGATTGCAATTACATCTAGAATTTTAATTGTTTAAAAATCTGATTTTATCACTTTTTATTTAGGTTAGTTTATTTTTTTGTAAATGTTAACTTCAAAAGTACGAAACAAAGTTTATATTCAGGATTACATATTTAATTGTCACTTTGGAACCATTCAGCAAAAGATGTTTCTGTTTCTTGCAATTTTAGGGAATGCAATTCAATTCCGATTGGCAACCGATTTTTGATTCTTTGTGCGAAATCAATGACCATGTTTTCGCTTGTGGGTTGGTATTCCACCAAAATAACATGATGATCACGGGATTGAAGTTCGCGTGCCAATTCTATATGTGGAGTATTTTTATTGAAAACTGTGGCGTGATCAAATTGGTCTACAATTTCTTCTTTTACAATTTTTTTCAGGTCTGTAAAGTCAATTACCATTCCAAATTTCACATTCGAATTATCGCTAATTGGTTTGCCAATAACGGTTACAGATAATTTATAGCTGTGTCCATGAACGTTTTTGCACTTTCCATCGTATCCATATAGGGCATGTCCGGTTTCAAAACTGAATTGTTTGGTAATTCTGATATTGCTCATTATTGAAGTATTTGACTGCAAATTTAGTAAATTGTAGTCATTCTATTTTGAAATTTACAAAATGCTTTTTTTAAATCGGAAAAACTGTATATTTGCGAAACTATTGGGGGATTAGCTCATTTGGCTAGAGCGCTACGCTGGCAGCGTAGAGGCGACGAGTTCGAATCTCGTATTCTCCACTGTCGTACCAATAACCCCTAAAGTAATTTAGGGGTTATTTTTTTTATTCAAAAGTTCCAAATCCGACTTGAAAAAGTTCGAAATAACGCCACTCTGCTCCACATTAAAAAATCGTAGTAGTTCTATTTTGGGCTACTACTTTTTCTATTTAGTAATAATTTGAATTAGCCTTTATGTTTTTGTTTCAATTTAGGAGAATATAGATTTCGCAATTTTAGTCTTTATTTATTGTTTTATATTCAAATTATTGTAATATTTTATAGGGACAAGCCATTTACATATTTTACATGATTTAAATAAACTAGAATAGAAAATGGATGTATTTTAACGATTTAGTCATTTAATATTAATTTTCAAAATTTTAATTTTAATATTTTTTAATCATATTAGCTATACAACACCACATCTTTTTTTTATCTAATTTTTATTTTTAATATCAATATATCCGATTAAATGTTCTAGACCTCTTGTTTTTTATAGTTTAATACATAAATTATATAAAGTTTTAATCACCGTTTTGAATTTATTATAATGTATAGTTATTATATAATTACGAAAAACACATATCATTGTATTGTTACTTATATTTGATTTCTTAATAATTTATTACATATATGAAAAAAATTGCAACTTTTTTAATTTTTATTTTATCAGTTAGTGTGTTTTCAAAAAACTTCACTGTAACCAAAAGAACTCTTCCTCCAGCATTGGCATTAAGTTACTCTTCTACAAATCCAACTTGTCCAGGTCTAAATAATGGAGCTATTTATGCTACGGTAACAGGAGGAAACTTGCCACTTTCAAATTTTACTTTGACTAATGGATCTAACGTTGTTTCTAATGCAACAGGAATATTCTTGAATTTGGCTCCTGGAAACTATACACTTTCTATTTCAGATTTTTTTTCATTTACTGATACGGAGAATGTAGTAATTACTGCTCCAAATGATTTGACTATTAGTTCGCCAAGAACAATTTGTTCAGGAACTCCTACCAATTTATCAGTAAGCGGAAGCACTACAAGTTATTTGTGGACGGCAAGTCCTTCAGATCCTTCTTTGACTAGTTTAAATAATACAAGTGCGACTCCAACTGTTAGCCCAACAACAACAACAACTTATACCGTAACTTCTACAAGTAATTCTCCCTCTTCTAATATGGTTACAAACGGTGACTTTTCGCTTGGAAATTCAGGATTTACTTCTGATTATACATATGTTGCAAATGCGGGTGGTGGAGCGCAAGGTATTTATGGTGTTGCAACTACAGCAGTTTCTTGGTTTCAATTTTTTGCGGCTTGTAATGTTGAGCATACAAATGGAACTGGTAAAATGATGATTTTTGACGGATCCACATCAAATGCAGGAAATGATAAAGCGTGGGGGCAAACTATAGCCGTTCAACCAAATCAAACGTATACTTTTTCATATTGGGTGCAAACCGTTTCTCTGCCGAATCCAGCTAATATTGAAATTAAAATTAATGGAGTTGTAATTGGGACTAATTTAGCGCCTTCTACTGAGTGTAGTTGGTCTTTGAGAACCTATACTTGGAATTCGGGAACTGCAACTTCTGCTCAAATTGCAATGTATGACAAGGTGACTGCATCAGGTGGAAATGATTTCGCAATAGACGATATTTCGTTTACAACCAATGTAGTTTGTAATTTATCAAAAACAGTAGTTATTACGGTGACACCTAGAATTACCCCTACATTTAATTTAGTAAATCCAATATGTTCTGGGGCAGTTTTATCCGCTTTGCCAACTACTTCTACTAATTCAATAATAGGAACTTGGTCGCCAGCATTGAATAATTTAGCCACCACGACATATACATTTGTACCCACATCTGGGCAATGTGTTGCAAATGGATCCTTGACAATTTCGGTAATTCCGATTGTGTCTCCAACATTTAATGCTATAACTCCGATTTGTTCAGGGGCAACTTTAGCAGCTTTACCAACGACTTCTAACAATTCAATTACAGGAACTTGGTCACCAGCCTTAAATAATTTGTCAACTACGACTTATACATTCACACCAACAGTGGGGCAATGTGCAACAAATGGCACGTTAACTATTGTTGTAAATCCTAATATAATTCCAACATTTAGCCCAGTTTCCGCTATTTGTTCTGGGGCTGCATTATCGGCATTGCCAACAATTTCAAACAATGCAATTTCTGGAAGTTGGTCTCCAGCGTTAAATAATGTTGTAACCACAAACTATACTTTTACTCCAAGTTTGGGTCAATGTTCTTCTAATACAACTCTCACAATATCTGTAACCCCATTTCCAGAATTTACAATAACGCAAGGTTGTAACGGAACAGATTTTGTTTTGAGCGCTATTGGAATTGGAACTACAAGCGCTAATTTTATTTGGTATAACAATTTACATCAAAATATTGGAGCAACAACATCAATAATAATAAACAACATCGGAAATTATAGTTTAGAATTGTCAAATAATGGTTGTAGTGAAGAGAAACCAATCACGGTTACTAATATTCAATGTTCTGTTCCAAAAGGCATTTCTCCAAATGGTGATGGTGACAATGACATTTTTGATTTAAGTAATTTGAATGTACAACGGCTCCAAATTTTCAATAGGTATGGAATAGAAGTATTTTCAAAAATCAACTACTCAAACGAATGGATTGGAAAATCAAATTCAGGAGAGGAATTACCTGACGGAACCTATTATTTTATAGTCACCTTTGCAAGTGGAAAAAACAAAACAGGATGGGTTTATATAAATAAATAAATAATTTTAGCCTTTATAACATAGAAATGAAAAAAATATTTTTACCAGCGTTTTTACTATTGCTAACCTTTTTGGATGCTAACGCGCAACAAGACCCTCATTATACACAATACATGTATAATATGAACATAATAAATCCCGCTTATGCAGGATCAAAAGAAAATTTATCTATTGGATTATTATATAGAAAACAGTGGATAGAAATAGAGGATGCCCCAACTACTTTTTCGCTTTCGGGATCGGCACCTATTGGAAAAAATGTAGGATTGGGATTATCCGTAATTTCCGATAAAATTGGCCCTGTTGAGGAAAATAATGTATATGGAGATTTCTCTTATACCTTAAATTTAGGTGGCGAACACCGATTGGCTTTGGGTTTAAAAGCGGGAATTACATTCCAAAAAATCGGATTGTTTAGCGACATTAATAATACACTTCTACAACAAGGAGACGGTGCTTTTGAACGAGATTCAAATACTTCAAATCTAAACATAGGCACTGGTTTTTTCTATTATACTAACAAGTATTATTTTGCAGCTTCAATTCCAAATATGTTAAATGCAGCTCATTTAAATAACGATGGAAATCATTTCCTTATAAAGAAAGTTCCGCATTATTTTATTACGGGGGGTTATGTATTTGACTTGAATCCAAATTTAAAATTCAAACCTTTTGCCATGGTGAAATCGGCAGTTAATACACCAACATCTTTGGACGTTTCTGCCAATTTCTTATATATTGAAAAATTTGAAATGGGGGGTACTTATAGATTACAAGACTCTTTTGGAGTTATGGTAAATTACTCTATTTCGCCAACCTTACGAATTGGATATGCTTATGACCATATCGTGTCTGATTTGAAAGTAACAACACCGTCTTCTCACGAAATCATCTTACTGTTTGACTTGAATTCCTCTAAAAAAGTATCACAATCACCAAGATTTTTCTAACTTAAAGCTATCCTAATAATGAAAAAAATATATACAATAGTAAGTTTTATATTGGTGAGTTCACTTCTTACTGCACAAAACAAAGACACACAAAGCGCGGACAAATTATTCAAGAAATTAGAGTTTATTGCTGCCTCAGAGGCATATCTTAAATTAGTAGACACTAATAAAGCAACTGTTTATGTATACGAACAATTGGCAGATTGCTATTATAACATTTACAATACTGCGGAAGCTGCAAAATGGTATGCTAAAACATTAGTGGAGAAAAAAGACGCAGAGCTTTACTATCGCTATGCGCAAATGCTTAAGGCAAATGGAAATTATGTGGAATCAAATAAGCAAATGCAAAAATTTGCGGCAATGCAACCTAATGATTTAAGAGCAAAAGCATTCAATGAAAACCCAAATTATATTCCAAGATTATTAGACAAAACCAAATCCTTTGATTTAAAAACATTGGACATAAATTCTGATAAATCAGATTTTGGAGCTATTTTACATGATAATTCAGTTTATTTTACAAGTGCTAGAAATGCAAGTAAGAAAATATATGGTTGGACAAAAGAGCCATTTTTGGATATTTACAAAGCAGATTATAATGAAGATGGAACAATAACCAATTGTGTACCTGTAAAAGAATTGAATTCTAAGTATCACGATGGGTCTGTAACGATTAGTCAAGATGGAAATACAATGTATTTCACAAGTGACAGTTTCAGAGAAAACTCCTTCGAGAAAGACAAAGCTAACAAGTTGAAATTTGGAAGAAATAACCTTTTCAAAGCAACGTATGAAAATGGAAAATGGGGTGCTATTACTTCATTGCCTTTCAATAGCAGCGATTATTCTACTGGAAATCCAAGCTTAAGCAAAGATGGAAAAACACTTTATTTTTCATCAAATATGCCAGGAAGCATTGGCGGAGTTGATATTTGGAAAGTGGTGGTAACTGAAAACGGAAGTTTTGGTAAGCCAGAAAATTTAGGAAAAAAAATAAATACTGAAGGAAATGAAAGCTTCCCTTTTATCACAGCGGATAATTTTCTTTACTTTTCTTCAGATGCCAAACAAGGACTTGGGGGAATGGATATTTACAAAATTGATTTAAAAGCTGGTACAGAAGCCAAAAATGTTGGCAAACCAGTGAATAGTGATAAAGACGATTTTTCATTTTCATTCAATGAAAACAAGAATTTTGGATTTGTAGCGAGTAATAGAAACGGAAATGATGATATTTTTGGATTGCTTCCAGTTTGCAATTATGAAGTCAATACAATTGTAACCAATGCCAAAACAGGTGCTATTTTAGCCGATGCAAAAGTGTCTGTTTTAGATGATAAAAACAACGTAATTACCACGGAACAATCTAATGCGAAAGGGGAAGTTTCTTACAAAGTAGAATGTGATAAATACTATACGATTCAAGCTGCAAAAGATGGTTTTGAAAGCAATTCATTTGCGGTAACGAAAAGCAATAACAAAGGCGGAAATACTAAAGTTAATGCAGCTTTGAATCCAATTGATTTAATTATTACAGAAACAGAAGTGATTTTGAATCCAATATTCTTTGAATTCAATAAAAGCAATATTACCAAAGAAGGCGCGTTTGAGTTAGATAAATTAGTTCAAGTGATGAAAGGAAACGAAAACTTGGTTATATTTGCAAAATCACACACCGACAGCCGAGGAAGCGACAAGTACAATATGATATTATCAGACAATAGAGCCAAAGCAACGGTTCAATATCTAATTTCAAAAGGAATTGACGCGGCAAAAATATCTGGAAAAGGATATGGCGAAAGTGAGCCAAAAGTAGTTTGCAGCGAAGATTGCACAGAAGAACAGCACGCACAAAACAGACGTTCAGAGTTTTTGATTGTGAAGTAAAATATATAATTAACAAGATTACTATTCCAATAAAATGAAAAAAATTAATAAGACCTATTTCTTTCTATTTTTAATTACACTTTTATCCTTTACAGTTTCTGCACAATTAACAAATGGGAATTTAGAAGCGGGTGGAAGCGGGACTGGTTTTTTTGTTAGGGATTATACCCAGATTAATCCTTTAACAGGCGTTAGTTCGCCTGGAACTTATGCTTGGACAAATAATCCAAACACAATGGATTCTTCATTTATTTCTGGAGGCGATCATACAACGGGATTTGGAAAAATGTTAGTTTATAATGGCGCTACAGCAGGAAATAAATTTGCTTGGACTTCAAGTGGTAATATGGGAACTATTGGTGGATTTACAATTGGTTTAACTTATACTTTTAGTTATTGGATAAAATCTGTATCAAATGATGTTACGAATAGTGCTACACAAGCCAATTTATTTGTGTTTTTTAATCCTGGAGCTGCATCTAATTTTAATCCTTCAACATTAAATTCTGTTGCACCACTTCCAAGTGAAGGATGGAAGCAAGTGCAATATTCATTTACGGCTAATTCTACTACACAACTAATTCATTTGTGGAATTTAAACACAAGTGCTTTGGGAAATGATTTTGCTTTAGATGATTTTTCAATAAGACTAGGTGGACTTCCATTAACATTAAGTCACACATCAGTAAATCCGTCATGTCCAAGTTCTTTAGACGGTTCGATTACTGCAACCGGAGTAGGAGGAAGCTTACCATACGCAAATTATGCGTTATCTAGTAGCTCGGCAACAACCTCCAATTCAACAGGAATTTTTAATAGTTTAGCAGCAGGAACTTATTCACTTACACTAACAGATGCTTCAGGTTCAACAACAGCTCCAATAATTATTACTTTATCGGCACCAAACGATATAACAATTAGTGCTCCAACAACAATTTGCGAAGGAACATCAACTACTTTGTCCGTTAGCGGAAGTACCTCAAGTTATTTATGGACAGCAAATCCTGCAGATCCATCTTTAACCGCTGCGAACAATACGAGTGCCAATCCAGTTGTGAGTCCAACGGTTAATACTACCTATACTGTTACTTCCGGAGTTCCTGCAGTCCCTACAAATCTAATTTATAATGGAGATTTCTCTTTGGGAGACACTGGTTTTAATACAGGATATGCCTACCCTACTCCCACTTTACAACAGGGTACTTACGGAATCGTAACAAATCCAAATGCATGGTTTAATCCATTCGTAGCTTGTCAAGATAACACTGGTGGACCTGGAACACGAAATATGTTTGTGGCAGATGGAGCAACATCATCACCTTTAACTTTAGTGTATAAGCCATTTTTTTTCCCAATATTTTCACCACCTGGGAGTCCTGATGTTGCAATAGTCTTACCTAATAAAAGTTATACTTTCAGCTTTTTTTTGGCAAATGTAGTAAGTAGTGGTTCTCCCGCAGCATTAGAAGTTATAATTAATGGTATTAGAGTTGGAAACTTAGCCACAGCTCCGATAACCGCTTGTACTTGGGTAGAACATTCCTTTATTTGGAATTCAGGATCTAATACAACCGCAACAATTAGCATTTTTAATACGAATACTGCATCAGGAGGAAACGACTTTGCTATTGATGACATTAAATTTCGAGAAACGCCAACGTGCCTTTACGAAAAATCGGTAGCCATTACCGTAAATTCAAATCTTACTGCACCAATTGTAGACGCCATAACACAACCAACTTGTTTTACAACTACAGGTAGTGTAGTTTTATCAGGGTTGCCTTCAGGAAACTGGACAATAAATCCTGGTGGAATTACGGGCAATACTACATCGACAACAATTTCAGGTCTTTTGGCAGGAAATTATACTTTTAAAGTTATTAATGCCGCTGGTTGCGAATCTATGGCTTCTGCAAATGTTGGAATTAGCGCAGCGCTAACCATTCCAAATTCTCCAACAGTTGGAACAATTACCCAGCCAACCTGTGCAACACCAACAGGAAGTGTCGTTCTTAACGATTTGCCTTCAGGAAATTGGACAATAAATCCAGGTGCAATAACGGGTAATACAACATCTACGACAATTTCAGGATTATCAACAGCAAATTATAATTATACTGTTACTAATTCAGATGGTTGTATTTCTTCGGCTTCTGCCAATGTTGGAATTAACGCCCAGCCGGTAACGCCAAGTACCCCAACCGCTTTAACTACAGTTCAACCAACATGTTTAGCATTAGGAACAGTTGTAGTTTCAGCCCCACTTGGAACCGATTATGAATACAGCACTGGAGGAGCGTATCAAGCCACTTTATCATTTTCTAATTTGGCACCAAATACCTATTTAGTTACTGTGAAAGATCTACTAAACGGATGTGTTTCTTTACCCACTTCGGTAACTGTAAATCCGATTCCAACCGTTGCAACACCAACAACTGCCTCAATTGTTCATCCGACATGTGTTATAAATGGATCAATCGTTATTGCTTCACCATTAGGCACTACTATTGAGTACAGTAATGGCGGCACCTATCAATCGAGTACTACATTTTCTAATTTGCCACCAAATACCTATTCAATAACAGCAAAGGACATCACAAATGGTTGTATTTCTGTGCCATTGTCGGTTGTGATTGATCCCGTTCCTAATACTTCAACGCCTTCATTTGCATCAATCGCACCAGTTTGTTTTGGAACTATTATAAGTTTACCGCTACTTTCAACGAATGGGGTTTCGGGAACTTGGTCGCCTTCATTCATTGCGACTGCAACAACAACATATACATTTACACCAAATCCCGGTCAATGTTCTAATACAACTACAATTCAAGTTGGTATAATTCCAATTCCAGTCGGAACCGCATCGCCAACTACCGAAACGATTTGTTCATTACAATCTACTGGAATTTCATTATCAAGTTCTATTTCAGGCACAACATTTAGCTGGACAGCTACCGCAACAGATGTTTCAGGTGCGAATCTAGATAACGGAAATATAATATCGCAAATTTTAACCGCAACGGGAACTTTAGTCGGGAACGTAGTTTATACGATTACGCCCACTTATAACGGATGTTCAGGAATTCCAATACAAGCGACAGTTCTAGTAACGCCAAAACCTATTGTAACTGCAACGCCAAGTAATACTTCTATTTGTTCGGGAAGTTTTGCAATGATTGCACTTTCAAGCACAATGCCAAATACAATTTTTAGTTGGAATCTAGTTCAAACCAATGTTACAGGTGGTTTATCAGGAACAGGGTCGTCAATTTCACAAAATTTGAGCACGATAAGTAATGCTTCAGGTAACGCAGTTTATGCAATTACACCAAATGTAAATGGATGTCCAGGAGCCACAACAATAGTTACAATTACTGTAAATCCCATTCCAGTTGTTACTGTAAATCCCGCCTTGGGGCAAACGATTTGTTCGGGTGCTACAACAGCTATTTCATTGTCAAGCCCAGTGATTAATACAACCTATGATTGGTCAGTAACTCAAACCAACTTA
>Ga0209353_10001203_pt1 | contig 14856 bp, 16 predicted proteins | sample LauGreSpBDMM15SD_2_FD_187561 | JGI IMG/M metagenome (GOLD analysis project Ga0209353, IMG submission 187561) | Freshwater lake microbial communities from Lake Michigan, USA - Sp13.BD.MM15.SD (SPAdes) (version 2) | ecosystem: Environmental > Aquatic > Freshwater > Lake | place: Lake Michigan...
CGATGATGGCCACCGACGAAGTACAGATCACGGGCCCCGGCACTGACCTGAAGTTTAACATCAAGGGCATGAACGCCATCCCCTGTGGCGGCGAATACAACATCCCGGACGGCGAGGTCTTCACGGCGCCAATCCGCGACTCCGTCAACGGCGTGCTCCAATACAATTGCCCGACCATCTACCAGGGCGTGTCCTTCGAGAACATCCGCCTCGTCTTCAAGAAGGGGAAGATTGTCGAAGCGACCGCCAACAATACGAAGCGCCTCAACGAAATCCTCGATACTGACGTCGGGGGCCGCTACATCGGCGAATTCGCTATCGGCTTCAACCCGCACATCCTCAACCCGATGCAGGACATTCTCTTCGACGAAAAGATTGCGGGCTCCTTCCACTTCACCCCAGGCAAGTGCTACGAGACCACGGACAACGGCAATAAGTCGTCCATCCATTGGGATATGGTCTGCATTCAGCGCCCAGAATACGGTGGCGGTGAAATCCGCTTTGACGGGAAGGTCATTCGTAAGGATGGTATCTTCGTGCCTAAAGCCCTCCAAAAATTGAATCCTGAGTACCTCCTCGGCAAAAAACGCTAAGATGGCCAAGTCTAAGCATAAGACGCCTTCGAAGCCCTCCCCCGGTTCGATCAAGCCTATCAGCGCAAACAAAGCGCAAACCCGCAAGGCCGCGCCACGGGCGCAGCCAGAACCGCGTCGCACCACCCGGGCCTCCCGCGACCCGGAACGCCGGGCGCCCGCTACGGAGGCCAAGCCGAACGAAAAGTTCAAGGTGCGCGTCTCCGACGAACAGCCCGCTGCCCGTGCCGATAAAATCGTCTCTGGCCTCATGGAAGGCGTCAGCCGCTCCCGCGTCCAGCGGGCGCTCGACCTCGGCCTGATCACCTTGGGCGGTAAGCCCATCGACCGCCGCACCGTCCTGAACCCCGGCGACCAAATCGTCATCGAACTTCCGGCGCCCGAAGAGCCCACCGCCACGGCGGTGAAGATGAAGTTGGAAGTCCTCTTCGAAGATGCCCACCTCATCGCAATCAACAAGCCCTCGGGCCTGCTGACGCATCCAGTCCAAGGCTCCGACGAGCTTTCGGTGGTCCACGGTCTGCTCCATCACACCAAGGGTAAACTGGCCCCGGCTGGCGGCGCCCCGCGCCCAGGCGTTGTTCACCGCCTCGATCGCGAGACCTCGGGCGTCATCGTCCTCGCGAAGACCGACAAGGCCTACCACAACCTCGTCGAACAATTCTCCCAGCGTACGGCCCAAAAGGAATACCTTTCGTTGGTCGACAAGTGCCCGCGCCTGCTCGGCGGAAGTGTCAACGCCAAGATCGACCGCCACCGCACCGTCCGCGTGCGCATGGCTGTTCGCGAAGACGGCCGCGAGGCCATCACCGACTGGCGCGTCGAAGAGAAGTATGGCGCCCATGCCGCGCTGCTCCGCACCTTCCCGCACACGGGTCGCACGCACCAGATTCGCGTCCACTTGTCGCACATCGGTCACGCCATCCTCGGCGACCGCACCTACGGCAAGTTCGACTACCCTGCCTTTGACGGCTGGCCGATGCCGCGCGTCATGCTGCATGCGAACCGCCTCACCCTGCTCCACCCGCAGACTGGCAAGCCACTGACCATTGAAGTCGCTCCGCCGCCCGATTTTGTAGAACTGCAAGAATTCCTCGCGAAGAAATACGGTCGGAAGTCCTACACCGCGGCGGGCGTCTAAGGCCGCGCGGTTAGGCTTACTTCTGCCCGGGCTTGGGCAGCTTCTGCGGAGGCACCCAGTCCGCGGGCTGTGGCTTGGCCACGACCAAGGGCAAGGGGTCGCCGAGGGCCTTCTGCTCTTCGGCCAGACGTGCCAGCAGGTCGGCAACGCGCGCGGCGTGCTCTGGCTTGGCTGAGAGGTCGATTATTTCAAACGGATCGGCCTGGAGGTCAAAAAGCTGGGTTCGGTCGATTTGGGGATAGCGGATGAGCTTCCAGCGACCATCGCTTAAGGCACGCTGGATATTACGGTAGCCAAAGAGGAGTTGCGGACGGTGGGCCGACGCGGGGGTGGTAAAGAGGGCGCTGAACTCGCGGCCCTCGCTGGTCTTAGGGGCCGCCACTCCACAGACCTTACCGAGCGTCGGGAGCACATCGAAAAGGTAACACAGCGCATCGGTCCGCTGGCCCTTCGGAACGCCTGGTCCGGCGATGATGAGGGGCACGCGCATCGAATGCTCGTAGAGGTTCTGCTTACCGATGAGGCCATGGGAGCCACGGGCTACGCCGGAATCCGCCGCAAAAACGATCACCGTATTCGCCGCCTGGGGTGAGGCTTCGACGGCATCAAGGATGCGACCAATCTGCAGGTCCAAGTAACTGATATAGCGATAGTAGTCTGCGAGCATCTGTTGGATAGCCGCGGGCTTCCGCGGCCAAGGCAGGAGCAGTTCATCCCGGAGCGTCATATCACCGTTATTGAACGGATGCTGTGGCAGGAAGTTAGCCGGCAAAGGAATCTTGGCGGGGTCGTAGGTCACCGGAAAACCGTCAGGCACGATATGCGGGTCATGCGGGCCATCGAAAGCCAGGTAAGCATAGAAAGGCTTCGCTGGGTCGTGGGCTTTGATAAAGCCGAGCACCTCGTCCGTCGCTTCTTCGCAGAGGTGTTTCGGCGAAAGGCGCTCAGGTCCCATCTTACCCGTCGGCAAGAGATCACAGACCTGTGCCTTCATCGGGTTGGTCATCCCACCGATGTACATCGCTTTCGCGGTCTGGAAGGAGCGTCCGACCGAACCAGGTCCGTTATGCCACTTCCCGGCGGCAAAGGTCGCGTAGCCAGCCCCCCCAAAGGCATGCGGCCAGGTCTCGTCGCGCATGAGCTTTTCGTCGACGTGGAAATAGGGACGGCCGGACATCAACATTGCGCGGGAAGGCACGCAGGTGGCGCCGTTATTACCGCCCTGCATGTAGGCGCGCGTGAAGGACAGCCCGCGCTGCACGAGGCGATCAAGGTTCGGGGTCTTAATATGCGCATTACCCAAAGCCGCGATCGTATCCGCGCGTTGGTCATCGGCAAAGATGAAGACGATATTGGGCGACTTAGCCGCTTGGGCAGAGGCCGCCAAAGCCACAAGGACAAGGAGGAAGAAACGGGGCATGCCTAGGTGATAGCCGAGAGCCGGACCTAATCAAAACAATCCGAACTCAGTTGGCCAAACCGTGGTGCCCATCGGGCTTAAGGTGCTCCGGATGGTCGGGCTCGACGTGCACAAGTACGGCAATGACCTCCGGATGCAAACGCAGGATATCTGCCTTAATACGACCGGCGATGGCGTGGCCTTCGGCGACCGTCGCGGTCTCCGCGACCTGCAGGTGGAAATCGACCTCGAACCGATCGCCCAAGCGACGGGCCCGGAAAGCATGGAATCCCTTGGCGCCCGGGGCGGCCAAGATGTGCTCACTCAGATCACGCAGGACGTGGGCGGCCGGAGCGGTATCCAAGAGGTCTTCGCAACTCCCTTTGAATAACTTGATACCCTCCGAACCCAGCCAGCCGGCAAGCACGAGGCCAACGACCTTATCCAGAGCCTTCCATTCGGGATAAACATTGGCGACGACGACTGCGACAAGCGCGAGCAGCGAGGCGATGGCGTCCGCCCGATGATCGGTGGCATTGGCCATCAACAACCGCGAACCGAGACGCTCGGCCTGTCGACGCGCATACTGGTAGAAACCTTCCTTGATGATTAGGGCGGCGCCGGCGACCCAGGCGGCAGCGAGACCGGGCTGGACGACGTCGACCCCACTGACCAAAGCAGCAAGCGACTGCCAAGCTAGGCCGACGCAGAAGATAAGTACGAGCGACGAGATGAGCATCGTCGCCAAGGTCGAGAAACGATGATGGCCGTAAGGATGATCGTCGTCCTTCGGCAGATGGGAAAAACGCAAACCCACGATGGCAGCGATATCACTCGCAATATCCACCAAGGAGTGGATACCGTCGGCGATAAGGGCTTGGGATGATGCAATGACGCCAACGCTGAGCTTAGCGCCAGCCAAGACCACATTGACCGCCAAGCTAAGGCTGGTCGTCCAGGTACCTTCGCGCTGCAGCGGTGTGCTCATTTCTGTCCGCTATTGGCGCGGATGATATCCGCTTCCTTTTTCCAATCGATGGGGATGAGTTCGGCCGAAGCCACCGCGGGATCGGCGCGCAAGGCCGCCAAAACTTTCGGCAAGTCGGCCCACGGCGTTTTCTCGAGCGGCTCATGCCACTGCTTTAAGGCCAAAAAAGCCTCGTCGGGCTTACCGACTACCGGCTGGGCGATGTCACCGCTCGGCAGCTTCACTTCCGCCGCTTGATGCCCGGGCTTTAGTTTCAGGGCGACGCGATCGGCGAACTGGAAGCCGTAGTCCGTGACCGGACCTGGCTCCGCCAGCGCCGTGCCGGGGGCGTAAGTTTCCCGAACCCAAAGATACTCCTGTGCCAGCTCACGGCCCGTGGCCTCGTAGCGACGGCGCCCGCCCGTGACAATGGACCGTACCTTGGAGCCATCAGGACGTGTCTCCACGGACTCCCAGAGTACATAATGACCATAGAACCCCTTCTGCATCACCGCGAAGTCATACATCATCCCAGGGAGATTGAGCCCCTCACGGACTTGCCGTTTTGCGTCACGCTGGGGCTGGCTATTGGTCTGCACGACCCACAGGACGCCTACGCCCATCAGAGCTCCGACCAAGAATAAGATCCATCGCTCGCGCTGACCCATGGTCCCATCTTCACGACCACCCCGCCGGGGGCAAGGAGAAGCGACCCGGCGGGAGCCTTTACGGTTGGAAAGCACCGACCTTTAACCCAGAACAAGCCCATGCCACAGGCCACCGTCGAAACTCGGGTTCGCTTCGCCGAAACCGATGCCATGGGCGTGACCTACCATGGCAACTATCTGCCTTGGTTCGAGATGGCGCGCGTGGCTTTGCTGGACCAACTCGGCTGCCCCTATCGCGAACTTGAAAAACAAGGCTTCCTCCTGCCCGTGCTTGAAACTGGCCTGACCTACCACCGCCCCTCGTACTTCGATGACCGCGTCCGCATCACCGTCACCTTAGCAGAGAAACCCCGGGCGCGGCTCCACCTGACCTACAAAGTTGAGCGTGGGGACGAACTTCTTGTCGAAGGCTTCACCGTGCATGCCTTTGTTAGCCGCGACTTCAAAGCTATCCGCCCGCCGGAAATCGTTGAAACGGCCTTGGCTAAAGCCTTTGGTCCGGCCTAACCCATTCTAATGAAAATTGAAGCCGCCTCGCTCGGACCTTTCGAGACCAATGCCTACCTCCTGTCGTCGGACGACGGCAAAGAGTGTATCGTCATCGACGCCCCACAAGGGGCGGCCGCAAAGCTCTTTCCGTTAATCAAGGACCGGGGCCTCAAGCTCACGCACCTCTTACTCACGCACGGTCACTGGGACCATATGTGCGAGGCCCATGCTTTCGCCGCCGCTGGCGCCGAGGTCCTCGCGCACCGAGCGGATCGCGAACTGATTGAGAATATCGAAGCCTATAAGGACCGCTACCTCGCAATGCTTCCCGAGCTGTCCGACGCCGACTTCAAATCCGTCAAGGTCACGACTTGGCTGGAAGAGGGCTCCACGTTCGTCGCGGCCGGTAAGGCCTTCGAGACGCGCCACGTCCCCGGCCACTGCCCGGGCAGCCTCTTGTTCTCCTGTGCCAGCGAGCAAGTGGCCTTCTGCGGCGACGCCATCTTCCGTGGCTCCGTGGGCCGGACTGACCTACCTAATGGCAACTGGAACGAGCTACTGACTTCGATTCGGACGCGCATCTACACGCTACCGAATGAGACCGTCCTCTACCCTGGCCATGGCGGGCGCACGACGGTCGGTCACGAGAAGCAGACGAATCCGTACGCGAAGCCTTAAGCGTGAACCAGCCCTGCCCTTTCCTACCCTCCTGTGGACGCTCCTTGAGTTGGCGCGACCTCGCTGAGTTCAGGGAAGAAGGTGGTGCGGAACTCTACCGCCTCTGCCTAGAATACGGTCAACAGCTCTGGTTGGATGGCTTACCTGCCCGATCCTTACTGGCCGTCGATCGCGCGCTGTACTGCGACGTCGCGGTGGCGGCGGAGGTCTTGCAGGCCTATCCCCTGCCCTATGCGGCCATCCGCTGGCTCGTCTCCCAACCCAGCGACGCCTTCACCGGTAATGCCAGGGTGCATTACCAGCACCTCGCCGACCGCGTGCGCGGCGAACGTGCCGACATCAAAAAGTGGCGGGCCTGGGCGGCTTGGGCGGTCACTCGCCAAGCCCGGCCGGACCTTCCCGGCGACCCTAAGCATGCGGTGACCGAACCCACCCACGCGGAAATCGCCGCCGGACTCCATGCCCACGGAATCGCTGGAGAGGCCAGCCTCTGGAGGGAATGCCTAGGCGATTAACCTTATTCATTTAAAGGCTTTGAGTCTTGTTGAAGAAAACCTTGGGACGATAGTGATGGGCTATGACTCACGCCTACACCACCTACCTCCTTGGCGGCTCCAAAGGCATCGCCCTCGATGTCGCCAAACGCCTCGCCCAGCAGAAGCAGCCCCTGACCCTCATTGCCCGCGGTGCCAGTGAATTGACCGCCGTCGCCAAAGAACTCACCCAACTCGGCTGCCCCGAAGTCACCACGATTTCGTGTGACCTCAGCCAAGCCGAAAGCGTGGACAAACTCTGCGCACAAATTGCGCAAGACACCCGCCATATCCGTGGCCTCGTCAACGCCGCCGGCTATTTCGCACCCAAAGCCTTCCTCGACCAAAGCCGGGCCGACTACCGGCAGTACCTCGACCTCAACGAGGCCCTCTTCTTGGCCACCCAAGCCGTCGCTAAGAACATGAAAGCCCACGGCGGCGGGAGCATCGTCAACATCGGCTCGATGTGGGCTAAGCAAGCGGTCAAGGCCACGCCTTCCAGTTCCTACTCCATGGCCAAGGCCGGCCTCCATGCGCTCACCCAACACTTGGCGATGGAACTGGCCGATCACAAAATCCGCGTTAACGCCGTCTCCCCAGCCGTGGTCGTGACCACCATCTACAAGGCGTTTATCCAAGAAGAGAAGATCCCCGAAGCTTTGGCCGGCTTCAACGGATTCCACCCGATTGGCCGGGTGGGCCAGCCGAAGGACGTCGGTGCCGTTATCGCCTTTTTGTTGAGCGAAGAAGCTGGCTGGGTCACCGGTGCAATCTGGGACGTCGATGGCGGCGTTATGGCCGGGCGCAATCAGTAAGCCGAACCCCCTTCGAGACAAAACCGGCCGAGGCAATACGCCTCGGCCGGTTTGTTTTAAACCCTTTGAGTGACGGCCTACTTGGTCATCTGAAGCACTTCCGCCTTCACCTCGACCTCGACGCCTTCGGGGGTGGTGAACTTGGTCGACTCACCCGACTTCACCGAAGCGGTGTTACTGTTTCCGTGGGTCACCGCTAGGCCATCGACAATGGCCTTATGCAGCGACAGCTCCTGGACCTTGCCGAGCTGGGAAAGAGTGAGCACTTCGCGTTTCTCGTCATAGGCCTTGATGGTCCAGCCATCGACCACGCGACCAACTTTCAACCAGCGACGGGCACCGGCGATATCTTCAATGGAGTAGAGACCTTCCACTGGAATCGCTGAATGGAAGATGGGCATAGTGGACTTCTGGCGAGCGGCTTCCTTCTGCTTGCGACGCACCTCGTCGGGATTTTGGGTCGCCGGATCAGCCTTGCTCTTGACCTGCGTATCCATCTTCAGGGCAATCGACCCATCGGCACCTACCGTCGGCGTGACGCTGAAATTAATCCCGCCATCAGGACCGCCCACGCCAATCGTCGCTTGCTTGCCGGAGATCGCAACCACCGTAGGAGAGGTGATGGTGTCGACCTTGCCGCTGGCGTCCTTTCGGGTGAACGTAGTTGTTACTTGGATGTGTGTGGGGGCGGCAACTTCCTGCCCCCAACCGGCGAGAGGCAGACAAGCCAGCACAGCAAGGGAAGCGAGGCAAGGGAGGCGCATGGGGAGAGAGTGGGCTACAAGTGTAACCCCAAAAAGCCCAAAAGTTCCACCTGTGGGGCTTATTTAAACGCCTTAAAGACCAGGGAGGCGTTATGTCCGCCGAATCCGAGGTTATTCGAGATAGCCACGTTGACCGTCATCTTGCGGGCCTGGTTAGGCACGTAGTCGAGGTCACAATCTGGGTCTGGGTTCTCGAGGTTCAACGTCGGAGGAACAATGCCATGACGGATAGCAAGGGCACAGACGGCGGCTTCGACCCCACCGGCAGCACCCAGCAGGTGACCCGTCATGGACTTGGTCGAGGAAATGGCAATCTTGGGGGCCTGTTCGCCAAAGACGCGCTTGATAGCAAGAGTCTCGCAACGGTCGTTAATTGGGGTCGAGGTGCCGTGGGCGTTGATGTAGCTCACTTCGGACTTCGCGACACCAGCCTCGGATAAGGCGCGGTTTAGGCAGAGCGCGAGGCCCTTCCCTTCCTGATCTTGGCCGGTGATGTGGTAGGCGTCGCAGGTGGCACCGTAACCAGCGAGTTCGCAATAGATGCGGGCACCGCGGGCTTGGGCGTGTTCGAGGGACTCAATCACAAGGACACCCGCGCCTTCACCCATGACGAAACCATCGCGGAGCTTGTCAAACGGGCGAGATGCCTTTTCGGGCGTGTCGTTGAAATCGGTCGACATGGCCTTCATGTTACAGAAACCAGCGTAACTCAGGCGAGTGATGCAGGCTTCCGAACCACCAGATAGCATGATGTCAGCGTGGCCGTCACGGATGTGGCGCATCGCTTCACCGAGGGCGTGCGAGCCCGAGGCACAAGCAGAGACGACGCCAAAATTGACGGACTTAGCCTGAAACTCAATGGCCACCACGCCAGAGGCGATATTGGCAATCAAGGAAGGGATTGTGAAAGGGGAAACCCGGCTGGGGCCACGTTCGATGAGCACACGGGCCTGGTTCTCGATGGTCTCCATCCCGCCGATACCTGAGCCGATGATCACGCCAAAGCGCTCGGCATCGAGTTTGGTCGAATCGACCTGGGCGTCTTCGACGGCCATCCGCGCAGCGGCGACGGCATACTGCGTGTAGCGGTCGTTACGCTTGGCCTCCTTCGGGTCCATGAACTTGCCCGGGTCAAAATCACGGATTTCTCCGCCGACCTTGGACGGGAAGTCCGTGGGGTCAAAACGGGTAAGACGGGAGATTCCAGAACGCCCCTTAATCAGGCCGTCCCAGAAACTAGCCGTATCCGGACCGAGCGCCGACAGGCAACCGATGCCGGTGACGACGACTCTGCGGGACTGGCTAGCGGTGCTCACAGTGACGGGCTATGAAAACCCGCGAAAATTACTTGGTGGCGTTAGCCTTAATGAACTCGATGGCGTCGCCCACGGTCTTCATGGAGGCGGCCTTATCTTCCGGGATTGAAGCAATCCCAAACTCGTCTTCGAAAGCCATGATGATCTCGACGAGGTCGAGGGAGTCGGCCTTGAGGTCGGTCTGGAAGCCAGCGGTGGCGGTGACCTGTTCAGGGTTCACGCTGAGCTGCTTGACGATGATGTCGGTGACGCGTTGTTCGATGTTTTCAGGCATAATAAAGGGTGTTTAAGTTGTTATCTGGGTGTCAGATAGGCGGGGGGTGGTCAAGTTTAGAAAAGTCGTAAATACTCCGCCCCAAAGTGCCTTCAGGGAAGCCAGAAGACTCCCAATCAGACAGCAGAGGCGCAGGGGCTATGATAGCAGACATGTCCCGTTTGCGTGTATCGATAAAAATGATGGGCCGTATTCGAGCGGTAGCCCGTGAAGCGAGCCCGACCCTCTAAGCGGAGGCCTTAGATAGCCATGCCACCGTCCACCGAAAACACCTGCCCCGTAATATACCCACCCTCTTCCGAGGCGAGGAAATCGACCATGGCGGCGATATCGGTGACCGAGCCGAACCGGCCCAGCGGAATGACCCCGAGAATCTTCTGCTTAATTTCGTCGGAAAGTTCCCCCGTCATATCGGTGGTGATAAAGCCGGGCGCGACGGCATTGGCGGTGATGCTCCGGCCAGCGAGTTCGCGGGCGAGGGTCATCGTAAGGCCATGCAGGCCAGCCTTGGCGGCGGCGTAGTTAGCCTGGCCGGCATTACCCTGAACGCCCGTGACGGACGAGATACTGATAATCCGACCCCAGCGCTTCTTGGTCATCGGGCGGACGAGCCCCTTGGTCCAATAGAAAGCCGAGGAAAGATTGGTGGCGATGACGTCGTTCCAATCCTGATCGGACATTGCCATGACGAGTTTATCGCGGGTGATGCCGGCGTTATTGACGAGAATCTCGACGGCACCGAACTCGGCATTGATCTGTTCGCAGGCCTTGGCGACCGCGGCGGCGTCGGAGACGTCGACCTGGAAGGCCTTGGCCTTCCAGCCCTTGGCGATGATGTCATTGGCGACGGCGACGCAGGTCTCGGACTTCGAGATACAAAGGACCGTGTGCCCGTGCGAAGCCAAGCGTTCAGCGATGGCCTTACCGATACCGCGGCCGGCACCCGTAACCAAAGCTACCCGAGGATTATGCGTCAGTTGCATCGGCTTTGATGTGCAGGGAAGTTGGCCGCTAGGCAAGTGGCGAAAATAGCCGCACACCCCGTTTCTCTATTAAAAAAGGGTGAAATACGGCCTGCCCGCTCAGTAAACGTCGCGCTGGTAGCGCCCGACCTTCTTGAACTGCTTGACCCAGTCCACGGCGGCTTCGGGCGTCAGCCCGCCCTGTTCGGCGACGATAGCATGTAAAGCTGCATCCACATCCTTGGCCATGCGCTTGGCCGTCACCGCAGACATAGAAATAGGCCCCGGCCTGGAGCCACTGCCAGAGTTCAGCGGCGTTCTCACGCATCCGATCCTGGACGTAGATTTTAGCCGCTTGATCACGGGAGAAGGCTAGGTCAAGTCGCGTGAGTACGCCCGACTGCAAGTAAGCCGCCCACTCGTCGGCGTACAGGAAATCGCTGTCCTTGCGCTGGTCGCCGAAGAAGAGCCAGTTCTTCCCCTTGGCGCCGCGGGTGGCGCGGTCCATGACGAAACTACGGAACGGTGCGACGCCTGTGCCGGGTCCGACCATAATAACCGGAATAGAATCGTCGGCGGGCAGGCCGAAATGCGAGTCTGCGACGAACACCGGGACCTCGGGTTCGTTTAGCTGGGTACGCTCGGAAAGGTAGGTCGAACAGACGCCCTCACGCGCGCGGCCATTGGTTTCGTAACGGACCACGGCGACCGTCAGGTGAATCTCGTCAGGGTATTTGGACGGCGCCGAGGAAATTGAATAGAGGCGCGGCATCAGTTTGCGGAGGAGTTCGATGAACTCTTGGGCGCCGAGCTTGGCCGAAGGATGCTCTTCGAAGAGATCGAGGAATTCACGCTGCTCCATCCAAGCCTTCTTCTTCTCGGGGTCGACCTCACCGATGGCAGCGGCCAAGCGGGCTTTCTCCTCGGCGTCCGTGGCACGCTCATGCAGGAGCTGGGCGAATTTGTAGGTCGGGCCGTTCAGGGACAGACGCTTGGACAAGGCCCGATGCAAAGGGATGGGGGCCGTGTCTTTGGGAATGGTCACCTGCTCGTCTCCCGTGAAGCCAGCGGCCTTCAGCACTGCCGTGACGGTCAGTGGGTTATTGGCGGGGAAGACGCCGAGAGAATCACCGCATTTATAAGTCAGGCCGCTACCGACTAGGGAGACCGAAAAGTGCTGGGTGTCCTTCTGGCTCGAGGCGGCACTGAGGCGGCGGCGGTCGACGAGGCGAGCCGGGAATGGGTTATTCTTGTCGTAAGGAGCGGACATAGCGAAGCCGCAGGATGCAACCATCCCCACCCTGCCAACAATCCTAAAAACGCCGGAAGGGCTACTTCCAGATCTTCACCCAGTCGACTTCGACATCATCGGGTAACTTGGCTGGCAACAGGTCTTTGCGTTCGAAATCCGAGACCCAATGGCCCAGAAAAAGATGCATCGGCTCCTTTACCTCGGGCTTATCGAGCTTATGCACCAACTTACCGTTAAAGTACCAAGCATATTGCCGCTCCGTCCAGAGGAAGCCGTAAGTATTAAACCCTTTCGAAACTTGGCCCGGCTTGTTGTTCAAGTCCGTCTTAATTGGGCGGAGCTCGCGCACACCCTTAGAGTCACCAATTTTGGCCCAGGGAATGAGCCGGTCATCGCCAAAGCATTCAAAGAGCAAGGCGGCGGCCGGCGGTTCGCTGGTGGGCTTATTGCGAATGACAAAGGCACCATGATGGCCCTTGGTCACGGGGAAACGAATGGAGGCCTCGAAGTAGCCCTGCTGCTGGGTGAACTTCTCGCGCGTGCTGAGGCCGCTACCCTGCCAGCCATCCGGACGCTCACGTAACGTGATGACCAGCTTACCGTCTTTGATTATCAGGGCCTGCTTATCGCCTTCAAATGTCCATTTAGCTTCGTCGATTGCGGCATCCTTAAACTCCTCGGACCACACCATCTTCATGGCCGAGGAGGGCGGGTTGGCGCACAAGGCGGCCGTCGTCAAGCAGAGCACCAAGAAGCACTTCATAAAGATTATTTATAGACTTTGACCCAGTCGATCTGGAGGGCCTCGGGCGGGTTGGCGGGATCGGGGAAGGCTTTGATGATGCCGCCTTCGGCCGTGTGGTGAACGAATTCTACGTACATCGGCGTGGTCGGCGCGGCTTTGAGATCCTGGCGATGGACCTGCTTCCCATTGACATACCAAGCAAAGTACTTGGGCGTCCAATGGATACCATAAGTATGGAACTTCCGATAGGACGTTCCCCCGTCGAAATTAATATCATGCTTCACCGGGCGCAGCATACGGATGCCATTGAAGTCGGCGACCTGCGTAGTGGGTGAGATATGGTCATCGCCCCAGCTCTCAAAAAAGATACGGGCCGACGGCGGTTCATCGAGGCTCTTATTGCGGACCTCGAAACGGCCCGAGCGACCAGCGGTCTGTAGCATGCGCATCGATGCCTCGAAATACCCTTGGGCCTGCGAGAACTTATTGGCCGTGCTGATACCTGTGCTCTGCCAGTAGGTGGACTCCTTGCCGGGCAGCATGGCCAAGTAGAGTTTCCCCTCCTTGATACTGACGGAACCCGTATTGCGGTTATGGACGTTCCACTTGGTCTCATCGATTGCGGGACCATCGAAGTTCTCGGTCCAAACCAATTTCATCCCCCCATTGGGCGCGGCCCCAACGGTGGTCGCCAAGCAAGCTAAGAACAAAGGCAGGTGTCGCATGGGGGTAACAGGCACACCTCTAAACAAGAAGTTTTCTAGGAGAAGGCAAGCGAGTTGGCCCGCTTAATTCTCAAAAATCATGTCGATTTCCTTGCGGGAAAGCGGCCGACAATCCCCCGAGGGCATCCGGCGCAGGACCAAACTGCCAATCTGGAAGCGACGGAGGACCTTCACGTGGAAACCAAAGATCTCAAACAGACGGCGGATTTCTCGTTTACGTCCTTGGTCCAAATGCACCTCCAGCTGGGTGGGGGCATCCGGAATACGTATCACCTTCTTGAACTTTAGCCGCTCCCCTTCCTCCACGGCGCCTTTAAGCAGTCGTGGGGTGAGCTTCGGGTCGTAGTCGCGATTCAGGTGCACTTCGTAGCGCTTCACGACGCCCCCGGATGGATGCATGACCTTATTAGCCAAGGCACCGTCGTTGGTTAGGAGCAGGAGGCCTTCAGAATCCTTGTCTAGGCGACCCACGCAGAAAAGGCGGAGCGGGGCGTATTCGGGCGGCACCATCTCGAAGACGGTATGGCCTCCGTGCGAATCATCGTTAGTGCAAAGGAAGCCCTTCGGCTTATTCATCATCAGCACCACCGTACGGCCGAGCGGCTTAATCTCACGGCCCTGGCAACGCACGACGTCAACCGCCGGATCCACGGGTTGCCCGGTGACGGCGACCTTACCGTTGATGAGTACTTGGCCCTCCGCGACGAGGCGCTCCGCATCCCGACGGGAGCAGAGCCCCGCTTGGGCGAGGAACTTATGGATGCGCATGGGGCCTTCAGACACGCCCACACGACTAGACCCTTCCGGGGGCAGAGGGCGAGACAATCAATGCAGAGGCGAAACGATAACTTTTCTCGCCCTCCCCGCCGACTCCCCCCAAATAGGTGCCATGCGCCTCATCGACGGCAACGCCACCGCCCAGCAAGTCCTCGCCGAAGTCAAGGCCCGCGTGGACAAACTCGCCCCGCTCGTCCCACACGTTGCCTTCGTGCGCGTCGGTGACGACCCCGCTTCCGTGTCCTACGTCACGAAGAAACAAAAGACCGCAGCTGAGGTTGGCATGCGCGCCAGCCTGCAACTCTTTCCCGAAACGGTCACTAAGGAGGAGCTCTTTGCCCACCTCGATCAGCTGAATGCCGACCCCTCGGTCCACGGTATCCTTATCCAGGCTCCCCTCCCCAAGCACTTACCTGAGACCGAAGTATTTAACCGCGTGTCGCCCGACAAAGACGTCGATGGCTTCGGCACCCAGAGTATCGGTCGACTGGTGCAAGAAGTCCCTGGCGCCTTCGCCGCCTGCACCCCGGCGGGCGTCATCGAACTCCTCCGTCGCTCCGGCGTGGAAACCGCCGGGAAGCACGCGGTCGTCGTCGGTCGGTCGCTCATCGTCGGTAAGCCCGCGGCGTTCCTACTCCTCGCCAAGGGTTGCGACTGCACGGTCACCATCGCGCATTCCCGCACCAAGGACCTCGCGGCGATTGTCCGCCAAGCCGACATCATTGTCGCCGCTATCGGCAAGCCCCGCTTCATCACCG
>Ga0209353_10001209_pt1 | contig 14834 bp, 17 predicted proteins | sample LauGreSpBDMM15SD_2_FD_187561 | JGI IMG/M metagenome (GOLD analysis project Ga0209353, IMG submission 187561) | Freshwater lake microbial communities from Lake Michigan, USA - Sp13.BD.MM15.SD (SPAdes) (version 2) | ecosystem: Environmental > Aquatic > Freshwater > Lake | place: Lake Michigan...
ATTTCCATTTTTACATTTCCATTTCCAATTTTCCATTAAAATGTTACTTAAATATTTTAAAGCAACGTCTTTTCTAGCAAACACTTTCATAAGTTATTGTTTTTTAGTTTTTAAATAAAAAATAATAATTGTATTGTCAAAAATTTTACATCTTTTTAGGAGAAGACTTTCGTTTACGATAAGACTTGCGTTTTGGAGATGACATCTTTTTTGGGGATGACATCTTTTTTGGGGACTTTCTTCGTCTTGGAGAAGACTTCTTTTTAGGAGAAGACTTCTTTTTTGGCGACTTTCTTCGTCTTGGTGAAGACTTCTTTTTTGGTGAAGACTTACGTTTAGAAGATCTTCTTCGTCTTGGAGATGACTTCTTTTTAGGTGAAGACTTCTTTTTTGGGGAAGACTTACGTTTAGAAGATCTTCTTCGTCGTGGTGATGACTTCTTTTTTGGGGAAGACTTACGTTTAGAAGATCTTCTTCGTCGTGGTGATGACTTCTTTTTTGGGGAAGACTTACGTTTAGAAGATCTTCTTCGTCGTGGTGATGACTTTTTTTTTGGGGAAGACTTACGTTTAGAAGATCTTCTTCGTCGTGGAGATGACTTCTTTTTTGGTGAAGACTTCTTTTTTGGGGAAGACTTACGTTTAGAAGATCTTCTTCGTCGTGGTGAAGACTTCTTTTTTGGGGAAGACTTACGTTTAGAAGATCTTCTTCGTCGTGGAGATGACTTCTTTTTTGGTGAAGACTTACGTTTAGAAGATCTTCTTCGTCTTGGAGATGACTTCTTTTTTGGGGAAGACTTCTTTTTTGGGGAAGACTTTCGTTTACGATATGATTTACGTTTTGGAGATGACATTTTTTTCATAGCTCCACCGAAAATATTAGAGACAAAGTTTTCAATCATTTTTTTATTATAATATTCGTAAACATTTTATTTTCACGTAATTATTAAAATAATAATTAAATAATAATTAATTAAAAATTAAAAGAACGCAATAATACTTTTTTTTTCAATGCCTAATGTAATGACATTGAATTTACCATATTATTTATATTGTATATTCTATATATATTATACAAACCTAAAGTCAAACGCTGCTTGAATTGTAATGTTTGGAATCATAGAGACGCTGCGTCAAAATGCGAACGCATATGTAAAGAAAATAACAAAACTTTTTCTGGTAAATGGTCTCTAAATAAGGAGAATCCCAAGGAATCTCTATGTGAATGTGAATAAACAAACATTTGTTTTTACTATATGTCTTGCTCAAAGACAACTAAAGGTTAATCATAAAACTGATAACTTTTAAAATTAAATTAATTATTTTAAAATTTATTAATTACTTTTTTGATGTTACTTTTTTTAAAAGTAACTATTATATAATGTCTATCGTTGCACAGTTAGTAATAATATTAGGTATATCTATATTTTTAATAGGATATTGGTTTTTAGGTAAAAATACAGGTTTACAAGAATGTAACCAAGAAAAATCTATTTTAAGTGATACATATAAAGGTGGAGCTCTAGCTACTGGTATTGGATTGTTATTAATGGTGGGTGGTTTACTAATGTTTTATAAAAACTCAAGTTCGGCAGGTGATCAAGCATAATTACATTAATGTAAACTTTTGTAACTAATATTAATTATAAATTTATCAATTGACGTTATCGAAACAATACTATTTCTATTTAATAAAACATCAGTGTCGTCCAATAAAATACACTGTGATCCTTCTGATACATTAATTTTAATTATCATTTGTTGAACTTCTTTTGAAATATTTGAGTCTGGATATAAATTTGTTAATAAATACCCCCTGTAAAGACCATTGTAGTTAGATAATTGTGATTTATGTTTATTTTTATCGTATAGTAAATCTATGTTTTTATACAAGTATATTTGACGATCTATCTTTTTAGTTTGTAAAAATATACCATCAATATTTTTAATAATACTATCCATCTTGGTATTATTCGGAATACAATTATTTTGCAAATATGTATTCAATACATGTATACAAGGTCGTGACAAATTTTTAAAATTCATATTCGTATTAATATTCGTGTATTCTTTTTGTAAAAATTTTTCAACTTTTTTTTTAATTCCATAATTCTGAAAATGATTTTAAAAAAAATTTAATAATTTTCTTCATTTTTCCATAGTTTTAAATAACTCTACAATTCAAAACCCGGGTACTCATTTAAGATATGCTATTCAGTTTCTGTTTAGAATGCAATACAAAAAATAGATGCAATATTCATATATTTAAAACATTTAGAACATTTAAGAACTTTTCGTCTTATAACCAAGCGAGTTGTGTATTTTGTTGCAATAAATTCAAGGATGATATTATTACTTTACCGTGTAAACATATATTTGATTTGCGATGTTTTATAACTTATACAAAATTACATTATTTAGAAAAGAAAAATAAACAAATAAAATGCCCAATTTGCAAAGTAGAAAATGATATTTATGGAATATTTAAAAAGTATAAAGTAATTTTAGAACTTCGATTACTTATGATGAAAAAACGAAACATTATAAAAAATATATACGTTTACAATGACATTTACGAAAATGAAAAGACCACCCAAGACTAACGAAAGTATACTCCTTATAATAAATAACACACTTTAAAAAAAATAATTTGTAAAATAAATTATTATACAAATTATAAAACACTTGTAAAGCACTTGTAAAGTACTTGTGAAACACTTATAAAATAGCGTGTGAATCTGAAAAATCAGAACTGGAATAATAACTAGAATCTTCATCTTTACATTTACATTTACATTTACATTTACATTTAGATTTTCGTTTATGTTTATGTTTATGTTGAGATCTATGATGACATTTTGTTTTACATCTCCTTTGACGAATATGAATTTTCGGTTTATTAATACATAAATTAATTTCAGGAGTTATTTCTAAATCAATAGGAATATGGCGAGGTTTACATTTAGAAAGTTTTTTTGTCATTTACAATAACAAAATATTTAAAACATACAATATAAACACAATAAACGTTATAAACATTAAAGATAATATAATTCTTGTTACTGTATTAATTTAGAGAATGTTTAACGTATGTTAATTTACGTTGGTGGTTGAGGTGGTGGTTTTTTACAAGGTTTACATATACATACGGCATTGTTTTTGATTTTGATAAATGGTTTTTGTACGCATAATGTAATTACAGGTAATATTTCTAATGTCACATCTACAGGTGTAGGTACACAAGGTTCTGGCTTACAATCGCATAGGGTATAATTAACAGAGTATATCAAAACTGTAGGATTTTGTGATCCAGATGCAGTAATACTTATATATTTATAATCACCAAACATCGGGATATCTACAGTAAGATCAGAAGACGTAAGTAAAAATGCACCTAGGTCTCCAAGGGTATTTGTTCCGTAAATAGAAAAGGTTTCATTTTGTTCTATACTTGACATTGTAATTGTAGGTGTACCTTCGCAATTTTGTGAAATTATATTAGATAAATCTAAACATATAAAAGTTTCATCATCTATTTCGTTTTGAGCATTGGCACTTATACCTAAACCAATTTTATTTGGTCCACTGTTTTTACCGTACATATTCGTCGATTGATTAGGGGTTCCTATCTCATACCCGTAAGCAGTAACGGACACGTCACCTAATGTATAAGGGTATATTGGTCCAACATCACCTGGAGGTTGGTTAAAAAAAATTTGTTGATTCATAGTTGTGTTATACTATTAATCAAGAAAAAAAAAATATACAAATAATGAGTTTTTTATATATTTTATTTTAAACGTGCTTTTTGATTATTTAAACGCGCTTTCTAAAAGTAATGTATATTGTGTTAAAATACATATTTTTATATGTCTTTTTATAATATATGTCAAGAAAAGAACTGACTTTTTATCGTTACGTAACAAATTACAATACAGATAATATCAATAAATTCTTAGAATTATTTGGAAACACTGTTGAAAAACTACCTGATAAAATGATATCATCAAAATATATTATTAAAATGTTAAATAATGAGTACCCGTTAAATACAAATACTATATATTTTCGAGCATTTAAAAACGTATTTATGGATTATTTTACTTTGGTATTAAATTAAATATATCCTTTTTGTAGTATCTTAGTTTCACACTCTTTTTTAGACCAAGACTCTTTCTTATTTAACATTCCTTGAGCTAAAGATGGATTTGGATTTTTATACATTTTACGATTCATACCTTTCAATTCATTTTCCGCATCTATATTAGGTACACCACTTGGTATATAAGTTATAAACGGAGGAGTATAATCATTACATTCATTTTTATTAATATACATTGAATTATCAAGGACGTAATCAAAAATACTTTTCCCAAATTGAAATTCTGTTTCTGAAAAATTAGACATCTTTTACATAAACTTTTAAAAAAAGTTTAAGTAAATGTTCTTATTATATTAACTAAAATTAATTTAATTTAATATAATATAATAAGAAAAAATGAACGATCAAAAAATACCCGTATCCATATTTGACGATACACTTGGCATACCCGTATTTAAAGAAGTATCAGTATTACAATCACAAGAACAACCACCAGAATTTCAGAAAAAACAACTATTGTATGTTATTGGTTTTATTTTAATAGTAATATTATTTATTTATGTAGCCGTATCAGGAGGAATACTAAAAGTCATTATAGTCATTATAGGTATTATAGTATTGACACCTATTATTTTTTTTATATGGGTCTTTATGTTGCCCGGGACCAAGCGCGCAGATGGAACAATAGATCATTCCGGCGACGCTGCTGCGATCATATTTTTCCCTAGTGTAGCTGTATTTACTTCTGTTATTTTAACTATAATAATGGCTATATATATTTTTATATCTAATTTTACAACACCAACACCGTCTACAATTGTATAATTATTTTTGTTGCAATCTTAAAACACTATGAAATTTCAGCTTAAAGTTAGCTGAAATTTATTTTAAAGTTATATTATATGAACACAATACGTTTATTAGCAGCTATTTTACTAACAGCAATGTTTTTTTTATCTGGGTTTCAAAAAATTATCACGTATGTAAAGACAGTTGATAATTTAAAAGGAAAAATGAATATAAATGTAAATACTGAAATTTATCACTTGGTCATTTTATTAGTTATTTTATTAGAAATTCTAGCTCCAGTGATTATAGTCTATCATTGTATAACTGGAGAATATACTGCTTATTCTAATTACGCTATAGTAAGTTTAATTATTTTTACTATACTAGCAACATTACTATACCATCCATTAGATATTACTAATTATTATAAATCAATTCCATTTTGGGCAAATATAAGTGTAATAGGTGGTTTATTACTTCTATTGAAAGACTAATTTAGATTAAAATTTTTAAAAATTCCTTCATTTTTTCATTCACTTTAATTTTTGATGGATTAAAACTTTTTAAATACAATCCATTAAAACTTTTAACTCTACTTAAGGCAACGTAAACTTGACCATTGCAAAATGCAGTAGCTAAATCTAGTATAGCTGAATCAAGTGTAATTCCTTGTAGTTTATGCGTAGTTAATGCATATGCTAACATCAGAGGAATTTGGTTAGCAATACATACACAATTATCTAATTCTAATTCTATAGAAACTGGTAAAATTAAATGTTTGCCAGGAACATTGTCAAAAATTACAAGTGGAAATTTTTCATTTTTATCTTGGTATTCTATAAAGGAATCTATAATACCTATCGATCCATTTACCAAGCCATTTGATACATCTATATTTTTTGTTAACATTACTCTAGTACCCTTTTTAAGTTCCAAAATATCTATACCTTTTTGATTAAATTGAAATTTTAATTCTTTAATTAACACATCGTCTATTTCTATATTTTTACCAGAATCTTTATATTCTGCTAAATATTTATATACAGGTTCATTTATATTTGATAAATTTGATTCATTTATAATCTGAGCACTTTTATTACTATTGACAATATGTACGTGATTTCCAGTTGGTTTAACGTCTAATCTAGTTTTTAACAGATTTATATCTTCTTCTGTATGATTACCTTCTCTTATTCTTAAAAGTAAATCTATATATTTACTATCAGAACTTTGTCTAAAATTTTCTTTTAATACAATAGTACATTTCTTAAACATCTTATTAAACAATTCACTTTCAATAAGTAAACGCGTATCTTGTTCTTTACCTAAGATATTTCTATTAAATACAGTTTCTAATTGTAAAAAATCCCCAGTCAAAATCAATTGAATACCACCAAATTGTTTTTTAGAACGACGTAATGTTTTAAAAATAAGATCCATTTTTTCAAATGTAGATGCAGACATCATACTTATTTCATCAATTACTAAAATGTCTGTTCCTATTATGCGATCTCGTATAGATTGTTTATAACGCAATCTTTTTAATAATACTTCAACTGGTGCTTCTGCAGTACCAATACCCATAAAACTATTAATAGTTATACCACCAATATTATAAGCAGATATACCCGTAGTTGAAGTAATATACATTGTCTTGTTGTCATTGTTTATATTATATTTCATAAATTCTTTAACAAGTGCACTTTTACCAACACCAGCACTACCCAAGATCAATACACTATCACCCATTTTAAATTTAATAAACGCTCGTTTTTGAGATTTAGATAAATCTATACTATAATCTATAGGAATATTCGACCCCGTCTTTTTATTATGATCAATCAACAAATCTCTTATTTTATCCATCATATCATCTCTTATAGAATCTTCATTATTATAAAGATACATTACTTACTATGTATTTTTGTTGCACTAATTTTAATTCATTTTTTGTTCGAAAAAAATAACAAAAACAAAATGTACGTTTATAACTCGCAAAAAAAATGTTATTACTATTATATAATATGAAAATTCTCTTTTTCCAAGGCTTATTCTCTTTAAATTGCATGGCGTTATCTTGGTTATGTGATTATTCTGAAATTGATGGACCTACTACTACTCACGTCTTGTATAAAGAAGAAACGTCTAATATTGTAAAATGGCTCGAAAAATACGAATATTGTAGAGCAAAGGGTGACCCTTCAGTTTATGAAGATGCAGGTCAAGCAAAATGTGAATATTCAAGAAATCTTTGTGTATTTAGTGACGGATGTATCTTTAATCAAGATCGCGAAAATGATCCATTAAATGAATGTCAAGATCTTTTATACAATAATATTCTCAGTGATGAATTAGACTCTGGAAGAATTCCATCAGAAAACGACGGAAGTGAAGAAACTGTAAGTGAAGAAACAGAAAGTGACTATACAGAAAGCGAAGAAACAGAAAGTGACTATACAGAAAGTGACTATACAGAAAGCGAAGAAACAGAAAGCGAAGAAACAGAAAGCGAAGAAACAGAAAGTGACTATACAGAAAGCGACGAAATAGAAAGCGACGAAACGGAAACTGTAGAAGTAGAAACAGAAACAGAAACGGAAACAGTAGAAACAGAAACGGTAGAAGTAGAATGTACAGAAACAGTAGAAACAGAAACGGTAGAAACGGTAGAAACGGTAGAAAGTGTAGAAACAGAAACGGCAGCAGAAGTGGAAAGTGTAGTTTCTAGTTCTACAACACTTGGTGCAAAATCTTTGTTACTTTTATTTTCATTTCCATTTTTTATTGTGTAAATTGCAAGTTTTTTTAAATTAATTCAAGATTAATTTAAAATTTTTGATAAACCTACTTTTTGTTTAAACTTTTTTGTTTAAACTTTTTTTTTAGTTTAGTTTAGATACTTGTAGTATAACCACGGAATTTCATTGTAGTGGAAGTCCATAGTAATTGATTAGTACTTGTGTATTGGATTTGACCAGCACTTGTAATGTTAAATACAATACCAGTGTAGTCACCAACATAAGAACTATTAACAGCCCAGTTACTACCCTTTTGGATACCTTTTAATTCAAAGTTAGAATAAAGGTTTGATCCATTTGATTTTACAATAGTTACTGAAACAATACATTGGAATGCTCTAACAACTGCGTTGCTAAATGCTAAACTAGTAATGTTAGCAGCAGCACTTTGATCATTAGCGGCAGAGAATGAAACTTCTGAACCAATATCACCAAGAGATGGGGTAATCTTGACAGTGTTAGCATACAAATCACTTGTAACATAGTGGTTACCAGAACTTATGGTAGTTGCCCACATAGTTCCAACGCTAGAATTTGTAATAAATGCATTGGCAGAAGTAAATCCAACTGTAAATCCAACAGTATCGTTAAATACTGTGTTACCAGCAATATTTCCAACTGTACCAGCTGTCAGAACCATATTGGCAATTGAAGAAGTTGTAGCTTTGATATTTGCAGCAGTAAATCCAGTTGTAAATCCAACAGTATCGTTAAATACTGTGTTACCAGCGATATTTCCTACTGTACCAGCTGTCAGAACCATATTGGCAATTGAAGAAGTTGTAGCTTTGATATTTGCAGCAGTAAATCCAGTTGTAAATCCAACAGTGTCGTTAAAGACTGTATTACCAGCGATATTTCCAACTGTACCAGCTGTAAGAACCATATTAGAGACTGAAGAATTTGTAACAAATGCATTAGCAGAAGTAAATCCGGAAACAAAGTTGACAGTATCCAAGATTTGTGTATTTCCACTGATGCTTCCTACTGTACCAGATGTAAGAATCATATTGGCAATTGAAGAAGTTGTAACTTTGATATTTGCAGCAGTAAATCCAACTGTAAATCCAACTGTGTCATTGAAGACTGTGTTACCAGCAACGTTTCCTACTGTACCAGCTGTTAGAACCATATTAGAGACTGAAGAATTTGTAACAAATGCATTAGCAGAAGTAAATCCAGTAACAAAGTTGACAGTATCCAAGATTTGTGTATTTCCACTAATGTTTCCAAGAGTAGTATTTGTAGAAACAATGTTTGCAACAGTTGCAAGTGGAGCATAAAGAGCACCAGCTGATACTCCAGATGTAGCAAGGATTGTTCCTACAGTCATACCAGTAGCATCAATTGATCCTGAGCTTACAGCAGTTGCAACAACATTAGAGATAGTAGCAAGTGGAGCGTACAAAGAACCAGCACTAATTTGAGAAGTAGCAAGGATAGTTGCAACAGTCATACCAGTAGCATTGATCGATCCAGAACTAGTAGCAGTAGCGACAACATTTGAAATAGTTGCAAGTGGAGCATACAAAGATCCAGCTGATACTCCAGATGTAGCAAGAATACTCCCGACAGTCATACCTGTAGCATCAATTGATCCAGAGCTTACTGCAGTACTTACAACATTAGAGATAGTAGCAAGTGGAGCGTACAAAGATCCAGCACTAATTTGAGATGTAGCAAGAATAGTAGCAACAGTCATACCGGTAGCATTAATTGATCCAGTGCTGGTAGCAGTTGCGACAAGGTTACTGATAGTTGCAAGTGGAGCGTAAAGGTTAGCAGCAGTAAGACTTGTATTAACAACAATATTGGCAGTAGTAATATTTGTAGAGATAAAGTCTGTTACAGCAAATGACCCAGCAGTCATAGTTGTAGCAACCAAGTTGGTAACAGTAGCATTGGTAGCATACAAAGCTCCAGATGTTACTTTAGTAGTAGCAGTAATAATGTCTGTATAAAAGTTATTTGAGGCGCGAAGATCACCAGTAATATCAACAGTATAACTTGGAGCAGTGTTGTTAATACCCACGTTTCCAGCAGTTGTAAAGATACTTCCAATGGTATTGCTATTACCAGCAGCAGACAAATGAGTAGTGATATGAGCAATACCAGCAGTCATATTAGTGTCTACAAAGTTTGTAGTAGTAATATTTACAGAGGTCAAAGTACCAGCAACAAACAAATCTCCAGACAAACTCAAGTTAGAACCACTAATGGTTGTAGCAGAAAGCCACGAGGAAGAAACAGTTGCAAAAGTACCCATAGTAGAGTAAAGATTTCCGTTAGTAAGAGAAGAAACAAACAAGTTGCTAATAGAACTGTTTGTTGCAAATACACTACCAGCACTTATAGACGAAGTAGCAAGAATTGTTCCTACAGTCATACCAGTAGCATCAATTGATCCAGAGCTTACAGCAGTTGCGACAACATTAGAGATAGTTGCAAGAGGAGCGTACAAAGAACCAGCTGATACTTGAGAAGTAGCAAGAATAGTAGCAACAGTCATACCTGTAGCATTGATTGATCCAGTGCTTACGGCAGTTGCGACAACATTAGAAATAGTTGCTAATGGAGCATAGACATTTGCAGAAGAGAAACTGGTATTAACAAAGATAGATCCTGCAGTTGCATCAGTAACATTAAATGTTCCAGAGCTTGTAGCCGTAGCAACAACATTAGCAATTGTTGCAAGTGGAGCGTACAAAGAACCTGCGCTTATAGACGAAGTAGCAAGAATAGTAGCCACAGTAATACCAGTAGCATCAATTGATCCTGAGCTTACAGCAGTTGCAACAACATTAGAGATAGTTGCAAGTGGAGCATACAAAGAACCTGCACTTATAGACGATGTAGCAAGGATAGTTGCAACGGTCATACCTGTAGCATTAATTGATCCAGAGCTTGTAGCAGTTGCGACAACGTTAGCGATTGTTGCAAGTGGAGCGTACAAAGATCCAGCTGAAATCTGAGAAGTGGCAAGAATAGTGGCAACAGTCATACCGGTAGCATCAATAGATCCAGAGCTTACGGCAGTTGCAACAACATTAGCGATGGTTGCAAGTGGAGCATAGACAGATCCAGCACTAATTTGCGAAGTAGCAAGGATAGTTGCAACAGTCATACCCGTAGCGTTGATAGATCCAGAGCTTGTAGCAGTTGCAACAACATTAGAGATAGTAGCAAGTGGAGCATACAAAGATCCAGCACTAATTTGCGAGGTAGCAAGAATGGTAGCAACAGTCATACCAGTAGCATCAATTGATCCTGAGCTTACAGCAGTGGCAACAACATTAGAGATAGTTGCAAGTGGAGCGTACAAAGAACCGGCACTAATTTGCGAGGTAGCAAGGATAGATGCAACAGTAATACCAGTAGCGTCGATTGATCCAGCGCTAACAGCGGTAGAAACAACATTGGATATAGTTGCTCTTGGAGCATAAAGCCCACCAGAACTGACACTTGTTGATGCTAAAAGAGTTGATGTAGTAATGCTATTAGATACTCGTATATCACCTGTAACATCAACAGTGTAAGCTGGATCAACTTTATTTATACCTACATTACCTCCTGTTGTATAAATAGTACCTACAGTATTAGAGTTATGTGTTAATCTAGCAGTACCAGATACGTAAGCAGAAGCAGATGTAAAACCAACTGAAAAATCAGCACTAGCAGAACTATGATTTACAGAATAAAGTTGTCCTGTACTAATTTGTAATGTAGCAAGAATAGTTCCGACTGTAAGTCCAGTAAGATCAAGAGATCCCGAACTCATAGCAGTAGCAACTACGTTGGAAATTGTTGCAAGAGGAGCATAAAAACTTGCAGAGCTAACCATGGTCGCAGCATATAAATTTCCAACAGTAATAGTAGTTGCAATCAAGTTTTCTACGGCAAAAGATCCTGCAGTAAGAGATCCTGTAATAATAGCATTCTTTTTAACATATAAATTATCTTTAGTACTAATACCACCAAATACAACTAACGCACCAGTAGTATCATTAACACCTTCTGTTGAATTAGTAATAGTTGCAATACCGGAAATATTTGTTGTAAAGAAGTTAGAATTACCACTAATAGTAGCACCTCCATATAAAAATAATGAAGCTGATGATAATGTACTTGCAGTAGAATCTAAAATAGAAATCGGTTGATTAAAAAATAAATTTGAATACGTTTCTGACATTTTATAATATATAACAAGAAAAAATAAAAACGCAATATCGCGGTTACCAATTAATAAATAGTGTATTCAATTCCCCTAGGTACTTAACTTTCCGAACTTGGTACTGTAGTAACATCGTATTCATAAGACACTGAATTACTATTACTATTACTATAAAAATAATACCCTCCTCCTAGCAATAAAACACCTCCTATAATTTGATGGTAATCATACAACCCAGAAACCATTGAATTTTCAGATTCTTTAGATAAAACGTAATCTGGAGCGATAAGAATAACTAAACCTACAATTATTAATACTACACTTATGTATTTATTCATCTTTTATACAAACAATAAACAAAAAAATATTAAAAAAAAAACCCCAGATTTTGATTTTACTTTTTTAAAAAGTAATATTAATAATGTTGGAAAATAGTATTTTGGGACAAGAATTTATCAATTATAGAAAACACACAGATCAAAATATCAGAACACGTTTCAGTAATAGGGTACGTAAATTAGGAATGGGTTATATCCCTATTGTAGTAGACTCTGTTGATCCAGAATTAACTCTACATTTATCAACAAAATATGAAAATAGATATACAAAATACGGCTTTGAAATATTTCTACACATGGACTTAACAATCGCTGATCTACTAAAAGAACTCAACATTGAATTTATTAGAAGAGATCATCCATTCGAAAATTTATCAATTGGTCTAGAAGATGGAACTATCACTGCACCAAATGAAATATTAACAGACCTTTATAAAAAACATAGAAATCCCGATGATAAAATATTATATTTTCTCTTAACACCAAAAACATCAATTTATAATTATATACTTTCCATTCTTAGATACCTTAAATTCTTCTAATGAACACGTATTACTAATTATTTTACCTAACTTTTTAATTTAAAGTTAAAAATGCTTTAAAATTAGCTATAATGTTTTCTTTTATAATTTTATTTTCAATATTATTACGATTTTTTTTAGTATTAACTTTAATCGTACCACTAATTATTTTTTCTAAATATTTTTATAATTACACATCATATGGATTAAGTATTTATGGTCTTTATCTAATATGTTATCTTTTTATACAATGTACGTTTTCTATCATTAACAAACATTACAAATGGTCAAAATGGCCATTGGTAAAAAGAAAACGTAATCTAAATTTAGATATTAATAATTTGGACTTGTATAATGTTATAGCCGTCGGTTATAGAGAAGATCCAGAATATTATAAAATGTGTCTAGAATCTTTAAAAAATATCGTTTCCATTCATTTAAACAAAATATATATAATGATCGATGGAAATGACCCTGAAGATGAATATATGATTGAAATATTCAAAAAAACATTTGATAATAATATATTCAAATCAACGTGTATTCGTTTAGAACAATCTGAAAATTCTGACGATGTATTAATAAAAAACCATTTTGAAAACATACTTGATAATAATATCATATGTATAGCTCAATCACATAGCGGTAAAAGACAAACTATGTCTACCGGTTTTCAATTTTCATTATTGGAAAAATCAATCCATGATAAAAATATACAAGCTGTTTTTTGTACAGATAGCGATACAATAATTGATGAAACTTGTACAGACGAAATGTTTTCGTATTTTGCAGATTCAAATGTAGGCGCAATATGTGGAAATCTATCTATTTATAATAAATACGATTCTATAATTGCATTCTTAACATCTATACGATATTGGTACGCATTTAATTTAGAACGCGCCTATCAATCACTTACAGGATCTGTTTTATGCGTATCTGGACCTATTGGTATGTATAAATTATCATATATTCAAGAAATTTTAAAAGATTGGCGTGAACAAACCTTTCTAGGTAAATCTTGCAGTTATGGCGATGATAGACATCTTACTAATAAAATTTTATCATTAGGAAAAGAAGTAATTTATACACATTTAGCACACGCAGCAACTGAAACACCAAATAACTTGTATCGTTTTTTTAAACAACAAATCAGATGGAACAAGTCTGCTTTTCGTGAAATTTTCTGGAACGTCCCCATTTTATACAAACATTCTTTATTTATGACTGTCGATTTGATATATACCATTTGTTATCCATTTTTTTGTATTACTTATTTAATGTATGTTTTATGGAGAGGAACACTTTTAGATTTAGGTATATATTTTACTATTGTTTTTGCATTAGGAGTTATAAAATCAGTTTATGGATATGTACGTAGTAGAAATTTAGAAACTGTATTGTACTTTTTATACACACTTATCTATATATCAATTGTTTTTCCTGCAAAAATAGTTGCCATATTAAATATTAATGATAATTCATGGGGAACTTCATCTAGAAAAATTATAAATGATAAAGTAACATTTGATATTGTAATCTTGATATCTTGGAATTTATTATTAGTATCCGGATTGTTTTTTAATATTTATAAAAGTGTTTTAAATGACATCCACAATTTACATTACCTTTATGTTACTACCATTTGTTTATTTTTCCTCTTATGTATATCTTATGTATACGTTTATGTACGTATTAAAAAACGACAAATGACCAGTGGATCTTCACAAAAAATAGAGTAATTCTATATTTAAATTATATTAGTTAATTATATATTTAATGTATTGGATCATTCTATTTCTTTTTATCATATTCCTCTACTTTAATTTAAAGATAAAAGAAACGTTTAACAACTTTTTTTCTCCGTCAAGAGTAGAATACCCTACAAGAAATATGTCTTATGATTTACGAGGAGAAGCATATTTTCCATCAAGAACAAACTTTCCATTTGATAATTCTGAAATAGGGCCGATACATCAACGTTACACATCATTACATAAAAATAAATTGATTGAAGATTGTTGTTAAAAAAAATGAATTACTTTTAGAAGGATTAAATAAATACTTAACCTTACTATGTATAATTCGTCAACAGATAATTCGTCAACAGATAATT
>Ga0209353_10001211_pt1 | contig 14831 bp, 23 predicted proteins | sample LauGreSpBDMM15SD_2_FD_187561 | JGI IMG/M metagenome (GOLD analysis project Ga0209353, IMG submission 187561) | Freshwater lake microbial communities from Lake Michigan, USA - Sp13.BD.MM15.SD (SPAdes) (version 2) | ecosystem: Environmental > Aquatic > Freshwater > Lake | place: Lake Michigan...
AATGTATTATAGCAGCTTAGACCCATTCTGTCAACCAAAAGGGAAAAGACCCTAGAGGGCCCAGGGTTATTTGACGTGATCCTCTATGAGCTGCGACAATGCAGCAACAGCGTCTTGCGCGGCCTCGTCATCTAAGTCTGTGTGCTGCTGTAGCTGTGCAAGTGCAGCATAGAACTTTTGCTGTAGTTCGGTCATACATGTCCTTTGTTAAAACACTATTATAGCACACTAGAGCATTTTGGACAACCAAAGACCCTGAAGCCTGGAGGGTTCCTGGGTTTCTCATCGCTCTCTCGCTCGCGGCTACATGGTGATCCAGAACCCCGCAGCTATCGCGAGCGCAGCAGCAGCGACCCAAACCAGCAGCTGTTCCCCGGGCCATAGCTCGCGGTACCAACGTTTGAATCCATCAAAGGGATCCATGGGGTTCGGATGTTTGTACACACTGTGATTCCCTCTGCTGTAGCATCTGCTGCTAGGTTGCATATGCTGCTGTTACGTAATGGTCCGGCCACCAGGAATCGAACCTGGATCAGCAGCTTAGAAGGCTGCTGCACTATCCATTGTGCTATGGCCAGCTGTGTGGTGGGCCCCCCGTGAGTCGAACACGGCACCAATGGATTATGAGTCCACTGCTCTAACCAACATGAGCTAGGGGCCCGTTGACTGTTACTTGATGTCCTCTTCTGCTGCTTGACGAACTCCCACAGCTACAAACCTGTGTAGATCCTCCATGCGTTCCTGGAAGATGCTGGGACAACGTTCAGCAGCCTGTTTCATATCGTAGGCTGAGGGATAATGCCTAAGTAGACTCCTTGCCCGCGCCTTGATCTCTTTGGGAACTCTGGGTGTGTTAAGGATGTCTGTAAGGAAATTAGTGGTCTGTACCACAGCACGGTATCTCTCATCTGGTAATGTCATAGGTGTCCTATTTGATAATTGCATGGGATCTCTGCTTCTAGACAACGCTCTCTTCTTCTGCATGTGTATATTATACTATGATTCTGGTTGTGTGTCAAGTCTTTTTGGGTGTTTTAGTATATACAGCAGCGGGGCCTATGTCAACAGATCACTGTGCTCAAGCGTTATTAGTATATGAACAGACAATTCTATCTCAGTGTAAGAGAAAGCTGGCAACAGTGCGGTAACATGGACCTTGTGGCACGTAGACTACACGTTGATTATCACACTGTGTATCACATCATACACACATACTACAAGCTAGTATAAGCTAGTGTCCAGCATGATCTCACCATAACCCCTGCAGCGGGGCCACTGTGCGAGGTGAGTTTTACAGTTGATCACGCTGATCATATGGTGGAAATGGTTCATTTTAGACTGATCACACGGTAGAATCTATAGTAGTTAGAATCGTCAGGTCGGTGGAAGGAGAGGCTATGCTCAAATGGTCACACAATTCCACACTTTATTGCACTTTGTCACACTTTTCCCACTGATCTTGAGTCCCACGGCCAGCGCAGCGGCCTCTACAAGCAAGATGGGGGTCAGTAAATCACACTTACTGAGCATTTATGCGTACAAACGCATATGTTTGCACATCGTGTTGTCCATTGCAGCGGGGCCTGTGTGTCAAATCCATTCTAGACCTCAGTGTTTATGGGCTTTGCAGCTCAGTAATTAATCACTCTTGCACTACTCTTAATAGTTCTCTAGCGGCCCGCATGCTGTGCTCTACACTATGACACCTATAACTAGTCCCACTTCAAAAGCCATCACACACAGCACTAGAGTAGTTGCCACGTAGTACAGTTCATTCATTATCAAATCATTTATATGAAAGGGTTTCTCAACCACAAGACTAAGACGTTTTGGCGTCAGTTTCTTGGTCAGCAGCCACGTTTCTTCATGCCCATCATCAGCTCGTACAGTGACTCCTACATCATTCACTGTGGCTTGAACATGTTCATTCTCTTTGAAACTAGTTGCAGTCTCGGGTCTAGCCACTCCTAGATCAAGCTGAATGTATAGTCCTTTTGCTGCCGCTTCTATTAGGTAAGTCTTCATCATGTATTTAAATAATCCATGCGTTGTTACAGTATACTCAATCAAGATCTAGAGTCAGGAGGATCATCAGCTTGGACGTGGGCACAGACTAATCGCATACCCTGCGAGGCCCACTTGAATTGTTGCAGATATTGGCTACCTTGTGGATCTAGTCTAGAGTCAGAGTTTGTGTTACGGTATACAAGTATCATACATCGTGTACATGGCGAGGATTACTATGCATAAAAATCTCTACAAAATATCTGCGCTGCTGCTTCGCAGCTAGAGAATTATCTCGCGTTACAGATACCAACAGTCAGCTGGATCTATCTTGTCTGTGAACCACTCACGATCAATGTCGCCGAATACTCGCATGGTTATTCTAGTTCCTTGTCCAGCTGGCACATGATGTCTAACGCTGTCATTTAACAGCATGGCATTGCTTTTCATTGAGATATATCTGTTTTCTTTCTCATACCACACGCAGCAGTGAGTGTCTGCGGTGTTGGGTATAATACTCAGCCCCAGTGTGTGCTTGACATCTGTGGCATCATCCCAATCTGTGTGTTCAACACAGGCACAATCAGGAAAGTAAACAACTCGCACTGTGCCCAAACTTCTCCAAGGCATGCTGGTTATCACAGTTCTAGTATACTCTGTGGATAAATCAGCATCCCAACACCACGAATCAAAGTCAGCACTTTTGGCTCCTCTATAGCTGTAGGCCGTGTGTTCAGCACTGACTCGCAGGAACAGGCTATAGGCAGTGACTTGTTCGCCATCACTGGCATAGCTGAAAGGCACACATTTCTCATGCAGCATCAAGGGCATGAGCTCTTGGGTCATGCGTGGGTAATCAATGTCTAATAGCAGTGCAGCAGCCAGGATATGTGGATCTTCAGTGTTGTTCATCGTGATATTTATGGTGGGCTGCGAGTGCTAGAAAATTTTGCAGCCTGCTCTAGCCTGCTGTGGTAAATACACACATGCTGATCAAATACTACACTATCTTAGATGGCGCTGACATCACTGCCATACAAGCCTGGGCTGCAGATCCCACGCATCGCTGTGTCATTGTCACACAGACCCTAACGCATGGTGTCACACGCAGTCTTGGTGTGAGTCAGCCCATGGGTCCAGAACATCTACACATATTCACCCAAACAGAGTTGGCTCTTGCAGGCATGATCGTGGAAAACATGGATCCTGACATGATCGTGACTCTACCCGATTCTGAATAAATATCACATGCGAGTCTTAACCTCATTTATACTAGCATTTGCCCTCACAGGCTGTGCCAACATCATGCCCTCGTTTTGGGACGACAATCAAAGTTCAAGGATTGTGGACGTTAGACTGGCCATAGCTAGAGTTGACTGTGCAAATGCACTACCAGGCGTGACTCGTGTGCGTGATGACATTGAATGGTTCAAACTCTACAGCACCAGCAAGGGTAGTCTACAAAAGGATGTTCTAGCTGTGGTAGCACCCATGAGCGAGACAGCAGAAGATTGGTACACGAGAACAGTCATGGGCACACCCAGCAAGACCTACTGTGAACTCAAGAAATCAATCATGCAACAACAGGCCGCTAGAGCTGCCAGTGCAATATTAGGGAGATGGTAATGCAACAACTTCAAGAGCTGGCTCGTACAGGTCCTCCGTGGGCTGCACAACGAGCTGAAATGGCCCTGGCTATCATGAGCCAGTACGAGGGTGGGGGTCTAGAGTTGGCAGAGTATCAAGAACTCATGCGAGATCTTGTGAGATCAGATCTGTTGAATCAGCAGGCAGACGATCAGGACCTAAAGAATCTACTAGTAAGCTGTGTGATGATTGGAGCACGACTGGCATGAAAATACGTGATATCATCACAGAGAACATATTCACCTGTGACTATAGATTGGTCATGGACGCAGTGGCCAGTCTGTACCAAGAACACTATGATGTGGACATATGGTCAAATGCAGAAGCACACGATGCTGCTGCCCAGGTGTTGATGAAGGAACATCCCTCTGCAGAAGAGCTGGAGTTTATCATAGACACACAAGAACTGCCAGAACGTTTCCAAGAGCTGAACTTTCCCTTAAATGATGACATACTAGGCATCAGCACTGGCGATGCAGCTGTGAGTGAAGAGCCTGCTAGTAGAAGTCTTTGCACCAGCGGCAAGCCTGATTCAGCTCTGGGCGCCAGCCAACTCAGTTCGTGCAAGAGCCAGGGCTATCGCAGCCGTGATGGCGGCAAGACTCACAAGGTGGGCTCAGATAGAATCGGCGTTCGCGGCAAGAAGATCAAGGGCAAGAAATACGGTGGACCGTTACCTGACTGGAGTTGAGGTTGAGCGTGAACCCCACTGATCTGCTCATAGCACCCCCAAACATTCCCGACCCTAGATTCCGAGACACTGTGCTCATGCTGACCCATCACGATGCTCGAGGAGCCCATGGCCTGTGTGTGAATAGACCCCTGGGCCATAACCTAGAAGAAATACTCCAGCATACCAATGTGGAAGCCTCAGGGCTACCCCCTGTGCCTGTGTACTGGGGTGGACCCATAGGCCATCACAGCATATGGATGTTGCACAGCGCAGATTGGGTGTGTAGCAGCACAGTGATGATCACATCGGCTTGGGCCATGACCAGCTCACTGGAAATGTTTCACTGCATGATGGATCAAGACATGCCCCGATATTTTAGACTGCTCATGGGTTATGCAGCATGGGCACCGGATCAGTTGGATCAGGAGATTGAAGGCCAGGGTCCCTGGCGTCAAGAGCAATCATGGTTGACTGCACAGAACCTAGGCCCTGAGTGGCTGTTTGAACAGCCCGTGGACGACCTATGGTCCAACGTGATTACTCTGAGCTCGCACCAGGCTGTCGATAGCTGGCTGTAAAGCGTTCTGACTTGCTTTGGCAATAGATACACATGGTCACCCCCGGCACAGCCAGTCTACGTGCTAGAGGAATATCTTCCCCACATGCATCACACTCTGTCAAGCTGGGCTGACTGCGTTGTTTGGCCAGCTTTTGACGTACACTGTCCAAGGCCTGTGCTTCACGTATCAACGCAATGGCCTGGGCCTGTTCTCCCTCTTCGCTGTTGCTGACATCTAATTGATCTAGTTCGTTGTTCATTGCTTTCCCTTGATTGTTGTTAAGATGATTGTTATACTTAGTCTTTTTGGGTTAAATCACTGCCTTGCCGAATCCATTGTTGCAAAGGGTCATAGTCCAAACTAGCCCAGTTGGTGTGCTCATCTAGTATTTCTATGTCAATGCCTGTGCCTTCGTAGGTTCTAGTAATCAAGTCATCCAGCACAGCACGGCCATAGGCATTGGCCCCATAGCTGTTAGGTCTACATCGATACACACTGCCTGATGTGCCTTCGAACTCCCATGCACCCTCAACCAGCACCGCCTGGGTGATGCCTGAATTCAGCTTCCAGGAGTCACCGCCAGTATAACTGCCTGACCAAGAAGCAAACACCTTGTAAACAGTTTCTTTGGCGCCGGGTATGCGTATCACGCACCAACGATCTGGGGTATATTCACTCATGATACTCGTCCTGGGGTTGTTTTAATTTCTGCATCAATGCAGGTGCCTTCCAGCACTTCAGCTGCACTCTTGCCTGATTCTTTGACTAAATTTCGCATGTGCTGTTTCTGCATTTCCATGCTGGCCTTGCATTGTTCTTGAGTTTTATAATAGGTTTTGGCCTGCATGAACTCACAGTTGCCGTTCAAACAGATAATCAATACAGGGATAAAGATATTCATTGTTACACCATTTCATCTATGTTGGCACCCTTGTTGGGATCTTTGGGGCGCATCTGTTTTATCGCTTCCTGCCTATCCTCAATCACTTTGAGCTGTTGCTGTTTGATTGTTTGTTGTTGTGTCAGCTTGGCTAGCTCAATGTTATGAGCTATGGCTGGATCGATTCCGCCTACTTTCATTTTGTAAACCTCGGCATGACATTGTGTCCTGTGTATTGAAACGAGTCCAGCATGGGCAATAGGCCAGCCAAATCGTCAGCAGGATGTCGTTGTATTAAGGGATGACGATCACCATCAGTCAGCATGAAGTACAGCTTCTCTGTGCCTTCTTCGATTTGATATTCAAAGATGTATTGCAAGTCTTCAAGAGTCATTTTCTCAATCCTTTGATATCTTTGTATGCAACAAGTATATAATGATGCCACACAAATCCAATCATCATGGGCAAGTCCAGATGTACACTGACCATAGGGCCTTCTAGTTCACTGCGCATGTTGTCTCCATATGCTGTGCCCACAAAAGGTATGCCCTTGTATGTGCCTTCAACCCTATCCCCAAATGCGTACTTAGGCTCAGGGCGATTCTGTTTAAAGTAGTCTGCTAGGTTCATACAATCTTAATCCTATCTGCATTGGCACGATCGCTGTGTATCATGTGGCCTTTCTTGCGTACAAGGTCAGCACACCACTGCGGGTCAGCTTCCCAACGTTCTTGCCAAAATTCTTGATCTAATTCAAGATCACAGTCAATGGCATAGATCTCGTAGTGACGCTGACTGTTGAAGCGAGCTCGCAGGGTCAAGGCATGGACCAGTTGATTGAGTGGATTCTTCTTTTGGCCATTGCCCTTGAGTACTTCCATTAGTTGTACTTTGTCCCAGTCTTCGTACTGAGTGATAGGCACAATGCTTTCAATGCCCAAATGGTCCCAACTGAAGATAAATGCGTTTGTGGTCATTGTCCGACTCCTAGTGTATTTCTATATTACCAGCCAAGACAATTCGCTCGTCTTGGGACATGCACTCAGGCACCCCGTGATCCATCCATCCTGGGAATATGATCAGCATGCCTTCTGTAGGGGCAATGCTGTGATCAATTGATTTAAACTGCAAAGGTGTAGGCGGCTCATCCATCTTTAAATAATAACAAAAACTAAATGCCGATGCAAAATGATTATGCGTATTAGCATAATCACCGGAGTGATAGATAGCACCCCATAAAGAAGTAATCGAATACGAATAGGGTGGCTGGCGACTGTAATCAATAGGTTTAAGTAACTGAGTGATACTGTCCACTACGCCAACACGCAGAAGATCAAAGAATTGGTTGTAGGGCGCCGCTTGGTGATCAATGGGCAAGAGCCATTCGGTCATGTCTGCTTTAATATTAGTTTTCCTGCCCTGTCTATCGCCCTGGGTTCGTATTAGATCAATTAGAGCAGCGTTAACTATGTCAGCGTTTTCTAATATGTATGTGTTGATTAGACGTGCGGTGTCAAATACCAGCTTGTCGTTCAAATCTTTTCTCCTGCTTTGAAGCCACGAAAGCGCATGAACCTAGGAAACCGTAGACTGTAGGTACCGTCTTGGTTCTGTGTGATAGCATCAGCACGAACTTCGATGACCTGCCCGTCTACCTTGCAACTCCAAAACTCATCACGATCCTTGTCTGAGAAGCCCGAACCCACGTTTACTTTGATCAGCTTGCCATCTTCTGTGCCTTCACAGACCAAAGCACCCATCTTGCCCACGTTGCGGCCTGTGCCTTCTTCTGTTTCAATCACAGCAAGACTGACTTCAATAAAGGGCTTTTGTTTGAGCCAAGCCACACTTCGCTTGCCTTCCCACTTGCCATTGGGGTCTTTGATCATGATACCCTCAAAGCCCTCGGCCACGGCCTGCTTGTTGTAGTCTTTGAACTCAATTTCATCTGTGAACACATCCAGATCAAACTCTCGCTGTGTGATGATTTCAATGCAGCCTGAGTCTGCAAACAGTTTTGAAAAGTTCTCACGCAGGAAAGCACTGCGGCGCTTTTGCCCCATCACGCTGGCTCCTGCCTTGAACTCTGTCAAAGGCACGATGTCAAACAGCATGAGTCGAGCATCCTGTGCCTGTACATTTTCTTTGCGATGTACTTCTTTCATCAGAGCCTGGAAGCTAGAGCTAACCACTTCACCGTCAAACACATAACTGCGGCCCCAGTTGTCCATGTTAGCTTCAAAGGCCTTGACAATATGCGGAAAGTTAACCAGTTCTTTGCCATTGCGAGTGTACATGGTAACTGTACGGCTTTCATAGTCTACCACAGTCAGCACACGAACACCGTCCAGCTTGGGCTCAACTAATTTCTTGCCTGTGATCTTGCCTTCGTGATTGGCACCATCATGTGCCAGCATGCATTCAAATACAGGCACAGAGTATTGAGGCTTCTTAGACTTCTTGGCCACAGTGTTCACTGTCTTTTCTGAAACACCACAGCGTAGGTCCTTGATAAGAATCCTACGATAAAATCCATTCCATTGTTCTTTAGTGGCCACATCCATGGCCAATTTGATAGCATCACGTGCGGCATGACCTGTGAGTGTTCTGCGATACAGAGCATCTGCTAGCTCACTGAAGTTAGCCCAGCTCAAGCCCTGTCCATCTACTGTGCTCTCTGGAATCTGCTTGACACCAAACGTATGCAGTCGATCCAAACACCAACGAACTCCCTCAAAGAACTCATCTAGGCCTTCTGTCATTGCTTCTGCTAGGATAGCTTCTTTGGCTAAACGGCTGTTGTCTGCTTCAAGTCGGGCAATAACTACGGACGGTTGTGTTCTCATTTTCTGCTCCTAATCTGTTACAATGCTAATATTATAGCACCAAATGATTGATTTGTCAAGAGAAATATACCTTCTTAGTATTTTGATAAAATGCATCTAATTCTTCCAAAGTACTCATGTTGCTCTTCATTTGATTAGCCTGCCTACTGATGATAACATAATTTGATATGCTATTGATCTGCTCGTCAGTCCAACCTAATGCCCTAGCGATAGACCTTGGCACTTTGTGATCTACACTAGGCTGAAAGAATGATTCATCTGTTTCTACTAACGGATTAATCACTCTGTTCAAACCCCGGCCATAGTCTAATGGAGTACCAAATATCGGACAAACATCAGGACATATCTTTGCCAATTCAACCTTGTTGCAGGACCAGTCAACCTGCCATGCCCAAAGCAGTTTTAGAAAGCGAGTTTGATCCCTACTGTCTTTAAAACCTTCAAATAGTTTTTCATTGCCATAAGTGGTCGCATCGTAATATTCATGGAACTGTCTTTGAGCAAGAGCCCGAAGGCCCTTGCTCTTTAATTCTTCTAATCTATCAAGCATTTTCAAAGTCGCCAATAGCTGTGTCAACTTCATCACTTTCGTCGTCGACTCCGTCTGATACTATAGGCATAGTACGGATACCTGTAGGTATTTTTTCTGTAGAAACAAATACAGAATAGTTCTTACTACCATAAGGCATATCCATTTCAAATGTCTGACCACCTACGCTAGTGATAGGATTCAATTTTAGATCAAACCCTTTGTTACGTCCAGGCTGACTTTGAATCCAAGACTCTCGATTGTTTATCAAGGTATATATAGAAGCTGCAATCATCAATCCGTTGTTACCAGTGTTGGTAAAACGATGGTCTTTCCAATGGGTAAATCCTTTGCTCTTAGAGCCTTTGTCATACTGTTTGTTTCTCTGTTTCTGTACTTCTGGCCATATTGCTTTAGCACTGTTCCACTTCTCACCTAGCACCTGCGCCACATTAACTAAAAACTGATCTGTGATTTTCTTAGAACCTTGACAACGATAGAACTCAATGAGTCCCCAAATTGGAGCATGATCCAATGCAGAACCAGGCCATGCATATGCTACTGTCTTCAAAGCCTTTTCAAACAGTGTACGATTTTCATATTCGTTATCACAGTAGTTCTTGAAGTGTGCTTGAAAATTTGCTGTCTGGTTACTTTCTTTAGGACCAGGGTCTTTTTTGGCTTCAGGCACTAGTTTAAATCCTGCATCAGACAAAATAGTGTCTAGATAGTATGCTGGCTTATCCTCTGTTTTTTCAGGCAATCCAGCACTCTTCATAGCTTTGGCACGTTGTACACGACATTTATGTAAATCATATACAGTAAGTGGTAATACATCGCCACCGCAGGCAATAAATTGATTGGCATCTTGCCAAGCAAGTTCTTTAGGGCTGAAGCCAATTGGCGGAGTCAACACACCATGCAACACAAGGGTGATAGTTCCGTGGTTGCCGTCATTGATATAAACTTTGCCTTCGTTTCTAGCGTAACGGCCTTTGGCTCCAAAAACTAGACTAGAATCAAAGTTAACCATGAGTTTGAAAATTCTAAATAGGTTAATAACACGCTGGATACGCATATTAGCCTTAACATGCTTTATATTTACAGGGATGCCGCTCATTACAGCTTCATCTAATTTAAACTCTTTAAGTTTATATCCCCACAAAATAGGTTTTTTGGTTTCGGGATCAATGATCTGTGCCAACGCTCTAAGGACATAAAACCCAATTGATAGAGTAAGATCTACCTCACCTAATGGTTCAAGAATAATTTCGCCATTAACACAGTGAAGATCTCGATCAGTGAAAGATTCTATTGCTTTGGTCTTGCGTTTGAATTCTTCAGCGCTCATTAGACTGATATCTTTGCGTCCAGTATTAGGACCAAATACATTCTCTAGATCCGGACCACCGTTGCCATTATAAATTTCAGGAGGTATACCGAATTCGATGCTGTCACGCCAGGCATTAATTACTATCTGGGCTTGCTCGCCCAAAATAGCATAGGGATTGATCGCTTCTGCGATTACAGTTTGTTTCATAACATTTCCTTTAAGTTGGTTAAAACGGGTAAGCATTTGCTTACCCTTCCACGCTAGGGTTGCTACTAGGAGCTTCCCTCAGCGTTAAAGTAATTATACGATCAACTGATTAATTTGTCAAGCCTAGTTTAACCAAAATCAAACAGTATTCCAAATTGGTTATCTGCCTGCGCCATAGCACCGTAGTCTGTGCGCTCGTGTACTTCACGTGGCACAAATAATCTGTCCATGTATTTTGGAATCTGCTGATGCGTCATTCCAATATCCTTGCCAAAGAACAGGCCTTGTTGAGCTTCATTGGCAGGCTTACGCACAGCACAGACACAGACATAGTCACGCTCTGCAAAGAAATCGTACAGGGCCTGCGGGTCGTATCCATATTGTTTGCACTGTTTGGGCACGATTTCAACCTGTACCGCGGGTCTACATCTATCAATTGTGTCTTTGGCGCCGTGGATGACAAACAGTTCGGAACCCTCTACATCAATCTTGATCACATCTACATCTTCAAATGCAAAACTATCAATGGTTCTTGCAGGAACATCAACCACATGCTGAGACTTCTTAACATGTGCATTGTCGTAGACTGCAAAGTTATGTCCGCCGTGCTCAGGATGATCCTGGATGCCAATTGTGCCTGTGTTGCGATTGGTCACAGCAACTTCGTGTACAGTGATGTTACCGCGGAGGTTCATGCTCTGAGGTATGCCCTTGTAGGTGTACCAGCCCACTACAGGATCAGGATCTCTGTATACCCTGCCTTGATTTTGATCACCCAACCAATAGATGCCCTGCAGATTGCTTCTGCGAGCAATTTCAATATTGGCCTTCAACATGGTTAGTGTAGTTGGTGTGGGTTCAAATGATTCCACATCATCAGCCCATTCTGCATAGGCAATGGTGTTGTTGCCCACGTTGGCGCCCACGTCTATAATACGTCTTGCATTAGGATAAATGGTACGGATCAATCTACTGTTGTTGCCTTGGTAGTAGACATTGACTCCGCTGAACCTAGGTCCTTGTAGATTGTCAATGCTCAATAACCAATAGCATCTTCCAAATTTGTTTAAAACTAATCTAAACTTCGGGTCTTGGTAAAGTCCGCTAGGTTCATCAAATCCAAATAAGTCTTTGAATTCTGGTTCTGTGACAGTAGCTGTAATTAATTGCGGCATAGTAGTTCTCCTTCTAATCAATGTTCGCAGGGTTTTTTGAATTGAAAACAGACTGTTAAAAATCTGTCGTTTGAGTTGGCGCTTGGCCTTTGATAGCATCATACTAGTTCTCCTTTCTAATCATTGTTTGCTATCAGTATTTACCTAGTATACTAGATCAGGAAAAATTAATCAACCTAAATAATCTGCCCAGCTGGGATGCCCCATGTGATATCCCCTAACTCTGCGTTTGGCAACTAGATCCCAAAATGTAGGCTTGTAGGGAGCGATCTTTGGCTTCATCTTGCCCACATGAGCTGCCTTGCGGTAGTTACAGTGCTTGCAGGCCGTGGTGGAGTTTTCCCAAGTGGTCTTGCCGCCCAGGCTCACAGGATGCACATGATCCAAAGTGGCATTGGTTTCTGTGACATTTGTGCCACAGTATTGACAGGTATAGGCATCACGCAGAAATATGTTGCGTTTGCTTAACCTCATAGTGTGCTTGGGTTTTTGATATGTGTTCAACATGATCACAGCAGGCACACGAGTCTGCCATCTGGCACTGTGGACTATCCAATCGTCATGCCATTCTAGTACCTTGACCTTGTCCAGGACCATGTATCGTATGGATTCCTGCCAATCTACAATAGATAAAGGCAATAGGCTTACAGGTTGCATGTCTGCGTTTAATAAAAGGGTGCTCATGATATATTTAACTACGGATTGATTACATGACTATTATATGCTCAGATCACAAAGAAAACAAGAGCATTGACAATAATTACTAGACACGTTATACTTTAATTTTGTACAAAAGGAAATCTATGTTAGTACCAATGGTAGTTGAATCCACAAGCAAAGGCGAACGGGCCTATGACATTTTTAGCCGTTTGCTCAAAGAACGCATCATCATGCTGAATGGTCCGGTGGAAGATGGAATGGCCAATCTAGTTGTTGCCCAATTGCTGTTCTTGGAAAGCGAAAACCCAGACAAGGACATAAACATGTTCATCAACAGTCCAGGCGGTGTTATCACAGCAGGTATGGCTATCTATGATACCATGCAGTTTATCAAACCAAATGTAGCTACCTATGTTATGGGGCAGGCCTGCTCAATGGGCAGCTTTCTAGCACAGGCAGGCGCAGCAGGCAAGCGCCATATATTGCCCTATGCTCGACACATGATCCATCAGCCTTCAGGCGGTGCTCGCGGCATGCAAAGCGATATTGAAATACAGTACAAAGAGATCACTAAGATGAAACAGATCCTAACTGAACTCTATGTCAAACACAATACCGCAGGCAAGACATATCAAGACTTTGAGCGTGACATGGATCGTGACACATTCATGAGTGCGGAAGAAGCATTGGCCTACGGCCTAGTAGATAAAATAATTGAGAGACGACCATGAACTTACAAACATTAGGCAAGATAGACAAAGGGTGGGGATTCGAATTGGTATTTGCCAACAATGACAAATACTGTGGAAAACTGTTGGTATTCGATCGTGCAGGAGCCAAGACCAGTTTGGTGTTTCACAAAGAGAAATACAAGAGTTGGTTCATCAATGCTGGCAAGTTCAAAGTTACCTATATTGATGTTGCCACAGGTGAGGCCAGGGAAGCCATTCTAGAAGAAGGCAAGACTGCAGACTTTGCAGCTCTGGGCCCGCATCAGATTGAAGCTCTGGTTGCCAACAGTGTGATATTCGAAGTTGGTACCGCTGACTACATCGAAGATCGTTTTAGACTAGCGCCTGGCGATACTCAGAATGCAAAACCCGTCGTCTAAGATTAAATGGACCACTGATGTCCCGCCAGTACAGGACCCCGGTTCTGAGCTGGAAGGGATACCATTCTACGATAGTAAAAACGTTGCCCCCAAGTGTGTTATAGGCCTAGACCGCGATGGGGTTATCAATGTTGATCGCGGAACATATACCTTTCGCCCAGAAGATTTTATACCCATCCCTGGTAGCCTAGAAGCCATGGCCAAACTGCGGAAAGCAGGCCATAAAATTGTTGTTATAACCAACCAGTCTGGAATTGGCAAAGGATTGTACACTTCAGCTGATGTTGAACGTGTGCATGAACACATGTTTCAATTATTGGGTCAGGCAGGGTGTCTTAGCATAGACGGATTGTTTTATAGCAACACCAATTTAAGAAGTGATGTATTCGCCAAACCAAATATTGGAATGTTCAAACGATGCGAAGACGAAATCAAACATATTAAATTTAACAAAGGATACTTTGTAGGTGATAAAATGTCTGATCTCAAAGCAGCGCACAAAGTTGGTGCTGTACCTGTGTTGGTACGAACTGGCTACGGTCTGGAAACAGAGAAAGAATTAAACAAGTGGACCTATCGAGATATCAAGAGCAAGACCAAAGTGTTTGATGATCTTGCAGCATTTGCGGAATCAATAAGTCTTGTTAAATGATGCTTGAAGAGCTGTAATTAGATCTTCAATCATGCCATCATCGTGGAACGGAGTGGGCGCAATACGCAACCGCTCCGTGCCTACAGCCACAGTGGGTGAGTTGATTGGTTGGATGTAGATGTTATGCTCATTCAGCAGTTCATCGCTGATGGCCTTGCAACGCACAGCTTCCCCAACCAGGATGGGTACAATGTGTGTGGTTGTACATTCCATAGCAGGTATGCCCGCCACACTCAATCTGTGCTTTAACTTTCTAGCTCGTTCTTGATGCTTGTCTCGTATCTCGTTGTGATCTTTGAGGTACTTGACCGCAGCCAAAGCACCTGCACAACTCACAGGGCTCATACTTGTGGCCAGGGCGCCTGCGCAACTCACAGGGCTCATTGATGTGGTAAAGATAAAGCCTGCAGCAACAGAACGGATGGCGTCGATTACCTCAGCATCGGCAGCAATGTAGCCACCTTGGACCCCATAGGCTTTCCCTAATGTACCGTTGACTATGTCAACACGGGATTGTAGCCCTAGCTCTTCAACCTTCCCACCACCGTGGGGAC
>Ga0209353_10001212_pt1 | contig 14826 bp, 3 predicted proteins | sample LauGreSpBDMM15SD_2_FD_187561 | JGI IMG/M metagenome (GOLD analysis project Ga0209353, IMG submission 187561) | Freshwater lake microbial communities from Lake Michigan, USA - Sp13.BD.MM15.SD (SPAdes) (version 2) | ecosystem: Environmental > Aquatic > Freshwater > Lake | place: Lake Michigan, USA...
ATTTTCTTCTATGTTTATATTAATAGTTTGAACATAATCTCCTATTATATCAATTGATGTAACCAATTCAAATTGACCATTTTCTTTAAAAATATAATCACCTATAACCAAATTTTCAGTTTGAATAAACATACATACTTCTGCTCTTTTAATAAATACAGGATGTTCAAATGTTAATTTTAATTTATTATTTATTACATAGTATTCAGTAAATGAATTATCAAATATATTTGTTATTATCGATAAACCTTCTTCATATTCAAAATTCGCCGTATAAAATTCTTTCCAATTATCTTCTATGTTAGTATCTAATCCTGCTATAGCTAAACTTTTAACAACCTCTCCCAATTCTAAATCTTCTACTTTTTTAAATGTACCATCTCCCATTTCTACCATTGTACCATATACTAAACACCCTTCACCACCTCCACCAGCGCAATTACAATTAGCATTGATAGAATCGGATTTATATATTAGGGATTGAGAATTCCAGTCACTACCAATACACCCTGTTATAGATACTGGTGTTATTACTGCACGAATTGCTGCATTACATGGAAATCCACTTAAACTTTGGCCAGTCACTGTGGTATTAAATGATTTGTTATTTGCCGATGTTATAAATGTTTCAGTTCCATATTCATCCACTATATACCAATGTATATTATAATAATTATTTGTATCACTATTTGCACCAGTAGGTCTGTCTACTCTATAACTAAATGAAGTACATGATGCATTTATTGCAATTACTCCATAATTATTAGAACTATTATTTGCAACAGGTGTATATTTTGTATAAGTAAGAGTTGAAGATGTTGTTTTTAATGTACTAGTTTCATATAATAAAGCTCTTACATATACTACGCCCCCAATACCTGTTATACTTCTATCGTAATTTGTATTTGCTGATATGGATGTAATTGTATGTGCATCAGTCCAAGTTGAATTATCAGTACTTGTTTGAATTATAATTTTATTAGCACTTGTCAATGTACCCGTAGCAGCTCTAACTCCAATTGTATCACATGATGTAGATATTTGAGTAAGTGTAATCTGATTTGTTTCGGAGGCAGTTTCTAAAACAATATAATAATCTGTACCTTGGTCGGTATTAGTAGAAGATTTTTGTCCATGTAATCTATAAGTAGCAGTTGCTCCATATACAGAGGGAGCAGTTAAATAAGCCATCAATCTCCAATTACCACTAGCGCTACCTCCCACTAAAGTAGCATTTCCAGTAGAATCTCCTGAGTTATACATTTGAAAAGATTTCCTTTGTAGAGAACCAACGGTACCGCCATACGGATTACCCGAAAAATCATTAGTTGCTTTTACTTCTTGACCTCCACTAAGTGTATATGTAAATGTTCTAAATATACCATATGTAGGAGCACTACCAGCTGTAACAATTACACTTATAACAGTATATACTCCACCAAAGTTTGTATATGTACCTCTTTCATCCATACTACCAACTGCATGCTCTCCTGCAAACACAATGGTATTTAGTGGTAAGTTACTAAGCGTTACAGATGTTCCGCTTGAAAATGATGTGTTAACATAATTACTAACTGCTGAAGGATTTACTATAACAGGTGCAGTAGTTTGAGAAGGACCAACATATCCATATATAATTGGAGAATTGTTTTCATGACTTAAAGTAAATGTATAATCCAAATCTTCAGTAGTTGCACTTTGTTGTGCTGAAGTAAATTCAGTTCCCCATGTATCGGTAAATTTAACTCTAACTAAAGTAGTTCCAAATGTACCAGGATCATACGATGAACCGGCTATATCTACCCAACTAGTTCCATTATATCTTTGATAAACATATGCTAAACCATCTATATTTCCACTATAATAATCGATTGCCCCATCTGGTCCTGTTAATGTACCACTTCCAAGTCCAAGCTCAATAAGTGAGTATCCTTTGTTTACATAAATTATAATAGACCAAGAACAACTTGCAGCCGTTAATCTTCTTCCTCTAACGGTATATGTGTTTGAAGATGATACAGTCGAATCACTTCCATTAAAAGAGTAATTATATGTATATGTAAATATCCCACCCCCTTCATTTATTTGGTTTTCAACTATTCTATATGCTCTTCCATAATAAGTTAATGTTATATCCGTACCTACTGAGTCATTAGGAACATATCCAAATGATACACTTCTAGTCTTTCTACAAAATGTTCCATCCTCAAATATTCTATAATAGCCAAGTGCTGTATCAAATGGTTCGCTTTCATCACTAACAGTTGTACCGCTAAATGAAGAAGGGTCTGTATTTTGTGATAGATATGCATATGCGGAGTTATCATACGATGAACCAAACAAATCATAATAACCAGATAACGGCGGCCCCCAAGAAGAATATGAAATTTCATGTGTTATAGTATTTCCTCTAATTGCAAACCCACTTGTAATACCACTAATTAATGCAGAACTTAAAGTTGATGGTTCGTTTGTAACGGATATATTTGAAGCTTGGATTAGGTGTTGATAATATTTAGAAGCGTCAATTTCATATTTTAAATAAGCTTGTAAAGTAGCTACTCCAACAATATTATTACCACATTCACCTGAATCATATAAAGAAAATGCATCTGAATCAAAGCTAGTTGCTGAATCACTTATATTTGCGTCAGATTTACCAGGTGGTGAAACAATTGTACCGGTAGGCCTGCTTACATAATAACTAATTACTGATATTTTTGCAAAATTACCACTGGTTCTACTTATCCTTGCTACAACACTTTGTACTTGAGATAATGTACCCGATGCAGGAACGCCTACAATTGTATAACCATATGATTGTCCAGGATATCCATATACAGTCAAAGAAGTTTCTGCTGTATCCGATGCGGTATATGTTCCTCCACTTGCAATAATTCTATAAGTCCAAGTCTCGTCGGAAGTTGGAGCAGAATAATTATGTTGATAATAACTTGACATATTACCACCATTTAATACAACATATGAACCAGCTCCTACTTTAAATGCAAATGAGTTTAATGTAAATGAGTATTGGGATAAATTATTAGAAACACCATTATATGCATTTGTATAATATTGCTCATTAGTCCAACTAGCTGCCAAACTTATTGATGAAGTATTTATCTTATATTGAGTTGTAAAACTTTTAGTTAGATTATATCCATTACCATCTTTTAAAGATATAACATGGGTAGCAGTTCCATCATTTACACTTGTACATGGATTATTAACAACTACTCTAACGATATTAGAAGATGGTTTACTAATACTAGCGGTAACAGTACCATCCGTAGTAACTGCTGTTATTGTTGGAGTATTATATCCCGTATCAGCCACACCACCAATTGTAACACTACCATCAAAACTTCTATCTCCACCTGTTAATAAACTGGTTTGGTTATTCATATTTACTATTCCCTTTTGTGGAATAGTTACTTCAGTTGATTCCGCATAGGAAGAATTAAATTCAGTTATACCATTACTTCGTCTAGTTCTAGCTTTAGCTTGTACAACTTGTGTAGTATCTGTTTTTCCACTAATAGATACAGAAGTAGATGTTGATGTACTATCTGATGTTATAGATGTCCAACTACCATAAGTACCTCCACTATCTTTTACTCTATATTCTATATCAAACTTTCTTGTAGTACCACTTCTAGCAGTTCCTAATGATGATACATTTAATGATATAGAAAAAGTTTCACTACTTGGAGTATATGCAACGGATGTAAATCCAGGTGCTATCATAGCTACGGTAACTGCCGTAGTATTATTATGTCGTATACTACTATTCGTAGAATTAGTTATATCAACTCTGTGTGTTTTAGCACCTAACGATGTATAAAATACAGTGGGGGCTGATGTGGTATCCGTAGAAGGCGTAGTACCATCCAAAGCCCATGCATATACTAATGGAAGGCCATCTGTATTATTTGCAATAGTTGGTGTTATTGTAAAATCAACATATGGTTCTGGTGAAGAATTTGTAGAAATAGCAGAAACTCTAATAGGTGGTCTGAATGTTGTTGGTGTATTTGTAGCAGTATCAAATGTTGGTGATTTTGAATCTTTAACTAATATATCATATGCATCTTGAACAGTAGTTGATGAATTATTAAATGTTGAAGTATTCACATCAGCTGCACCATATCCTGCTCCATTAAAATTATAAAAATATGGAGAAACCCCACCATTAACATTGACGGTAAATCCAACTGAACCTGTTGTATAATTATGAGTACTTGCTCCCGTAAATGTTGGAGATAATACAACAGATGATATTGTTAAATCTATTGGATAGATAAAAATTGATGTAATATCTTCTCCAAATCTAGTAGGGCCGGATGTAGTTGTTAATAATAATTTAAAGAAATTTATTTGATTTGGAAATAGTGTTCCCGTAAATGTTTTTGATTCATTTGTCACATTATCAGTATATCCACTATAAGTGTCTAAAAGACTTTCATTTTGTTGATTAGCATCGTATCCATATAATTTAACATTATAATTTGTAGATACTACACCTGTTGTAGTAAATGTAAAAGTGATTCGTCTACCAATATTTACATCAGTATTATCTGATATTGTGCTTATTGAAGTAAAAATAATGCTGGGAACAACTCCATCAAATTCTATAAATTGATATTGGTCTCCAATTGGTCTTGGACTTGCTCCACTAATAGAACCAACAGTATCAGGCAAATGTCTATAAACAGTTTGATTTACATCACCTGTTAAAAAAAAATTAGCCATATCAGAACCTGAAACAGCTGCTGTTGGATTTCCATTCCCATCAACTGTTTCACCTGCACTTCTGGCTAAATTTTTTATTTTAATATTTGAAGCCATTATTTGGAACTATTTAATCTTCTTTCTAACTCAGATATTCTGCTATTTTGTTTTTGTATCATACCAACCAATATAGGTATTAATCCAATATAATTAATTGTCATATATTCTCCAAATAATTTCTTTCTTGTCAATTCAGGAAATACTTTATCAACTTGTTGTGCTATTAACCCATAATGCTTTTCTTTTTCATTATCACTTTTCCAAGAATAAGTTACAGGAACTAATTCTTTCAATTTCAAATAATCTTCTTCGGTTATATTTTCAATAGTATCTTTTAATCTCTCATCCGATGCACCTGCCGTTGTAAAACCTATGACATCGCCAGTTGAATGAAATTCACCCGTATGCTTCCAATAACCAGCAGATTTTATATTAAAGTTTGAAGTAGATGGGGTACTACTAAGGAATTCTACTCTAAAATAATTATTTTCGGTATTAAATACAGCTTGTAATCCAGATGGAGTGATTTCCAAGAATCTACTTAATGAGCCGGCTGTTAAACCCGTTGGTGCTACATATGCCGTTGTTTCAGATGCAGTTTCAAATCCACCCGCATCTGCTCTTGGAAAAAACGAATAATGTGGTTTATTAAAATCAGGCTCATACCAGCTTCCTAATTCCCATGTTATAGCTACCCTATATATATTAAACCCTCCATTTGTTCTTGTTGAAGTAACTTTAAAATCCGCGCCGCTTACATTGGTAAATGAACCTGCCATACTAATAGTTTCACTTACTTCGGTATTTGCTCCCGTTAGAGTTAGAGTTTTAGTATTAGTACCAATTGCTACATTATTATAATATAAAATAGATGAAATTGTTTCTGTACCATTATAATCCCCATATACTATTGCAACAGTCTTTTGAGTACCTACTGCTGCATTTAATAAAAAGTACTCTGAATCAGCATAACCCAACTGCCCTGCTACATACGAATTCCATTGTTGTTTAGCGCCATTTACAGTTAAACTATCTCCAATCAGATTAGCAGGAGATGCATTATATGCAGCTTGAGCCGTTGCGAAGGTTGGTCTATCAAAAATACTTGATTCACCCATAATAGGTGATTGAGCCGAAAATGTAGCTGCTAATTTATATTTTACAGATACAGTACCGGTATAAGCAGCAGTAGCATTTGTAGTATTACTAACATTACCAGCATTTGTACTTAAAGTTGTAGTTGCTCCACTATTACCAACAAAATATGTAGTTAATGTAGTACCCGTACCTAAGTTAGTAAATGAAGTACCATCTGCAGTAGATGTAACTCCATCTCCTGCACCTGTTAATGTTAAACTAGATAAACTATTTGGTGTGATTCTAACATAGTTACCAGCAGAACCTGCATCGGCTGAACCTTGTACATTTATATATTCATCCGTATCAGTAGCCCTTAATTCAATTTTACTTTTAACAATTCTACCAGCTTCAATTTTCCACCCACCAATGTTACCATCCGTTGCAGTAATTTTACCTGTTATATCAGCATCTTCTGCCCGCATAATTCCACCAGTAGTTACTCTAAACTTAGCTGATGTAGGAGTTGCGTTACCGGCATAAAATCCATCTGTAGGACTCATTGCAACTAAATTATTACCACTACCAATTAAAATTCTATTATTACCTGCATCTAATAATAAACTACCGGCAGTCATTGTATTAGTTCCAATTGTAAAACCACCAATTGCTCCTGAAGTTGCTGTTATAAAAGTTGCTGCTATGTTTCCACCCACACTAATCACTGGGTCAGTAATAGTACCAGCCGCAGATGAATTATATCTAAAATAATTACTACCACTTTGAAAACTAACAACTGCGTTATTAACTGAACCCGTTATACCTAAATAAATTCCATTTGTACCAAATTGTTGTGTTGCTTGTGCAATTGAAATATATGGCTTCTCAGTTCCTCCATACAATGTTATATTTGCATTTCCTGTTGCATTTGTACCAACATTCAATGTACTTTTTACAAAAGAATCATCAAACAATCCAATTTTTGCTGCTACAAAGAAATCTTGCGAACCTAAATATTGCCAATATGCGTTATCACTATCAACCGCCGGTAATTCTTTTACTCCAGTTTCACTTGTATGTTGTGTTAAAGTTGCCCAATAATGAGTAGTATTACTTACTCTCTTATAAACCGCATCTCTTCTCGATGAACCTGCGATTGTTGTATAATAATAGAGAGTACCATTTGTCCATTCTCCTCTAAGTACGATACCAGGTCCACTAGCACCCGTTCCTCCATCCGTACCATTTACTGCTACATTTACAGTATGAGTTTTAAAAAATGTAGTAGAACTTCCTTCAGAATTTACATAAGAACCTGTTACACTTACTAATACTGCGGTTGTAGATGATGGAGTAGTTGGTTGAATGGTTGCAAATGTATTACCATCCGTACCAGATGCTGTACCACCTGTAACATTTGTTATTCTAAATGTAGAACTTGCGTATGGAGATGTATCATCATATACATATGAACTAGCACCTTCAGCTGCAGTTATTTTAAAAGAAGATGGAGTACTATTAGAACCAGCTTGAGTTCTAATTATAGTTTGACCATCTTTTTCCAATGAAACAACCACCGATGGTGGAGCTGCTTTAGCTTTAGAAAGAGTTGCAGTTAATGTTTTAGTACCCGTAGTTCCTTCACTATCGGTATAATTTACAGTAATTGCTACCGATGCGTTATCTGAAGTTACTGCACTTAAAGGAATTGTTCCTCCACTTATAGTTCCTATTGTTACATTTGTACCTACTGCAGCCACATTTCCTGTTAATCTATTAGTACCACCTTCCAATGCAGTTACTGTCAATGAAGTTGGTGTAGTAGATATCACTCCTAACGAATTAGCTGCTAATGTTTGTGATTGTGGAGAAACCGCTACTAATACATTTGGATTACCTGATTTAGCTTTTGAATAAGTTATTACCTTAGTAAATACACTATCAGTTCCTCTACCATCTCTATATGTTACTTTTAAATTCAAACTACCACTATCGTTTGATAATGCTGTAATTGAATAATTATTATTTGTTATTACACCGGTTACATTCGTTGATGAAGAAATACTTGCACTAAATTTATTATTTCCAATAGTAGATGCATAAGAAATATCCTCACTACCAACTTTTACAGACAACGAACCACTACTTGCTAAGAATCCTCCAAAAACAGTTCCGCCTGAATATGCTGGAAATGTAGTATTTTCATTGGAAGCATTTACTGCTATTTGAGATTCAGCAATAACAGGTGTAATTGTTACGGTATCAGTATAATCATCTGCATTTAAATCTTCTGCAAAAAATGTATATGTAGTTGCGCCAGCTGAAAATGGATAATTAGTACCATCTATACTATAAGATTGTACACCCGTAGTTCCATTATTAGAACCAACATTCAGTGCAGGCTTTCCACTACCACTTGTTACTGTAATTGTGTTTGTTGTACTTCCTAAATTATTTCTTTTAACATCTATCGTTATTGTTTGGCCCGATGGAGATAAACTAACATCAGTCATTTTATAAAAAAACTGATTGGCGTTAGAAAGTGCATTTAAGTTTTTACTTTTATCACCTTTTAATACACCTTCTAATTGAACTGAAGAGCTAAATCCATTTTGTGTAAATATATAAGTTCCTTTATGTGCATTATTTGTTGGTGTATTATATGACCAAGATGCTGCGTTTGTTCCAAGCGTTGTAACATCATTTTCATCATTTCCACTATAAATCCTATAAACTGATTCTGTATAATATCCAACTTGAGTTGTACTTAATTTTTGTAATTTAGGTAAGACAGAACCTGAAGTAATTGCCAGCGAACCACTTACTATGTTTGAAGATAATTTTATATCAATAAAATCATTTGATTGGGCAGGGATATTGTGATTATCAGGATCGTATACAAATTGGTTTTTATTTGCAATTGTTATAAATGTTGCACCATCAGAGCCATCTATTCCATCTATTCCATCTATACCATTTCCTCCTTGGTCAACTCTATAAATGTTAACTAAATCTCGTACATCTTCGCATGATGCAGTATATAATACTCTTGTAACTTTTGGAGAAGCTAATGAACCTGTAAAATTAGCCACACTCAATGTAGCTGAGGTAGGTGTTACATTTGTTAATAGGCCTGGATAAAAAGGTTGTGAACTATAAACCGATGGTTGTATATAATCTCCATTTTCATCAAATGCGGATGAATAGAAAGTAGTTGAACCAGTCAATCCACTTTTTGTAATAGAAAAATTTATTAAAGTTTGTCCAATTGATAGGCCAGAACCTGAAAAACTAAAAAATGTTCCGTCAGGTACAACTGATATACTTTTTTTAACAATTGAGTCATTTCCACCTGTAAATGTGAATTCTTCATTTAAAGTTACTGGAACATAATTATTATTTATATCGTAAAATTCAAATTTAAAATCAAAAGTATCATTTTTAACTTTTGTAGGAACTGCTACATTTAAAGTTATCTCATTTGGAGAAAAATTTGTTTCTTGAGTTGCTCTTAAACTTATATTTGATAATTGCCAATTTCCCTGATAAACAGCAAATACAATAGTACCCGTACCATCAGCATCTGTTTTAAAATTAACTTGTTGTTTATCATATCTTATAAATTGAGAATTGGTAACTAATTTACCTATGTTTTTTCCCAATCCAATATTACTACCCAAATTAACAAAAGCAGAACCACTACCATATATTTCTATTATATTATTTCCATATAAAGATGATGATAGTATTGGTGTAAAATCTAATTGGTATTCTGTATTCTTTAATAAATCAAGCGATGATGAATAATAAAATATTCTTTGTGGATAATCCGATGTATTTTGAATACCATCATCTAATATTTTCACAGATGAAACTAAATCGGTATTATTTAATGTAGCAGTATAGTTTGTTGATGAATCATAATCTTTATATACCCAAAATTCATTTATTATATTTTGCGAACTAAAAACACCCGTTCTTATGTTTACACTACCACTATATTCATCAGTTTGTAATAATTCATTAGATTCTAATTGTACATCTTCTAATAAAGTATAATTTCCAATATCAGCTTTTCTACTTGCATATATTCTTAAACGATTTACATCACCACTAAATGCTTCTAAATCAGTTAATTTAATCTTAGCAAACGATGAACTAACAGATGAATTTGTAAGAGTTACACTTTCATTATACGCTAATGAAAAAGATGCCGAACTGAATTCAGTTACAGCTTGCGTTATATTTACTGAAGATGTTTCATAATATGGAATAGTAGCATATGCTTTTTTAGAATTTACTACATCTTTTATTATAGTAGAATACGATTGGTTTAAATTAGTAACATTTATTGTTTCACCTTCCATAGATGATGAAAAATTACTTCCACTAATTCTTAATTCATATAATGTATCTCCTTTAAATGTTTTAAAATTAGTTCCAGCTATTGGATTAACCGCAATGCCATTGACACTACCACTTATAGTAACTCTATTTACACTTCTATTATAAATTGGTAAAATTGTTTCTTCAATAGCAACTTTAGGTCTACGATAGAAACGAATTTTAGAAGTATTTTGTAATAATGGATTTACATTTATTTGTTTTTGCCATCTAACATTATAAGTACCCTCCCAATTTCCAGGTACAGGATTTAATACACCATTGTTAGAATAATATTCTTTTAATTCTCCTAAAATTGTTATAGTACATGGACCGAATGAAGTATCGGGGTAAATATAAACAGCTACAACCTTAGATGTACCTTCGTAGTATTCGGGTATACCTTCGCCGGGTTCGTTATATATTATATTACCTTGAGAATCTTTTATTTGTATTTTGATAAGACTATCGGCAACTAATTCGGGAGAACCTTGAATTAAGAAAGCGTTTTTACCACCTGTAAATACATCTGATAATTCGGTTATCTTAAAATAATTACTAAAAGGCGCAGTATCTTCAACTAATACATTGTATGTCTCTAATTTTTCATCAAATAGAGTTTTTTTAAGTAAAGCCATTTATAAAGTTTGTATTGTTTCCTATAAATATTTCTAAAAAAATAAACTCTACATATTTATATTTAGAAAACTAACAAATACTTTATTAAACTAAAGAAAACTAAAATGGTTATGAAATACTCAATGCTACAAATCAAAAAAGAAACCCATGAACTTCTCAAAAATTATTGCGAAGAACACGGGTTTAAAATGGGAAGTTTAGTAGAAAACTTAATTAAGAAACACATTGGTGTTCCTAAACCTCAAGCGGGTGTGTTGAAAGCTGACAAGGTTAGAAGTCAATCTTACTAAATCCATTTTCTTTTTTTATTTCTATCAATCCATCTACGATATCTCTCATTTGTTCTAAGTGAGAAATAACCCAAATAAAATCGAATTGAGTTTTAAGATATTGCATCATCATAAATAGGGATGATAAGTTATCACTATCCAATGTACCAAATCCTTCATCAATTACTAAGAAGTTTGGACGAGGTAAGTTACATACATTAATAAGTGCTACTCTAATTGCCAATCCACTTACAAATTTTTCCATACCACTACACATTTCCAATGGCCATTGCTGGTCATCGTAAACGATTTTTGCATTTATTGATTTACCATCCACATCCATTACTACACTAAAATCTACAACTTGTGAAAGTATATTATTCACTTCATTTTCAATTACAGGTAGGGCTTTAGAAATTAACTCATAAGGGATACCATCTCTCTTAACTGCATCTAAATAATAGGTGTATAGGCGGTTCTTTTCTTCTAACTCCTTAACATCACTCATCTTAACCTTTATCCCCTCTATAAACGAAGATATGGAAGAAATAGCGCCATTTACATTAGCTATATCCTTTGTAATATTTTTGATTTCTAATTCAATCTCACTTTTGGTTCTTTGTAACCCAGCGATAACTCCTTCTATTTGTGCATTTCGCTTAATAGTTTCTTCATTATCGTGATATTTTTGAATATTATCTTTTACTGATTGTAATTGGTGTTCTAATAATTCATTCTTAGTATCAAACCCCAAAGATTCAGCTTCTGCTTTTTCTTTAATAACAATTGCTTTTTGATATTTGGATTTTAACTCACTCAATGTTTCCCATTGTTCTTCTACATCTGCAATCTTACCAGCTTGATTAATTAGGGCTCCATGTAAAATATTTAGAGTTTCTAATTGATTACCCTGCTCTTCTACTTTCTTTTGAGTTTCAATTGCATCCTTTACGAATACATTATTCATACAAAAGTTACAATTAGGGTCATACTCATGTTGTTCTAAATGCGCAAGCTTCTCTTTATTATGCTCAATACCCTTTTCTAACAATTCTATTTGATGTAGTGTATCGTTTATTTGGTCTTTTAATAAATCCCACTCACTCTTAGCTTCTTCAATAGGTAAATCATTAATAGTTTTATTTTCTTCAATTGATTGAGAAACTTCTGCTATTAAATTAACATATTCTTCTATCTTAATTCCTTTTAATTTCTTTTCTGAAAGAATATGCAAAATATCTCTGCCCAATTCACCTTCTTGCTTTGTTAGGGATTCTAAATTTAGGTTACCATCGATAGGAGTTAATTCTCTACTCAATCCAACAATCCTATCAGCCAAATCGGTTGAATCAGTATTCAATCTACCTAATTCTTTTTCTAAATTCTTTAATTTAACTTTTTCATCTTTTAACTCATTTGCATTATCAGCTAATTCAGTTGTAAAATCGGTTTTCTTAAAGTTCTTAATTAGGACTGATACCTCTTTGATATCTTCGGTTGCAGTTTCATATAATTTATCGAATACATTCAACCCCATAAATTGTGCTAACAAATCTTTTCTTTCTGATTGTGATTTATCGATGAATAGAGCATTGTTACCTTGTAAAGATAATGCAGTTAATACAAAATCTTCATATGTACCAACATATTGTTCAATAATCTGATTTGTATCCCTTCTCTCCGTTCCATTTAGGGAAGTCCTATCATCACCATCTTGTCTCCAAAATTGTACATCAACTTTAACATTCTTTCCTTTGTTAATCGTCTTTGCAGTTCTTTCAATGTGGTAATCTAATCCATCTATTTGGAAATGAAGGTGACAAATGAAATCTGATTTACGATTATTTAAAATATTTTGAGCTTTATAAGCTCTACTACTCTTATCGTATAAACAAAATGATATTGCATCAAATAGAGAAGATTTACCTGTTGCGTTTGGTGCAAATAATCCCATTAATCCACCTAACTTTGTGAAATCAATTTTGTTATTCTCTCCATAACTAAACATATTTGAAAACTCAAACTTAATTGGTTTCCATTGGATATTTCTTTGTACATCTTCATTTACAATTCTACTATTTATATCTCTATTAATTCCTTCTAATTTTTCAATATCTTCTTTAGCCACAAACGGCATCATCCTTTCAATATACTCATTTATAAGTGAGTTTTGATAATTGATATCCGAAATATCTTCGAAGTCTAATTTATTTAATCTATTACCTGTTTTTGATTTAGAAAGAGAATCGGTTCTGATAACTGTAAAATCCTCAACACCATATCTCATCTTAATTTCAGCCATTACTCTTTTAGTATCAGCAGAATCGGTATTAGATAAACGAACTCTTAAACGAGGTTTGTTTGGCATATCTGATACGATAGGAACTTTACCATTATCAATATCCATAGTATAATACCCATAATCATTATGAATATCAACCTCCTCATAAGTCATTGTATCCAAATCCCAAACAAGGAATCCGTGCTTATCCAAAGTTTCACCAAAGTTTTGTTGAACTAATGAACCGGCATAAACTATCTTACATCCTTTTGGAGAAATCATCTCCTGTCGTTTATGAATATCACCTAATAAGGCTAAATCATAACCATCAAACATATCAGTTGTAAAATGACGAGAAGATACTACATACCCAATATCCGTTTGAGAATTATCAACCGGGCCGTGGAATAATGCAATCTTTTTATTACCTGATAAAGTTTCTGCTTTAGGCCAATTATCTTTGTTATCAAAAATACTAAATACTGCAAAATCAACTCCACCAATTCCATAAACTTGCGTATCTCTTAGATATATAAAGTTTGGAAGATTTAATGCCTCTACAATTGGAGTTAATACATCCAATCTATCAGAGTTGTTCATATTACAATCGTGATTACCTGTAATAAGGATTGTTTCACATAATTTGGAACATTCTGTAAATAACCAACTTATCTCTCTAACTAATTCAGGAGATAATTCTAATTTAGCATGGGCAATATCCCCTGCTAAATAAATGATTGAATCTTCCGTACCTCTTTTACGAATCTCATCAAACATTTTTTCAAACACTTGTCTATACTCATTGTGTCTTTTTACATTACGGATGTGTACATCGGCAATGTGGTAAATCTTTTTTAATCTACTCATAAACTCATAATCTTATTTAATAATAATTCATTGGATGAAAACTCTTTAGTTTTCTTTAGTTCTTCATAAAATTTATCATATCCAATTTCAGATGCATCTTTATCTTTCATATACATCATTTTTACATTTATTCCCTGTTTTCTAAAATATTCTGCTGCTTTTAATGCTTCATTTATTGCATCACTATCTAATGAGATAATGATATCACTAACACCACTCATAAAGATTTTCTCAACTAATGTTTTGGATGGAAACTTACCTAAGAGTGGAATTGCGTTTCTTCTAATTGTAATTGCATCAAATACTCCCTCACATAATATAATCGGTTCATTCCAATTGATTTGCGATTCTAAGCAAATTACATTTTTACTGATTGGAGGATTTTTATATTTCATCTTCTCTTCTGGATAATAAGAACGAGAAACAAAATAGTTCAATTGTCCATCTGATAAATATGATGGTATAATAACTCTTTTTGCATACAAACCTTCCGTACAATATCCAATATTATATTTG
>Ga0209353_10001220_pt1 | contig 14747 bp, 8 predicted proteins | sample LauGreSpBDMM15SD_2_FD_187561 | JGI IMG/M metagenome (GOLD analysis project Ga0209353, IMG submission 187561) | Freshwater lake microbial communities from Lake Michigan, USA - Sp13.BD.MM15.SD (SPAdes) (version 2) | ecosystem: Environmental > Aquatic > Freshwater > Lake | place: Lake Michigan, USA...
TTGGTCTGTCGTGGTGCAGCCAACAAAAGACGCGGAAAATAGCACCCAAACCAACCCGAAACGACAATATGAGCGAATGGGGGCGTTCATGGGGTTATGAGTCGAAAGATAAGAAAGAGATGCTTTAACCCCAAGATAAAACAGTTTTAACGTATTAATAGGCTGTTATCATTATGTTATACATAATTAGACATAATGTATATTGTGCGAAATATAGACCCGGGTGGCAATCGTATGGAATTGAGTTATTGATTGCTCGATTGGATACGCTCATAACGGAACTTCCCCTAACCAATCTAGCTCCGACTTTATGAAAGTAGCCCGCCACATCATTGAAGCACGCCGCGAAGCGATCGCCAAACTTCTCTCCAAGGTGGGATACGTCCCAGTCCTCGAGATCTGCAAACAGTTCAACGTCTCCGAGGCGACCGCTCGCCGCGATTTGACCGAACTCGAGAACCAGCGTCGCATCACCCGTACTCATGGCGGCGCGCTCTCGGACTTCAACCGCAACTTCCCGCCGCTCGATGATCGCAAGATCGAGGATGCCGAAGCCAAGCGCAAGATCGGCAACCTGGCCGCCTCACGCGTCAAGGCTGGCATGACGGTCTATCTCGACTCCGGTTCGACCATCTTCTTCGCCGCCGAAGCCATCGCATCCGCCGGGGTTCCTGACCTGCAGATCGTCACGACCTGTCTGCCGACCGCACAGCTCATCTCGTGCCTCCCCGGCGTCGAGGTCTATATCCCGGGTGGTCTTTTCCTGACTCGCCACGCGATGGTCGCCGGCGACCGCACGCTCGAAGAAGTCGCCCGCTGGAATTTTGACGTGGCCCTGCTTGGCGCCGAAGGCATCGACGAGAACGGACTATGGAACTCACAGCGCGATATCTCCCATCAGCAGCGCGAAGTCATCCGTCGCAGCGACGAGGTCCTGATCTGCATGAATAAGGTCAAGCTCGGCCGCGGCGGACCCTGCGCCGTCACTCGCGACGTGAGCTCTCTGTTCCTAGTCACCGATGCGGATGCCGCCTCGGTCCAGAAAGCCAAGGTCAAGCTGCTGCCTGAGCGCGTCCTGACCGCTCTCTAATTACCTCGATTTCTTCCGAGGAATGTCCGCCGACGTCATCCAGTCGTTGCTCGAACTGTCCCATAAGTTAGGCGGAGAACGCTTGCGCATGGCAATTCTGGGCGAAGGCAATACTTCCGTCCGGCTGGATGATCATTCCTTCGCGGTCAAAGCCTCGGGCTCAAACTTGGCCTCACTCAAGGATTCCGACATCACCCGCTGCGCTTTCGATCGCTTGCTCCCGTTGCTGGATGCAACTGCCGCAACCGACGTCGAGATCGACCAAGCCTTACTGGCTTCACGTGTGGAGCCGGCCGAAAAGAAACCTTCGATTGAAGCCCTCTTTCACGCTTACCTGCTCACCCTTCCCCACGTCCATTGCGTCGGTCACGTGCATGCCATCGCCGTGAACCAGATTCTCTGTTCGCCACGGGCCCGCGAATTCGCCGAGAAGCGCGCATGCCCGGACGAAATCGTGATGTGTGGCGTTGAGTCGGTCTTCGTACCTTACGCCGAACCTGGCCTCGGCCTCTCCCAGGCCATCCGTCGTGAAGTCGTGTCGTTCGTCAAGCGAACCGGCCGTGACCCCAAGATCATCCTGCTTCAGAACCACGGCATCATCGCCGTCGGTTCTTCCCCTAAGGCGGTCCTGGGCTCCCTGCTCATGGCTGAAAAAGCCGCTGAGATCTTCATCGGAGCCGCCGCGCTCGGCGGTCCGGTCTTCCTGACTCCCGCCCAGTGCGAACGCATCGCTGGCCGCCCGGATGAGCATTATCGGCAGAAGATGCTCGGAATGTGAACTTTCACCCCCTCCCCTGCCCCCTTTGACCATGTCCAATTACCTCGCCATCGACCTCGGAGCCGAATCCGGGCGTGTTATCTTCGGCCAGCTCAAGGCCGGCAAGTTCACCATGAAGGAGGTCCACCGTTTCTCCAACGGCGCCATCACCGCCAACGGCACCCTCCGCTGGGACATCATCCGCATCTTCCGTGAAATTCGCATCGGTCTCGCGAAGGGAGCCAAACTCGGCCCGATCAAGTCCATGGCCTGCGACTCATGGGGCGTCGACTACGTGCTGCTCAAGGGCGACGGTCCGCTGCTTTCGCTTCCTTTCACCTATCGCGACGAACGTAGCTTCAAATCCTACGAGCTGGCCATGCGCCGTTTTTCGCAAAAGGAGATCTTCGAAGGCACCGGCATCGCTTCGATCTCGATCAACACGCTCTACCAGTTGTTCGACGACGCGGAGAACCGCCCGGAGATGCTCCAGTTCGCCGACAAGTTCCTGCTCATCGGCGACTACATCACCTGGCTGCTGACCGGCAAGGCTCGCGCCGAAGAAACCCTGATCTCCGGCAGCCAGTGCTGGGATACCCGCAAGCGCGACTGGGCTTGGCCGGTATTGAAGAAGCTCGGCATCCCGAAGCACATCTTCCCTAAGCCCGTCGCCCCCGGCGTGAAGCTCGGCAAGATGCTACCATATCTCGCCAAGGAAACCGGTCTCGGTAAGGCCGAGGTGGTCACGACCTGTGCGCATGACACCGCCGCCGCCGTCGCCGCAGTGCCTGCCACCAAAGGCGATGACTGGGCTTATCTCTCCTCGGGCACCTGGTCGCTCCTCGGACTCGAACTCGACCAGCCGCTGGTCAACGACACCGTCCGCAAGGCCAAGTATACCAACGAAGTCGGCTTTGGCGGCACCTCCCGCTTCCTCAAAAATCTCGTCGGCCTCTGGGTCCTTCAGGAATGCCGTCGCGAGTGGATGGAGAAAGGCGAAGTCTCCGACTATGGTAAAATCGTCAAGCTCGCGCTCAAGGCGCCTTCGCTTCGCTCCTTCATCCGTCCGGACGACGTACGCTTCGCCAAGCGCGGTGATATGGTCGCCAAGGTCCAGGCTTTCTGCCGCGAGACCAAGCAGCCTGTACCTAAGACCCACGGCGAGATCGCCCGCTGCGTCCTAGAATCCCTCGCTCTGCTTTATCGCGTCGAGATGGACGGCATGGAGAAGCTCACCGGTCGCAAATTGAAGCGCCTGCACATTGTCGGTGGCGGCTGCCGCAACGCCTTGCTCAACCAGGCCACGGCTGACGCCACGGGCCGCACCGTCATCGCCGGACCAGTCGAAGCCACGGCGGCCGGCAACATTCTCGTCCAGGCCATCGCCATGAAGGAGCTGAAGAACCTCGACGCCTTGCGCAAGGTTGTCCGAAACTCCTTTGAGGTAGTGACTTACAAACCTAATCCGACGTCAGCCTGGGCCGCCGCGCAAGCGAAGTTTAATGGTTTAAAGAAGTCATAAAACCCCTTACTCACCTCTCTTACTTTCCACGTAACAAACATGTCCAACTACAAGTACGTCTCTCACCTCTGGAACGATGCCGATGCCGCGAAGCTCGATCCGGTCGGCCGTCTGGTCTATCGCTCCAATCAGCTTGGAGCCGACCAGCGCATCACGAACACCGGCGGCGGCAATACCTCCTCCAAGATTGTCGAGAAGGACCCCCTGACCGGTACCGACACCCAAGTCCTCTGGGTCAAGGGCTCCGGCGGCGACCTCCGCACCAGCAACCGTGAGAACTTCTCCTCTCTTTATCAGGACAAGCTCGTCGGCCTCCAGAAGTCCTATGCGGCCCGCGCCGACAAGGGTCTGAAGTCTCAGGCAGAAGATGACATGGTCGGCATGTACAACCACGCGACCTTCAACCTGAATCCCCGCGCTTCGTCGATCGACACCCCGCTGCACAGCTTCCTCCCGGGCAAGCACGTCGACCACATGCATCCGAACGCGATCATCTCGATCGCCGCTTCCAAGAACTGCGAAGCCCTCACGAAGGAGATCTTCGCCGGTAAGATGGCGTACGTGAAGTGGATGCGCCCGGGCTTCGAGCTCGGCCTCGCCATGCAGGACATCTCCCGCCAGCAGCCAGCCATCAAGGCCATCATGATGGGCCAGCACGGCTTCATCTCCTGGGCCGACGACGATAAGGCCTGCTACGAACTTACCCTCGCCATGATCGAGCAGGCCGCGGCCTACATCGACTCCAAATACCAGGCTAAGGGCGGCGACGCCAAGGTCTTCGGCGGCGCCCTCTACCAGACCCTCGACACCGAGAAGCGTCACGCGACCTTCGCGGCCATCCTTCCTTGGCTCCGTGGCCAGGTCTCCAAGGAGAAGCGTTTCATCGGCACGATCCAGGACGACGAGAAGATCCTCCGCTTCGTCAACTCGAAGGATGCCCCGCGTCTCGCCGAGCTCGGCACCTCCTGCCCTGACCATTTCCTCCGCACGAAGATCAAGCCGCTCTACGTGAACTGGAACCCCCAGTCCGAAGACGCCGCCGCGCTGAAGACCAAACTCGCCGCCGCGCTTGAACAGTACCGCAAGGACTACGCTTCCTATTACAACGCCTGCAAGCGCCCGAACTCCCCGGCGATGCGCGACCCGAACCCGACCGTCGTCCTCATCCCCGGCCTCGGCATGATCGCTTGGGGCAAGGATAAGTCCGAATCCCGCGTCACGGCCGAGTTCTATAACTGCGCCGTTGAAGTCATGCGTGGCGCCGAAGCCATCGACCAGTATATCGCCCTGCCCCAGCAGGAAGCCTTCGACATCGAGTATTGGCTGCTCGAAGAAGCGAAGCTGAAGCGCATGCCGGCAGAGAAGGAACTCGCCCGCCAGGTCATCATCGTCGTCGGCGCCGGCTCCGGCATCGGCAAGGAGACCGCCCATCGTCTCGTCAAGGAAGGCGCCCACATCGTCTGCGTCGACAAGAACGTCGAAGCCGCCCAAGGCACCGCCAAGGAAATCACCGACAAACTCGGCACGGGCATCGGCGTCGCCGGCACCGGTCTCTCCAACTGCGGCCCTGCCATCGGTCTCTCGGGTGACATCATGGACCGCGCTTCGATCCGCAAGATGCTCGACCAGGTCGCGCTCGCCTACGGTGGCTTCGATTCCATCTGCGTCACCGCCGGCATCTTCGTCTCGCCGGACACCACGGGCCATATCCCGGACGACAAGTGGGCGCTCACCTTCGCCCTTAACGTCACCGGCAGCTACCTCGTCGCCGACGAAGCGTTCAAAACTTGGAAAGAACAGGGTCTCCGCGGCAACCTCGTCCTGACCACTAGCGCCAATGCCGCCGTGGCCAAGAAGGGCTCTGTTGCCTATGACACCTCAAAGGCCGCCGCCAACCACCTCGTCCGCGAGATGGCCATGGAGCTTTCGCCCCTTATCCGCGTCAACGGCGTGGCCCCGGCCACCGTCGTGCAGGGTTCCGCGATGTTCCCGCGCGACCGAGTGATCGCCTCGCTTGCGAAGTATAACATTCCCTACACCGATGATGAGGCGACCGACTCGCTGACCACGAAGCTCTCCCGCTTCTACGCCGATCGCACCCTGACCAAGAACCCCATCACCCCCGCCGACCAGGCTGAAGCCTACTTCCTTCTCGTGACCAATCGACTCAGCAAGACGACCGGACAGGTCATCACCGTCGACGGCGGCCTCCACGAAGCGTTCCTGCGCTAATCTTGTGCGCGTCTCCCTCTTCGCCTTGTTCGTCGCTTCAATCGCCGTACACGGCGCAGAGGTGAAGCCGTTCAAGTGGTCGGGTGAGCTTAACGTACCCGACCCAACTTCGGTGACGTTCGACGAAGCGGGTAATGCCTACGTCGCCTCGACCACTCGCCGCAAGGTCGGTGACCTCGATATCCGTGAGCACAGGGCATGGATCCCTGATGACGTCGGCCTGACCTCGCCCGCGGAGAAACTCGCTTTCTTCCAGCGCGAACTCGCGCCAGGAAAGATGAAGATCGGCCGCGGGAGCCTGAAAGACCATAACAAGGACGGTTCGGTCGACTGGAAGGATCTCACCTTCCACCAGGAGCGAATCTACAAGCTCGCTGACACAGATCGCGACGGCGTCGCCGACAAAATCACCGTCTTCGCCGAAGGCTTCAACTCGCCAGTCTCCGGCATCGCCGCAGGCGTCCTGTATCACGACGGGTGGGTCTACGTCACCGCCATTCCAGACGTCTGGCGCCTCAAGGACACCGACGGTGACGGCGTCGCCGACTTGAAAGAGCTTATCGCCACGGGCTTCGGCGGACACATCGCCTATGCTGGACACGACATGCATGGACTGCGGCTCGGCCCAGACGGACGGATCTATTGGACCGTCGGCGACAAGGGCGGCAACGTCACGAGCAAGGAAGGCCGTCATTTCTTCTTCGCGCATGAAGGAGCTGTCCTGCGCTGCGAGCCGGATGGCAAGGGTTTCGAGGTCTTCGCCCGCGGCATCCGTAATACCCAGGAGATAGCCTTTGACGCCTTCGGTAACGTGATCGGCGTGGACAACGACGGCGACCAGCCGAAGGAGCGGGAACGCCTTGTTTATTTACTGGAAGGCTCCGACTCCGGCTGGCGCAACCAGCACCAATATCAGACCATCGAGAGCCGCTGGATGAAAGAGAATATGTGGATGCCGGCTGGCGCACCCGACCAGCCGCTGTCAATCACCCCGCCTATCGCCAACTATTCCGACGGTCCGGCCGGTTTCCTCTTCGAGCCCGGCCACGCCCTCGACGGCGACCTCCGTGGCCATTTCATCTTGGACCAGTTCCCCAAGGGTAAGATGGACGCCTTCACGCTGGCTCCGGACCGCGACACCTTCCGTCAGGAGAAGCTGCGTGTGATCAACGAAGGTCTCATGGGGATCGGCATGACCTGGGCACCCGATGGGCGTGCCTACTTCGCCGACTGGATTGGAGGCTACCCACTCGACGGCAAAGGCGCGATCTGGAGCTTCGAGGTCGCGCCTAACATCGATAAGACCTCGGAGTCGTTCCTCTCCAAGCCATTCTCCGTCGCCATCCCAAAGGATGAGCTGCTCGCGCTGCTCGGTCACCGTGACCAGCGAGTACGCGTGAACACCTCGATCCGATTGGACCGGCTCGGTGCCTGGAACGACATGCTCGTACTTGCTCTGAAACCTGAGTCTCCACGCTTCGCGCGCATCCATGCGATCTGGGGTTACGGCATGGGCGTCCGTCTTGGCAAGGTCGCCGATGTATCCGCTTCATTGGCCTTGCTCGATGACGCCGACAACGAGATCATTGTCCAGACGTTGAAAGTCCTCAGCGAGGCCTCGCCTAGCCAAGCGTTGACGGACAAAGTGGCCTTGCAACTCGGCCAGTCTGACCTGCGTGTCCGCACCCAAGCCGGCATCACGCTCGGCAAACTCGGCGGCAAGGTTCCCTTCATCGCCTTCCTACGTGATGCCGAAGCCGACTTGCGGATGCCTTGGCTCCGCCACGGTCTCGTGAGCGGCCTGGCCGGCACGCAGGATTCCAAGCAACTTCTCTCGGTGGCGCAGTCGGGTGCCGGCCCCGAAGCCGTGTTTGCGACGCTGGCCCTCGCCCGACAGAAATCTCCCCTGCTTGCCGATCTACTCAAACACGCCAACCCGGAGGTCGTCACCGAAGCCGCTCGTGCCATTCATGATGATGAAGGAATCCCTGAGGCCGCTGGTGCCCTGGCCGTAAGCTTCGGGCGTCCTGCGCTTCCCTTCCATGCAGCCCGCCGAGCTCTTAACGCCAATCTTCGCCAAGGCGACGTAGCCGGCCTCTCGCGCATCCTGAAATGGACCCTGGAACAGCCGGAGGGAGCTCCGCTACGCAGCGAAGCACTGAAGGCCTTGTTGGCCTTTGACCAGCCACCCGTCCTTGACCTCGTCGACGGCACTGCGAAGCAGTATCCGGCTCGCGACAAGGCCACGATCGCCCGCATCCTTCAGACCCGCCAAGCCGACTTGCTCCTGCTTCAGAAACCTACGGAACGCGCCGCCGTGCTCGAGCTGATGGTAAAGTATGAATTGGACCTACCCTTCCCGATCCTCCTCGCGCTGGCGGAAGACCTCAAGGCGTCTCCCGGCGTCCGCCTGCAGACTTTGCGCCTGCTTGGCCGAAAGTCCATCGAGCCTGCAGCGATCGTCCGTACGCTCCGCTCCGCGGCCGGCGAGGGAAATCCTTCGGAGGTCCGCATCGAAGCCGTCGACCAGCTTTTCCATCGTGATGCGAGCGCGGCCATGGAAGTCGCACGCCTGATCATCGATTCCAAGTCGGCCAAGATTCCCGAAAAGCAGGCCGTCATCGCCGCGCTGCGCGGACGCACGGACGTCGTCTCACTCAAACTGCTGCAGGAACTCGTCGACCGCCTCGCCAGCCGCAAGCTCGACGCCGGCCTCAAACTTGATGTCTTCGAGCTCGCCATGGAATCCGGCGACCCCGTCGTCGCCGCCGGCCTGAAGAAGTATCTCGCGGTCGGCCCCAAAGGCGGGCTGAAGATGGCGTCTCCGGAGCTGCCGTACGAACTGCTGACCGATGGCGGGGATGTCGTCCTAGGCAAGGCCATCGTCAACGGACACCTCGCCGCTAACTGCACAGCTTGCCACCGAATCGATTCCGACGAAGGCAGCGAAGTTGGCCCGACCCTCCGTCAGATTGGTGCGCAACGCACCAAGGCCGAGATCGCCGAATCGCTGATCGAGCCCTCGGCGAAGATCGCCGCCGGTTTCGGCATCGAGACCATCGTCCTCAAGGATGGCACCTCCCTTGCCGGCAGCGTCGTCAAGGAGAGCGCCAAGACGCTCGAGGTCAGGTTGCCAGACGGCAAAACACAGAAACTTGCCGTCTCGGCCATCGCCTCGCGGACTCCGCCTGTCTCGGTCATGCCCCCGATGCTCGGCATCCTGACCCCGGCTGAAGTCCGCGACGTCATCGCCTATCTTTCTGGCCTGAAGCCGAAGGCCACCAAGGCCAAGCCGGTAAAGGCCAAGAAATAGTCGATGCGTGGTTGAGTCAGCGACCGGTTAGGCCTCAACTGAGGCATGCTGCTCCGTCTCCTGCTGCTGGCGCCCTTGGCGGCCATGGCCCAGACAAATCTGCCTGCCGAATGGCAGAAACAGTACGACGCGTGGTATTGGCCGGCCCAGATGTCGCGACCCGAGAATGTCCGCTGGTCTGACTCTGGCCGACTCATGGCTTACGCCTGGAAAGAGAATGCGGGCCTTACTTGGAAGGTCGTCGACTGTGCTTCGGGCGTAATCCGTCCGGCGTTCGACCATGAGAAGGTCGCGGCGGCTCTTTCCGAACAGACGAAGACTAAGGTGTCCGCCAAGAAATGGCCCTTCATCCGGACGATTCCGCTCGAGGATGGCCGCGTCCGTCTCGAGTCCGACACCGCGGCTTGGATCGTCGAAGCAGACCAACGCCTGACCCCGAGCCAACCTGGTCCCAAGGGCGCAGCACCGTCCCCCGAGAAGACCGGAAAAGCACCCGGTGAATCGAAGCGCCTGTCCTCGTCGAAGGTCAGCGCCGAATCCCCGAACGGCGACCACAAGGTGGAACTTCGCGGTGGCAATGTGACCCTCATCTACCTCAAGAAAGGCAGCGGTGAAACCAAACTCACGCAGGATGGCGTCGAAGGGAAAGACGCCTTCGTCGGCCCAATCAGCTGGTCCCTAGACAGCCGTCATTTCGCTCTCTGGCGTGAACGCACGGTGCCCGTCCGCCAATACCTCGTGATGGATTCGGTCAAGCGGACCAAGAAATCGATCTCCTACGACAAGCCTGGTGACGACCGTACGGAACGTATTCCCTGGGTCTTCTCGGTCGATGGAAAGACGTCTATCCGCCCCACGGCTGACGTACTGCCGCTGCCTTACTCCACCGAACGTCTCGACTGGTCCGCCGACTCCAAGCGCCTTCTTTCCGAGTTCATCAAACGCGGCTTCACCGGGCATGGCATCATCGAATATGACGTCGAGCGAAGGAGCTGGCGTCGATTGCTCACCGAGGAAGACCCCAAGTTCGTCCACTCCTTCGCGACCCGTTATCGGTACGACCTGGACGAAAGCCGTGCTCTTTGGCTTTCCGAACGGACGGGCTGGCTTCACTTGTATTCCATGGACCTCAAGACCGGCAAGACGCTGGACGCCGTCACGAGTGGAGCCTGGGTCATGAAGGAAGTGCTCAAGGTCGACGAGAAGGCGGGCACGATCACCTTGGTCGCCCTAGGCCGCGTGCCCGGCGAGAACCCTTACCATCAGCATATCTGTAGGGTCGGCCCAGGGCGCACGTTCGTCGACTTGACCCCCTCCGATGGACACCACGAAGTGACCTTCTCGCCCGACCGCCGGACGCTGATCGACGCCTCATCGCGGGTCGATCAACCGCCGACCTACACCCTGCGCAGCGCGGCAGACGGCCGGGCTATTGCGACCCTAGGAGCCGGCGATACGGCGGCCCTCAAGAAAGCTGGCTGGACGCCCACGATGCCGTTCGTCGCCAAGGATCGCGACGGCAAGTTCGACATCTGGGGCGTCGTCACCCGACCACATCCGTTCGATCCAAAGATGAAGTATCCCGTCATCGAGAACATCTACGCCGGACCCCATGGCTCCTTCGCCCCGCGATCCTTTAATTGGTGGAACCGCATCCATCGTGAGCTCAGCCTGCGAGGCTTCTATGTCGTCCAAATGGACGGACGTGGCACCAACAACCGCGGAAAGGAATTCCATCAGTCCAGCTGGCGCAACCTCAAGGACGGCGGTTTCCCCGACCGCATCGCCTGGATGAAGTCGCTCGCCAAGTCCGAGCCCAACATGGATCTCTCCCGCGTGGGCATCTTCGGCGGTTCCGCCGGCGGCCAGAATACGGCGCACGCCGTTCTGCTGCATGGCGATTTCTACAAAGCCGGCGCGGCTGACTGCGGCTGCTACGACAACCGCATTGATAAGCTCTGGTGGAACGAGCAATGGCTCGGCTACCCCATCGGCCCATGGTATGAGGAGAATTCCTGCGCCAAGTATGCCGCCAACCTCCGCGGCCGGCTATTCTTATCCGTCGGTGAATCCGATACCAACGTCGACGTGAAGTGCAGCTACGACTTCCGCGACGCGTTGCTCGCGGCCGGCAAGAAGGACCAGATTGAGTTCCATGTCATCCCGGGAGCCAACCACGGCGCCGGGGAGTCCAACGAGATGCGTGAAAAGCGCGCCCGGTTCTTCGAATCCGCCCTCGGCCAACCCCTTCCTCTCTAAACATGACCACTCCCGCCCCCGGCCTGATCGAACTAAGGCTTAACAACATCGGCCAGCTGTTCAATACCATGGACCCGTCGCCCTTCCATGAACGCGACCTAGATCACGACGCCGAAGAGTTCATCCTCAGCTGGGCGCGCGAACACGAAAAAGATTCGGACCTCCGTATCCGCATCGTACTGCGCCAGCCCGAAGACGCTGAGTCCGCCCGGCTAGTCAGAGAATCCATTCAGCATTATTTTGAATATCGTGCACGCATCGCCCGCCGCGACCTAGGGGAGCTCTTCCGTGAAGGCCGAACTTCACTCCTTATCGGCCTCCTCTTCCTCGCCGCCACCCTGGTGCTGCGCGACCTGATCACCCCGGGGTATCGGCTGGGCGATTTCCTGCGCGAAGGGTTGACCATCTGCGGCTGGGTAGGCCTCTGGAAGCCCATCGACATCCACCTCTACCGATGGTGGCCCCTGCGGGCCCATGGGAGGCTCTTAACGAGGCTTTCAGGCTGTCCTGTCGAAGTCGTCTTTGAGGCCTGATAGTAGGGTCGCCCTGCACTTATGGGGCCGGTTAGCCGAGGCGAAATAACGAATTTTTTACGATGATGCATTGACTGAGGGGGAGCCCTGCCCCAATCCCAACCTTTCGCATGCAGAATTTCGCGAGCCAGTGCCTGGACCAGACCAAGGCCCTCCTCAAACTCAACTTCAATTCCCTTTCAGCCGATGGCACTGTCGTGCCGGTCGAGGGGGAAGTCTCACGGGCCGATGAGCCCGGTCACGCCGCCCTGGCCTTCGGGGAATACTTCCGTGCCACCGGGGAACTTCACCTCGACCGTCAGAACATCGCCGAGATCGTCGCCCGGACGATTACCGCCCAGGTCCGGGTCAGCAAAGGCTCCGACAATGGCATGGCCTTCGCCTGCCTGGGACTCCTCGCCTTCGGTCCGACGCGTGAGCGTAATCCGGTCTGGGAAATCCTCGATGAAGCCACACGCGCCCTTATCGACGAACGCCTCGCCATCGAGAACGACCATCATGACCACGTCCAGGCTTTCGATATCGCCAAGGCTGTCTGTCGCTTCTCCTTTGGCCTGACCAAGAAAGATGAAACCGGTCCGTTGGTCGACCGCTTCATGGATCGCATTGCCGCCGCCTCCACAGGCGGTTTTCAAGATGAAGCCTCCAAGGCCGCTAACGCCGACAACTTCGGCGGCGCCTTCGACCTATATGGTGTCGTCTCCCTGATTTTCATCCGTCAGTCGCTCCAGTTGCACGCCAACATCCAGCTCCGCGACTCCAAGCTCCCGAAGCTGCGCTCGTTGGCTGAGAAATACATCCGCGTCATCATGGACACCGTCCGCGAAGATGGCCTGGGCTGGTCTTATGGTCGGGGAATCGGTGCCTACGGCCAGATGCACTGCATCACCCTGCTCCTCCAGGCCCTGCGCGATCGCTGGGTGCCGGTCGACAAAGAGCCCCTCGCCCGTGACCTCGTCCGTCGTCTTTACGCCAACTTCTTCACGACGTTCTTCGATGCCGAGCACGGCCTGATCATCGTCCGCGACGCCGAACGCGACACCATCCCGGGTCACACGACACGCATGGCCAACTTCGACGCCGCTCGTTACCTTTCCCAGTGGTCGCGCCTCGCCAAGACCATCGGTGGCGCCCTCGAAGTCGTCAAACCGGTCAGCCGCCTGCCGGTCTGCCGCTTCTTCTCCTTCGATAAGTCCCCGCGCAAAGAACAGGGGCTGCTCTCGTATCAGGATCCTGCTTCGGGCCTGCACGTGATCCTGCCGCTGGTGTCTTCCGGTTCACATCGCTTCTCGGATTCACTGGCCTTCCCGCATATGCCGGGCGTCTTTGACTGGCCGTCCAATCAGCAGACCAGCCCGTTCATCCCTGAGTTCACCATCGCCGGCAAGGTCTACACGCCCTCCTTCTACGGAAAGAACGCGCAGGTCGCCATGGGAACCAAGGCCGGCACCTACCACTTCCGCTACGACCAGCCTGACCTGATCGATCGCGACGAAAAGCTCTCTTCGAACATTGCTTCACTTAAGGTCGATTGGGAATTCAACGGCGGCCGTATCGTCGGACGCTTCACCTTGACCGCCAAGTCGGCCGTCATGCTTGAAGATTTCCGCCTCGTACTCCCCATCGCCGCGACGCATTCGCGCATGACACCGGGCAACGCCCTGGTGCTCGGCGCCGAGTCCCATCGCTGTGAAGTGATTAAGGACGACTTCCATTCCACGTGGGCAGAGACCAAGGTCGTGAGCGATAATCCTAAGCACCGGACCTGCTGGGGTAAGGTACATTTCTACCAGACCCTGCAGCGTGATAAGTCGATGCCCCTGCGCGCCGGCATGGCCTACTCCTTTGAAATCGCCTACCAGCCCCACGTCGTGCGGGCCGGGGATGCGGTCTGAGGTCGGTTTACCCCTCCGCCCAGCCTTCGGGGTTGTCCTAGCCCCTGCCAGTACCCTATTCCTTAGGGTATCTTTTCATGCCTAGTTCGTTCTACATCACCACGGCCATCGACTACGCCAACGGCTCGCCACACCTCGGCCATGCCTATGAGAAAGTCCTCTCCGACGTGATCTCGCGCCACATGCGCATGAGCGGCCGAAAGGTGCACTTTCTCACCGGTCTGGACGAGCATGGTCAGAAGGTCCAGCAGACTGCCCTGAAGCGTGGCGTGGAGCCTCAGGTCCTCGTTGATGAGATTGCCGAGGTCTTCAAGGGCATGCTCGGCGACCTGAATATTTCGCACGACGATTATATCCGCACGACCGAACCTCGTCACAAGAAAGTCGTGCAACAGTTCTTGCAGCAGCTTTTCGACCAAGGCCTGATCTATAAGGGGCAGAAGACCGACTGGTACTCCACCCGCCAGGAACAGTTCCTCACCGATAAGGATCGGGACGCGGACGGATCCTGGCCTGAAATCTACGGCGAGGTCACGCAGACGACCGAAGAGAACTATTACTTCAAGCTTTCGCAGTTCCAGCCTTGGCTCGTAGAGCACATCAAGTCTCACCCCGACTTCATCACGCCGCGCTTCCGTCAGAACCAGGTCCTCGAGTTCCTAAAGGAGCCGATGAACGACCTCTGCATCTCGCGTCCCAAATCCCGCCTCACCTGGGGTATCGAGCTGCCCTTTGACACGTCCTTCGTCACCTACGTCTGGTTCGATGCGCTGACCAACTACTACTCTGCCGTCGCCGATAAAGGCCTCTGGCCCGCCGACGTCCATGTGATCGGCAAGGACATCCTGTCGCCACCCCACGCTGTCTACTGGCCGTGCATGCTCAAAGCCCTCGGTATCGAATCGCCCCGCCAGCTGCTCGTGCACGGCTGGTGGACCGTCAACAACCAGAAGGCCTCCAAGAGTTCCGGTAACGCGACGAACACCCTTGGTTTTGCCGCCTCCCACGGTGCCGACGCTTTCCGCTTCTACCTGTGCCGCGAGATGGTCGTCGGACAGGATGCGGACTTCTCGACGACCACGTTCGAGAACCGCTACAAGGCGGACCTCGGCAACAATCTCGGCAACCTCGTCAACCGCCTACTCA